>Ga0209692_10000482_pt1 | contig 92920 bp, 77 predicted proteins | sample tdDd472_FD_187129 | JGI IMG/M metagenome (GOLD analysis project Ga0209692, IMG submission 187129) | Marine sediment microbial communities from the Atlantic coast under amendment with organic carbon and nitrate - tdDd47.2 (SPAdes)... | ecosystem: Environmental > Aquatic > Marine > Coastal >...
TACCGGCACTCCAACGGGCATAAATTTTATAGTTACCTGCTTCGGGAATATTAACGGCCCAGTTGGCACTATTGGGCGGTGCATTGACTGAGACCAATTTAATCGCATCAGCAATCACATAACCATCGGCCACATCGGTTAACGTAACGGTTGTGGTTCCGGCATCAAATTGGAAAGTCCCGATGGCATTCCATCCCCCACCGTTTTGCGTTTGATTGATGGCAATGGTGCTATCACCACCGCTATGGGAAACGGTGTAAGGTGCATTGGACGCACGGTTACTCCCCGCTGTCCAATTGCCATATACTGTATACTCCCCGGCTTCGGGTACGTTTAAGGTCCAGGTGGCGGTGTTGGGGGCCGCATTAATGGGCACAATTTTAATGCCATCGGCAATCACATAGGCATCGGCATTGTCAGAAAGACTGATACTGACAGGGCCGGTATTAAAGGTATAGGTGCCGAGCAGATTCCATTGTCCCCCATTTTGGGTTTGATTGGCGGTTATCGTATCACTGCCATTGGCATGATGAATGGTATAAGGGGCATTGGTAGCGCGATTGCTGCTTGATGTCCAACGGGCATAGATCTGATAATCACCCGCATCACTGATATCCCCATTCCAAGTCAAATAATTATCGCCACTGCCAGCGGCCATATACTGGTAGTTGCTGCCCAAATAACCACTGCTACTGGTGGAATTGTTCCACGTTCCCACGGTTGTGACGCGGCTATCGGTATTGTCTAATTCCAGACCATCGGGTGAAGCACCATTGGCGGCATGAAATTGATAGTTGGCACCGGTAAAGCCACTCACCGAGGTAGAGTTGCTCCAATTTCCGGTGGTACTAAAAGCGGCATCACTATTGTCCACCACGATGCCATCCGGCGAAGCGCCATTGGCGGCATGGTATTGATAGTTGAGCCCATTAAAGCCACTCACCGAAGTGGAAGCCATCCAGTCGCCAGTAGTGCTAAAGGCAGCATCACTATTATCTATCACCATGCCATCCGGGGAGGCACCATTGGCGGCATGGTATTGATAGTTGGCCCCGTTAAAGCCACTCACCGCAGTGGAAGCGGTCCAGTCTCCGGTAGTGCTAAAGGCGGCATCATTATTATCAATAATGGTTCCATCGGGAGACGCGCCATTGGCGGCGTGGTATTGATAGTTGCTTCCCTCGAATCCCGTTACGGATGTGGATATCGTCCAATCACCCGCAAAGGCCGTATTACTGTCACTATTGTCCAGTATGACTTCAGGGAGCGTTACCCTATCACCGCTCTGTTGAATCATGGCCAGACGTTGCCCATTGAGGTAAATATATTCCCTTGTGGCCTCAGCTAAGGCATTATGCTCGGCAATGAGGTTACCCTGAGTATCGTATAGGTAATGGGTTGTCGTATCAGCCGTCGCTTTTATCACCCGTTGACCAGAGGCATTATAGGTATAGTCGGCAATCACTTGACCGCCTTCTTGGACCTGAATCAAGCGGTTATTATCCCCATAAACGAAGATGCGGGCATTGTTGGCTATTACATTACCATTGGCATCATAGCTTAGGGAGTCTGCCACGGCACCGCTCACTTGATTGAGGTGATTATTGCCCGTCCCGTATAGATAATCCTGTACTTGACCGTTAATATCCAGGCTCAGACGATTGCCATCGGCATCGTAACTGTATCGCAAGGTATTCAGGGGATTTTGTGCCGAGGTTAAGCGGGATAAGGCATCGTAATCAAAGTCATAGTTATTATCACTACGCAGCACATCGGTAATTTGGCTGATATTGCCCACGGGGTCAAAACTATAATTAATGTCTAAGGTCACGCTTTGGCTTTGACCATCATCCCATAACACCTGCTGCTGTGTGAGTTGGTAGGCCAAATTAAAGTCGTTAGTCAGACGATGGCCATTGCCGTAATTGAATTGGGTTAAGGCACCAAACGGCATATGCAAAGCATTGCTTATAAGGGTGGTAGTTTGACCCTGGTTATTTAAGTCCATCTGTTGAATCTGGCCCAGGGCATTGTAGGAATAAACAATCGTTTTGCCACTGGGATAGGTCATGCCAGTCAGTTGACCCGCAATATTGTAGCTATACTGGGTGAGGTAGGTGTTGTTGTTAATGGTTTGGGTGATGGAATGTAAATCACCTTGGGCCGTGTAACGATAATGGGTACTGCCGGAACGGTCTTGGACGGCACTCAGTTTACCAATGCCATAATTGGCTTGGTCATAAGCATAGGTGACGTTGTAGTCACTATTGGGATAGGCAATTTGCGTTAAGCGATTCAGCGCATCATAGGAATAGTTAACAACGATGCCCTTGGCATCAGTGTGTTGAATGAGGTTATTGGCCTTATCGTAGACATAAGTCGTCAATCCCGTATCCGGACTGTCCTGAGTCAGCCGATTACCATAGCTGTCATAAGTATAACGGGTGACTAAACCTTTGGGGTCCACTACTTCAATCAGGTTATCCGCGCTGTCATAGCGGTATTGCGTGTCATGATTGAGGGGATTGGTTTGGGTGACCAACCGATTTAAGGCATCATAAGCCTGATGACTGGTTTGAGTCTTGGCATCCGTATAGCGGGTGGGATTGCTATTGCGATCATAACCCGTACGCTCCGTATGGCCGGTTCCGCTCATGGTTTCAATTAACCGTCCCATAGCATCAAAAACGTGTTGTTGGCGTTGAACTAATTGCCCTTGGGGATCAAGAACCTGTTGTGAGGTTTGATTGCCCGCCAAATCACGGGTATAGGTAATGCGATTACCCAAGGTATCTTCCAATCGAACCAGACGACGGGCATCATCGTATTGTAGGTACAACCAACTCCCATTTGGAGAAACAATACCGATAAGATTACCGACGGCATCATAGCTGTATTGCGTGGTTCTTCCAGCGACACGACTTTCACTCACATAGCCGTCATTATTATAACTGACTTGGGTCATGAGGCCATTGGCATCCACCCATTGAGTGGCTCGCCCTTCACTATCATAGCTGATTTCCGTACGATGACCTAAGGCATTAATGACCGCAATTCGTTGTCCCTGTGCATTGTATTCAAAGGAGGTGATATCAGCGACATCCGTGCGAGGTCCATCCACTTGGTCAATTAACCCCATCGCATTGTAGCGGTATTGGGTGGTTTGAGCGGCGGAAACAATACCAGACAGAAGTATAGCCAATAATGAAAATAACCGTATCATTCGAATTTTCATTGCTACTCTCCTTGTCCGTTATTCGGTATGATTGTTTTACTCAATAACCTTCCCTCAGAATCATAGCTATAGGTAATAATCCGAGTGGGCTCAGTGACTTGAACGGGCAAGTTAAAAGTCTCATGCCATTGGGTGGTAATGGTGCGTCTTTGTGACGTATCGACCACTTCTGTACGGCTGATTTCCTGATGTTTATCATTGTATTGATAAATAGTAGGGTGTTCTTGCCAATTGCTTTTATAGGTAACTAAACCGTTGTCATCGTATCTATATTCTTTATTAGCTGCTAGACAATTTTCTGTGGCCACCCCCTCGACAATCGCAAGACGTTTTATGCCTGATCCGGTACGATATCGATAGATAGTCGTTTTGTTTAAAGCATTGGTCACACTGGTGGTATTGGCACCATTATAGATAAAAGTCGTTTTATCAGTCCCACCGGCATGAACACTTTCAATCACTTTCCCTTGGTAATTGTAGGTCCATGAAGCAAAACGGATACCTTTCTTATCAGTAATCCCAGTTAAGGCATAAGGTAAGTGACTATTTTCATAATGATAAGTTCGACTGCGGGTTTCACCATTGGTAAAAGTTGTGTTGACCTGAATCGGATTGCCCCGACTGTCATAGCTATAGTCAATGGTTTTATTGTTAGGCGTGATGAGTTGACTGAGCTGGCCTTCCTCATTATAGGCCAGTTGTAAACTACCACCCAAGCTATGCGTGACAGTAATTAATTGTCCTTCAGCATTATAAGTTAAGGTTTGGTAAATACTGGCTGATTGTTCTATGCGCACCAATTGTCCCTGGCTATTATAGTATTCGCTATATCGAGGTGATAGAAAATAATGCCAGCCGCTGCTTCCATTCTCGAGTTGTACGGGTTTTATGGTTTCTTGGCTTAGTGCTGTTGATATATAGTTTTCACCGTCTAGTTTAAAGCTATTATATCCCTGTAGTGAGTCAATGATTAACTGGCTTTCAGTATTAATCAGTTTGGATTGGTAATTATGTCGCCATTGTTTGTGACCAGCGACGGGTGGTCTGTCTTCTACCCAAGGGCTAGGCCTAATAATAGTAAAAGGAGGTTCATAGTCTTCTGGCTGTATGTATCTTGTCCAATAAGCAATATCGATCTTCGACATATCCAAGGCAATACCACTACTCTCTCGTTGCCAAAAAATATTACTTTCGTCTGCTCGATAGCTTTGGTAGTTACGCTGAAAATAAAGTGGTAATGGACCATAACTTTGGTAATCTGGCTCTTCGGTTTGAGTCTTTTCTCCCGTAGAAATATCGACTGGGTTACCGGCACATTGTTTTCGTGGTGGTTTTTTATTTTTGATAGGCATACATTGTCCAATATCTTCATTTAATTCTGGTTTATAAGGGGGACAATCTTTTACACATTGTTTAGCAATTGGGTCGAGACTATAGGGGAACTTACAGGGACATAAAGCATGACCCGGTGGACAGCCATGAAGCCAAAAAATAAATACCCCGCATATTGTTGTATGACCGGGACCTTGTGCATGACCATCAGAATATCTACATACCTTGGCACCTTGAGTTTCGACATCAAAACCATATTCTTCAGACTCGCTCGCTACTTTATGGTCACACCTAGGTCCATAAACATAATTTGGATCGGGATGCTCTGGTACTGGTGGAGGTGATGGTGGCGGTAATTTTTCCAAACACGCAATGTCTGCGCTAATACCATCTTTATAGATCGAATAAGCAGGGTTACTGATAATAACCAGAATTAACAACAGAAAATATTTTTTTATCATGTGCCATATACTATTTTTATAGATTAAAAGTCAAAATAAATTAACATAAAATGATTAATTTGTCTGTAGGATTTACCCTACATTTTTCTGGTGTTTTTTAAAATAATCTACATTTATTAACCTGTCAAAAAAAGCAACATTAATTTATATAAAGACACAAATCAGATTTTCTTGTTTGAAAAAGCAATTTTAATTTATTGAGTACTGAGTTTAACAAAAGGTTTTATTGTGGTGAGAAAATCAAGTTTTTGATATTTTTAAAAATGATATTCTGGGGTAAAAATTGATTCATTACCCCAAAATAAAATTGAGATTGATAAAAAATGTTATTTAAGCTTGGAAAAAGCATCCGCCATCGCACTATTAGCTGGCGCACTGGATGTATTCATTTGCTTAAATTGGCGTTGAGTTGGCCGTTCTTTTTTCCGGGATTGAAATTCAGTCTTAGTACTAGCATCTATTTTTTGGTTTAATTTCATGGTTAAACCAACCCGTTTTCGTTTAATATCAATTTCAACAACTTTAACTTTTACAATATCTCCGGTTTTTACCACGCTATGTGGATCTTTAACAAATTTATCCGCTAATTGGGAGATATGAACTAAGCCATCCTGATGGACACCAATATCTACAAAGGCACCAAAGTTGGTGACATTAGTGACGGTTCCTTCCAAAAGCATACCTTCTTTTAAGTCTGACAGTTCTTCTACACCTTCTTTAAAGGTAGCTGTTTTAAATTCAGGTCTGGGGTCGCGTCCTGGCTTTTGTAATTCTTCCAAAATATCTTTAACGGTTGGTTCTCCAAAGGTATCGTCCGTGAAGTTTTTGGGCTGTAGTTTATCTAAAAAGGGTTTATCACCAATGAGCTGACGAATATCTTTATTGGTGTGTTCCATAATTCGTTCCACAACCGGGTAAGCTTCTGGATGAACCGATGAAACATCGAGTGGATTATCGCCATTACTGACTCTTAAGAATCCCGCTGCCTGTTCGAAGGCTTTGTCTCCAAGACGTTTAACTTTTTTGAGTTCTTGGCGATTTTTAAATGCCCCATTTTCTTCTCGAAAAGCAACAATATTGTTCGCCAGGCTAGGTGTTAAGCCTGCTACTCGATTCAAAAGCGGGACTGAGGCCATATTTAAATCGACGCCAACGGCGTTTACACAGTCTTCGATTACCGTATCTAGCATTTTTGCTAAACGTACTTGACTGACATCATGTTGATATTGGCCCACTCCGATTGCTTTTGGATCAATTTTCACTAATTCAGCTAAGGGATCTTGAAGTCTGCGGGCAATGGATACGGCACCGCGTAGAGAGACATCTAAATCAGGAAATTCATTGGCTGCAAGTTCTGAAGCCGAATAAACGGATGCTCCTGCTTCTGAAACGGTTACTTTAGATAAGCCCGGTATGGCCATGTGTTTGATTAAATCACCGGCTAATTTATCCGTTTCACGAGATGCTGTACCATTTCCAATGGCAATTAGGCTGACTTGATGTTTTTTTATAAGGCCTGCCAAAGTGATTAAGGATTCATTCCATTGATTTTTAGGGGCGTGGGGATAGATGGTTGCGGTATCAACCAGTTTGCCCGTATTATCAACAACTGTCACTTTTACCCCCGTACGAAGACCTGGATCTAATCCGATAGTGGCTTTGTGACCCGCAGGCGCAGCCATTAACAGGTCTTTTAAATTGGTGGCAAAAACGTCGATGGCAGCCTGTTCGGCTTCTTCACGCAGACGTTTTTTGGCATCCATATCGAGACTGCTTTTTAATTTAATTTTCCAACACCAGCGAATGGTTTCCATTAGCCAAGCGTCTGCTGCCCTTCCCTTATCTTGGATATTAAAAAATCGGGCCAGAATACGCTCACAATCGGATATGCTTTGAAGCGTATTTTTAGATGCATCTTCACTGGGTTTTTGAGTATCAATAACTAGGGATAAAATATCTTCATTTCGGCCTCGGAATAATGCCAAGGCTCTATGGGAAGGAATTTCTGATAATTTTTCAAAATAATCAAAATAGTCTGAAAATTTGGCGCCTTCTTGTTCTTTGCCTTTTGCAACAGAAGCAATCATATAGGCATTTTCCCAGATATATTCTCTCAACTGGGCCAATAGTTCGGCATCTTCAGCATATTGTTCCATTAATATTTGTTTGGCACCATCGAGTGCATCTTTGATTTCTGTAATACCTTTTTCGCTATTAATGAATTTTTCTGCTTCAGTTTCAGGTTTAAGTTCAGGATTAGCAAATAAATTATCAGCTAAGGCTTGTAAACCCGCTTCACGAGCAATTTGAGCCTTAGTGCGACGTTTCACCACATAAGGTTTATACAGATCTTCTAAACGGATTTTTGAATCAGCGGCATCAATTTGCTGTTTTAAAATCGGAGTGAGTTTACCTTGTTCACTGATCGCATTTAAAACAGTTTCTTTGCGCGCTTGTAACTCTCTTAAATAGGTTAGGCGTTCATCTAAAAAACGTAATTGAGTGTCATCAAGTCCACCCGTTACCTCTTTTCTATAACGAGCAATAAATGGTACGGTATCACCATTGTCAATTAATTGAATGGCAGCTTCCACTTGAGATGCAGGGACATTTAAATCTTGGGATATTTTTTCGGTAATCATAAATAGGAATTTAAAAATAAGTAAAACACAAAGCAACTGCTTAGTAAAAAAATACTAGGGGCTGTTGACCTTTCAGATATTAGATTGATTTTGAGAAAATTTTTGGGCTGACAAGGCATTTTTTACGTATCAATGCATTCCATTGGTAGTAAAAAATAACGAAGGCAGAGTAAAAATTGGCCAAAATCGGGCGATAGATGAAAGATCAACAGACCCTAACAGTTACTCATAAATAAATCATTGAATTAAACTAAAAAAGCGCTGGTATCCCCAAGACCTTGGCGAATAATAACCGCTTCATCTTCTTCAAGATCAATGACAGAAGTGGGATCTAAACCACAAAATCCACCATCGATAATTAAATCCAGTTGATGTTCCAGCAATTGTCTAATTTCATAAGGATCGGTCATTGGCATATCATCACCTGGCATGATAAGCGTTGAACTCATGATTGGCTCATTTAACTCAGCCAATAATTCTTGAGCGATATTATTATCCGGAATACGGATACCAATGGTTTTTCTTTTAGGATGCATTAAGCGTTTAGGGACTTCTCGTGTAGCCTTCAAAATAAAGGTATAAGCCCCCGGAGTATGTGCTTTTAATAGCCGGTAATGGGTGTTGTTAACCTGAGCATAGGTACTAATTTCAGATAAATCTCGACAAACCAAAGTAAAATTATGCGCTTTGTCCAATTTTCGAACAACTCTAATTTTGTCCATAGCAGCTTTATCGCCAATATGACAACCAATGGCATAACCTGAATCGGTTGGATAAACAATCAGGCCACCAGCTCTGATAATTTCGACTGCCTGGCGAATCAAGCGATGTTGTGGGTTATCAGGGTGTATTTGAAAAAACTGACTCATAATTTTAGCTCATCTTATATAAGTGGGAAGATTAATTCCATAAATTCCAAATCGGTTTACATCGTTCGGGTAACGGTGGAAGTTTTCCCATTTGATTCCAGGTTACTTTAGGATCATGAAAATCTGAACCAACCGAAGCATATAAATTAAATTCATTAGCATGGTATGCCATGGTATTGATATCATTAGTGGAATGGGTAGCTGAAACCACTTCTATCCCCTTTCCTCCCAATTCTTTGAATTCGTTTATTAGCTTTTTTAATTTATTTCGTTTTAAATTATAGCGAGCGGGATGCGCAATAACTGCGACCCCTCCGGCACCAATAATCCATTCCATTGCTTCTTCCAAGCTGGCCCATTCTCCATGGATATGACCAGGTTTATTTTTTACGAGATATTTTTTAAATACTGCCCGTGTATCTTTAGCATAACCATTTTTAATTAAAAAATGGGCAAAATGCATACGCCCTATCATTTTGCCATGAGCAAATTCCCGAGCACCATCTAAAGCATTTTCTATTCCCACTTTTTGTAACCGACGTGCGATTTCTTCCGCGCGCCATAAACGATAGTTTTGTAGTTTAACAATGCCTTTACATAAAGCTTGATGTTCTATATCTAATTGTAACCCAACGATATGAATCGTTTTATTTTGATAGCTAACGGATAGTTCGATACCCGGTATTAAATTTAGTCCATTATTTGTTGCTGCTATTTGTGCTTCGTTTATCCCATCAACCCCGTCGTGATCGGTTAATGCCAAGTAGTCGACGCCTGAATCTTTGGCTAATTCAACTAATTGGCTGGGAGATAGACTACCGTCAGAGGCTGTGGAATGAGAATGAAGATCATAATTCATAAAAAGACACTTGATTTAGTACTGCTTTGCCAACATAAAGGAATAGATAAAAAATATTAAAAAAGCCCAAATATTTGAAAAGGCAATATTCTACAGGAATCACAGAAAAAACCCTATTCAATTATTTAAATTCATGTAAGAATAGCGCTCTTGTCGTTAAATTGCCCCATAGGTGAGATGTTGAAGTTTTTTTACGAATTTTTACCAATCGCTATATTTTTCGGTGTCTTTAAAACTACCGATGATATTTTTAAAGCTACGCTAGCATTAATTATAGCCACCATTTTACAGGTGGGTTATGAATGGTTTAGGTACAAAAAGGTTGAGAAAAGCCGTTTGATCGGCGCAGGATTGATCTTGGTATTAGGTGGAGCAACCGTATTTTTTCAAGATGACCTTTTTATCAAATGGAAAGTGACCGTACTTAATTGGTTATTCGCCGTTATTTTAATCGGTAGTCAATTTATTGGCCAGAAAACGATTATGGAACGCATGATGGGCTCTATGCTTACGTTGCCAAAACCAATTTGGTCACAATTAAACCTCTATTGGGCTGGTTTCTTTTTTATTAGCGGTTTGCTTAATCTTTATTTCGCTTTTTTCTATGGTTTAGACTTAAGTGAACAGGAACGAACTGAAGTATGGGTTAATTTCAAATTTTATGGTCTTATAGGGCTAACCCTACTCTTTATGGTTGCTCAAATATTCTTTTTACAAAAACACATTCAATTAGAGGAAGAGGAAAAATAATGCTTTATGCAATTATAGCTTCTGATAAAGCCAATACTTTAGAAGCACGCTTGAATGCTCGACCCGAGCATGTTAAACGTTTACAACAATTACAAGAACACGGCAGACTCGTTTTAGCCGGGCCTCATCCCGCCATTGATAGCAATGAACCCGGTGAGGCTGGCTTTACCGGCAGTTTAATTGTGGCTGAATTTGATAATTTAGGTGATGCTCAAAAATGGGCAGATGCCGATCCATATATTGCTGCTGGCGTTTACGAAAAAGTGGTTATTAAACCCTTTAAAAAAGTTTTACCTTAAGAATGATTGTTAAATAATAATCATAACGTATTAATTTTTCACTTGATATTAAATATAATTAAAAGGACTAATGATGCTAAACATCAAAAATAAGTTACTTATCCCTGCACTATTAATGGGACTTTCTACGGCAGCCTTTGCCGAAATTGATTCTACCGTTGTAGCGGTAATTAATGGTAAGAACATTATCGCCGAAGAACTTAAAATGACGGCTCAACAGAATAAAGTTGATTATAAAAGTCTAAATAACAACCAAAAGCAACTTTTGCTTAATGGTTTGATTAATCGTCAGTTGGTTGCCATGGAGGCAAAAAACAAAAATTACGATAAAACACCAGAAATGCAATTAAAATTAACCGCATTAGTTGATAGTATTTTAGCCGCCACCTACTTAGAGGATATGACTAAAGAAGTTAAGGTGACTGAAGAAGAGTTAAAAGCTTTATATGACAGCAATGTGAAAAAAAACTCTCAGACTCAATATAAGGCCCGTCATATTTTAGTTAAGGAAGAAGCAGCAGCTAAAGATATTATTAAACAGCTTAGTGAAGGGGGGGATTTTGCTACAATCGCCAAGGAAAAGTCCGAAGATAAAGGATCTGCTGCTAATGGCGGTGATTTAGGCTGGTTTAACACCCGTACTATGGTTCCTGAATTTGCTAAAGCTGTGGAAGCTGCCAAAGTTGGTGAGTTACCACAACAAGCGGTAAAATCTGATTTTGGCTGGCATATTATCCTAGTGGAAGAGTCCAAACCAATTGAGCCACCAACCTATGAAAGCTCTAAAGAAAAATTAGAAAATATGATTATTAAAACCAAATTGTCCAAATATTTGGAAGAACTTAATAGCAAAGCTAAGATAGAAGTTAAACTCAAATAGTGGTACTAAAAACCCAAACCACCTGAAACCCGTATTTTCAGGCGGTTTGGGTAAATAAATAGCCTCATCAGATAATTCACTTAAATCAACAATAGAAATTGCTTCCCTCCTCTAAAAAATTTAGATTAATACCAGATTTATGATAAATTTTCGCTCATACCCCGATAACTTTTTAATAAAATAACAAACAAGTAAGAATTTATTGATTTCAATCAATATAAATATGAAAATTATACTATCAATAGTATGGCTTTTGACTAGACTGTTTAGTGTATACCCAAGCCACCTGAAAATGCATTTTCAGGTGGCTTGGGTATAAAACCTTTCAATAGTTTACAATATAAATATTGAAAATAAGCCTTTTTTACGAGGTTCATATAGAATGAATTCATTTTTTAAATTAATCCAAACAACCTTTTATTTGTTGCTTTTTTTGGCCAATATTGTTAACGCTAATAGTTATAATCCTCTTAAAGGGGCTGCATTTACGGATCCTGGAAATATTATGCCTCCTAAAAGTGAGGAATGGTTAGCGCAAGAAATTATCTATCCCAAAAAATATCAAGGGGCTGATATTTTTTTGACTCTGGATCAACAACTTTATCCCGCTCTATTACCGATTATTAATCAGTATGCTCAGCAACAGCAATTAAATATCAAAGTCCATGAAGGTACTTGTGGAATATCTTCTGGAATGTTGGGACGCAAAGAAGCTGATATTGGTGGTTTTTGCTGCCCTCCTGGCCGAACAGATCGCCTTCAAGGACTAAGCTTTCATACGCTAGGCATTAGCTCAATTGCTTTTTTAGTTCATCCCGAGAATAACCAAATTGATGATATTAGTTTTAAACAACTGCAAAACATTTTTGCCGGTGATATCCAACGTTGGTCAGATCTCAATACAAAAGCCAATTCCAACCTAATTCACCCAGTCGCTCGTTTACATTGTAAATTACGCCCTGGTCATTGGCATTTGATCCTAGATAATGAAGAAATGTTTTCTGCCCGATTAAATGAAGTATCCGCTATTCCAGACATGATATCATTTGTCGCCAATGATCCAAATGCAATTGGTTATGAAACCTTATGGATGACGACAAAATATAAAAATAGAGGTGAGGTTAAATGGCTAAAAATTAATGGTATTAACCCGGATGATAGAAATGCCTTAGCTCAAGGCAAATACCCAGTCTATAGAACCTATAATATCACCTCATGGCAGTCTCAAAAAGGTAATAAAAAAGCACAAGAACTCGTTGAATACTTAATTGATAATGTAACACAAATAAAAACAGAGTTTGAATTAATACCTGCACATTTGCTCATTAAAAATGGCTGGAAATTTAATCGGGGGGAATTAATAGGCGAACCCGATAAAAAATAGCCATGTTACCCGTTAAACTCGACCATTTTTTGGTTAATGTTTCTTTAACCAAAAAAATGCTTATTATTGTGACATTTCTAGGTACTATAATTTGGTTTATTCATGACCAAATTTTAACCACTAATGTTGAAAAAATTTTTAATACTCAACTTAATGAACAATTAAATGTACTCACTAGTTCGAGTCGAATCCGCTTTGATCGTAATTTGCGTAAATTTAAGACTCTAATCAACATTTTTCATTTTCATCCCGGACTAATTGACTATTTAAAGAAAACCTCTCCAAATATATCAACAGAAAAAATAAAATCCTATACACGCCCTCCAAAATGGTTTCCGCAACGTTCAATTATAAGAAATTTAATTCATCCTCGTTTCGTACTTTTGCTCGCACCTAATGGTAAAGTCATTGAAATTTATCAGAGTTGGGAAAAAAATATTCCACCCTCACTATTGACGCTGGACAATAACCTTCTCGAATCCACTTATAATCAGGTCCGCTTAACTGAAATTGACGAACATCCTTTTGTTATTATTTCCGATAAAATAGCGATAAATTCAGGAAAAACATATAGCGTTGTGTTTGCTACGCCGATGGACGACGAACTCTTAATCAGTCTACAAAATTCTCAACAAGCTAGAGAAATTATTGCCTTAGTCGATACCGATCGGGACAATGCAGTGATTGCTTCAAGTCATCCAAATAAAGTGAAAAGTGGTGATACTGTAGCCGAATTGGAAAAATCTTATGTGCTTTCTGGTAAAGCTTTTTTTGATTATGGTGCATCAGATTTAAAAATCAGCTTAACTACTTTAGTACCCACCGAACAAATAAGAAATAATATGCAATCCTTAATTAATTCAGAACGAAAAAAATATGTCTTCTTTGCTATAGTTTATATGTTGGCAGCATATGTCCTAGGTATGTTTGCTGTCCGCCGTATTAATCACGTTACCAATAGGATCAAACAATTTTCGTCGGAGTTTGATCATCAGTACCCTAGGGCCATCGATGCTGGTGGCGACCAATTATTTGAATTGGAAAACCATTTTTATGCTTTGGTTACCATTATTCGTGATGCCCACAAAGGCCTGAGAAATACAGCTCAACAGCTACAAATTGAAAAAGAGGAACAGGGAAAACTCATTAATGAATTGGAAGAAACTCATGAACAATTGGTACAGGCAGATAAGATGGCTTCATTAGGCTCCTTGGTTGCTGGGGTATCGCATGAAATTAATACTCCCATTGGCGTGAGTATGACAGGTGTGACATATATTCAACGTGAAACTCAATTTATTCGTGAAAAATTAAATCGCAATGAAATCACTAAAAAGCAACTCGACGAATACATTGAAGCGAATGAAATGATGACAAAATCAATTATTCTTAGCTTAAACAAAGCTAATGAATTGGTTCGTTCATTTAAACAAGTTGCGGTTGATCAAAATAGTGAGGTTAAAAGAAGATTTAACCTGCATGACTATTTAAACGATATTTTACTCAGTCTCCACAGTAAAACAAAACAAACCCAAATAAACTTAAACAATAAAATAGATGAAAATCTTCAAATCAATTCTTATCCGGGAATTTTCTCACAAATATTTACTAATTTAATTACCAATTCCCTGATTCATGGTTTTGAAGGAAAGAATGATAGGATTGGGGAAATCCATATATCAGGTTATATTGAAAATCAGAAGTTGAACATTTATTATTCGGATAATGGTGTAGGCCTGGAAGAAAAGTTACTAGCTCGTATTTTCGAGCCATTTTTTACCACAAAAATGGGCCAAGGTGGTAGCGGTCTAGGAATGTATATTACTTATAACCTGGTTACTCAAAAATTGGGTGGCTATATCAAGGCAGAAAATGCTCCCCAGAGTGGTATACATTTTTATATCCAAATACCTTGCTTTTAATTTCACAAATTATGCTGACAAGCAACTTTATTTAACTCACTTTCTTATTTAACTCACTTTCTTATTTAACTCACTTTCTTATTTAACTCGTACCATAATAAATCTCCACTTTTATTCAGTTGAGGGGTATAGGCCGTTTCACTATTAATCAATAATTCAATGATTTGATTAATTTCATAGTTGTTGCAAGCTATTTGTAATAAAGAAAGTTTTTCATTAATTTCGCTCAAAGATAAGTATTTTTCTTCAGCCCGCATAATAGCAGGATGCTTAGTTTGACTAACATTATCACCAATTAAAAGTTCTTCATAAAGTTTTTCGCCCGGTCTTAAGCCTGTATAAACAATTTCAATGTCACCGTCAGGATTATTCTCATCCTTAATTTCTAATCCTGAGAGATGAATCATTTTTTTGGCCAGTTCTGCAATTTTAACGGGTTCCCCCATATTCAGAACATAAACGTCCCCACCCTGTCCCATGGAGCTAGCCTGTAAAACCAATTGTGCTGCTTCAGGAATGGTCATAAAGTAACGGACTATATTTTCATCCGTTACAGTCACCGGTCCACCTTGTTTTATTTGCTGTTTAAACAGTGGGACAACCGATCCTGAAGATCCTAATACATTGCCAAAACGTACCATACAAAAACGCGTTTTATGTGCATTATTTTTATATTCTTCAGCTAAAGCTTGTAATACTAATTCTGCAAAACGTTTGGTTGCCCCCATTATATTAGTTGGCCTAACGGCTTTGTCGGTGGAAATCAAAACAAAGGTTTCAACCGATTGTTCTAAAGCGGCCTGTGCCGCTGTCATGGTTCCAAATATATTATTTTTGACCCCTTCAACGACATTTTCTTCTACCAAAGGAACATGTTTATAGGCGGCTGCGTGGTAAACAGTTTGTACCGAATAAACCTTCATAATTTGTTTTAATCGAGTTTTATCCTGAACTGATCCTAATAAAGCAATAATTGGAATTTTAATCGCTAGGGTTTTTTTGAGTTCTTTTTCAATTTCATATAAAGCAAACTCGGAGAGTTCATAAATAATTAACTTACGCGGTGCGTGTTTCACAATTTGACGACATAGTTCAGAACCTATGGAACCACCAGCTCCAGTAACCAATACAACTTTTTCTTTAATACAATGTTCAAACAATTCATTGTCAGGAGATACAGAGGCCCGCCCTAATAAATCTTCGATATCTAATTCTTTAATTTCTTCAATTTTGGCTTTTCCGCTGACTATATCATCTAATTTTGGAATAGTTTTAATATGTACCGGCATTGATTCAAGAAAATTAATGACCTGCTTTTTTTTACTTCCGGCTACCGAGGGCATAGCTAATAAAACTTGAGTAATATTTTTTTCTTTAATTAATTGCTCTAGCTCATCAGCTGCATACACTTTTACTCCATTTATAATGGTTCCTATTAGGCTTGGATTATCATCTATAAACCCTTTTACGCTATATTCATGGTGATGATGTAATGCTTTTAGTAGCTGATGACCGGCAGAACCGGCACCATAAATGGCTATATTTTCATTGTTTTGTTGTAATTTATCGGTGTAATAATACCAGATTAGATAGCGTGAGCCGCCCATCAAAGTGAATAGAATACCAAAATATAAAAATGGAACAGAACGTGGTATTGGGGTATGAGTCAGTAGGTAACTCGCAACAAAAATCAAGGTTGAAATCGCCACTGATTTAATAATACAAAGTAAAGCATGGTGGCCCATATAACGAATGACAGAGCGATATAAAGCAGTCGTATAAAAGAAGACAGCACTAAAAAAAATTGTGATTAAACTACTATAGGAATTACTGTATTTAACCATTAAATCAACATCACTTAGCCGAATATATAAAGCCAAATAGATGGCCATCGGGATAAATATCCAATCGGCGACAAGCATAATGGCTTGTTTAACTTTTCTGTTCTTAATTCCCACTACTTTCCTTTCACTTTCTTCTCAACATCGAAACCATAGTATATTAAACCATATTTCACTATACTATGCCTCACTGTACTATGCCTTACACCTAACAATACTAGGCCCCATTAAAAACCGTCTAAACACAACTGTTTCAAATAAAACAAACTATATACAAATTGCTTTTGTTAACAATGGATAATTTACAATTTTTTAGTCATTTAGTTTTTGGATTATCACTGGCCATTATATCAGCGTTTGTGACCTGGATGATGTTATATGTGGTAAAAATTATTGATCACCCCAATGAGCGTTCTTCTCACACGATTGCAGTTCCAAAATCGGGAGGTATTGCTATTGTCATCACGTTCTCGATTGGAATGTTAGGGATTTATCTTTTTACTGCAGATAATGTAAGTCAGCATAGTTATTTTTTTAGCTTTGTTTTTTGCTCACTCTTTATTGCCGCAATCAGTCTATACGACGATATAAAAAATAAATCGGTAAAGTTTAAATTTTATAGTCAGATTTTTGCGGTAGTTTTAGCACTTTGGTCTGGTATTGTCATTAATGAAATCGCCTTACCTGGAATTGGCTATACCCAATTAGGTTGGTTTGGGTATTTAATCTCATTTATTTGGATTCTAGGCCTAACCAATGCCTACAATTTTATGGATGGACTTGATGGTCTAATGGGTGGAATTACCATAATTGCGACGCTTTTCTTTATGGTGATCTGTTTTTATCAGGGAAGCTCGTTTATTTATATTACCTGTTATACTATTCTCGCTGGGGCTTTAGGCTTTATTCTGTTTAATATTTCGCCAGCAAAAATCTTTATGGGGGATGTGGGAAGTGCTTTTCTTGGTTTTACCTTGGCTGTAATGGCAATTATTGCGGCTCGTTATGATAATTCCCATACCTCATTTTTAGTTATGCCTTTATTATTATTTAATGTAATCTACGACACGACTTTTACTTATATACGCCGTTTTTTGAATAATGAAAAAGTAACACAAGCTCATCGTAGTCACCTATATCAATTAATGAACCAAATCGGTTATAGTCATCTTGAAGTTAGCCTTACTCACTATAATATGGCTTTTTTACAAGGTTTGGGTGCATTATGGATGGTACAAATACCAGGTTCCCAACGTTTATATATTTTTATACCATTTATCCTATTACAAGTATTTTATTCTTATTGGATAATAAAACGTGCCAAGCAAAAAAAAATATTGTGAAATAAGTGATTAAAAAGCCAGCAAAATATAATCTTTAGCTGGCTTGAGCAATTTATGCCTCTAGAGCATCTAATACCTGATGCACGTGTTCAGATAATTCACGACCGCCATCGGTCAAGTAGCCGCCGTCAAACTGAGTGATTAAACCTTTATCAAATAATCGCTGTGCTGCCTTAACTAACTCATCATCTGCATCGTGGTGAATTTTTAAACCATTTAGGTTCGATTCTAAGCTAAATAAAGACAATAAGCGAAGCTCTTCAAATAGCTCATTTTTGTAATGGTGCATTGGGTTTCAACCTCCTGTTCGTGTTCAATCTAAGATGTTTCCATCTTTCGTGCTTTTAGTATTTTATGGTGCAAAATATTAATTTTTTCTTTATTGTGGCTGATCACCTGATTAGTAACCAAATTAAATTTTTCATCATACAGTTCCGCATTTAAAAACTTAGCCAGTAAACGAGCTTTATCAATAAAAATATCATAAGCATCCAAGCAATTCATCGGTAATGGTAATTGCATAAATAAGGATAAGCCAGTAGTGCTGAAATCATCCATTTTATTCAAATCAAAAGTTCCTGGTTCCAACATATTTGCAATACTGAACAAAGCATAGGTTGTTGGATTATTATCAGCGGGGTAATGAAAAATATCCATTTCACCAAATTGAATATTGCAGGCCTGACATGCGGTTAGAATCTCTTTTCCAGAAAGGTTCCCTTCACTTCGTTTTATGGCCATGGCAATAATTAAATCATCAATCCCTTTAGGTACGGGTTCTTTAGCCATTTTAATCACTTGACCTTGAATAAGACTTGGTTTTTTGTCACTACTTTGAAATGTATTATCCTTGTTTTCGGTTAATGCTTCACTAGTATTATCAGCTGGTTTATCTAAATTTATAGATTGTTTTTGCTTTTCTTTGGTAGCTTTAGACTTTACACTCAACTCGAGATCTATATTATCATCACTTTTGGCATTGAAAGAATTGGGTAATTCCTCGTCGGAAATATGGGTTTTAATCTCATGTTGCTGTAATAAAACGTCATCTATTTGATTGGCATGATGGCCAAACCCTTGCACTTCGTCTCTAATTTTTTTGTGATGTAAGTAGTAACTAAATGCTGCTACCAATACAATAACAACTATTCCCGATAAAATAAGAAAAAAGGTTAAATCGCCCATTTGAGTTTGATATTCCTGATGTTATTAAAATGAAATTCTAATAATGCTTTAAGCTTCGACCATATCGACAGCTTCGGCTATGTCTACGTCTACAATACGGGACACCCCGGCTTCTTTCATTGTCACACCACATAAATGATCTGACATTTCCATGGTGGTTTTATTATGTGTAATATAAATAAATTGTACCTGTTCAGACATTTCTTTAACCATGGAACAAAAACGTCCTACGTTTGCTTCATCTAAGGGTGCATCCACTTCGTCCAACATACAAAAAGGAGCCGGGTTGAGTGAAAATATGGCAAATACTAGTGCCACTGCAGTCATCGCTTTTTCACCACCGGATAATAAATGAATCGTACTATTACGTTTTCCAGGTGGTCTGGCCATTATTGTAACACCTGTATCTAATAAATCATCACCTGTTAGGTCGAGATAAGCATGTCCGCCCCCGAAAAGACGGGGAAATAATTGTTGAAGCCCATTATTAATGTGTTCAAAAGTTTCTTTAAAACGAGTTCGGGTTTCCTTATCAATTTTAGCTATCGCGCCTTCAAGAGTCGCCATAGCTTCCATTAAATCATTATTTTGTGAATCTAAATACTCTTTTCGCTTGAGTTGTTCCTGGTACTCTTCAATAGCTGCCAGGTTAATAGAACCTAAGGATTGAATTTTTTTTGCCAGTTGCTTAACTTCATCAACCCAATCCGATTCCTTGGCATCTTCGGGAATTTGTAAAAACAATTCTGCCATGCCAAAGCCAGATTCGTCTATATTTTCCTGGTGAGTTTCACGTTTAATTTTTAATTCCTGTAAGTGCAATCGAATCTGTTCCAGCTGTGCGCGTAAGTCTTGTAATTTACCCTCGGTTTGGGAACGTTCATTATCAAATTGCCTTAACCGTTGTTCCAATTCATCCACATTATTTCTAGCCAGAGATAATTGCTCGTCTGTTTCTAATTTTAATGCCAGATATTCTTCTAATTCGATTCTTAAGGAATCTTCGGGATCTTCTTCACGATCTAATAGGTCTTTCAATTGTTCACATCGATTTTGTAAACCCGTTAGTTGTATTTGAATTCGATTTAAGGCTTGTTCAGTCGAACTTGATTCGCTACGCAATCCTTTTAATCGAATTTCCAAAGAATGACTTCTATCTCGCTCCTGTCTAGCTGTATCGCGATAATCATTAAGTTGTTCCCGATATTTTTCTCTTTGAATTTGCAGGTTCTGTTTTTCTTCAGCAACCAGATCTGCCTGTTCTAAAGCTTCATGTAGGGTTTCATTGGCTAAAATAATTTGTTCGGCATCAGATTCGGTTTGTATTTTTATTTCTTCTATATCACTTAATAAACGTTCTTTGCGGCTTTTAATTTGTTCCATACGCATTTGTTTATTATTAATCTTATTGGATAATTCCGATAAAATTCGATTATGATTATTGAGTTCGGCCTGTAAGTGATCACGCTGGCTTTCTTCTTCAGTTTGCTGATTGCGTAGCTGTTCTGTTTGAATTTTTTGAGCTTCAATTATGGCTTCAGTCTGTTCAATTTCCTGGTAAAGTTCTTTAATGATTGTTTCTCTTTCTAAAACACCCGATTTTTGATCATCGGCATCGATTATGCGCAACCAATTTGCTCCCACCCAAATTGCATTTTTGGTAATAATTGAGTGGCCTGAGGGTAATTTTGAGCGCCACTGTAATGCTTGTTCTAAATCTTCAGCGGCATGAACTTGGTCAATTAGACTTGCTATTGGCTCATAATTATTCACATATTGACTTAAACGCGGTAAATCCACGTCAGAAATACTAGCATTAGCAATTGAGGCCACTTTATTTTCAAATAAATTTATAGACTTAGCTTGAGTTTCATCTTGAGGTGTAAATAATGGTGTAAAATCATCCAGACAAACCGCTTCTAAATAATCACCTAGGACGCATTCAATGGCTTTTTCCCAGCCAGAAACAACATTAACTTGTTGTGCTAAGCGTTTGTTATTTTCGATATTATTAATTTTAAGCCAAGAATTAGAATCACTTTTACCCTCTTGACCGAGTGCCGCCTGCTGTAAAGCTTCTAAAGAAGCTAAACGGCCATTTAAAGTTTGCAACGTGTTACGATTAGCGTTTAATCCTTCATTTTGCTGAAGGTATTCTTCTTGTAAAGAACGGTTGATCTCTTTTTGTTGTTCTAATTGCAGTTCAAACTCTTGACTCTGTTGTTGTGTCATTAGTAATTCTTCTTGCAATTGTTCAATATCAAGCAATAAATCATCACTGGAAAATTGACCAAGTTCCTCATTTAATTTTTCTAAACGTTGTTGGGCCTGCTTTTGATGTTGTTCTAATTGACTAATTTTAGCGCGTTCAATTTGAGCCGTTTGAATAGGCTGTTGTGCTGTAAGATTAAAATCATCCCATTGTTGTTGTAAATCATGCATTTGACTTTCGAAATCAAGTAACTTTTCAGCGGATATTTCGGCTGCTTCTTGAGCTTGCTCAAATTCAGGCTCTAATTCACAAATTTGTTGCTGAATCTGTTCCATTTTTTCCGAATCAATCGACATATGTTGCTGAGCTTGTTCATAAGCATTTAAAGCTTCGGCATAATCTTCCTTATGTTGTTTCTGCCTTTCCCGTATGTGCTCAATGGATTGTTCTAGACGCGCAATTTCACCGCCAATACGATAAAATTCGCCTTGAACTTGATTAAAATGTTCGTTGGCATTGATATGCTCTTCACGGCTATTTTCTAAACCCAGTTCAATATTACGTAACTCTGCGTTTAATTGTTCTTGAGTCGTTTCTCGTTCTTTGATTAGCTGTTGTTGTTCATAAGCCTGCTGATCAACCATACGCCAACGTAAGGCTGACAATTGTGCTTTTACTAATCGTTCGGATTGTTTTAACTCTTTAAAACGTTCGGCAGTGCGGGCTTGCCGTTGCAATCGGGCTAGTTGAGTGCCTAGTTCATTGCGAATATCTTCTAGACGCTCTAAATTTTCTCGAGTATGGCGGATCCGATTTTCTGTTTCTCTTCGACGATCTTTGTATTTAGATATTCCTGCTGCTTCTTCAATATAGACTCTCAGCTCTTCGGGTTTAGATTCAATGAGCCGGGAAATCATTCCCTGTTCAATAATTGAATAACTGCGAGGTCCTAGACCCGTACCGGCAAAAAGATCGGTAATATCACGCCGTCGGCAGCGTGTATTATTTAAATAATAGAGTGATTGAGCATCGCGATTAACCGTTCTTTTAACAGAAATTTCATTAAAACTCGCATATTGCCCTGAAATCGTGCCATCTGAATTATCAAAAACTAACTCGACGGTAGCTTGTCCGACAGGTTTACGACTTGCAGCACCATTAAAAATTACGTCGGTCATAGAATCACCGCGTAAATTTTTAGCCGAGCTTTCTCCCATAACCCAACGAACCGCATCAATAGTATTGGATTTTCCACAACCATTGGGACCCAAAACGCTGACCAAATTACTAGGTAAATTAAGCGTGGTGGGATCTACAAAGGATTTAAATCCGGCTAATTTAATTTTTGATAAGCGCATTAATAGTTCGAGTCATAAAAGTCAGGCAAAAAAATTGTCGTTATTATAACGTATCCCCACAGATTTTTAATCACTAATATTTCCATATTCTAAACGTTCATGTAAAATCTGCATCTCGATTTAAATCTAGGAAAGACAATGTCCAGCCAACCAAGTAAAGACTTAGAAACCTTTGAAAATCCAAATCCTCAAAGAGATTTCACCATCCGCATCAAAATACCCGAATTTACCTGCTTATGTCCAAAGACGGGACAACCCGATTTTGCCACCATTCATATCGAATACATAGCCGATAAGCTTTGCGTGGAATTAAAATCACTGAAAATGTATATGTGGTCTTTCCGCGATCAGGGTGCTTTTCATGAAAAAGTAACCAATGATATTTTGGCTGATTTAGTCGATGCAACTCAACCTCGGTTTATGCGAGTTACGGCAGAATTTTATGTTCGTGGTGGGATTTATACTACCGTAATTGCCGATCACAAAGCGGATAATTGGACACCTGAAGTTCCTGTCGTATTGCCATAACATAAATTATTATGCACTATTTTCTGGGCATTGATTTTGGTACTTCTGCCATCAAAGCAATAGTAATTGATGACAAATCAACAATTCATGCCCAAATTCAACACCCATTACCTGCTCCAATTATTACCCCCTTGTCTAAGGGAACCGGCGTTGAACAAAATCCTCAGCTTTGGTGGAATGCTTTTTTAAACATCATCGAGCAACTAAAACTTCAGATTTCGATTCAAGACATTAAAGCAATTGCCATTGATGGTACTTCTGGAACTGTCCTAGTTACCGATCGACAGGGGCATCCACTAGCCAACGCCTTAATGTATAATGATAGTCGCACGATTAACGAAGGCATGATAATCAATGATTTATGCCGGGCCCGAGGAATAACCGTCGGTAATTATTCTGCTCTTGCCCGATTGATTTATTTTCTTAAGCAACCCTACCACCCTAAGATAACGCATGTATTACATCAGGCCGATTGGATATTGGGAAGGCTGGCGAATCATTATCGATATAGTGATAGCAATAATGCTCTAAAAATGGCCTATGATCCTATCCAGAATAAATGGCCGGATTGGTTTAAAGAACTGGACATTCCTGCCCCAATTTTACCCACAATATTTAAACCCGGCGAATATATACAAACTATCGACACTGCTTTTACCAAATTAGGTTTTTCTCCCGAAACCTGTTTAATTGCCGGTACCACTGATAGCACTGCTGCTATTATCGCATCCGGCGCCAAACATGTTGGCGAAGCTATTACTTCTTTAGGTACGACCATGGTGATGAAAGTCATTTCTCATCACCCCATTAATAACGAAACTTATGGGGTCTATAGCCAGCCGTACGGCGATCATTGGTTAGTAGGTGGTGGTTCAAATTCAGGTGGCTGTGTATTAAAACATTTTTTTAGTATGCAACAAATTGATAGGTTTAGCGCTCATCTAAAACCTGATCAGTCTACTGGATTAAATTATTATCCATTAATAAACAAAGGTGAACGATTTCCCGTTGCCGATCCCGAAAAATTACCTCAATTATCTCCTCGGCCAAATAATGACCAAATATTTTTTCAAGCCCTATTAGAAGGAATGTCAGAGATCGAACGACTCGCCTACACAAAACTAGAACAGTTAGGAGCCGCCTATCCCAGTACTGTTATTAGCATGGGCGGAGGTGCGAAAAATAAAGGTTGGACAGATATTAGGAGAAAAAAAATACAACGACCACTATTAACTGCGGATATTGATCAGGCCGCTTATGGAGCGGCCAAATTAGCTTATGAAGGGTATCTCAAGAAAAGTTAGGCCATACTCATATAACGTTTTAAATGAGCGATTTTATCAGGATCGTCACCATCAATAAAATGTATGGTAATATTGACAAACTCTGATTCTGCACTAGTTTCCCTTGCCTGTAATTGATAAGTATAACCATTAATCCTTGATATATCCTCACCATTATTTGTGACCAAGTCAAATACCACTAATTCCATAATGGCTGGAATATTATTATCTCCCCGGATTACTGCAGTAACCGAATCCAAACTAATTTTTTGAATCAAGCAGTTAGCTGTAAAATTTTTCCAGCGTAATTGAGCTATATTCTGATCTTTAGGTGGTTTAACACTTTTTGAGTAGTTAGTCTCTGGTTTATTGACTGGAACCGTATCAACTTTTTTAGTATAACTTTGGGTCAGAATATCAACTGCATTAGTGCTAGATACAATAGAGTCCTGACCTTTTGTACCAATACGTTTAAGCTCTTGTGCACTGATTTTTAAAGCAGAGGTTAATTGCTTAGTGACAACATCAACGAGTTTTTCATTCGTAAAAGGTTTGACGATATAATTATTCGCTTTCAATTCTAAAGCTTGTACAACATGTTCTTTATCACCTCGACTGGTCACCAAAACAAAACGCACATCGGGTTGTGAACTTTCCTGTCGTACCCAAGTTAATAGTTGATCACCGGACATTTTTGGCATTTCCCAGTCACACAAAACTAAATCAAAGTTTTCTTGCTTTAAAATGCTTTTCGCTTGTTGACCATCAGCCGCTTCTTTTAATATGAACCCCGGGTAAGTTCCTCTTACCCCTTTGCGGACTAAATCACGCATAAATGCCGCATCGTCGACTATGAGTACTTTAACTTGTTTCATTCTTATCCTTAAATTAATCCTTTCCCGGTGCTTAAGACTATAACAATAAGAAAAAATTCTCAAATAATCGCTGAAAAATAGCCTTTCAAAAATTGCTAATTACGCATTTATCCCTTCTAGAGAAACCGGTTCACCTAAATGGAATATTGTTTGACTCGAAACTTTAGCCTATTCTGTTGAACTTTTACGGATTTAGATAGGAATTAACATGCATACAGGACCTCGCGAAATTGTCACCCCCTTTAGACCTATTCCTTTAGATGTTCCAGAAGGCATGAAACCTAATGAGTTTTTTAATAGTACTGAAAACCTCGCCGATCTGGTTAATAATAATGGTTTATTGGTCAATCCAGAAAACTTGCTTATGTATCGTAAGGCATTAGGACATACCAATATTTTTGATACATCTATTATTTACAACACTTCAGAATGTATTCTTAATCCTCTGGGACGTCCCGTTAGACGCACCCAGTTACCAAATAAGGTAAAAAATGTCTGGAACCGGATGAATCAGATTATTATTGAATATATGTTGGAGAAATACCCTGATCCTGAACAAGCACTTATTTTAGCTGGTGAAGCCAGTTTAGATGCTACCTGGCCGTTAACTTCGCCAGGTGTTCCCAGTATTAGAATGTTGCATAATCATTTTATGGTTTTCGATATGCAGCAGTTACGCCAAGCTGAATTGGCCGATCCCAATAATCCAAACTTAACCGATGGTGGTCAGCACAGCCTATTTCAGGCACATATGCACCATGTCTATCAAAACTTTTTTAATTGTTTAGATTTTCAAGTTTTAAAACCGGTAGTCAATGGTAGTTGCAAACTAAGTCTAACCAACTATCCCCAAGGATTACCCAGTTGGGAAGTTCAGGGGGGGATAAAAACTTTAAATAGCCCTAAATTTTGGCATGAATACGATCAAGTTCTCAAAGGATTTATTGATTTTTACCGGACTTTCTTTACTCAGGTTTCAACTCGCAATGCTAATATGCCCCAAGATATTTATTATCCAGACCAAGTAGAAGAAAATTTATTATTTAATAATGATTTTCTTTCAACGGCAAAAAAAGTTCGGGATATGTGTATCCATGATGCCAAATATGCCAATTTAATCCGTTGGCAGCCCGCATTTAAACAGCTCATTTATCGTAATGACGAAGGAAACTTAATCGTAACCATCAGTCAAAACTCAATTGGCAATGCGATTACAGAACTTTTAGGCGTAGTAGTCAAACGGATACCTGATGCTGCGGCTTACGAAAAATTTGAACCCGCTCTAATTGAAAAACTATTAGAAGTCCGAAAACGCCTCGTAGATGCTGATTTAGGTGATGCACTAAAAACTCAGTATTGGGGTAAAAATTAATGCATTTATAATCGTAACTATTCAGCGCACTCATCTTTTGCTCCATTACTGCGTTATTTTCGTACTCAAATGGTCACATATGTTCTATACCCAAGCTACTTCAATTTGCATGAAACAATAATTGACGTCATCCCCGAGGTCTCTTATCGGGGATCCATTTCTTTTGATAGATTCCCGATAAAAAACTTCGGGAATGACGTATAAGGATTCTAAATCTTTATAATTCCTATTAACTATCAAAATACAGGTTGATATTTTATGCTAAAAGGCTTATTAATTATAGAGGAAGTACTATTTAATAAATGAGATAAGCGAATGACAGAATTTGATAAAGAACTCGATGTTTCGGGACTAAATTGCCCTTTACCAATTTTACGAGTAAAACAAGCCTTGACCACAATGGAAAACGGGCAGATACTTAAGGTGTTGGTTACCGATCCAGGATCAACAAAAGAATTTAAGGTATTTAATGAACAAACCAACCATACCTTAATAGAAAGTAGCTCAAACAATGGAAGGTTCATGTTTTTTATTAAAAAGTAAATAATGGGTAAAATCTATATAGAAGAACACGAAGGAAGCGAACGAACAGCATTTTTACGAGGTATTCTTACCCGTTCACTACAAGATGCTGGTCTTAGCTTTCAAGAATCCTATCAAATTTCAAGTGAAATTCGCCATCAGTTAATTCAAAACGAAAATCAAAATGATGATCAGAATGGCGATATCATTCTAACTACAAAAACGCTTAAAACTCTAATTGAAGAACATCTTCGCCATAACTATAATTCCGAAATTGCTGATAATTATCTTAATTCAGTCAATATACCGGCCACTATTTATGTTAAAGGGGAAGATGGTCGAGTTAGTAATTTTTCATCACTTCAATTACAACATTGCCTAGAAACTGTTGGCCTATCAATGGAGCAAGCTGGAGTAATTACTGCCAAAGTTTATGATGCGCTTTTACATTTCGAACAAAATGAAATCTCCTCCGAGCATATTATTCATCTTACGGATCAAATTCTGGTTCAGGAAATAGCTCCCAATATAGCGCATCGATACGTTTGTTGGACTCGTTTTATCCGTTCAAATAAACCCCTTATATTGCTTATTGGGGGAACAGCAGGTTGTGGGAAAAGTACTATCGCAACTGAGCTAGCCCATCGCTTAGAAATTGTACGAATCCAATCTACCGATATGTTGCGCGAAGTGATGCGTATGATGATTCCCGATCGATTGATGCCTGTGTTACATTGTTCCTCATTTAATGCCTGGAAAGAGTTGCCACAACATACTCATAATAGTGTTCAAGATCCTGAGGAAGATCTGATTAATGGCTATAGAAGCCAAGCAGAATTACTTGCGGTTGCCATTGAAGCTGCTATCCAGAGAGCCTTACATGAACGAGTTTCATTGATTGTTGAAGGCGTTCATGTCCATCCTTCCCTATTAGAGCGAATACCTGAAAATGATAATGCAATTATAATTCCCATAATGCTTGCCGCATTGAAACCCGATGAATTGCGAAGGCGTTTAAAAGGTCGAGGCCAAGAAGCTCCCGAACGAAGAAGCAAACGTTATTTAAAAAACTTTGAAGCCATCTGGAATCTACAAACGGGTCTGTTATCCGATGCCGATCAATCGCCTTTTTATATCATTCCTAATGATGATAAAGAAAAAGCAGTACAGCATATTATGCAAATTATTCTTGACAAGCTTATTCAAACTTGTGATGAAAACAAAAAATGAATTAAACAATCATAAAGGAATTTAGTTTTGTCTAACATAGGTAGTTTTAATTCATCAAAATTAAATTATAAAGGAGTTTTTATTATCCTTGATGGCGTGGGTGATCGTTATTGTAGTGATTTAAAAGGCCAAACCCCACTCGAAGCAGCTAAAACTCCTGTTATGGATAAATTGGCTCTAAAAGGAATAACTGGGATGATGGACCCTTTAGTCCCTGGACTTCCAGTAGCAACTCATACGGGTACCGGCTTATTGTTTGGACTCCCCTGTTCACAAGCATTTAACCTTTGTAGAGGTCCAGTCGAAGCAGCAGGTGTCGGAATAGAAGTATTACCTGGAGATATTTGTCTACGCAGTAATTTTGCTGCAGTTAAACAAGAACAAGGTTTTATTAAGATTATTGACCGCAGAGCCGGTCGCATTAAAGACAACACCCATGAACTCGCCGAACTTTTACAAAATGTAAAATTAGGTGAAGGTGTAAGGGCCAGTTTAACTCCGGCAAAACAACATCGCGGTGTATTACATCTTAGCGGATTTGGCTTATCAGACCAAATCACAGACACCGACCCTGGTACTCGTAACCTTATTGCCGGAGTTCAAAAAAGCCAAGCTTTAAGTGCGGATAATCCAGAAGCGATTAGAACTGCCGCAATGCTTAACCGGTTTGTTCACATTGCTCATAAGAAACTGAGCCAGTCAAAAATTAATAAACGTCGTGAACAAAATGGTTTATTACCGGCAAATGCGATTATTACCCGAAGTGCCGGTCAAGTTCAGAAACTAACTTCGATGGTCAATTATTATGGCCTTCGAGCTGCGTTGGTGGCTGCTGATTCAACCGCTATCGGATTGGGCCGTTTATTAGATTATAGCACTATAATTAAACCTGAATTTAACGGACTATGTACTACTGATATTAAGGCTAAATTAGAAGCAGTGAATCAAGCTCTAGAGCAGCATGATTTGGTGTTTTTACATATCAAAGCGCCTGATGTTTTATCTCATGATCGTAAACCACTCGAAAAGAAAAAATTTTTAGAAGAGTTTGACAATGTTCTAAAAGTTTTAGATGATCGTTTAGAGAAAAATGAGTTGGTGATAACCATAACTGGTGATCATTCAACAGACTCAAATACTGGACGTCATATTGGTGATCCCGTACCTTCATTAATTTTTCATCCTGCTGGACGTGCTGATCACTGTTCATCATACTCCGAAAAAGCTTGTATGACTGGGGGTTTAGGCCGTATTCGTTCAAGCAGTTTATTACTTTCCACGCTGGATGCGATGGGAGCCATATCACAATACAAAATGGAAGATAAAATACTTTTTACATGAGAATCTCATTATTTTTACATTTATTTGCCTTAATTAATGTCCTAAATTGCTTTAACTTAAACGCCGAAGAAATCAGTATTCTGGATAACAATGGTAATGAAATTATAGTCCAAGAGAGTTCCGGAAGTAGTTCATTATTAGTCATTTGGCTTGATGACCACGTCGAAGATCGCCCAATGTATGAGAATATGCTAACAGCGATTAATCAAGAAAACATTACTTTGTGGCGGGCAAATCTTGTTGAATCCTATTTTATTCCGCGTTCCAGTGAAAATATTCGAAATTTATCAGGTGATGGTGTCGAAGCTCTAATTCAGGCTGCCTTAAAACAAACCTCAAAACAAATCATAATTGCTTCATATGAAAGAACACCAGTGCCCATCTTAAGAGGGATTCGGCAATGGCAATTAAATAACCATAGCGAATCAAGATTTTTAGGTTCCATATTGTTTTACCCCAATTTATTTGGCCCTCCACCACTGGCCGGTGAGGATCCAATTCTCGATCCAATCGTCTCGGCCACAAATTATCCCTTAGTTATTTATCAGCCAGATTCAGGAAGTCAACGCTTAAGACTAAATATGGTCTTACAAGCTTTGTGGCAAGCTGGTTCACCAGCAATCGGCTATTTAGTTCCAGGAGTCCGAGATTGGTTTTTTATGGGAGAAACCGATCATGGTAAGGGGGACATAAATGCCACTGCTGCCATACCCAATCAATTTTTTCAGTTCGCCAAGATCCTACAAAGCTTACCAAAACCAGAAAAAGCACTGATTAAGAAAACAGAACGAATTCAAGGTTCTGCTGTGCAAAGTTTGGTTAAGTATGACAACAAACGAAAAACTCCAGATTTCAAACTTTTGGATTTTAAAAGTAAACAACTGATTCAAAGTGAGTTTTTAGGGAAAGTGACCTTACTTAATTTTTGGGCGACCTGGTGCCCTCCCTGTGTAGAAGAAGTTCCTTCTCTGAATCGTTTACAAAAACGTTATTTAAATAAACCCTTTGAATTGATCTCAATCGATTATCGGGAACAAGAAGAACAACTCCAACAATTTATGGAAAAAATTGAAGTTGATTTCCCTATTTTAATGGATATAACGGGCCAAACTTCACTCAATTGGAAAGTTTTTAGTTTTCCCAGTTCATTTATTATTGATAAAAAAGGAAACATCCGTTATTCAGCCAATCGAGCAATTGACTGGGACACGGAGGATGTGTGGATAGTAATTGACGAACTCTTAAACGAAACGCTTTAAAATCAAGTTAATCCACATAAACTTTTTCTGCTGCTTCGACACTTTGTCGGATCAAAGTTGCTATTGTCATTGGACCAACCCCACCAGGAACGGGTGTATATGCAGAACATTTATCGATAACTTCGGTTAAAGCAACATCACCAACCCCACCTGGGTGATAGCCAGCATCTACCACCACGGCCCCTTCTTTTATCCAATCACCTTTAACAAATTCTGGTTTTCCTACGGCAGCGATAACAATATCTGCTTGTTTTACCATATCCATTAAATTTTCGGTGCGGGAATGACAAATGGTAACAGTCGCATTAGCATTTAATAACATCATTGCCATTGGCTTACCTAAAATAGCGCTGCGCCCTATTACAACCGCATGTTTACCCGATAAGTCAATTTGATAATGAGACAATAAGTGCATAATGCCAGCCGGAGTTGCAGAGCCAAAGGCCTGTTCTTGCATCGACATACGTCCAAACCCTAGCGACGTCACACCATCGACATCTTTATTTAAGGCTATTTCATCAAAACAGGCACGCTCATCTATTTGTTTGGGAACTGGGTGTTGTAAAAGAATTCCATGTACTCTAGGATTTTCATTGAGTTTTTTGATTTCTGCTAAGAGTTGTTCTGTGGTGGTTTCCTCTGGTAATTCAACTTTGATAGAATCCATCCCAACCCGACGACAAGCATTAGCTTTCATTTTTACATAAGTGGCAGATGAAGGATCAGCACCGACCAAAATTGTGGCTAGTATCGGCGTCTCTCCATCCATATTTTGTTTGATCACTTGAACCCTTTCAGATAGTGATTGTTCCAGTGATTGAGATAGTGTTTTACCATCAAGAAGCACAGTAGACATGAGCTAACCCTTTTATTACAGTTTAAAAATAGGGCCGAATTATAACAAAAATTTTAAGTATATTCAGTACAGCGTTTATATTCTTTGCGAAACGCTACAGACTATGCTATTTAAATAGGACTTTATTCGTCAAAAACTTGGGCTAAGGTGTTTGTATGGATTATTTAAATATTCCTAACAATAAAGTAGATGAGAAAAGAGTCTGTCATCGTACTAACTTTTTACGTGAAATGATGCTAAAACTCGATAATGGAAAAGAGATCCGGGGAACCTCAAATGACGTGAGTCTTGGTGGAGTATCAATTTATGTTGAACAGATCCCCAAACAAATCACCAAGGGACAAACCGGTGAATTATTTATTTTATCTAAAGGTTGCGTAACATCTAAAGGATTTAAATGTTCAATCAGCCGCATTAGCGGACAGGCGATCGGCATTCAAATTGATAGAAAAAACGCCTCATCATTTGGTATAGCAATAACTCAAAATTTATTTAAACGTAAATCGAAAAAAAATAGGGACTGCGCTGGGGGGCAATAATGTGCATAAAGATAGGTAATAATGAGTTATCGGCAATCAAAGGTTTAATGACGATGACATTAAACTCAATTATTGCAGAAATATTTAACCTTGAATTGGAAGAAATTGAATTAAATACTCGACTTTATGATGACTTACATATGACAGTCGCACAAGAGCAAGAATTTTCCGCTCTGCTAGACGAATATTTTGATGGTTTAAACATTGATTTTAAAAAAGCAAAAACGTTAGACGAGATCTATCAGATAGTGATAGAAACTGAATTTGAGGATATTCCCGAGGAATTTATTAATTAGAATCATATCTTCCCTAACCCCTAAGCCTCATATCACTGTACTTAGGAATTAAGGAGATACAATACCTCACCTACTAAGTTTTACTGAAAAAGTTAGTATCAACAATAAGTAGATGTCTTGCAATAGCCCCTAAATCCAACTTTGTTTTTGAATCCAACCAGCTTCACTCTTATTACAGCATATAATTTGAAAAAAGTATGCAAATTTTTCCCTACAAATTAAATATTTTTTACCGCTATAATATGGTAAAAATTAAATTGGCTGAGGAGATTTTTGATGATAATAATTCCAATTGAGACCTGCCATTACCATTACTTGAATTAAAACTGGAAGTATATGATACCAACCAACATCATTTGGTAATGGTATAAAAATAAATAACCATTGACTACCAGCAGTCATATTTACAATTGTGGGGATTAACAGATATAAAAGCAGAATAAATATCAAGGCGGAACTATCGGGACGTCTAAAACTATTTTTAAAACTAAAGTATAGAGAAATTAAAATATCTCTTAAAACAAATAATAAACACATGATAATAAATTCGATGGAAAAAATAGGCACATTAACATGCCAGAGAGCAAGAAAAATTCCAACCTGGTTATCAATTCCACTATTCAAATAAAACCAAACACCGCTGATTAGCAGTAGAATATAACTAATTAACCATAAAGGACTATATAACCATATATTTCTAATATTTGTTTTTGAGCAAGAAAATAAAAGTCGGTGAATTGCCTTAATACTATTATCAGAAAAATATATAGAAAACCAAGTAATGATTATTAATAAAAAGAAATAGCTTGGAGCAAGCACTTTTAGATAAACCCCAATTTCTCCGTTATCAATCCAATTTCCCCTATCAAAATAAGTTAAAGGAATTAGAAATCCTCCACAATAAAACAAAACGAACACTATAAATATTGTCCAAATAAGTGGGCTATTTTTGTACTGCAACTCTTGTCGCATTAAGCGATAATTCGCTATCAATAGCCATGTTAAAAAGGATAACGCACTTACCAGATTAAAGGTTAACCAATCATAGTCTTGTTTATACCAATTAATTGACTGAAATTGTTCGAGCCTTATAAAGGGGATAATAGTGATCAATAGATAAATACCTAAAAATAAAATTACCCCATTGGTTAACTTGGTGGTGGTATTTGGATTTTTTCTGAGTAAAAATAATGTACTTAGAAACGATACACTTAAGCCTATGCCGGCAAGTAATAATAAAAGCAAAGAACTTTTTATTAAAAATTCACTGCTGACTATCGAAGCGATGGAGTACATATATGCAATTAATGCGATTAAAGCACTTAAAATCACATAAAAACTTGACCCCAATATTTTTCCCCATACCATGGACCAAGCTCCCATGGACGACATGCGTTGAAAATCCCATGTTTTTTCAACCATCTCATCCATAAGGGAATCACTCACTTCTCGGGTTCCCCACAAAAGCATCACGACTAAAAATACGATAGCACAGGCAATAGCAAGTCCTTTGCCTAAAAATTGCCCATTAACCAAATAAAATATATAGATACAGGCCAGCATAGCTGAAGGCAAAACAAATTGCCGAAACGGCGTTGAGCTTAAAATTAAATTACGTTTAAATTCAGGATTCAAGTTACATTAGCCTTATTTACTGTTTGCAAATAAACATCTTGCATGGATTGAGTGTTTTTATAAAATTCACTAATTTCGAAGTTATTAAGCATTAATTCCTTCAATAAAATGGACATTGCACGCTCATCACTATTTAATTCTAAATGGATTTCATCTGAATCGTAGGAAACGATCTGATAAATTTCTTTATTATTTAAAAAATCTAAAATTTGTTCTATAGGCGAAATGGCTTTTATAATCACCTGTATTTTATTCGTTGGTTGGGTTTTCCCCATTTTTTGTTCAATCAGTTTCCCATCACGGATAATCAGCATTTCATCACAATATTCTTCTAATTCAGCCAGTATATGTGAGGACACAATAATGGTCATGCCCTCATTTTTCAAATCAACTAATAAACGAGATAAAGAATAACGAGCCTCTGGATCTAAACCAGAAGCAGGTTCATCCAATAAAACGACCTGTGGTTTATGAATAATTGCGAAAGCAATTCCCAATCGTTGGCGCATACCACGTGATAATTCACCGGCTTTTTTATTGATATGGTCATTTAAATTGAGCTGTTCAATTACCCAGTCGTATGCCTGAAGTTGTTCGTTCTTTTCAATACCATAGGCTTGAGCCATATAAGTTAAAGATTGTTTGACGGTCAGTTTTTCATATAGTCCAAAAAAATCGGCAAGATAGGCAATATTTTTATGACATTTACGAGGATTTTCATGAACATTCATTCCATCTATCTTTACTATCCCTCCATAAGGTCTAATTAGCGCTGAAATACAACGTAGTAAGGTAGTTTTTCCGGCACCATTGGGACCAACTAAAGCACAGATCGTATTAGGAGAAATATCAAAGCTAATATCGTGTAAAACTCGTTTTCCCGGATACTCAAAAATTAAATTTTTTACGTTGACCATAAAATTCCTAGTTAGCCTTTATTTTTATAAGTTGGTTATGCTAAATGGTTATTATTTTAGCAAATACATTGCCTAATTAATTCTAATAGTTGTCAGATTAAGGGGCAAATGAATGTATTTATAGTGAATTTTCTTTTAATATGGGGATACAAGGATATTTATGCTAGAAAAACCAATTGAATTTGCAAATCACCTTCTTTCTAGGGTGTCAGTAAATGACAATTTATTTTTCTAGTTTCAGCTATAATTATACCTAAATTATTATTTTATTAAATTCGCGCAAAACCAAAAATGGGGAATGATTGATGCCATTATATCAACCACTTACAGCACGACAAAAAGCCTTGGAAGTTAATATAGACAATACCATATACGGAAGCTTTGCAGAAATTGGTGCTGGCCAGGAAGTGGTTAGAAATTTCTTTCGGGCTGGTGGAGCTGCTGGTACGGTTGCTCGTTCTATATCGGCATATGATATGGCTATGTCTGATGCCCTCTATGGTCGCTCTGAAGATGGCCGTTATGTTTCTATCCATCGATTACATAAAATGTTACTGCATGAATATGAAACTGTGGTTGATCGTTTATTTGAAACTCGCGAATCAGGCACTCGTTTTTTCGCATTTGCCGACACCATATCTGCTAAAGGTTTTAAAGGAAATAAACCTTGTCACGGATGGTTAGGCGTGCGTTTTCAACATGAAGCTGAAGCCAGTTCGAGTGAAGTTATCATTCATGTCAAATTGCACGATAAACAAGCAGTTTCACAATACGAAACCATTGGTATTTTAGGTGTTAACCTAATTCATGCAGCATTTAACCATAATGATGATTATAAAATATTCGTGACATCCCTAATGGATAATTTAACTAAAGATAGTATCGAAATCGATATGATTTCTGCAAAAGGTCCGGCCTTTTCCAAAGTCGATACACGCATACTCAATCTTGAGCTGGTCACTCAAGGACATACTAAGATTGTAATATTTGATGAAGCCGGCAATATTCAACCAACTGCGGATTTACTCTACAAAAAAAATCTTTTAGTTTTACGTGGCAGTTTTAGACCACCCACTCATTTAAATGTGGATATGCTGAGTTGCGGTTTGACCAAATTTGCTAATGACTTAAACGTTGCAGAATCTGATGATTCGATTCTTGTTCTTCCGGAAATTAGTATGAATAATTTACGCTATTCATCTGATAATGGTTATATTAATAGCAGTGATTTTCTGGCCCGAATCGATTTGCTTAATGCCTTAGGTAATAAAGTTATGATAACCAACTACGATAATTTTTATTGTCTAAATTCCGAATTATCGAGCTTGGCAAGAAGAAAAATTGCTTTTATCCTTGGGGTACACAACTTACGAGAACTATTTAATAGTAAACGTTTTGAAGGTATAGCCTCTGGTCATCTCGGGGCCTTAGGAGAAATGTTCAATCCTGATACGAAAGTCTATGTATACCCACAACGCGACGAAAATACTAATGAATTATTAACCTCTCAAAATATGAAATTATCCAGCAGTTCACTGCAATTATTGAATTACTTAAAGTCAGAAAACAAAGTTGACGATATTACCGATTTTGTTGAATCTCATTTAACTATATGGTCTAAAGAAGTTTTAGAAGCTATCCAAGCCGGTAATCAGGAATGGGAAAGTAAAGTACCAGCAAGTATTGCAACAACTGTAAAAGAAAGAAAATTATTCATTAAATCAAACTAAATTTATTGCCCCTTATACCCAGCTTACCTGAATCATGAATTTTCAGATGGTTTGGGTATCTGTTTATTTAACCTTGAAAATTAGTTTAATTTGGTAGGCGACTTATTTGTGATTTTGTGCTGCTCTGCCAATAACTCTTGAAAGCGTTTAACAGGAACCGCTTCACTATAAAAGAAGCCTTGTACCTGATTACAACCACACTCATCGAGAAAATCTACCTGCTGTTGATTTTCAACACCCTCTGCAATAATTTCCAAATGTAAGCTTTTTGCCATGGCGCCAATTGTTTTTGCGATTGCGGCAGCATCCGAACTATCCGCTACATGATTAATAAATGAACGGTCGATTTTTAATTTGTCAAAACGGAAACGCTGTAAGTATGCTAATGAGGAATGTCCCGTACCAAAATCGTCGAGGGCTAATTTAACACCGACTTGGTTTAATTGATCCAGTACATTTATCATATATTCAGGATCTTGCATCATGGTGCTTTCAGTAATTTCTAGTTCAAGTCCTTGAGCATTCAAGGAAGTTTTCTTCAAAATTTCTCTTAGTAACATATCAAAGTCAGGCTCTTCTAATTGCCTTACTGAAACATTAATTGACATTAATATATTGTTATAACCTTGTTTTTGCCATTCGACAGCTTGTTGACATGCCGTTTCCATAACCCATTGTCCAATTGAAAGAATCATACCGGTTTCTTCAGCTAGAGGAATAAAAGCTGCAGGCGATATAATACCCTGTTTAGGGTGATTCCAACGAATTAAGGCTTCAGCGCCAAATATTTTACCACTATTGGTATCTATTTGAGGCTGATAATAAAGTTCGAATTCTTTATTTTCTATGGCTTCATGAAGATCATTTTCCATTTCCATGCGTTTCTGGTTTTGGCAATTGAGTTCTTCTGTAAAAAATTGGAAGCGATCGCGTCCGTGCTGTTTAGCTTTATACATTGCCGCATCAGCATGACTTAATAAAGCGGGGAGGTCATTACCATTGTCAGGCCAAATTGCAACACCTAAACTGCAGGTAACATGTAAAGTACGTCCATCGATTTCAATAGGTTCAGAAATAATATCTAGAATTCTCTGAGAGGCATTGGCAATAGTTTGGCTATCCTGGACATCAGAGAGAAGAATAACGAATTCATCGCCACCATAGCGGGTAATGGTCTCTCCTCCTCTGGCTTGCCCTCTCAAACGATCAGCAATTTCTATTAATACTTTATCGCCAGTGCTATGCCCAAGGGTATCATTAATATTTTTAAATCGGTCAAGATCTAATACCAATAGTGCTAATTGATGCCCACTTCGTTTAGCGCGAGAGCAGGTTTGATTAAAGCGGTCAATTAATAAGGTGCGATTAGGAAGTCCAGTTAATTCATCATGATAGGCAAGGAAATTAAGTCTTTTTTCCATTCCCTTTCGTTCGGTTATATCATGATGAGTACTAATAAAATGGGTGACAAGATTTTGACTATTTTTTACCGGAGCAATAGAGAGCATATTCCAAAAAAATTCTCCATTTTTTTTCCGATTTTGTATTTCCCCCTCCCATATTTGCCCTTTTTTTATGGTATCCCACATAGCTTTGAACAGTTCGATGGGAGTGGAAGGGTGCCGGATTTGATTAAATTTAGTACCGGAAATTTCATTTAAGGTATATCCCGAAGCCGCCTCAAAACAAGGATTGACGTATTCAACTAAACCTTCGGAATCGGTAATTACGACACTATTTAAGCTATGTAGCATAGCATTATGCAGTTTGCGTAATTCCATTTCGACCATTTCGCGTTGCCGGATATCATCCAGCAAATTGCGACGCATCAGATCAAAAGTATCGCCAAGCCTGGAAAATTCGTCATTACTGTCTAATAAAACGGCATGTTCTAAATTGCCATTTGACATACGCGTTGCTGCGCTTTCGAGTTGTACCAACGGATTAATGATACGTCGGTAAGTCATAAAGTAGGCAACTATAAACAATGAGCCAACTAAAATAATCGTTGCTAATAAGGAATAAACCATAAAATTAGATTGGTCTTTGACTTTATTAACTTGTCCAGAAATTAAATTATCAATGGTTAAGGAGAATTTTAATACTGAATCAATGGCTTTGGTGGCTTGACTAAACCATTCAAACGCCGTCACTGGATAAGGTTGGTTATTTTCACTGGCCGTTAAGATTTTTCCATAAAGGTTTTTATACTGAAGATGATAAGTCTCTACAAACCCTTCCCTAGCTTCTTGAATTTCTTGAGATGGGGGAAAAAATTGTAATACTGCAGCAAGCTTTTGCTCTACGACAGCAATCATGTTTTCTTGCTTTAATAATTGTTCAAGTTCTTTTTTTTCAAACGCTCTTTGAGAAACCAAAACTTTTCCAATCACAACCCGCTGTAACCCCATACTTTCGGTGAAGCTATGAAATATTTCCTTAACAATAAGGCTATAATAGGTAGCGAAATCTCGAGGGTCCGAAGGTGCCATAATCATCTGCCGAAGTAAACGGACTTGTTCAATTAATCCACTTAAGGCATCAATCCATTGGTTTGACAGTTTTTCATTATCAGTGCTATTGAGTAATATTTGTCGATCGACTTTAGCACGGTATTTTAATTGTTGCTCTCTAAATTTATTGAGCTTAGCCACATTTTGATAGAGTACTTGGCTATCCAATAACTTAGTCACCCCTTGTATTTCGATAATAAAGAGATTGTATAAAGCATCGCTAGTATAGCGTTCTTTAGCAAGTTGATCTTTGATAATTTCAATTGCGGGTTTAGAATCGGCAAGTATGGTCGCGGTAAAACCACGCTCATAAGCAAGTTGAGTACTTAATTGTAGACTTTGTTCAGCAATTTGGTTACTGAAAACCAAACGTTTTGCTTCTTTATAATCTTGCACCACATAACGAGTATTCCAGGCTATGGCACTGATAGCGATCAAACACAAAAGCCCCATCACAGCAAAAAGAAGGGTTTTTATCTTCATAAATAATAACGACTAATGGAATATTGCCCAGTACTATATCATAAAATGCTAACGCATACGAATTCCATAAGATATAGTTAGTTTCACATAAACTTTTCTTATTTTTGAGTCGCTAGAGATAAAACACTTGAAGATTTTCATTTTGACCTTATTATGTACTGCTTAGTTATTGTTTTTACGATTTGTTTTTTCAAAATGATTGATTATTTATTTAGCTAAAAGAGAACCTTGATGCCTAGTCAAAAATCCAAAAATCCGATTGTCGCTGCCAATTATCTTTTCAAAGCAATATCTCTTGCAAGCAAACCTGGCATCAAAGCATTCGTGTTTATTCCTTTATTAATTAATATCTTAGTTTTTGTATTAGCTTTATGGGCGGGCATTCATTATTTTAGTGTTTTTATGGATGACATGCTGGATTTTTCAGGACTCTGGAATTGGGTTGCCGCTATTTTGGAATTTATTAAACCCCTACTCTGGTTAGTCTTTTTTGCCGCTTATTTAATCATTGTCTTTTATGGATTTTCAATTCTAGCCAATATTATTGCCGCTCCATTTAATAGCTTATTAGCAGAAGCCACTGAAAAATATCTCAATGGAAAACCGATTAGCAGTGAAGGCGGTGTCATGAGTATGCTCAAAGACGTTCCCTCAACAATTTGGGTGGAAATAAAAAAATTATTTTATTTTCTGATCCGAGCTCTGCCATTATTAGTTTTATTTTTAATCCCTATCACTGCACCAATAGCACCAATTTTATGGTTTTTATTTAGTGCTTGGATGATGTCTCTACAGTATATGGATTATCCGATGGGTAATCATCGGATTGATTTTTCTGAGCAACGCCAAAAACAAAAACAGCGTCGGATGTTTTCTTTAGGCTACGGTAGTGTCGTACTTGGCGCGACAATGTTACCAATTATCAACTTTGTCATTATCCCTATAGCAGTAATCGCGGCAACACAAATTTGGGTTGAACAATACCAAGAAGAATAATCTGTTAAAAATTTAATTCACTATCAGGTATTTTCAATCGTTATAAAAATAAATCATTCATATTAATACCATAGGCTCCCGTTTCCAGTGCTTGTTTAATGGAAAGATCATTTTGTTCCGAAAGATTAACAGAATAAAAGTTGTCGAGTGGCTTTTTATCCTTATCTAAGATCATCATTATAGTTGGGCGCAGTCTTTTTAATCCATTTACGGAAAAGACTATCCCAACCTCCCCAGTTTGAAGTTCCACTAATGAACCCGTAGGATAAACTCCTACGGTCTGGATAAATTGTTCAACCAGATCGGCACTGAATAATTGCCCTCTTAGATTGTATAAGTCACTAATGGCTTCATGAGGAGAATGAGCACGTTTCTGAAAAGGACGGGTGCAAGTCATGGCGTCAAAACTATCGGCTAATCCGGCAATTTTGCCATATATGGGAATTTCTTTATCGCTAAGCCCCTCTGGATAACCACTGCCATCATAACGTTCGTGGTGTGTTGCTACCATGCGCATAACAGAATGTGGAATATCTTCAGATTGAACTAATATCCGAATACTTTTATCGACATGAGAACGAAATAGATCAATTTCTTCTTTATTTAATTGCCCAGTTTTTTTTAACAACCGTTCAGAAATTTGAGTTTTTCCAATATCCAATAATAAGCCGCCCATAGCCAGCTCGTTAATATGACGTTTTTCCAGTCCTAAATGACGGCCAAACTGGGCACACCAAACGGATGTTCCTAGTGCGTGATTATAGGCGTATTCATCAGATTTTTTTAATTCTAGGACTAATTTAAAGGCCGCAGGATTACGTAGGACACTTTCGACGGTACTAATAACAGCTTCTTGTATCAACTCGATATCAAGCTTTTTTTCCACCCGAAGACTATCGAAGGTTGCCCCAATCTTTTTATTTACTGCTTGATAGATATCTTGGGCAACGTGGATTTCCTCTTCTAGAGGGTTGGTAATTTGATAATGCTCTTTGCGTAAAACCGTAAATTCATTTTTACCAAGGTCAATACTATCGCTATGAGTCTCTTTAGGATTATCAAAAACCCAATACATCGGACTAGGCGTGCGTCCTTTTGAAGTATCGATATAAACCTGTTCACAATAGCTTTTGATCATATCAATATCATCATTGCACTTAATTAACATTCCCTCTAATTGTATGGGAATATCCATCCAAGGCCGATCGATTCTAGAAACATACATACCTACTTGTAATCCTTCAAGCTTAATTTTGACTTCTTTTTCCATATGCGCCCAAAAATCAATCTAATATTATTGATCATAAGGAATCATACAGGATGTTTCAATTGAAGAAACCAAATCTTTAGAAATTTTTGAAAAGGAAGTTATAAGAAAAAATATAAATTGGCTAGGCAGAGTTTTTTAGAAGATCGTAGGCGGCATTAATACGTTTACTTTCATGTTCCGCAAGTTTCTTTAATTTAACGCCCAGGTTGTTCACTTTATCAGGATGGTAATCACCCATTTTATTTTTATAAGCCTGTCGAATTAAAGTCGCACCATCATGGGTTAAAATACTTAAAACCTCGCGTGCTTCATGATCAGTTTGAGGCAACTGAATATAATTTTTTGTTTTTTCAACGATGGAATAAATTTGAATATTACCATGAGAATCAGTCTTTAAGCGAAACTTACCAAAACATTTAGTGCATATACCATTTCCTTTTGGAATAGGATTCGGAATGACTAAACTCTTTTCACAGGAAGGACAATTAATAATTTGAGAGGAAGCTTGCTGTTTTTTTGAATGAGATTCACATTGTTCCTCGTTACTATTATTTTGTTCTTTTTGCTGTTTATTTTTTTCTCTATAAGCTTTCTGTAATATTTTATCTGAATTAGGATAGTCGGCATCAACGGCTTTATTTAACCATTTGATTGCTTTATTACAGTTTTGAGCGATATCTTTATCTTCTAAGTATAATAAGCCTATTTCGTAAAATGCGGCTCCAGATTTTTCAATATTGTAAAAACCATGAAAAATGGCTTGTTCAAAAGCAAATAAAGCCTTGGCTTTATTGATTGAAGTACCTAGACCATTTTTATACATATAGCCTAGATTAAACCAGGCCCCAGGCTCATTTTTTTTAGCGGCCTTTTGCGCCCACATAAAAGCTTCTGCTTTTTTTTCTAAGTTTTGTTTATTTTTATGGTTATTTAGCAATAACAAATATGACAAGCTTACTTGAGCCTGACGATTATCCAGTTTAGCAGCAGCTTGATAAAGTTTTATAGCATATTCCATATTTTCTTCGACGCCATCTCCATAGCGAAATTTTTCGGCACGTTGAAAATAATAATTCGCCCAATACAAGTCATCTTTAATAATTTCTTTATTTTTTTTATTACCGGCACTGGCATTAAAAAACTGATCAATTCTTTTGCTATTAAGCCAAGTGATAAGAGATTGTTGCGTAGCTCTGATGCGTATAATTGAAAACAAGACTAAACAACATGAAATGGAAAGAATACCGATAAATGTATGAGGAGCAAAGAGAACTTTAGGATAACTTTGAATAATATCGAATTGTTCCATGACCATTAATATAGAAGCAATTTCAAGATATAAAATTAAGCCAATTAATACGATAAAATTACTGATAAATAAAATCATTAAAAAGATATCAATTATTGCTTTAACACATTTATATAAGTGCTTTAAAACAAATTGATTAGTTTCGGTAAAATTATAATTTAATGAATTCATGATCGTGAAATACACACATTGGATAATCAATCTTGAATAAATCATAACAAAATCAATCATCCACTTATGTGAAATATTTCACGAGTATAAAAAATCAGATAATTTTTAATTTGCAGATACTAACTCGGAGTTTTTTAAGGTCACAACCCATTTATTTCTCCCGGTATTTTTTGCTTCATATACCGCTTCATCAGCTCTTTTTTGTATGTCAGAAACAGAATGATCACTATCCAATTGTTGACTAATCCCAATACTGGTAGTCATCGTCACCGTTATATCTTCTTCTTGATAAACCAAATTTTCAACCGTTTGGCGAATTTTTTCCGCAATAGCCATACTACCTTCTAGGTCTGTTTCTTGAAGAATTACGCCGAATTCCTCTCCACCTAAACGACCAAACAAATCCCCTTCTCTTAACAAATTCGATATGCTACTCGCATAAAGTTTTAGTACTTCGTCCCCGATATGATGCCCGTAGGTGTCATTAATGTTTTTGAAGTGATCAATATCTAACATAAAAAATGTCAGTGGCTGTTTATTGCGCGCTGCTGTCTTAAAATATTTGATTGCGACTTCAAAAAACATACGGCGATTAAATACCTTAGTCAGTTCGTCGGTAGAAGCTAATTCTTTTAAACGGATATTAGCTTGAGTAAGTTCTTCGGTTCTTACCTGGACTTCTGCCTCTAGACGTCGCTGTATTTCGTGTTCAACTGATAGAATTTTTTCATTATCTGCTGAGATTTTTCGCAACATTTGGTTAAAGCTATCTTGAAGTCTTTTTAGCTCATTATTAGACTTAAACGGGAAAGCAACTTTTTCTTTTTTTATATTTTCCAGGTTAATCTTTTCAACATGATTGGTAATCGCTGTTAGAGGCCTATTGAGCATCAACCTGAAGGCCCAGATAAACAAGAAAATCAATAAAGCACTTTTTACTAAAGCACTAATAAAAATCATATAAAATCCAAGTTCAATACGATCTAATACAATCGCTGAGTTGGAATAAAGCCTAACGTTACCGACATGAACCAGTTTTTCATCAGAACTTTTATGAAATAATTTTGTTTGGTAATAAAAACTATCTGCTGATGATTTTCTAAATGAATATATAAAACCTTCTCCAACTACTTTTTTGTCTTGATCCTCAATTTCTATGCCAAGTACTGATGGTAATAACATAACCCCTTTAATAATGGCTTCTTTTTGCACATCATCCAAATTCCACATAGCGGAACTTAGAGAAGGAATAAAGCTTAGAGATATTTGCTCAAGTTCGGCTTTAATGTTATTTTTGGTGTGAAAATATTCGATGATCATATTAGAAACCGTAATTAAAACGGTTATGGCAAAATAGATCTTAAAGATAACGATAATTAACTCTTTGGATAAAGAGGTATTTAAATTTTTCATTGATTATTATTATTTCTTGATAAAAGTTTAGATTGTTTCAATATAAAGCTTGTGATTTTATCGTCATTATACCCGTTCTTCTAGTATATACCCAATCCACCTGAAACCTGCATTTTCAGGTGAGTTGGATATAGACTAACAGCAAATTATAGGTTTATTATTTTAAATGTTGAAAAAGTTATTAGCCAGAATCAAAACACGGATGTTTTGGCTCATTGCATGTCGTGATTTGTTAATTGTATTTTTCATTATATCTATTTTTAATCTTTATCAAACTAGAGAAATTCCTGATTATCCTCCAATATTACAAACCCAACTCATTTCGGGCGCTTCTGTTAATGTATCCGAAATGACTAAGAAAGCTCCGGTGCTCATTTATTTTTGGGGAAGTTGGTGTCCAATTTGTACAATTACTTCATCGACGATTACCGATTTAGCTATACACTATCAAGTCATCAGTATTGCTCTATCATCAGGGACTAAACAACAAATATTAGGATATTTAAATAAGAATAATTTTAAATTTCCTGTCATTAATGATCCAAATGGAGAAATTAGTCAAGAATGGGGAGTGTCAGCTACTCCAACCATAATTATTTTGGATCGTGAGGGAAAAATATCTTCAACTACTGTTGGAATTAGCAGTAGTTGGGGATTAAAATTTCGCTTATGGTTAGCATCTTAAACGATAATTGATTTTTATACCCAAGCCACCTGAAAATGCAGGTTTCAGCAAGTCGATAAGCGTATCTATTCAAGGCATGAAGATGATGTAATAGTTTGGCCTATTTCGAGTCTTCATAACGCCGAAGAGGTGCGCTTATCGGCTTGCCCTGCGGGAGTTCAGCGAGCCATCCAATACGGCGTTGAAGACCTTAGCAAGGGTGAGGCCATTCCCGGCGGTCTTCGCCTTGTCTTGAATGGCTCGCTGAGCTCTGAATCATGCATTTTCAAGTGGATTGGGTATATATTTTAGAGTCGTTTTTAATTTTCATATTTTTTGGCTATTTTTAATTTGGTTTGTATAAAAAATCGATGTGGTACATGAATAAGCTCAGCTATTTTTCGGACCATATGCTCTTCTAACTCATCTAAATGATTATCGGAGTATGCAATAGCCCATAAGTTTTCGATTATTTTAATTTTTTGTGCTTGGCTATAATTTTGATTAATAAGTTGAGTAAATTGATAATAATCTGTGGATTGATGAATTTCTAATTCTGCTAAAGAAAAAAGCTCATCCGTCTCCTGATCAGATAACATAAAACTTGTTTTTAAGGATTTTTTTACCGCGTTTTTTTCTTCTTCAAGCACTTTGCCATCTTGTTGTATCATCTCAACAAAAAGTGCCGCTGTTGCTAATTGTATCGAATTTTTATCATCTTTTTCAGCAACATCAGTCATACGGCTATCAAAAAATTGTTTAATGGTTTGTAACATGATTCATCCCATCGGATATAGATATTGTTGATGTACTTGCTCACAAGCCTCTAATACGTCATCTCCAAGCTTAATATTTAACGCGGCTAAGGTATGATCCAAGTGTTCGGGAAAACGGGCTCCTACGATAGTTGCAGCAACAAAATCAAATTGCATACTCCACGCCGTTGCCAAAGTGGTGACGCTCATTCCTGCTTGCTCTGCAATTTTCATATATCTTGCCGTTGCGGCAAGGGTGTTTGGATTTAAAAACCGATCAGCCATTCCTTGAATGCGTTTGTCGTTTATTTTTTTATACGACATGAAGCGCGCTGGTTCGGGATTTGTCTCCAGATTATATTTACCCGTCAATACACCACCGGCTAATGGCGAATATGGTAATAGGGAAATTTGCTCCTTTCGATACACTTCTTGTAGGTTATCTAAATCACGTCGATTTAATAACGAAAAATTATTTTGCACGGATTCAAAACGCGCATAACCTTTATAAAAAGCAGTCGTATTCGCCTTGGTTACCCCATATGCCGTATCATTAGAAGTCCCAATATAGCGTACTTTCCCACTTTCTATCAAACGATTCATGGCAGCCAAAGACTCTTCGATGGGAATTTTTTGGTCTGGCCAATGTATTTGATAAAGATCTAAATAATCGGTTTTCAATCGTTTTAAACTCCCCTCCACCGCCCTTTCTATATGAAATCGGTCTATAGCAGTTAGACCATGCCGAACGGGTGGCACAAACCAACCATTTGCGGCCCCGGCGACTTTACTCGCTAAAATAAGAGAATCCCGCGGTTTGTTTTTTAACCATTCTCCAATAATTGACTCCGTTAATCCAACTCGATCTGCTTGAGGCGGGACGGGATACATTTCGGCGCTATCAAAAAAATTGATTCCAGCTTCATAGGCTTTATCCATAATAGCAAAAGCATCCTTTTTGTTGCTATGTGTTCCAAATGTCATAGTCCCCAATGCTATAGGACTAACTCTTAACCCGGAACGACCAATATATCGATGTTTCATTTAGTAAACCTAATCTATTTAATTTGAAAAATTATACCTATTTATATTTGAAAAATATCGAGATTTTTCAACCTCAATATATCGCTTTAGAGATAGTTTTTACCTTTAAATGGCTAATTTTCCGGGACAATACACTTATATGTTGTATTGCAATATTTTATTTTTTATACTTGCGCTCTTAATTATTACATATTTATGTATTTTATTTTTTAATTATTAAATAATAAGTATTAATAATTTAACATCACCTTTTAAATTAATACTGATTCCTCTGGAACATAAATGCTCTATAGCCCGGAAACATAAAGATGAACACAAAAAAACGCATCCATTACTTCGGAAAAACCAAATCTGAAGGTACCAAAGACATGAAAGAGTTGTTAGGTGGAAAAGGAGCCAACCTAGCTGAAATGACTTCAATTGGTTTACCGGTGCCTCCTGGTTTTACCATCACCACCGAGACTTGTGCTGAATACAATAATCTCGGTGGATTTTTACCTGAAGCGTTAATGGATGAAGTACGCGCCAATATGGCTATAGTTGAGTCAGAAACGGAAAAACAATTCGGCTCACAAAGCAACCCATTATTAGTATCAGTACGCAGTGGTGCTGCCGTCAGTATGCCAGGTATGATGGATACTGTACTAAACCTTGGTCTCACTGACGAAGCCGTAGAAGGTCTGGCTAATATTTCTGGAAATCGTCGTTTTGCATTAGATGCGTATCGTCGTTTAATTAATATGTTTGGTGATGTGGTTATGGAAGTTCCTCATCATGATTTTGAGGAAGAGTTCGATCGGATTAAAAAAGAATATGGTGTTATTGAAGATACTGATTTAAATGAAGAAGGATTAGGGAAATTAATTCAGGCTTATAAATTGGTCTATAAAAAAGGTACCGGGGAAGACTTCCCTCAAGATCCTTATCAACAGCTACAAAAAGCTATCGAAGCAGTATTTAGAAGCTGGAATATTCCCCGTGCCATACGTTATCGGGAAATTAATGAAATTACCGGATTATTAGGTACTGCGGTTAATGTTCAGTCCATGGTGTTCGGTAATATGGGAGATGATTCGGGCACTGGAGTTGCATTTACCCGTGATCCTTCCACAGGGGTTAATGAATTTTATGGTGAGTTTTTGGTTAATGCACAAGGTGAGGACGTTGTTGCCGGAATTCGTACCCCAAAACATGTCAATGAAATGGTTAACTGGCGTGGTGATATATATGACCAGCTATTAAAGACCAAAGATATTTTGGAAAATCACTATCGTGAAATGCAAGATATTGAATATACCATTGAAGGTGGAATACTTTATTTATTGCAAACTCGAACTGGGAAGCGTACCGGGGCCGCTGCGGTAAAAATTGCGGTTGATATGGTCAATGAAGGACGAATTACCGAAAAAGAAGCATTATTGCGAGTTCCTGCCGGTGACTTGAATCAATTATTATTACCAACGTTCAATCCAAATAGTAATAGAGATATTTTAACCGTCGGCTTACCTGCTTCTCCAGGAGCATCCTTCGGTAAACTTGCATTTTCTGCCGATGAAGCTGTGGATAGAACCCATGCGGGCGAATCCGTTTTACTCGTTCGTAAAGAAACCAGTCCTGAAGATGTAAGCGGGATGCATGCTGCTGCCGGAATTTTAACGTCAACTGGCGGCATGACCAGTCATGCGGCAGTTGTGGCTCGAGGTTGGGGTAAATGTTGCGTAGCCGGTGCAGGTGAAATTCTGATTAACGAAACCCAGCGTACTATAACTGTCAACGGTAAAATTTTTGACGAGAACGATACAATTAGTATTGACGGTTCAAGCGGTGAAGTTATGGCTGGCCAAGTCGAAACCCAAGAACCTCAACTGTCAGATGAATTTAATACTTTAATGGCTTGGGCAGATAAATACCGTACCTTAAATGTTTGGACCAATGCCGATACCACACAAGATGCCGAACGTGCTAGATCTTATGGTGCTCAAGGAATTGGTTTATGCCGTACTGAACATATGTTCTTTGAAGGTGAACGAATTACAGATATGCGGCAAATGATTTTGGCTGAAAACCAGGCTGAACGTCAAAAAGCGCTGGATAAATTATTACCCTACCAACGTGACGACTTTAAGGGTATTTTTACTGCCATGAATGGTTTGTCTGTTACCGTACGTTTGCTTGACCCGCCGCTACATGAGTTTTTACCCCACGAAACAAATTTACAACAGGAACTTGCTGAAAGACTCGATGTGTCGGTGGAAAAAATTAAACAACGCGTTGTACAGTTGCATGAAACAAATCCTATGTTAGGCCATCGGGGTTGTCGACTATCTATCACTTATCCTGATATTTTAGAAATGCAAGTCAGAGCGATTACTGAAGCAGTTATTGCCTGTAAAAAAGAAAATATCGATGCCCGCCCTGAAATAATGATTCCATTAGTTGGAACTTATAAAGAATTGGCATTATTACGTTCTAAAACTGAAGCCATTATTAAATCGGTTCAGGATGAAAGTGATTATACCGAAGCGCTGGATATTCCAATCGGAACGATGATAGAGATCCCTCGAGCCGCATTAACTGCCGAAGAAATTGCCAAGCACGCTGATTTCTTTAGTTTCGGAACCAATGATTTGACTCAGATGACTTTCGGTTATTCTCGCGATGATATCAATTCATTTTTACCTGATTACCAACGCCAAGAAATTCTTGAAAAAGATCCATTTCAATCTTTAGATGTTAATGGTGTTGGCCAACTGATTGAAATGGCAGTCAACAAAGGAAGAAACGAAAATTCTGCCATGAAAATGGGAATTTGTGGAGAACATGGTGGAGACCCAAGTTCGATTGATTTTTGTAATCGAGTCGGTCTGAACTATGTGTCCTGCTCACCATTTCGAGTCCCAGTTGCGAGATTAGCTGCTGCTCAAGCCGCTGTGAAATAATGTAAAATCATGGCTCCATTATTTAGGTTATGACCAAATAAATGGAGCCAACTCAACTTTTTTACTACATAGTTATTTTAGGTTTTTAGTAATTGTAAAAGCGCCTCTCACCTGACCTAATTGATATCCTATTGCTTTATCTTGAGGATATAACTCAGATATTTTCGTCAAAACCTCCGGTTTTACTTTATCACCATGACAGGTTAAACAAGGTTTTGCCACAGGAATCGCTTTCATAAAGCGAAATTGCTTTCCACCATCAGCTTCCACAACTTCCGCATAAGCCATTGGTTTTACATCTTCACCAGACGCTTTACGTTTTTCAAAATCAGCTAATACCTTTGCTTCCCAGGCATCAGGAGCGTTTGCTGGACTTCTTAATTTAAGAGAGGTACGCCCGACATCCATTTGGTGTTCATCAGCAACTTGTTGGGTAATAACTTTGGCCTTAGTATTACAGACCTGTAACGCATTTATCGGTCCACCTTTTTTCATAGCAGACATTAATTCACCTTTTAATTCCCCCATAAATTGTTTAACAATTTTTTTACTCATATCAATATCTGCTTGAGCCGGCTTTTCGGCAAAAGCAAAAGGAGCAGAAGTGATAGAAGCAAGAAGACAACTAGTAATTATTTTATTTTTCATAGTATTTTGTCGATAGTTAGTTAAAAAAAGAGTGTTTATTTTGTTTTATTAGCTATCATAGCTTATGTAACCAATGTCACATTATCATCATACTCATTGGCCATAATTAAAGCTATTTTTCATTTTTTGACTTTAAGTCGATTAATTTAATCAAAAAATGCGGACTTGATCACAATAAAAAAGCTCTAAATACCTTAAAAAAGTATTCATACGTTGCTGTTGTAGTGTAAGTTTTTGTGCTTTAAAGTAAACATAGATTTGCTTTTTTGTACCTACTAACATAAACTTCATTAAAAATAAGAAAATCTCAAATTAAGGAGAAACCATATCATGAAGTTCGTCATACCCTTAGTGGCTATATCGCTCCTTCTTATTGGCTGTGGCACACATTCAAATATACCTTCTGCAAAAACCTATCCTGAAAATGATCAGCAGAAGTTTCAGGCGACTCATCATTGGGATGTTTTAGCTGAAAAACAAGCCGAATTAATTTTAGCATCAATTCCAAGCAAAGTTTCAGATTTATACATAAAGGATACCAATGTTTGGTCCAGTCCTTTTGAAAAAGCCTATCGTAAATTGCTAATCAGCCAATTGGTAGCCAAAGGTGGTTCGGTATTAACCAAACCCGAAAAAGATACCTATAAGTTTTCTTATAACGTTCAAATCGTTTCACGCAATAAACACGGTAAAGACACTTTTGATCAGTCCGATTTTGAAGATTCTAAAATTGGCAAGGACAGTTACGAAACCCTCAAAGAAGTACTTATTACAACTACTGGCATTAAAAATAATGTGTTTGTGATGTCTGATTCTCAAATTTTCTACCTAATTCCTGAAAATTTGAAAAATTATCGCAAATATCCACGTGCCGTTCACGTTCAATACTTAATCACAGATAAATAGGTTTGAGTCATGAATAAAATAATTCTAATAAGTTTTTCTCTAGTCTTAGTGATATTGCTCTCAGCTTGTTCTCCTTCTGGGTATTTACGTGACGAAGTTTTTGTTAACTCTAATTTGGTTGAAAGAAATCATTCTGCAGGAGCCGCTTTGGTTGCTCGTTCTCAACATCATTTAAATGCCGGATCGCCTATCTTATATGCTAGTTTTGTTAATGTAGATGATTTACAAAATTCTTCTTCTCTGGGCAGAATAATGTCACAACAAGTAACCACTCCGTTCTCTAATAATGGTTATTATGTGGTTGAAATGTTGCTCAGACAAAATGTTTACATAAAACAACGCGAAGGTGAGTTTTTATTGTCGAGAGAATTGAAAAATATTAGTTCGGATCACAATGCTCAAGCAGTAATTGTTGGTACTTATGCGGTTGGAACAGAAAACGTTTATGTATCTGCTAAACTCATTGATGTCCGCAATAATAAAGTACTAAGCTCCTATGACTACCCTATTCCAATGAATGAAGATATTAAACAGCTTTTACAATAGTATTTTAGTGACATCGGCTTTTTTATAATCCCGCTTTCAGGCGGGATTTTTTATGATAGCTTATAGAATATACCCAAGCCACCTGAATCATGCATTTTCAGGTGGATTGGGTATAAGCTCATCTATACCCCGATTTGCCAATTGATCAGCACGTTCGTTTTCTGCGTGGCCAGCATGACCTTTCACCCAATGCCAGGTAATTTGATGATGTTCACTCAATTTATCTAACTTTTTCCATAAATCGCTATTTTTTACTGGTTTTTTGCTAGAGTTAATCCAATTGTTTTTTTTCCAACCGGGTAACCATTTAGTAAACCCATCTAATACATATTTTGAATCTGTGGTCACGTTAATTTGGCAAGGGCGGGTTAATTTATTTAAAGCTTCAATAATAGCAGTCATTTCCATACGATTATTGGTCGTTTCTTTTTCACCACCAAAAAATTCTTTCTCAACGTCTTTATAACGTAAGATTGCTCCCCATCCGCCAGGACCTGGATTTCCGCGACATGCTCCATCAGTAAATATGCTTACACTCGGGGTATTAATTTCACTCATGTTCTTTTTTTATTCCCTTTCTACTAGGTCTAATCAAGTTTGCTGAAGTTTCCGGTACGCGAGACCCCAAAACTTTTTTACTTAAACTCCATTTTGGACGTATAGGAGTTAGTGTGGATATACGTTTGGTTGCCAAGATACATTGACTACCTGCTAAATTGGGCCAATAACGTTTACCCGCTTTATCCATAAACTTCAAATGGCTCAATATGGGTAATTGATTAACAGGCGGTCTAAATAAAGCTGGGTGGGATTTAGAATAGTCAAAACCCAATAGTGACAGCCAATCCTTCAAACGTTTTTGGCTAATTAAATGTCCACAGGAGGGTAAAACAGGTTTTTTTTGTTTAACCAATTGTTTCATCGTTAAATGAACATGCCATAGCCCCCACAAGCTAAATGGATTAAACAATACGATAATTAACTTACCTTCGGGCACTAATACTCGTTCAGTTTCCCTTAAAATGGCATGAGGATCATTTTCAAACTCTAAGGTATGATGTAAAACAACAGTATCAATACTATTATTTTTTATGGCTAATTGCTGAAAATAACTCCTCATACTACTATTTTCAAAACATTCTGAACTACATTCGAGGACAAATTTGCGTTTGATTCGGGCTGATTGGATCAGGCTATTCTCATTTACACTACCTAACTGAACAATATTATAACCAAAACATGACTCTAAGTGGCTTTGTACAACTTTTTGCTCACTTTCATAAACTGACAAACCCAAATCCGTTGCAAACCATTTTTTGGCCTGATTCCATCTTTCCCGACAAATTGCTTGCTGTTTCAATATACTAAACCTCTAATACAAATCTCCTTATCGGCCTGCAAAATTGACCTCCCCCTATCTAGAATTTTGTTCGAAATAACATTTTAAATCCAGGTTTAATGTGATGACGTTAAACGGTATAATGCCAGATTAAATTCATGAACCTAGGTAAGAGTAGCCAAAATGAGCGATTTATCAATTAGCCGCGTTGAAGCTTTCGACGATAATTATATCTGGTTAATTCATGCTAATAAACGGGAAAATAAGAATAATGTCATTATAGTTGATCCCGGGGACGAAGAGCCCGTCATAAATGCTATAAACAGCAAAAAATTACTTCCAAGTGCTATTTTCATTACCCACCATCATGGCGATCATACGGGTGGAGTAGAAAAACTGGTCGATACCTATAATATCCCCGTTTATGGACCGGCTCACGAACGTATTCCTTGCTTGACTCATCCACTCACGGACCAAGATAAAGTGGAAATTCCCGAGTTAAATTTAAGTTTTGATATTTTGGATGTCCCAGGTCATACCAAAGGGCATATCGCATACTCTGGACATAATTGCTTATTTATTGGTGACACATTATTTGCTGGAGGTTGTGGGCGTCTTTTTGAAGGAACACCAAAACAAATGCAAAACTCTCTGGCTAAATTATTAGATTTAGATGATAACACTCTGGTATATTGTGCTCACGAATATACGACAGCTAATCTAAAATTTGCAATCAGAGTTGAGCCCGAAAATCAAATATTAATTGATCGCATTGCACAGACTAAACGTTTACGAGAAAGTAATTCTGCTACTGTTCCATCAAGCCTTCTATTAGAAAAACAGACCAACCCTTTTTTACGATTTGATAAAACTACGGTTATTCATGCAGCAGAAGAGTTTGCTGGACATAAAATGGCCGATCCAGTCGAAGTATTTAAAACCGTTCGGTATTGGAAAGATACCCTCGATTAGAAGTATCTATTTGACTTAAAAAATAAAAATAAACCGAGGTAAGAATGATAGTTACTTTTAATAAACTAAAAACATTTCTTTTAATGGCAATGATAATGTTTTTGGCCTCTTGTTCAAATATGCAACAAACATCTACTAAAAACACCTCAATCGAGAAACCTAAAAAATCTGAAATCACTTCCTATAAAATCCCTGAAGATACTTCAAAATATCAAACCAGTCCTGTTTTAGTTGATGAAGAAATCGAAAAAAATGAAATTGCCGAAGTCAAAGCCACTGAAATCAAGCAAAACGAATATACCAATTTATGGGATAAAATACCCAGTCTCTATCAGATTACTGAAGAAAATAATAAAAGAATAAGCTTACAAAAAAAATACTATAGCCGAAACCCAAAATACTTGTATCGGGTTTCAGAAAGGGCTCAACCCTACCTTTATCTTATCGTTAATCAAATTGAACAACGCCAGATGCCAGGCGAGCTTGCCCTCCTTCCGATCGTCGAAAGCGCTTTCCAAACCTACGCATATTCACATGGTCGTGCTTCGGGTATTTGGCAATTTATTCCAGGTACTGCGAAACAATATGGACTAAAACAAAGTTGGTGGTATGACGGTCGCCGCGATGTTTATGCGGCAACTAATGCAGCCCTCGATTATTTAGAAGTTTTGAGTAAAAAATATGATGGTGATTGGCTATTAGCGCTTGCAGCATATAATTCAGGTGCAGGTACCGTTAATCGTGCGATTCGAAAAAACAAAAAACAAGGGAAACCAACCACATTTTGGGATCTCAGTTTACCCAAAGAAACACGTGCTTATGTCCCTAAACTTTTAGCTTTAGCGCAAATAATAAAGGAATTACCAGAAAATAAAATAAGCTTATTAGTAATTAAAAATGAACCCTATTTGGACGTTGTAGACTGCCAAGGACACATCGATTTAGCTGTCGCAGCTGGGTTAGCTGAGATAAGCATCGATAATCTTTACCAATATAATCCCGGATTTAACCAGTGGGCAACCGATCCCAAAGGACCTCATAATATTTTAATTCCAATTGAGAAAGTAGAAATATTTGAAAAAAACTTAGCTGAGTTAAATGAAAATGATCGCCTAAGATGGACCAGGCATCAAATTAAAGCAGGTGAAACGTTATCAACCATTGCTCGTAAATACCATATCACTATTGCCACTTTAAAACAGGCAAACCGACTTAAAAATAGTCGTATACGTGCGGGGAAATTTCTGACAATACCGATTGCGAGCAAAACCCAAGGACATTATAGTCAAACGACAGAAGCTCGTAGAAACAAAATTATTAAAGCGATTAATGCCAAACGCAAAACCGTTTATGTCGTTAAACGTGGTGATTCATTCTGGACTATTTCAAGAAAATTCCATATGAATTATCGAAAGTTAGCCAAATTAAACAATATGTCCCCGCTGGATACCTTATCAATTGGGCAAAAATTGCTCGTACGCTCTGATATGAAAGACGCTTCGTTAGCTCAAAGCAATCCTAAATCAAGAAAAGTTAAAAGTAAAAAATTAACCTATAAAGTTCGAAAAGGGGATTCTCTATATGAAATTTCTCGAAAGTTTCGAGTCCGAGTGAATGATTTGCTCAAGTGGAACCGGATTGGTAAAAACAATTATTTGCAACCCGGCCAGAAATTAACGCTTTATGTCGACGTTTAGGATTTTATTTGTTCAATTTATAAATACTTTTTTTTAATATCATCTAATAACCCTTGGCTGGCAAGTTCCACCATATCGAAGACCTTATCAAAACCTTTTGCTCCTCCATAATAAGGATCGGGAACCTCTCTGATTGGCTTTAATTGAGGAGCAAAATCTAAAAACAAATTTAATTTATCCGCATGATGAGTGGGACAAATGGCATTTAATATCTCAAAATTGTCATTATCCATCGCTAAGACATAGTCAAAAGTATCAAAATCTTCAGCCGTCGCTTGTCGAGCCCGTAAATGTTCCAACTTTATTCCTCGCTCTTTGGCGACTTGTTGCGAACGTGGATCAGGACCTTCACCCACATGATAAGCATGTGTCCCTGCTGAGTCGACAAAAACCTTATTTTCAAGTCCTTCTCGCTTAATTAAATATTCAAAAACTCCATGGGCTGTAGGTGAACGGCAGATATTACCCATACAGACAAAAAGGACTTTTATTTGTTTATTTTTATTTGCTATCATTTATTTAATATTTTCAGTTATTTATATGTTTTAAGTTTTCATCCTGTTTGTTACCATTGGTGATTAATTGTTCACGAACAGTACACAATTTAAGTAAAATTAAACCATGAATAAAAAAGATATTAAAGTATTAAAAGCAATGGCTCCCCAATCACACTGAATAGACACAATCACTTTATTTTACAGCCCCATTATGATTTTGATTTATCCGAAGTATATGATTCTATCTTATTTGACAACTCGCTGACTTTGCGAACAATATTCAAATCAAGATCAATTTTTCTATCCATAGATGCAACCACCGGTAAGAATACGGTATCAATGGTATTTGCCATCACTTGAATGGCCTCTTCTATTGCTTTTGATGGACGGTTGTCGATATTGATATTGGCCTGCATACCAGCAATTTCTTGCTGTAATGTTTTTAAATGTTCGCTAATATGAGCTACTGGCTCTAACAATTTATTATCATTGGATATGGCTTGTTGGATTGTATTTAAATGTTTGCCAATATGAAGTACCGGTTCAAGTAATGTATTGTCGCCCGAAATCGATTGCTGAATTAAATCTAGGCTTTCTGACATGGAAAGTAATTGGCTGGTAACGCGGGTAACCGCGTCAGCATCATCACCACCCATCGCTTTTTCACGCAAAAAGTCTTTAATAATAGCATCCCAGCGCTGTTGTTGTTCCGGAGTAATATTACCTCGTAATAGAGCCAGTTTAAGCAAGTTATGTTCTGCACCTGTGGTCAATAACTGAGCTTCACCCACGTAGTGATCGCTAATCATCTGCATCAGCTCTTGTTCATTCATGACCGAAGACACTTTTTCAGCCATTTTATTCATATTACGGTAACTGCCCTGCAACTTAAAGGCAGGTTCTGTGCGATAACGTTCATCTTGTGCGGCAGAATAGATGTATTGTTGATTGACGCGTAAAATCACATCACGAACCACAAATAGTTTCTCCAGAACTTCTTTAATCTCATTCAATTCTGCACCACTATATTGGTGGGAAAGATCCGTTGCAGGTATATTGGCCCCTGCTGCCATATCGATTAGTTTATAAACATCATCCATCTCCCGCACTGCTAGTGGTGCAAGAACTCGATTGGAGGTGAGACAATTTTCGATATAACTCAGTTTAAATTGTTCGTCCATTCCTCCCAGGACATCTCCGAGGTTGTAAATATCTGCCCGGTTAGCCAGCATATCCGGAATTTTGAAACTTTCTCCTGATTCGGTATAAGGGTTACCGGCCATTACAACGCAGAATTTTTTTCCACGCATATCATGGGTTTTACTTTGTTTTTTCCAAACACCTTCGATACGTCGGGTGGCGTCACATAAAGATATAAATTTTTGTAAAAATTCAGGATGGGTATGCTGAATATCGTCCAAATAAAGCATAACGTTATTGCCCATTTCCAAACCTAAATTCAGTTTGCGAAGTTCCTGTGCTGCGGTAGCATTAGGTGCTTGTTGGGGATCGAGTGAAACAACATCATGCCCCAGTGATGGACAGTTAATTTTCATAAATACCAGGCCTAGTCGGTTGGCAACATATTCCATCAAGGTTGTTTTGCCATAGCCTGGAGGCGAGATCATAATTAACAAGCCCATCAAATCGGAACGTTTATCTTCCCCAATGGTCCCCATCTGTTTGGCAAGGTTATCACCTATAAAGGGTAAATAAGCGTCATTGATCAATTTGTTGCGAACAAAGGAACTCAGTGGTCTGGCTTTAAAATCTTCAAGTTGTAATAATTTCCGCTCCGTTGTAATACAGTCTTTTCTAAGCTTTAAATATCGGAAGTAATTGGGTATAACCTGTTGTTCATGATGTTCTAAATTGCTCAGAAAAACATCGATGGAAAAGCTCAGACTGCGTTCTTTAATGAGTTCATGATTACCCAGTAATCCACTAATGGTAAGATCGAGATCGGCTTCTGAAAGTCTTCGCCCTATTCGTTCTTCAGTATTGATAAGCGCCGCAGCCTCTTCTATGTAATGAGCCAGGTGTTGCAAATCTTTATTGTTAACCAGCGCCTGTAACCATGATGTGGATAAATGCCATCGTTGATCAGGAAATCCTTGCATTTTGGTGAGAGCATCCTGGTATTTTCTCCAGGTTGCATTGTCGAGAGAACGTTTTAGCTCTTCAACCAATTCTTTGGCATTTTTATTGCAAATAAAACCCAAATGTTCCCGACCGAGTTCAGCGACCAAATATTGCGCTGCTTGACTAATTTCCAGATCACTGCTTTCAATTGGATACTTATTTAAAAATTCTCGAAGGATCTCTTGTACTTCAATGGCTAATTGATCGACAGCGCGACTACTGGTAAAGACATCAAACATTTGCCTAGCGGACTGCGCCCGCTCGATCCATGACTCATCAAAATTCCCCTTTTTGAACAGGAGTTGTTTATTACTCCAGAAAACCTGGGCTAATGCACGGCTTTTGGGTGAAAAATACAATAAATCTGCACGTTCTAGAGCGGGTAGAAGTTGTGCAAGGATTAGTCGGCTATCGTGATCATGGATACCACGCTCATACCCTTCTTTGTAACGGGGACGGGCAAATTTCTCAACCATCGAAGCCAGTTTGTCTTGGTCAATGGCAGCCCGGCTAAGAGTTTCCATATCCAAGCCATGTTGTCCCTGTTTAGCGGCTTTTAATATTTGAAAAGCAAGGTATTGGGATCGATACACCGTCGGACTTTCTGACTCTAAAGCCATATTCCAATATGCCTTTAAATCGTGCAGTTCTTCGCTATCAATGACTTCATAAAAATCTGTACCAGATAGATGGGCATACAACTCTTCCCCACGCGGGATTATGGTGAGATCTAAATCCTGTGTATTCACACTGAATTTATGCCGAGGACCAAGTCGGATAACATTTCCGCCCTGTTCAAAAATATCTGATTTATCACGCAATGCTCGCAGGGCTTGTTCACTGATCGCCTTAAAACGGGCTTCAATGTCGTCAGCCATGACCGCACTTTCAAGTTCCCGCAAGCGTAAGACTAATTCTTTAATTTTCAGTACTAGGGCGTCAGATGCGAAATAGGCATTCAAATCATCCGCTTCAGTAAACTTCATTGAACGCCGTTCAATGTTTTTCAACATTCGCGTAGCCGCATCTGCTAAAGATTGCGCTTTACGTTGTCTCTCGTCCAGTAATTTTTGTTTATGGGTTTCAAAAGATTCTTGAATTTCTTCGCGTTTTTCCAGGATATCAGCTAAGAATTGGTCGTATTGGCTGAATTGACTTTCGATTTCTTCCAGTTGTACCAGCAAACGTGCAAGCTGTTCATCACACGCATCAGGTGAGTTTGCAATTCCTAGCGCATTAGTAATACTTTGCGAAAACAACTTAAATTGTGCCGCAAATTGGGCCTGGGCTTCTTCTGCCCCTAAGTTTTTTAGTTTGTGAGTGGTATTGGCCTTACTTTGATTGAGTTTGGCGTATACCTCCGAAATCCCATCAACAATACGGGTATGTACCGTTGCATCGCTGACTTTCAAGGTGGCCATTAGCTCGGACATCATATCCAATCCAGCCGCTGTACTTTCGATGGATTCTAAAAGTGGCTGTAAAAGAGCGGCAGTATTGACCTTTTCGACTTCGGCATTTAGCTTTTCGAGTTTATTAAGATAAGGATGTAAGGCATCTTCTTGAGCCAAAAAATCAACCGTTCGTTGACTTAATAAATCTTGTTCCTCGGTTAACTCCTCCGATAGCTCATCAATTTTTCCCTGATCAATATACCGATACTCTTTTATGGTAGCAAGGTGGCCTTTAAGCTGACGTACTTGTTTCAGCGCATCGACATAGTCTTCGGCTAACTCCCAGTTACTGGTATGAATAGTTTGTAGAATATCTTCTTGTGATTGTAGAGCATCGGCAAGAGCTTTAGTTGAGGCTTGACGGATATTTTGTGCTTTTTCAAATTCATCTACCACAAGCTCGGCAGTGCTCGCAATTTCCTTTAAAAGTTCACCGATACTCCCGGTTTCCTCTTCCCCAATCCAATAGTAACTATCAAACATTTTGGTTGCTAGGCTACCTAGCTGTTCGTATTGCAAAGAGGAGACTTTCTGGTTGTCAATAAGACGCAAGATACTATACAAGTCGGAAATACCACGAACCAATTCTGCATTACCGACCCGGCCATAAAAATTTTGGCTCACGGTTGCTTTACTTGCAAATTCACGACTAACAAAAGGCGTATTCCAAATCTGCATGGGATGGACCCGGGCCGGTTCCCCTTCCGCCGAGAAAATGACCAAGGTGCCATTTTCAGCTAGTGCATGTCCATGCGCATAGATTGGATTTTGCAATTCTTTAGCGATAAGGTTGTAGGCAAATAAACCCACTGTACCTTCATCCTGTTGGTAAAAAACATAAAGAACGTCTTCGCCATTTGGGGAAACAATTTTACGCTTGAATCTCAAATTCAGAGATTCATTGTTAAAGGTTTTACATTCGCCATTTTGAAGATAATAACCGCCCGGAAAAATAATACCGTGATCTTCTGGTAACTGTACACATGATTCACCAACGGCATCTTCGCGTATGACTTCATGAGTTATTTTATTGTAGATGAGATAACGCCAGTCTTGTTCGCGATAAGGAAGAACTTTTATTAAGATGATATTGCCTAGTAAAGCATAGTGAATTTCCGCATCATCCAATGATTGGGTATCATCTTCAACCGTTTCTCGAAAAATCCCCAGGCCATCTTCTGTATTGTCTTCAATCTTTACGGTTAAATTGCCCTGTATGGTCTCGACAAATACCGTATCTAAAATATTGACATGAGGATAACGACCATTGACAAAATTTTCACGGCCAGTTTCAACCCACTCAAAATCAAATGCAGGTGGTAACTCAATATCACGTTCACCGCGATTATCAATATATTCCACATCTTTACCGTCAGCTGAAATAGACCAGCGAAACACTCGAATATCAGTGCGCCGTTCACCGGTTTGAAATTCGGCTAATAACTTGCCGTGATTAAGGGTAAGTTGCATCAAACGAGCATGTTTATAATAACGGTAGAGTTCCTCAAAATCATTAAGAAAACCGGCTTGACTAAGAAAACTATTGTCAAGAGCCTCGGTTTTCATTTCATAGCCTTGTTCCGATTCGACTAATCGAAACAGAGCGAACACATCAGCAATGGATGTTTCCTGCTTTAGACCAATAAAAACATTGTAACCAAAAAGTAATAGGTCACCAATTTGCACAATATCCCTGGCAATGCAGTTATTTTCGGTACGTACTTTAGTGTGAGCGGCAACTCCCATGTCAGAGCTACCAAATTCTTGAATTCGAGCCTCATTGAGTTGACGTGTCTGCGCATCCAGTTCTCTCCCCTGAGATAATAAACGCTTACGAATGACTTCATAGGCGCCCCCTTCTGCTACAGCGTTCTCTACTAGATTAGTATCATCATCCTTTGGAGAAGTCATGAGTTAATCCTAAGATTGAGTATCGGCTGATTTATCTTTATTCGAAGGTTTAAAATCCACGAAGCGGTTTAGTAGACTGGTAATCGCATCACTCTTGGTTGCTACACCATCAATAGCTTTGCCTAAGGTTAATGCTTTTGAGAAAGTATCGAAGAAATGGCCTTCACCACCAACAATATCGATATTAGATTCTTTCAGTGCATTGGCTAGAATATCGGCATTTTCTTTGGCAACTTCTTTACCGGCTTCAATTGAGGCTAAGGCTTCTTTCAGTGCCGTTTCGAGACTTAAACGATATTCTTCGTGTGAACGGGCATCATCACTCATACTATTCATTGCAGAGAATTTTTCGACTAAACCATCAGCTTCTGCTTTAAATTGTTCACGAGTCACATCTGCACCCGCCATACCCACTTCACGTTTGGCTTTTGCATCCGCATCTCCCATCGCAGAGGTAACCCTGGCTTCAGCAAGTCCTTCTTTTTCCATCGCGTCAGCCTTTGCTTCTCTAACTTGAGCTTCTGCCAACCCTGGAGCAGCCTGCTCGGCTTGCACACCAATAGCAAGCTTTTTCTTGGCATCAGCTTCTTTTGCCGTCGCTTCTAATTCGGCTTGAGCAATAGTGGTAATTTCTCCACTTTTATGTTTTGCAGCTATTTCCTCGGCTTCAGCAGATTTAACCTGTTTGACTTTTTCTTCTTCGGCTTGAGCAACAGCAGCTAATACTTGTACTTGTTTTAAACGATCCGCTTCAGATACTTCTCGTACTTCTTTAATATTTTCTTCTTCTATCGCAACAGTCTTATCTAAGGCAACTCGTTCACGTACAATTTTAGCAATTTCTTTTTTCTCAACTTCAATTGCTTTTTCTGCCTCAATTGTTTGTAAGTCGACTTCACGTTCACGAGAAACAACTTCAAGATCACGAGCACGGGTTACTTTTTCTTCTTCAATGGCGACAGCACGTTGACGATTTTGTTCGGCTACTTCGATTTCACGTTTTTGGTTTTCGGTTTGTACGGCAAGTTCTTGGCTTACTTGAATAGAAACCGAATCAGCACGTTTACGTTCTTCTTCGGCAACCTTTTTAATTTCGGCTTCTTCACGTGCTTGGATATTAGCTATCTCTCTTGCTTGTCTTGCCTCTGCATCGGCCTGTTGACGCTCAAGTTCTAGCATCGCTTCTACCGTCGAGACATCTTTCTTTTTAATCGCCAGTTCTTCATCACGTTCCAAGATATTAGTACGAATATTTTGTTCGGCGGTCAATTCGGTGATCTTTTTGATACCTTCTGCATCGAGAATATTGGTGGGGTCTAATGATTTCTTCGGAGTTTGTTCTAAATAATCAATGGCAACATCTTCTAACACATAACCGTTTAAATCTTCACCAATTACTTCAATAATTTTCTCACGAAATTCCAGGCGATTCTCAAATAATGAGACAAAATCCAGTTGTTTACCCACGGTTTTTAGTGCTTCAGAGAATTTGGCTGCAAATAATGAATCGACAGCCTGCCGATCAGATGCCCGAGTTGCCCCAATAGCTTTTGCTACTTTTAGCACGTCTTCTGGAGTCTCGTTAACCCTCAAATAAAAAGCAACCGTAATATCTGCTCGCATATTATCAGCACAGATTAAGCCATCATTACCCCGTCTATCCACTTCTAAAGTAATCAATGAAATCCGCATCAGTTCTTTTTTATAGATAATTGGATACACCAATGCACCGGTAAAATGAACTTTGGGTCGTGAAGTCATATCGTTGACGATTAATGCTGTGCCTTGTTCCACCTTGATATAAAATGCCTTGAACAGGGCTGCCAATCCCATCAAAATAATAAAAATGGCACCTGCCACGGTGATGATTGGGATAATTATCGTTAAATCGGCCATATTACAACTCCTAATTACTTAGTTTTTATTATTTTAAGTCATTAAAACACAATCTAAACCCGTGTTTATTTCAAATTGTCAGCACTAAAAAAATAACGCAACAAATACCTTACTCACCGTTTTTATTTGAACATCTTTAACCGTGTTTTGAGCACAGGTTATTAGTAACTGTTTTTTATAACACTGAGTGCTTACTTTTGACTATTTACCAGTGAAATCTTTCTCTGATATTACGCGATAAACATTTTTTTCTTCTAGATACTCTAATAGTACAATGGTGTCACCTTTTTTAAAAGTTTCATCACCAATGGTTCTTACCTTAAGAATCAGACCAGCACCACCATCTTCAAGTGTCGCTTCACCAAAATTATTGTCTACTCGTGAAGTACGAACAGTGGCTACTTGTCCAAGTATCTTTTTCACTGTATGTTGTTCTGCTTTTTGAAATAATGGTCTTAATGGTTTGATTAACTGAGCGGTGCAAAGTATTGCTATATAAAACGCAACAACTAGCACCGGAATGCCCGCCAAATAATGCAAGAAACCTACAGGTATAAACCCGAATAGGTAATGTACCATATAGTAACAAAAAAGCCAGCCAAACAAAGCAATAAGCGAAATAATTACAATTAACGGTACACCGTATAGACCATAGCGTAACATTAAACCGGCAAGTGCATCTGCAGAGGTCAAATCATGATGGATATCGATGCCTGCACTATTCGATAGATCATCGATATGGAGAAAATCAAGATCAATAAAACCGAGGATAGCTACTAGCCAATACAATAGACAGATGATAAATAATAAGGTGAAAATGACCGTAGGGAACGAACTAATGTTCTGATAGAACGGATCCATAGACTCACTTAGTAAGATGGCAAACATATCATTTTCCCCGGCAAGTTACTGTTGTTCTGAATAAGAAAACAATTTTATAAAAAAAACTTTTTGTTTTACCAGAACCCAAAAATCCTGAAAGATAAACTACCCAATAAAAAATCTGGCTCCATTGATTTGCTTAATGGAAGCCAAATTCTTGCAGGCATTCAACACTATGTTATTCTGCTTTAGTAGCACGTAAACGCTTAAGTATATCATCGGCACTGCTTCCTGTGGGAGCAATCCCTGCATTTTCAAGACGTTCAGTTAGAGATTGATCTGACGTTTCATTTGCCATTTCTTTAGCTGCTTCAAATTGTGCTGCAGTAAGTGTCTGTTTTTCTTTAATACGCTCTAGAGAATCCATTGCTGTACGTAGACGAGAATTTGAACCACTATGGCGTTCAGCTACCACGGCCTGCGCCCGTTGTACATTTTCTGTTGCCTTTACCGTATCAACTTGGCGCTTAATACGTTTAATATTTGCCTCAGCTTGTTTGGTTGCTGTTCGCAATTGGCTGACACTTTTCCGATACCCTTCAACGGATTCTTCTTCTAACCTAAGCTGAACTTCAAGCTCGGCTATTTTTTCTGCTACATCAAGAGCAAGTGCTTCTTCATTTTTTGCTAATGCCTGACGAGCATAGTCTTCATTTTGCGAAATTTCTTTACGCAGGTTAGAAATTTTTTCCTCACCAACTTTCTGTTTGGCAAGAATTTCAGCCAGTCCATCTCTGGATTGCTTTAACTCATCCGCCGCATCACGTACTTCCTGATCGAGAATTCTTAATGCCTGGGTATCTATAAAAGCTTCTCCAGCCTCATTAACTCCACCACGTAGTGCAGTCATTATTTTGGCCCATATATTCATAATAGTCTGCTCCTTAAATATTATAGTGTTGTTGAATTAAAATATTGGTTATACGCCTCAGTCGCCTGTATCACATTACTGGCAAGCGTATCAATTTCAAACAGCACATCATCTAATGTAGAAGTGGCATGAAGCGCACCAAACATTTGATAATAGTCTTCACCATCTGATTCCTTATCCAAACTAATACTGGAAAGTGGAAAGTATTTATGTGAACGCAAGATTACGTCATTAAATAAATTTCTATCTGGTACGTCTGAAGCAGGCCAGAGTACTGATTCCGCGATAATTTGCTCACCAGATACCGTCACAAAAATAGGAAGATCGCCGTATTCATGCATAATGATTTGAAGAGAAGGCTCTATTCCTTCGATAATTTCAATGCTTGCTTGGCCTTCTTTTGATAAATCTGAAATATTTAATGCTTCATACAACTGTATTGTTGTCCATTTTGAATTATTTGTTGTCATTACTCCGACTCCTTTGTCAGTAGTTGTAGTAACTGTCATACGCAACTGCTTTTCAAATGCAAGTAATCGGCTAGCATTTTCTGGCAGGATCCATACTTCTTTTTTAACAAAACCTTTATCGCGCAGACGTTTGCGAAATTCTCGTTGATAATGTGCTGATGATTTTTTGACCATGAATCTACCATATCACAATTACATGTAACAAATCAAATATTACATGTAATAACATTAAAGGTGGTTAAGATGCTTTATCCTATTGGCAGGTTGATCTGAAGATGGCTGGGGCGGGCGGTTATCAATTTATTATCCTAAAAAACTCAGCTGACTTCGTAGCGAGGTTCAGCCTGGGCGGCCCCCTAAGCGCTTGAGATTAAGGATTTTATGGGTTATTTGGGTGGGGCTGCCTAAGCTTTATTCGTAGTCACCCTACGGGTGAAGCCTGGCCGACCGCACCAAAATGTTCCAGAAAATCCTTCGGCTCTGGCTCCATGCTTCGCTCTACCTCCTCCATCCATGGAGTCGTAAGATTGAATGCTTAAGGGGGCCGCAGTAGATGGCAACTGAATTTTTTAGGAATGTGGACGGTAATATCAATGGCAATCAAATTTATGGTCAATATCCGTATTTTACCAATTGATATCGGTCGAGGGCGCTTAATTCCCACTGCCTCGACCGAGCAATATTTTGCTGAATTTTACAATGTTAATTTTTATTTTTCCAAACATACCAATTGGGATAGACCCAAACCCAATAACCTGCTTTTCCTTGGTTGCCACACCAGCGACCACCACCCCAATAACCAAATTCTTTAAAATCACCAAATTTTTTACGATCCGGTTTACAACTGAGGATTTGCTTTAATTCGGAATATTTACCATTCAGAGTGGCTTTTGGTGGTATATTGTATTTAGGTTTTCCCTTATTTGCCCAGATATACCAATTAGGCGAAACCCACACCCAATACCCAGCCTTGCCTTGTTTACCACACCAAGAGCCACCGCCCCAATAGCCAAACTCTTTAAATCGGCCGTATTGCGCCCGATCTTTTCGGCATTTTAAAATTTGTTTTAAATTGGAATATTTTCCTCCTACAGAAGCTCTATCCGGTATTTCAATGGATTGATCACTTTGTGCATTGAAAGAAAAGCCTATAAATAAAAAACTTAATAACACTACCCATTTTTTTTTCACAATTAAATTCCCTAAAAATTGATTTATATTAAATTTAGTGCACCAATTGTATGTGAATATAGTTAATTTTATCTAATAATCAAACCATCCGCTTAATTATCATCCCTACATAAAGCCTAAAAACAGCTTTAATAGTGTCTGAATGTTTACTCGTTTCGATTTAAAATATCAGATTATTCCGGTAAAAAAAGATACAAACTACTAATTTTACTTTAGCTCTAGCCATTTATATTCACTCTGCAAAAATATTCATTGTATCCAAAACCTTTTAGTCCTACAGGTAAATATAAATTGTAATTTAACAACATTCATTGCCTATAACAAATACTCACATTTTGGGTATAAAGTGATAATGAAAATATTGAAAAAAACTGGGGAAAGGGCTATAGTTAAAAGGTGAGCAAGGTAGCGTCAACTACCTTACTCAATACGCTAAAAGACTGGATTACTCCAGACTAGTAGCATAAGGCTTATGAGTGTAACAGAAAGGTATCTCATAAAACCATCCTATGGTTGATGGTACAATTGCCTTTGGCTTGTACCACTCAGCCAACTCTAGCCATCCAAATTACCCGAAAGATAATCCAGTGACTAAAGCCTGTCGCCTGCCTTACTCAAGCACTCAATTATTATATCACAACAAAACACAAAGAAATTAACATAGATTCATAACAAGATTATTTTTGTGAGCAAAACTTATTAGCTAAAAAAGTGAACTATTAATCCAAAGGTGAGTAATAATACTAGCAGCATAACCCAAGGCGATAACCGGAGCCCATTTTAAGTGTCCAAAAAAAGTATATTGTCCCCGTGCCTGTCCCATCAAGGCAACACCTGCTGCTGAGCCTATAGAGAGTAAAGAGCCACCTACTCCCGCGGTTAGTGTAACAAGAAGCCATTGACCAACAGACATATCGGGGTTCATGGTCAAAACCGCAAACATAACCGGAATATTATCAACAATGGCGGAAAGGATACCCACGGCGATATTGGCTGAGGTAGCGCCCCATTGGGTATACATCAGTTCGGATGCCATGGATAAGTAACCGAGAAAACCTAGGCCACCAACACATAAAACCACGCCATAAAAGAAAAACAAAGTGTCCCACTCCGCTCTGGCAACCGGCGCAAATACATCAAATGCCGTTACATCGCCCAGTTTGTCATTATTGCTCTCTTGATCCACATTGGCTTTTTTACATTTATGTACTGTTTTTTTCAGGTAAAACCCTAAAATCTGTAAATAACTCAGTCCGGTAAGCATCCCAATAACCGGAGGTAACCCAAGGAAGTTATGGAAACTCACTGCACTAATAATGGTGAGTAAAAATAAGCCGATAATCCGCTTTGCACCGCGTTTCATTTCGACGATTTCGTCATTTTTCGCCGGATTTTCATTGGGAATAGCAAAATGCATTATGGCCGCAGGTACGACAAAATTGACCAACGACGGAATAAATAAGGCAAAAAATCCCCAAAAATCAACTACTCCTTTTTGCCAAACCATAAGGGTCGTGATATCACCAAAAGGACTAAAGGCCCCCCCGGCATTGGCGCTTACTACAATATTTATACAGGCGATGGTGACAAAACGGGTATTACTACCACCTACCGCTAAAACCACCGCACACATTAATAAAGCAGTGGTTAAATTATCCGCAATTGGCGAAATAAAGAAGGCTAAAAACCCCGTTAACCAAAAGAGCTGGCGAAAGCTAAATCCTTTGCGAATCAGCCAGGACCGTAAGGCATCAAATACACGGCGTTCTTCCATGGCATTAATATAAGTCATGGCGACTAGAAGAAAGAGCATAAGCTCTGCATACTCTAATAGGTTATGACGCACGGCATGTTCGGCCATTTCGGACATTCCATGATTGGAATAGATCCAACCAATCATGGCCCAAATACAACCAGCCGCTAAAATTACCGGTTTAGATTTTCTTAGATGAGTAAATTCTTCCGCCATAACAAAAATATAAGCAATGAGAAATAGAGCAATAGAAATAAATCCAATATTGCTATTGGTTAAATTCATGGGGTGAGAAGACTCAGAAGCGAATGCAATGAGTGGAAAAAAGGGAATACTACTTAATATGGCAAAAATAGGCCATCTGGAAAATTTTAACATGTTTTATCTCTTTTATTTTATTGTTTAATGCGCGATGTGGTTGGCAGAGACCACGGTATTTTAGAAATCTGCCGGGATTTAAGGCCGTATCTGAATGGAGTCACATAACCATCCGGGGTCGGAGTCAAGTTGTTCCTGAATTGAATTGGCATACCGATAGTAACTTTTGACGATTGTTCTATAACGAACTGCAATACGCTCCTGACTCCGCCCCCCTTAAATACATTACAATTTATTAATCTTAAAAAACTAAATTCATCATCAACATCATAACGATCAAAAATAAAATCGTCATCACGCCACCAGCTCGCATAAAATCAGGAACCCGATAGCCAGCCGGTCCCATAATTAAGGCATTAACCTGATGGGTTGGAATTAAAAAGGAGTTCGAAGTAGCAATAGCGACAGTTAAAGCAAATACCGCAGGATTAGCACCGACACCAATAGCGATATTGACCGCTAAGGGAACCAAAAGTACGGTAGCACCAACATTGGACATCACCAGGGTAAAAAACGTGGCCAGTACTGCAACCGCCAATTGAATAACCCAGATAGGCATATCACCAACAAAGAAAATGGTTTGATCGGCAATCCATTTAGCCGTTCCTGAACTCTCAACTGCAAGCCCGAGTGGGATTAAACTAGCCAATAAAAAGACTGTTTTCCAAGAAACCGCCTGATACGCTTCATCAATTTTTAATACGCCGGAAAGAATCATACCGATAGCACCAGTGAGCAATGCAACAGATAAACGAATGTCGGTGAATAACACCATAAATAAGGCAATCCCAAAAAATAGTCCCGCCCAGCCAACTTTTTTAGGACGTAACTCTTCATGAGGAAATTCAGTGGTCACCACAACAAAGTTGGAATCATTTTCTAAACGTGCTAAATTTTCCCAAGGCACATGTCCAACTAAGGTATCACCACTTTGAAAAGGCATACTGCGGATATTTTCCCCCTGACGTAAGGTTTCACCATCACGATGCAGGGCAATCATACTAAAACCATAGGTTTTTCTTAACCAGATATCACGAGCACTTTTGCCGATTAAATCCGAACCAGGTGGGATAACAATTTCAGCAATACCCGCCTTTGCAGGAGATAACGATTCGGCAAAACTTCGCATTTCGGTACGTTGTTTTAAACCATGCTCTTCAACAAAGGTTTTCAATTCCTTGTCTCCAGCAACAATCCCAAGGACCATTCCGGCTTCGATTTCGGTATCATAGGCCATAGCACCTTCACCAACCATACTGCCCTGACCGCTTCGCTTAACACCAATTGCACGAACTTTGTATCTGCTTTCTAATTCGCCTAACATTTGCCCGATAAGGCTACTATCATCTTTTACCACTATCTCAAACAAACCGGTATGAACACCATACAAATTGTGAAAATAATCCATGGTGCTTGAGGCACTAGTTTGGCTTTCACTTTGGGTTGATGGAAGCACAAACCGCCCCGCTACCACAAAATAAATAATCCCTGTAAAAACCAATGCAAGACCGATCGGAGTTACTGAGAACAATCCAAAAGTCTCCATTTGATTTTCGGCTGGCAAGGCCGTATTGGAAGTCAAAATTAAATCATTGAGCAGAATCAATGGCGAAGATCCCACCATGGTTACCGTACCACCCAATATGGCACAAAACCCCATGGGCATTAAAAGCCGTGACATTGGTAAATTGGCTCGTGCTGAAATTCGGGACACGACCGGTAAAAATAAAGCAGCCGCACCGACATTTTGCATAAATGAAGAAATAATCCCCACGGTACTAGAAATAATCGGAATAATCCGTGCTTCTGATGTTCCACCGACATTCAGAATAAATGTAGAAACTTTGCTCATAATGCCGGTTTTATCCAAACCTGCACCAATGATCATAACGGCGATGATTGAAATCACAGCATTACTCGAAAAACCATCAAATAAATGTTTGCTATCCACTAAACCATGTTCTAACCCCATAAACGGCGCCAGTAAGTCACTTAAACCCAATAGAACCATAATACTAATAGCAGCGACATCCACATCAACCACTTCAAAGGCAAATAAATAAATAGTTAATAACAAAATAGCGGTAACCCAGGCAATTTCAATTGTCGGTTCATTGTAAATCAGAAAGATCCCGGCCATGATAAAAATGGCAGCTGATGCCAGACGCCGTTTTATTAATTGTTTCGTGGTTTTTTTTACTTCATCATTCATTAAACTTATTTCCTTTATTTTGTTACTATTTATTAATATTCTTTGACGTTTTATGCGCATCGATCACTTGTCATACTCCAGTGAACACTCTTTAAAAATTCGATTCGGACACTGATTACAAATTGACTTATCAAGTTTATTGTAAATACCTTTTATAGCTGCGGTTTTGGACTGAAAAACATGGTTGGGATTGATCTTGTCTAAATTGCCGAATTGATCGAGAGAATCCCATAATTCTTGTTTAACATGAATCATATAAAATCCTCCACCACGACTTTCGCGGCGTTCTGCTTCTTGTTGAAGAAGCTCTCCTCCCGCAATATCGACAAAATTAATACCTTGCGCTTCAATTGCTAAATGTTTTTGCCGAGGCATTTGTTTCTCTAAATCTTCCAGCTTGAGCTGTACATGATCAACTGAACCGAAAAATAGTGAACCATCGATTCGTAACATCCCTAGCTGAGGACATTGTGGGAGCCTGGGATCACTGGAAAAGGCATTTTTATACAGTCTGGGATCTGGGGTGCGGGTAACGACTCTAGGTTTTGAAACTTTTTCTAAATATAGGATTAGGGATAATAAAATACCAATAAAAATGGCAACTTCCAGTTCTAAAAATAGCGCACTGAAAAAAGTTGCGCCCATAATTATGGTTTCCCTTTTACTGGAATATAAAATATGAATAATCGCTTTAAAGTCAACTAATCCCCAAGCAACCAGAATTAAAATTCCGGCCAGTGCAGCATGGGGCAAATATTTAATTAACGGACCCAGCATAAGTACAATGAATAGTAAAAATATTCCTGAAAAAATGGCAGCTAAGGGAGTTTTAGCGGGGCTTTTTTCATTTATTTCGGTACGTGTATCAGAACCACTGATTACGTAAGCCGAAAAAAAGCTAGCACTAATATTGGCTAGGCCTTGACCGATAAATTCTTGATTGGTACGAATTCTTTCACCAGTACGTGTTGCATTTGAACGAGCAACTGACACGGCTTCGGTTAAAGCAAGTAAAGTCAAAGCTAATGCCGAGGTTGAGAGATTTTTTAAGCTGTCAAAGGAGACGTCCGGTAGAGACAAAATGGGCCATGAATTATCCAAAGGAGCCACTAATGTAATTTTGGACACATTAGCTCCCAACCAAATATTGAATAGAGCTGCCAATGCACTTCCTAGCAGTAAAGCTATCAACATATATGGAAAACGTGGGAAGTAACGTTTAAGTGCAATACCGGATAATGCAGTGGCTAAGGCAACCGCCGTGACATACCAGTTAATCGTTTTCAATTGGCCGATAAAATAGATTAAAATTTGATGCAAATGCCCCATATTGGAGATATCCATACCAAAAAAATTTTTAAGTTGAGTGACTAAGATGAGTACGGCTGCACCTGCCGTAAAACCAATGATAACCGCATGAGAGATAAAATTAACCAAGGTTCCCATTTTAGCCAGGCCAAGACCCAATTGCATAAATCCGACCATCAGCGTTAAAATTAAGGCCAGACCAATATAGTCGGCACTTCCCGGTTCAGCATAGGTGCTCAGGACAGAAAATATGACAATAGACACGGTGGTCGTTGGTCCAGAAACCAAACAATGAGATGTCCCAAAAAGGGCCGCAATTATGGTTGGAAGCATTCCTGCATACAAACCGTATTCCAGTGGTAAACCGGCAATACTTGCAAATGCCAATCCCTGTGGTAGCGCAAACATGCTAACACGTAACGCAGCATACATATCGTCCCTCATATGACTCTTAGTTACCTTAGGAAACCAATCGATAAAAGGAAATAATTGTAGCCAGATATTGCTTATCAATACATTTAACCGGCAATTAAAATAATAGGCTTATTAATTTGGCCTTAAGAGGCATCATTGGTATAACATTCTGCTTAGCCTCCAGTTTAGCCCGAACTTTTAATTCTGGTTTATCATTCAGTACTCTGAACTTTTCAGAGGTGCTCAGATTGTCACCGCTATTTTGGTAGGCTAGACCGTCCAGCAAATCTTTCATATTTTGGCTAATTTTTTTCAAACTTCACATCCCATGCATCATTAAATGGTTATATAATAAAAAACATATATAGCAAAGGATATGCCAACTATTTTCAGGCTAAATGCTTGATATTATAGATTGAATGTCTCGTCCTTTTTCAATCATTGTTACATTTTGAAACATAAAATTTGCAATCCTCCTTAACTCCTTTAAAATCAACAATAAACAAAGTGATTCATAATGCAACATAAAAAGCTAAGATGTTGCATAAAGCAAACGTATTTTTCTATTACCACGAGATTAAAGGCAATTATTTTGACTTTAAAATTCATATTTTGACTTTATGCTTGAGTTATATGTTTCTATATGCAACACTCTTTACGATGTCAATATTGAATAATAAGCCCTATCATATGACCAGCATTCATCAAAAAATTACGCTTTCCTTTAGTGTACTCGCCCTAATTATCGGTTTTCTCTCCATATTTGCTTATATCGATTTGCTATTTTTGGAAAAACAAGTCACCGAGGGTGAAATAGTGACCAACTTTAAAGACAATATTCTGGAAATGAGGCGTCACGAGAAAAATTTATTGCTCTACCATAATATTGATGAATTACACCAAGCACTGGAATATACGGACCAGGCGATAAACAGTTTAAAAAATCACCAGCAAATTTTTAATCGGCTTAAGGCAGCAAAAATTTCCCAAGATATTCTGTTCGCTTTAATCCAATACAAAAAAGTATTAAGTACTTATGACACTGAATGGGAACTTTTCAATGGAGAGACCAGTGCAGAATCCATTCGTCCCATCGGTCAAACCATTTCCAGTATGGCAGACCAATTAGCGCAGAAAGAACGAGTCATATTGGGTGCTTCGATTAATAGCACCCAATGGGCATTGGCAGGTGCCATTCTTATTACTGCATTATTCACTATATTTGTTGGCTTCAAACTAGCACGTGCAGTATTAACCCCGCTTAGGAATTTAGAAACTGAACTGGCTCCGATTGCCGAGGGGCAATTTGATCATTTTTCAACGGACAACAAAGAGCAAGAAATTATTGCTTTAGCCAATGCGCTGAATCGCATGTTATATGAGTTGGAATTACGCCAAAAACGTATGTTACAGGCAGAAAAACTGGCCTCCCTGGGAGTGTTGGTTTCAGGAGTAGCCCATGAATTAAATAACCCTTTGGGAAATATTCTTTCATCCTGTCAGCTCTTGAACGAGGAATTGGATTCGGCAGATCCTAGCCTTCTAAAGGATTGGCTACATCAAATTGACAACGAAACCGAGCGCGCCTACAAAATTGTTCGCACCTTACAAGACTTTGGCCGACAAAAAGAGTTTTTTTTGGAACCCGTTCAATTACTTGATCTAGTCAATAGAACCTTATTATTGTTAAAAAATGAATTAACCGATAATTGTTTAATCATTAAAGATATTCCAGCCGATCTTTTTGTCAAAGCCGATCCCCAACGCTTGCAGCAAGCATTAATTAATTTGATTAAAAATGCCTTAGATTCAGCCACTAAACAGCTTGAAATTAGTATTCGAGCCACACCTTGCCGAAAAAAACATCAAGCTTTTCCGGAGCAAGCTTATGTATTAGGTAATCTGAAACCTGCCCGTTCTGAGGAAATTTATACGGAGATAGTCATTATGGATAATGGGCCGGGTATCCCGGGAAAAATTATAAAAAAAATATTCGATCCTTTTTTTACCACCCGAGATCCTGGTAAGGGTATGGGCATTGGGCTTTATATTGTCCAGGAAATAATTCAAGAGCATAACGGTGTTATTGCAGTTGTTAGCGATATCGGGACACAATTTATTATTCACCTCCCCTGCCAAAAATCTCCGGCACAAAGGCAAAACAATGCGTAAAGACGAAAACCAAGTAACAAATTCCACTAGCACCAAATTGTTGATTGTTGACGACGAAGCCGTTGCCGTTAAAAACCTAAATCACATTTTTACCAAAAGTGGTTATCAAGTTACCGCTAGAACCAGTGGCGTTGGTGGATATGAAGCACTCGAAAAACATCATTTTGATGTCGTCATCACTGATTTACGTATGGAAAAAGTGGATGGAATGGCTATTTTAGAAAGAGCCCTTGTTCTCGATCCAGATATGGCGGTTATTTTATTGACCGGACATGGCTCCTACGATTCTGCCGTAGAAGCGATGAAATTAGGTGCCTATCATTATATTGCTAAACCTTACCGATTGGATGAAATTCGTGAAATTGTCAAAAACGCCGCTGACTATGTATTTCTTAAGCGCGAAAACCGTCAACTTAAAGAATTGGTTGGCCAGGGTATACGAAGCTCCGAATTTATTACCCAAGATCCGGCAACTCAACGGCTACTCGAAACCCTCAAACAAGTTGCCCCCAGCGACTGTAATGTGCTGATTTCCGGTGAAAGCGGGACCGGCAAAGAACTTGCAGCACGATATCTTCATGGACAAAGCCATCGCGCTCAAGCTGCATTTGTGGCAATCAATTGCGGCGCCCTGCAAGAAGAACTACTGGCCAATGAATTATTTGGCCATGTCAAAGGTGCCTATACTGGCGCTACAGAAAGCCACAAAGGTCTAATTGAAGAAGCCGAAGGTGGCACCCTATTCTTGGATGAAATTACCGAAATGTCGACGGCAATGCAGGTAAAACTCCTAAGAGTACTGCAGGAAAACGAAGTACAACGAGTGGGCAGTGTTAAAAATCATAAAATTAATGTCCGTTTTTTAGCCGCCAGCAATAGAAACTTGCGCGATGAAGTCGCCTCCGGGCGTTTTCGACAAGATCTTTATTTTCGTCTCAATGTGGTTTCTGTACACATGCCAACCTTGGCTGAAAGAAAAGAGGATATTCCCGTGTTAGCTTATTATTTTTTAAAAAAATACAATTTAAAAATGGGAAAAAATATTCAAGATATTAGCATGGAGGCAGTCGAGCGATTATGTCAATATGACTATCCGGGGAATATTCGGGAACTTGAAAATATCATTGAGCGTGGTGTGGCTTTGGCCACCGATACCCAACTGACTCACAATCAACTACCGGCAGTATTAAATGAGCAAAACATTCAAAGTATTCGTCAAACTGGCGATAAGTTTCAGACCCTTGAAGAACGCGAAATTGAATATATTCAGTGGGTTATAGAAAAAACAGGTGGAAATCGCACTCAGGCGGCCGAGATCTTAGGCATAGATAGAGTTTCATTGTGGCGCAAGCTTAAAAAATACGATTTGGAATAAGAAAATCGTAAAATTTTTCCAATCAAAAAAAATCGAAAAAAAAGGGTAAACCTGGAGAGGCTTACCCTTTTTTTAATGCTCATATTGTATACGCTATAACTTAATGCAATAAATCATTGCGTAGCTGAAGTTTAAACAGCGACAATATTCTCAGCCTGAGGACCCTTAGGACCTTGAGTTACTGTAAACTCAACACTTTGGCCTTCTGCCAAAGTTTTAAAACCTGAACTAGCGATTGCACTAAAGTGAGCAAATACATCTGGACCAGACTGTTGCTCTATAAAACCAAAACCTTTAGATTCGTTGAACCATTTAACGGTTCCATTAACTGTATTAGACATAATAATATCCTGAAAATTAAAAATAAATGTGCCTTTTTAGAGGCGTATGTAGCAAAAAATTTGGACTTGTACTTAAAAACTTCAGGACGAGGTATTACTGGAAAACAACGAAATGGAGATAATAAACAATAAGCTTTCTTTCTAGCTGGCACTCATCATATAGGTTTTATTTACAAAGTCAAGCAATAATTTATCAATCGGCCTAAATTAATGACTCCAAAAAAGATGAATCTTCCCTGCTCCCATTTCTATAGTGTAAATATTTCCACTCATTTTCGATAGAAGCTTCTGATAAACCTACCTACCCTTATCGTTACCATAGGCGCTCGACTGCTTTTAAAACCCAGGCCCCTACCAGAACCAAAGCGACTAATTTCACCTTCGGTTGACACGGCGGTAACCAGTTGCAAATCAAAATCGTCGCTATTATGTAGTTTATAAAGACTGGGATAATGCGCCATTAAAGAAGGTTTTAGCGTTACCGCAATTCCTAGTCCACTATCGGACACCACGGTCTGGATATGCTTTCTCCTCCCACCATATTTTTGAAGTGCGGTAAAACCCTGTAGAGGAGTTTCACTATGTTCGGAAACATTACCGATAGGTGAGTAACTGAGAGGATTTTTTCCAGAAAGCCGCAATTGAAATAATTAAACGATGGGAAGTAGATTGATAATACCAGTATCATATGAAAATTAGGAGCAACAACAAGTAATTTTTCATATCAATACTCTGGTTATATTTATGATTTTTATTCAAAACTTGCCATTTTTTCTTTGCACAGTTTTTCGGTTAATTCTTGTAAATTTTGCACTCGGTTTGCCAACCATTCTAATTCTTCTTTTGTTATGGTATAACTTGGTTTATAACGAGCATCCACATAGGCTTTGCGTAATAATTTAAAGCGATTTATTTCTTCTTCCGTTCCTTGAGGGAATATCTTAAGAAATTGGGTTTCAACACTCGCAACTCGTTGTGACAATTTGGCTAAATCATGGGTACTTGGTTTGTAACGAGTAAAAACTAAGAGAATTGCCCCATATAAACTCTCTGTAACTTGATGAAGCTGGAATGCTGCCTCACTATATGCTTTTTCGCTGATACCAAAATTATAAAAACTAAAAAGCCTAGAAGCTTTGCCAAACCAATATTTATAATCTTCTTCGGCTAAATTTTTCCGTTCTTGTGGCGCCAATTCTTTCGGTTCAGCAAGTTCAAATTTTCCTGAATCATGCAGGACAATACCTTCTTTTAAAATATCGGTATAGAAATACTGGCCCTTACTAATTCGACGGTTAACAAAGTGAATATCTTCGGCAATGAGACTGACCGGAGTTTTAATTTCTCGATATAACCGTTTATGCAATGAATCCTTTCTTTCTATTTTGGTTGCAATTGCTTCATTTTTAACGACTGCTAAAAGATCGAAATCACTTTGATACTTGAAGTGAACCAAATCATCGGCTAACTCTTCTACCCAATCACCACGGGCATAGCTGCCAAAAAGGATGAGTATATCTGGATTGACAGCCTCCCGAATAATATCAACGGCCCAATGAAGTTGGTGTTGTTTATCTTCCGGTAAATGATCGAGTGATGTTTTCATGGGTTAATAATAATTCAAAACTATTTTTGTTGATAGTTAATCGACAGGTTTTATTTTTATACCTAATACAAAAGTAATTTGCCGTCGCTTAATAAAACACATAACAAATTTACCTGACCAATTAAAAAAAGCCACAAAAATTGACCAAGAACTGGCAGGGATGTATCACGATCACCCTCGTGGTAAAGCTGCGGTGCCACCGGCATTATTAGCCATGGCCACGTTATTGCAATCCTATGAGCAAAAATCAGATGCCGCAGCAATTTTGGAGTCCGTTTTTGATAAGCGTTGGCATCGTCTTATTTTAGCCATTTGTGTTCGTCCGGCCAATGAAGCGGAATTTTATGCGGCTGATTATCTGAAACCTGAGGTGTTAAATTGGGGAGAAATCGATGAGTTACAGATTGATCGAGGTTATCAGTCCTCCCCGTTAACCCTTGAGTTGTATGATAGTGGTAAACGGGTAGTGGCCAAGCCCTGGGACCCAAGTAACAAAGGCAAGTTTGCTAAAAAACACTTTAAAATTGACTTAGAATCTAACCAAGTGACTTGCCCTGAAGGTCATACCACGGACATTAAGAAAAAGGGAAAAACAACGGTTAGGTTTAAGGCAGCCTTATGCCAGCCGTGCCCTCAACGAAGTCGTTGTACGGATTCAAAAACAGGACGAACAATCGCCCTACTTGAGCATGAAGCGATGATGATGGATTTACGTCAATATACACAAACTACTCAAGGCAGAGCGGCCGCTAGAGAACGAGTAAAAGTCGAACATAGCCTGGCCTCCATCTGTAACCGAAAAGGACCAAGAGCTCGATACTTCGGGATGAGAAAAAATGAATTCGATTTGAACAGGACTGCGGCTATTTCTAATTTGCATATAGCCATGAATTTAGCAGCCTAAATCTAATCGTTCGGTGCTCTAGAGCCTGCTGCATACCGTGGCTAATGCTTTTGGCTTCAACAATGGCAATGGGGACACCTTGCCACGTAGTCGGCGAATTTCTTTTTCTTTTTATTACGCGATGACAAATTTATCAAGTTTGAGCGAGATTTATCAAGAAACCACCCTCAAAATTCGCAAGGGTTAGAGCGGTAATCTATGATTAAGCATGGTCGATTTTTAGCTTTAATCCTAAACTTTTCAGGATATTAACGAGATTACCATAGCGGGGATTGCCATTAGAGCTTAGGGCGCGGTGTAAATTAGCGCGCGTTACACCGGCGCTTTTTGCGGTATCGGTAAAACCACCATTGGCTTTTACAAAATCATTTAATGCCAGTAAAAAGACTTGTGAATCCTCATCTTCACTGGCGGCATTTAAGTATTCCAAGGCAAATTCAGGATTTTTTAAGTCTTCATATAGATCATCAGTAAAATTTTTCATCAATTTAATCCTTTCAAATATTCTTTTGCGGTCGCGATATCCTTGCTTTGGGTTGATTTATCACCTGCTGTTAAAAGTAAGATTATACGATTATCCTTTTCAGTAAAATAAACCCGATAACCTTTACCGTAAAAAATCCGTAATTCAAAAAGCCCGTCTTTTAAAGATTTTGTATCACCTAAACCAATTCTTAATTTACTGATATCATTTTTTATCCTAGCCTTTGTTTTAATATCCTTAAAAGAGTTTAGCCACTTTTGAACGGGAGCAGAGCCATTTTCTAACTCGTAATAATGGATATCTTTTAACAATATTAATACTTCCTTATTTATATATTAGTATCGTATACGATACATATTAATCCGTCAATAATAAAATGATTTGAAGATTACTTATAGCAAAATAACCCTTCACCGAGGTTAGAGCGATAAAGAAATTTATTGAATTTTATTTTAAATATCTTCGCGATTATGAAGGATATGGATAATTTTTATGCCTTAATCGGTGATTTTAAAAAAGAAGACATGCTCATATTCATAAATCTTTCCTATGCTTTTGGCGGCATTATTTGAGAGTTTATAACTTGCCATCGGATTTTAGTCTTTCTTTGACATTACTCATAATATCCAACACATTAAGGTCGCTAGTTCCGCTTTGATCAGATCCTCTTAATAAGTTTAACAGCTTTTGTTCTTCTGATATTTTTTCTCGATCCCTTCGGACTAAATCGCGGATATATTCACTTTCATTGTGATAATCACCAGAATTAACACGACTTTTTATAAAATTGCGCAATTGATCGGATAACGATACACTCATTGAAGCCATAATATTACCTCCTATCTCTATTTAAGGTTAGCATTAATTAATAATAATTGCTATTTAATAATATTTTAAGTCTAGAATGATGAGATATTACCCCTCTGCTTTCAATGCTTGTTATGTATCTAGGTATAAAAACAAATGCTCAAGAAAGCGTCATTAGAGAACGATAATAAGGAATCTTACCAGGATGACTTATATTTGGGTGATGAGGATAAATTTATCGATAATTATTATTGATTGATTAGCAAATCATCAATGTTTTTCAAATTAGTCAATCAAAATTTGCTTTACTTAACCGGTAAAAGAGATTTTGATTTGTCGATTCCCTCTTCCCTATTTAGGTTTCCTTATTCAACCCATTTAATTTAAATTTCTGAATTGTGATCTTTAATTTTCATAAAAATTTAGCCCCGCGGATTTCCCCTACCAGGGGAAATCCGCGGGGCTAAAATAACTCATCTAATTTTTTTTTATAGCTCCCGCTGTGTCAGATTCTGGCGAATCGCTATGACACAGAGTGAGCTTTGCTTTAGCAAATTTCTGCAATATATAGCACAACACACTTATGCAACATGTAGCATAAATTTAACTAAGCGTACCGTTTGCTGAGGATTTTAATATGCAGTACAAGTATTTTCAGTAATTTGTTTAAACTTATTTTCCAACCAAAATCAGATCAAAGCAACATCTTGATATGGCTCTCCCTTATGGTGAGGGCTGATCTGAATCGTTACCTTCTGCTCCATACATTTCAGAAAGTCCAATAATTTATCAATGCTAAAACGGCTGAAATGACCGTTTAGTAAATGAGACACTTCAGCTTGTTTAATGCCAAGAAGATCTGCTACTTCCCGTTGCTTAAGTTTTTTTCTTTTTAGCAGCTCAATAATATGAATGCCAATCATGCCACGGGCTTGCAACTCTTCGGTATTGTCCAACCCTAAATCGATAAAAACATTCCCACTGCTATGTTCAAACTTAATGTTTTTTGTCATGTTTTTCCAACTCCGTTGCTTCTTTATAACGTTTCTTGATCAAATCAACATCATGTTTTGGTGTTGAAATACCTTTTTTCGCCTTTTTCTGAAAGGCATGTAGAATGTAAATATGCTCTCCGAGTTGCACAGCCTGTACACAGCGATAAGCTTCCTTATCATATTTTAGAGCTATTTCAATGACTCCAGAACCTATTCCCTTAAAGGGTTTGGCATCTTTAGGCATTCCTCCAAACTGAATTAGTTGAAGTTCATCCCCTATAAGCTTTCTGACATTTTCAGGAAATTTAAGAATATTTTTCTTCGAATCCCCCATCCATATTACAGGACGTGTTTTGGGCAGCTTTTTCATTTTTACCTTTTCTATACTCTTATATTATTAAGAATATAGGATAATTCCTATATTTTCAATTTTTATTTTGATTTCCCGATTCACCCTTCCCCATTTAGCTTTTCTTATTCAACCAATTTAATTTAAATTTCTGAATTGTAATAGGTAATATCCACAAAAATTTTGCGCCCGCAGATTCCCCCTGACAGGGGAAATCTGCGGGCGCAAAAAAATAATCCATATATTTTATGTGTAACTGCTCCCGCTGCGTCAGCGATTCACAGAATCGCCATGACGCAGCGGGAGCTTTACTTTCCCAAATATCCAAAAGCTAAATGCAACATGGATAGCGCAACACATTTATGCAACATGCTGCATAAATTCAGCTGATTAAGTTCTATTTTTTTCCATGGCTTAGCACTCAATTAAATATAGCCCTTAATCAACGGTATGTGATAATGAAAAATGAATTTAATACGAGCTTTGAATTAGACAGACTCAAAGCACTTCAAAAAATTGGCCAACGTCGGCCCTATAGAAAAAGTAAACTCAGTAAACACCGAGCTGAATTAGTTAAACTTCATAAAGCGGGTGCCTCTTTAAGGCATATTCCAACCTGGTTACACTACTATAAAAAAATTAAAGTGGCCAGATCTACAATTATGCGTTATCTAAAAAAATTCATTCAGTGGGAACAAAAAGGAATTATCAATCATTATTAAAATTAGCGGGCGAATGGTTGATAAGTATCGGTAATAGGAAGCCAAAATAACCCATAAAATCCTTAATCTTCAGCACTTACGGGGGCCGCCCATGCTGAACCTCGCTACGAAGTCAACTGCGTTTTTTAGGATAAAATGTTCACTCTTCGGCCTGCCCTTGAACAACCGGCAAGTCGACATCGTTCATAACCCAAAGGGCAAGTTAGGGATCAGGATCGTTAAGGGTCAAGTTCAATATTGACTTATATAAATATAAAGAGATTAGGCGGAAAGTTTAAAAAATTTAGGTGGATGGCTCAGTTATTTTGTTATTTGAAGCACAAAAAGCGCTACGCGGAAGTGGAGCGATTTGGCTTGAAGTTTTATGTATAATGGGTCAGACTCTTTTGCCATGCATAAAAGTAAATGTCACCTACATCATTAGGCGAGCATGGTGATGTTTGGACGCTAGCTAATTTTATAAAACCATCATTAACCATTGTTTTTTTTTAATATTTTTTACTAACTTAAAAGTCGGAAATTTTGTTTAAACCTGACTGAAGAGCTTCTTTTTCTAAGAATCCTAATTGTTTGTTGCCAATAGATATTGCATGGTTTATTACGTATTGATGCCACTCATTTTGGTGATACTGATTCAAATCACCATAGCATGATATTTCATGTATATTCATTTTTATAATTTTTATTCAAAACTTGCAATTTTTTCTTTGCACAGTTTTCCAGTCAATTCTTGTAAAAGTTGCACCCTCTCTGCCAACCATTCTAATTCTTCTTTTGTGATGGTATAACTGGGCTTATAACGCGCATCCACATAGGCTTTGCGTAATAATTTAAAGCGATTTATTTCTTCTTCAGTTCCTTGGGGGAACACCGGAAGAAATTGAGTTTCAATGCTTGCCACTCTTTGCGATAATTTTGCTAAATCATGAGTGCTTGGTTTATAACGAGTAAAAACCAATAAAACTGATCCATAAAAAGATTCCGTTGCTTGATGAAGATAAAATGCAGCTTTTTTAAAGTGTGTTTTTTCTATAGCTATTTCATAATATTCTACAAACTCACTCGCATTTTGAAACCAATATTTAAAATCGTCCTCAGCTAGCTTTTTCCTTTCTAATGGCCCCAATTCCTTCGGTTCGGCAAGTTCAAGTTTTCCCGAATCATGCAGGATAATACCTTCTTTTAAAATATCCGTATAAAAATACTGTCCCTTACTAATTCGTCGGTTTATAAAATAAATATCTTCGGCAATGAGACTGACCGGAGTTTTAATTTCTCGATATAACCGTTTATGCAATGAGTCTTTTCTCTCTATTTTGGTTGCTATCGCCTCATTTTTAACGACTGCTAAGAGATCGAAATCACTTTGATACTTAAAGTGAACCAAATCATCGGCTAACTCTTCCACCCAATCACCACGGGCATAGCTGCCAAAAAGGATGAGTATATCGGGATTGACAGCCTCCCGAATAATATCAACGGCCCAATGAAGTTGGTGTTGTTTATCTTCAGGTAAATGATCGAGTGATGTTTTCATGGGTTAATAATAATTCAAAACTATTTTTGTTGATAGTGAATAGACAGGTTTTATTTTTATACCTAGCACAAAAGTAAATTGCCGCCGCTTAATAAAACTACCCTGTACAGCCCGCCACCCTAAAGATTGGAACCTTGGGGTGGTGGTTAATCATATCCGCACAAGGAATTTAATGATGAAGCAAAAAACAAATAATAAACGCTACTCCAAGAAATATTTTCAAAAACCTTTTCCTCCAAACCACAACGCGCTCATCGGAACAATGCAATACGATACGCTTTATAATGTTCGTGATGCAATTTCTACTATTCAGGATTTAACAATCTAGCCGGGGGAAGAATTAATTTATCGACTAGATCCTCGACTGACGTGTACTTTATTCTTACCAATGTTTTAGATGCGCTTCAATTTGAAATTTGGCATCGAAAATAAATATTAGCCTCCAAGCGGCCCCAACTCAATCAATGTATTGGGTTGGGTGCCTGGGCATTTGAAAGGGATTACTTTCAAATGTTCAAAATGTGCAGGGTGATTACTACCTTCACCAGCTTTATGTGCTCTAACCGCTGATTACATTCAATGCAAGTAAAGATTTCTCTTGGAACACTACTATTGTTATCACGATTACTTAGAGCTTCATCAACTGAAATTTCTTCACCTTGATATTTACAAGTCGTTGCACTAATCATATCTACTCCTAAGCAGTGGCTTTAGCTGCAGTACACTTTAATTTAATAAAATCAAACAAAGGGCGAAATGTTTCAAAAGCTTCTTTAGGAAGAGATGGTACTATATTTTTAGCAAAATCAGTTTTATCACCTACAAACGTAACTTGAGAACCACCAGCAACAGTCTTATCTATGTAAAATGACTTAGACTGTTCATAACCATAGAAACAATGTTCAATTGCACAATTCGATTTACCTTCAAAGGTTTGTTTTTTATTTGCATCTTTGTACACTTGTTTGTGAATCGTCTCATTGTCTGGAATAGGAAGCATAAGTGCATAGGACTCTCCATTCTCCCACTTTTTAATCATACCAGTTGCAGCATCCGCATTTAGAATTTTTCCATTCAGTCCGTTCCATTGATTGTAGGCTTCATCATAGTCGAACAATGCAAAAATAGGCAGCCCATCCATTTCATTATGTATTCGTTCATCAGTGATTAATTGATTAATATAAGAACAACTGAATGCATAGAATGGAATAAAAGGAATATCATCGTTGTATAATTGTTGCCACGCTTCAGTCAATATAACCGGATCAGTGCTACCTTCTGTAAAAAATATTGGCTTATTCTCTATTTGAATAGTGTTAATAATGCTAAGCAGACTTTCTTCTTCTCGGTATTTTATTAAATTATTACTGAGTTTTTGAATGGCTACTCTTTTGGGCAGGTCGTAACAGTTAGCCATACCAGCATTAATATCAAAAAATTTTATCTTTTTAGTTTCTATAGGGATTAATGTTGCTGCACTGTGGCTACTCATTAATACATGATTGGTTTTAGTAGCTTCGTTGGATATTTTAAAAATCTGATTGAGAAAGTCAAATTGCCATTCCGGGTGCAAAAATGCATCTGGTTCATCTAGCAATGTTATGCAGTGCTTGTCTTTGAAAAGTTCAGTAATAGCGTATATGTAAACCGATTGGAATTGGCCATCACTAAAGTGACTAATGCCCGCATCAATTCCTTCAATCAACTGAAGCGGTACCAATATTTCCGATAAAAACCCTAATGTTTTTAAATTATCAAACTGTCTAAATAAGTCGTAAGGCTTTTGATCAGTAAATTCTTGGTTGATTTTTGCTATATCTAAATAAATAATGTAATAATCTTCTGCCGATATATACCCTTCTGTAACAATTAACTCTCCAGGATTGTGAGTAATACACTTACTTAGCCGGTCTAGAAAAGTTTTTGTAATCCCTTCTGGTTTCCAATAACGATCATTTTCGTCGTTATTTTCTATGATGTAATTTGAGGCGTTGCTACCTTTTGCGTATTCAGGTCGCTTCAGTACAAGCTTAATCACCGGCTCTGTGCGCTTTGTTGAGCCGGGCTTTTGCAAGCCTATCTTATCAATACTTAATTTCTGACAAATAAATTTTCTAGCGTAACAAGCTTCTGGCTGCATAAGCATTACCGCTAAAAGCAAAGCTTTGTAATCAGGCCCAATGCCAATAAAGTCTCGACTTTCAGAAAAGTCAGCTTGTCTAATTCGCTTACGAAAATTATTTTCGTACTGCTTTACTAAAGTACCCACCGTATCATTGTGTCCAGAATAATAAATCAAGATATTGTCAGGTCGAGGGGTTTTGCCAAAGGTCTTACGAGACTTATCATTAATGCTTAAAGCTTCATTTTTCCATTTAATAGTTGTGGCAATTCCATTAATTTCGTAACTGATAGCATAATCAAAATTCAACTCTGGCCTATTACTATCAAACTCGATAATATGTCGAAATATTTCAATCAACGCTTCAAGCAAGTTGGATTTACCACTGCCATTTTTTCCAACAAAGATATCGATAAAACTATCGCCTTCAAAACTTAACGAGAAGCTTTTTAAGTTCTTGTAGTCGCTGATAAAGACACTTTTTAAGCGCATGATAATTCCTTTTAATTAAGTGCCTGTTCTGTCATGGCGTCAACCAACTGCAATTGCGTAATTTTAGCAGTATTGAGCTGTTTTTTTAAAGTGTCGCAGACCTGCAGAAGATTATTGAATTTAATGGCAATTCGATCCTGCTCTAATTGGGGGGGCAAACAAACAATAGCTTCAGTGACATCTTCTCTTGAAATTCCTGGTATTGCAATACCTACTATATTTGCTCTTAGATGTTCATTAAGACTATCAGCCAGTATCATTGAATAACTTGAACCAATCAGAATTGGCTGGATGGCCATTAATTGTCTACTTATGAAAATATCTTGGTTTGCTTCATTTAATTTTCCTACACCCGACCCTTTACATGTGACCAACAGATTACCTGCTTTTGCGACAGCCCTTCTTTCATTTGTAAAACGAGATGCTTCTGGATGTATTGTTCCAAACTCTGCTGGACCAGTAAGGTAAGGAATCATTCCATCTTCTTGAGTTTCTGAATACTCATTTGGTTTTAAATGCTGCCCCGAAATTAGATTAATTAAACTACCAAATCTTACCCACTCCCACCCCACTGGCAACTCAAATGGTTTTTCATCTTCTCCAATCGGAGGCAGTGATTTTTGTTTTTTAATGTTCTTTTCTTTAATCAACCGTTCTTTTTCATCAGCGATTTTTTTTAGTAATTCCGATGCAGGTTCATCGTTAGAATTTTGTGGTACCAGCTTACCCATAACGGCAAGTTGTAGAATTGTTTGTTTGAGTTGGTCGATGCTCCATTCGGTGGTAAACAGGATATCAAAATGTTCGGCGATTCTTGCCCAGGCTTGATTAAAACCATCTCGCTCGCTGGCGTTGGTTAATGCACCTAGCAGAGTTTGTACCAGTGTTTTGTGGGCGTTGATACTGGTTTCGGTTTGTTGTTCTAACTGGTCGCACAGAGCCATGAGTTCATCGACTTTGGAGACTATGCGGTGTTGTTCGGCGAGCGGTGCTACAGGATACAGTCCTGAAAAAAACTGTTTATCATTTACAGCTGGGTAGGCAATACCTGTTTGACAACTTTCTACATAACTAATAAAAGTTGGTGATCTTAAATACCGGTATATAAAAGAAGCTAGAATTCCAGCAAAAGGGTGAATAATAGCAAAAGCCGTACTTGCTATAGGTTCAGGTTCAAATTGTTCATTGATTACAGCAATATTTAACAAATATGGTCGAACTGTTGAATAAATTACAGTTCCTTTCTTTACAATTTTTCTTGCTCGGGAAGGAGCTGTGTTTGCATTAAGAATACTTGGCTCTGACACAAAACCCATTTCTTTGTTTATAGCCCCAACATCAATATATGTAAAATCACTATCTGGTGTCTTTTGCCCCCAATCATGGCCTATTTCATTCAATCTTACCCATTCCCAGCCTTCAGGCAAATCAAACGGCTTTTCATCTTCTTCAATCGGCGGCAGTAACTTTTGTTTTTTAATTTGACCTTCTTTCAACAGCTTGTTTTTTTCAGCAGCAATTTTTTTCAGTAATTCCGATGCCGGTTCGTCATTAGGATCTTGCGGTACCAATAAACCACGCACAGCTAATTCTAAAATTAGTTCACGTAATTTTTTTATGCCATAGAGATCTAGTTTTTTCCCTTTACCTCGCCCACGGCGTGCAGCAGATTTGGCTTTAATAGCAGACGACCAAATATCCAAATTATCAGTGATTAAAGACACTGGATTCCCGCCTTCGCGGGAATGACGTGAAGTGGCTGTCATTACTTATCACCTACCAACGCATTGGTCAAAATATCTTTTAACTGATCCCGTAGGTTTTGGATTTCTGTTTGCTGTTGCTGGTAATCCGCCAATAATTGTTCTGGGTCGTGGTTGATTTGCTCGCCCACGTGGGGATTTTTAATATCGAGGTTATAGTTGCGGGCAATAATCTCATCAATGCTCACCTGCCACGCGTATTCGTTGCCTTTGCGTGTTTTAAAAGCGTCTTCTTCTTTGCCCCACCATTTTATTTCGGTTTCGAATTCTTCAAAACGCATGGGTTTGGTTTTATTATAACTGTTGACACCTTCTGGATAGGGATGTTCGTAATACCACACTGTTTTGGTGCCGGGTTGTTCACTTTCTGGCTTTTTGGTAAAAAATAAAATATTGGTTTTTATACCGGTGTATGGTGCAAATACGCCATTAGGCAGGCGGACGATAGTGTGTAGGTTACACTTTTCCAACAGGTCTTGTTTGAGGCGGGTTTTCATACCTTCGCCAAATAAAAAGCCATCCGGTAATACTACGGCTGCACGGCCATGGCTTTTAAGTAGCTTAATCACCAGCGTCATAAATAGATCAGCCGTTTCGCGGGTGCGATAGGTTGCAGGAAACTGGTTTTCAATGCCATCTTCTTCCATTCCGCCGAAAGGTGGATTGGTCACAATAACATTGACGCGATCTTTTTCACCATAGTCAACATAGGAACGCCGACTGAGCATATTGTCGTGTTCGATTTGGATGGGCACATCAATGCCGTGCAAGATCATATTGGTGGTGCAAAGCATATGCGGCAGGGCTTTTTTCTCCACGCCATGAATACTATTGATTAGGGCTTCTTCATCTTTAGCAGATTTCACATAGCTAGCGCGTTTATGATCGATGGTGCAGGCCAAAAAGCCACCTGTGCCACAAGCGGGATCGAGTACGCTTTCTTTTAGTTGTGGGTCTACGCGATTAACAATAAATTGGGTGACAGCACGCGGGGTGTAAAATTCACCGGCGTTTCCAGCGCTTTGTAAGTCTTTTAATATTTGCTCGTAAATGCTACCGAAGGTGTGACGGTCTTCGGTGTTATTAAAATTAATTTCGCATATTTTATTAATAACCTGACGGATTAAAGTGCCAGACTTCATGTAGTTGTAGGCATCTTCAAAAATATTACGGATTACCAGAGCACGCTGCCCTGCTTCACCCTGGAGCTTCAATTTTTCTTTTAGGGTTGGGAATAGTTGCAAGTTAACAAAGTCACTGAGTTCATCACCGGTCATACCTTCGGGATTGGCAGCCCAGTTACGCCAGCGTAAATGCTCGGGCAGTGGTGATTTATAATTATCTTCTAATAGTTCGACTTCTTCTTCACGATCGTCGTAGATTTTCAAGAAAAACATCCATACCAATTGACTGATACGCTGGGCGTCGCCATCAACACCGACGTCTTTACGCATAATGTCTTGAATGGATTTAATAATACCGCTTACATTACTCATACTGCTATTACCTAATTCTTTATTGCCTGGCCTTTTATTTTCTTGCCTAACTGGCTTGTTCTTGATTAAAGAGCGCTTGTTCTAATTCGTTTAATGCATTTTCGTAGTTGGCCTTGCCGCCAAACACATCGTTTATAATTTCGACTGGGGTTCCCATTTTATCAAAAGGTTTAAGTTTTAAGACCTTGGGACTTTCAATGGTCGTAATGCCTTCATCAGCATATTTAACGAGCAGGGATTCTAACACTTCCCTGGCCTGTTCGCCGTATTTTGTAAAATAATTACGTTTCCTGACATTGTTTGCTCGCTCTTTACGGGTAAGCGGCGGTTGGTCGTAAGCAATATGACAAATAAGATCAAAATCGCCGTAGTCTTTACCCACTTCTTGAGCAAGTTTGGATAGCTCGATACCGTACTCTTCCAGCTCTTTAATAATGGCTTCTTTCTTCTTCGCTTCGTGCCATTTTTTAATAAACACATCAAGCGACGCAAATTCTTCACGAATGTATTTGCGGCTGTAGTCTCGATAGGATTCTGTCACCAACTGGCCATTTTCGCTTAGGTATTCGACACGCTTGGCGAGAATTTTTACCTCTACTCCACTCACACGTACTTTGTAAACGCCGGGCGGATCGTCTATACCGCCTTTGCCTTCGTCATCACCGGGTTCTGGATCGGGTGGCACGGGATCGTCACCATAGCCCGGTTCATAAATAACAACGGGCTCACCATCGAAGTCTGGATCTTTAAATAGTTCGGTGGCTTTTTTGAAATCCATAATGGTAAAGAAAAATTTGTTTTGTTCTTCATGAATGCGTGTGCCCCGACCCACTATTTGTTTAAAGGACGTCATCGAACTGATGTTTTTATCTAACACAATCAGTTTGCAGGTTTTCGCATCGACACCGGTACTTAATAATTCTGAGGTGGTGGCTATCACCGGGAATTTACTTTCGGGGTCGATAAAGTTATCTAGTTCGGCTTTACCTTCTGCGCTATCACCGGTAATACGCATCACATACTTAGGATTGTCGACGGCAATGCGTCCTGCGGCATTCACTATAGCCACACGCATACGCTCTGCATGGTCTATGTCGTCACAAAAGATAATTGTTTTTGAATAAAGATCGGTCGCCTCGAGTAATTCCATTACACACTTGGCGACCATCTTGGTGCGTTGGTTTAACACCAGGATACGATCCATATCTTTTTGGTTGTATTCGCGCTGTTCTATTTCAATGCCCAGATCATCTTTCATGCCCGGAGGTGGTGTCCAGCCGAGGATGTCTTTATCCAAATCGTAACGCACGACTTTATACGGGGCTAAAAAACCGTCTTGTATGCCCTGCTTTAAGGAGTAAGTATATATAGGATCGCCAAAGTAGGTGATGTTAGAAACATATTTAGTTTCTTTAGGCGTTGCGGTCAGACCCAGCTGATAGGCACTTTCAAAGTAGTCTAGAATTTCGCGCCACGCTGAATCATCAGCCGCGCTTCCACGGTGGCATTCGTCTATGACGATTAAATCGAAAAAATCGCGGGAGACATTTTTGAAAATTTTCTCATCTTCAGCAGGCCCTGTAAGGGCTTGATACAAACCTAAATAAATTTCATAGGCTGGATCTATTTTCAGACATCCTGATCTCTAAGATTTTGTTTTGTTCCCACTTTCAAAACAAGTTTGAGCTCTGTTCTTGGAAAATGTGTTTCAGTTGAATTGAGTTCTTCACACATTTTTTCAATCACACCATCCATT
>Ga0209692_10000484_pt1 | contig 91764 bp, 86 predicted proteins | sample tdDd472_FD_187129 | JGI IMG/M metagenome (GOLD analysis project Ga0209692, IMG submission 187129) | Marine sediment microbial communities from the Atlantic coast under amendment with organic carbon and nitrate - tdDd47.2 (SPAdes)... | ecosystem: Environmental > Aquatic > Marine > Coastal >...
TCCTCACCGAAAAAACTGAGCTGTTGATACTGAGAAGAATCTGTGTACATTTTTACACCATTTCGACCAGAAAACCTGATGTTATTATAACATTTCCGGTCGAAACTGACGATCAATAAAGACAATTAATACCATTTAATCAAATGGTTAGCCATTATTTAAGGGTCGACTAGTTATGAAACTAACTTCAACCCTACAATTCCCGATACAATGAGCAGTAAACAAACTATCCTCATAATATCTCGCGATTCACCCAACCGCATTCAAATAGACCGGCAGTTAAAAGATAAACCCATGCCATAATTTTTCCTTTTAGGTAATTTTCGGTTAACTCGTAAGCTAGTTATGTATTGACTAAAATGCAACCCAAAAGATTATTTCTTTGGTTTAAACTCAATAGTCTGAGCATAGGTTTGACATGAGGCAAATCCTTCTACCCTTTGATGCTGTTAAAATAAACACCATTTTTTCAACAGTAGCGCAATGGATAGAAAATGAAAAAGTATTTATTTATTATCTCTGCTTTATATTCCACTACATTGTATGCTTCAGACGACAATGTACTTAATATGTTGGAAAAGTTAAGACAAGAGAGCGAGTTGCACCATCAAACTAAAAAGGAAGATGCAGGAATTGTAACGCTCTATACTCGTGATGATTTAGTCCGTATGCAAGCTTATACGCTAAATGATGTTTTAAAATCTATTCCTTTTTTCACCTATCAGGAAGGCTCGGTAACTACTTCCAGTATTGCGATAACCACTAATCCAGTTAGCTACCTACCCAATTTCCGACTATATATTGACGATCATGAAGTCAGTTCTACCTATTTCGGCACAGCCTTTTATGTTTATGGTGATATGAATCTGGGTTTTGTCGATCATATTGAAGTTTATCAAGGCGGAAATGGAATAGAGTTCGGGAGTGAACCGTCTTTATCAACCATAAGAATATACTCCAAAACTCCCAGCCGCGAAAACGGTAGTCAGTTACAGCTACTGACAGACAACCGGGCTTCGGCATCAGGATATCTCTACCATGCAGGAAAGAATGAAGATATAGAGTATAGTGCCTATGTCAGTGCAAATCACCTGAATAGAGATACAATCCACTATAATAATAACGAATTATCCAAAGACTCTGACAAATCTCATTTCTTAATCACTTTAAAAAATGAAAAATTTAATTTGCTACTCAGTCGCTATGACTCTTTGCAAGATGGATTTCTTGGCCTGGGCAGTAAGAAAATGCCGACCGGAAAAAATGAGATCGATAAATATCATCAATTTTTGAATGCATCATATCATTTTACGGATAGTTTAAAGGCTTATATTAGTATTGACGATTCATCATCACAGATGGATTTTCATGAAGAAAACGGCTACAACCAGGGTACCGGAAGCTACTTTCGATCCGAATGGGATGAGAATATTTACAAGTTCGGATTAAAAGGGGACAAAAAAGTCGATCAGCATGATATCAGATATGGTCTTGAGTTTGCTCAGAAAGAACTAAAGCCAAAATCATCAAGCTACGATAATATCAGTACGCTCAATATCAATGGCCCGACTAAACTGGATATCTATTCCTTATATTTTCAGGATACCTACCAGGTATCTAACAATGGTAGTCTGATCGCAACCCTTAAACTGGATGGATATAAAGATAACGACGACGCTGACAATTCAGTCGACCCCATTGTCAGATTAGGTTATATGCATCGTGTTAATAATGAATACAAAGCCAAATTATTTATAAGTCACACCTACCTCTATCCATCTTTTTATTACACTACGACCTATTCAGGAAGAACACATATTAATCCTTTGTTAAACCCAGTGCAGATTAACAACTTTATTACCGAAATCACTAAAAGTAGAAAAAATTATACGGCCAAACTAGCCATTATGTATGCCAATTTTAAAGATGGTATATTTTTCAATCCTGCTTCAAAAAAATATGAAAACAATAAGGATAGTTCATATTTGTTATCAACCAGTTTTACCCTTGAGTATAAATTTGACCTGTTCAACTCTTTCTATTTTAATGTCTATAAAAGTGAAAACTCAAACCACACCGAGTATAGCCCGGATCTTGGTGCGACGCTGAGGTTGTTAAACAAGTATGACAAATTTAGCTTTTTCAATGAAGTCGTTTACCGTTCAGGTTATGTTAGCGTAAATAATACCCGGATTGATTCAGGCTATGACTATAGTCTGGGGGTTATTTATGAATACAATAAAAAGCTTTCTTTTAATTTCAAAGCCGAAAATGTTTTAGATAAGGCCATTAACGGACCAACAACTCTTACAGACATTCAAAGTAGTCTGGATAGAGCTTTCATGTTCGGTATGGAGTATAACTTTTGAGCACTCCATTCCGATTAGTTTTCTTCCTGAATTGCTTGTTCTTAATCACGACGTCATTGGCATCTGACGTTGTTAAGATAGAGAATAAAATTATTATGAATATGATCCAATCATTAACTCATAATACCAATATCTCTATTTATACCGATAGTAAGAGACTTCAAAAGATCCTAACCGACAATATAGTTAACTTTGTCCCCGTCTGCTCCGATGCCGACGTGGCTATACTAGAAACCAAGCACGTCAAAAACTGTAACAAACTTCCTATTATTACGCTTAAATATGAGCTGTTAAAAACCTATCAGAATAGTGTAGGGTCGTTTTTTTGGCAAAAAGGAAGGCCCAATATTGTTTTTATCGCACCCCGATTAAAAAGCCAAAACATCAGTGTTGGCAGTAAGTTTGATGCTTTTGTTGAAGAATCCATATGGTAAGAAGGTTAAACATCTGGATCTATATAACAGGTATTATTTGTGTAATATCCATGATCTCTTATTTATATATCCTCTTTTCTGAAAAAGAGACTGAGATTAAAGATAAGATGATCTCATATCAAATAGAAACCATTCAGCTTCAAAAACTTAAAATAGAAAATTGGCTCAATGAAGCATGCCAAGAATATCGGAAAATCGAAACATGCATTTTAAAAGATCCCAATAAATCAGATAATTTAAATGGACTATTATCCATACTTATTAATCAGGATGTTCGCTACGTTTTTCTGGTTTTTCAAGACAGTAGAGGCAGATATCGTTTTATTGGCGATGGCGCATCTCAACCGGCAAAAATAATGCAAAAAATCGATCCTGATAATAAAAAAAGTTGGGATAAGAGCTATTTTAGTTTAAAAGATAATATTATTTCTTCCTATTCGAATAGTGATGGCTTATGGCGGACTTATCTCTCCCCGCTGGTGCGAGAGAATAAAACCCGATTAATGCTGGTCAGTGATTTTTCTCTCTCCTTAAATGACAAGATCCAAAACACCATTAACCCCATTAAAAATATCCTGTTTTATATTTTAGGTGTGACTATATCAATTTTTATCATTGGTATTATTCAGATACTAATGTACCTTTACGCCAAAAAAGAGAGTTATACAGATGAATTAACAAAATTATGGAATCGAAATTATCTTAGAAAACTCCTGGACGACAAAATATCATATAATCAGTATGTTATCGCAATGGTCGATATTGATTTTTTTAAAAAAATTAATGACCAGTACGGCCATGATGCAGGTGATCTTGTTTTAAAAAGTATCGCCAAAATGTTTGACACGACAATTGAAAGAGACGATTTTGTTTTTAGATACGGAGGCGAAGAGTTTCTATTTTTACTTCAAAAAAAACTCCATCAACAAACATTAGATGCCTTAATGCAGGCAACTAAAAAACTTACCATTGGAGTAAATAATCAAACGATAAAGATTACCATTTCAGTGGGAGTGAACCGAGACCTAAATCGATATAAACACTTTGCCGATATGATTAAAAGTGCCGATATCGCTCTCTACAATGCAAAAATCAATGGTCGGGATCAAATTGTGTATTATTCTGACTCCATCGATGAAAACAGCTCCAGCAATTTCCAAATCGTCCAGGCGGCACTGGATGAAGACAGAATTTTTTGTGAATACCATAAAATATTCGATACTGTAACAAATGAGGTATTCAAATATGAAGCACTGGTAAGGATTAGGACTAATGATGGCACTATCTTATATCCAAACAGTTTTATAGAAGTCATTAAAAACACCAATATCTATACCGACCTAACCAAACGCGTCATTGATATAGCCAGTCATAAAATATTAAATAACAATGAAGCTCATATTAGTATTAATTTAGGTTTACAGGATTTTAACAATACAGAAATTATCAATTATCTATTAAATGCCATAGAAGAAAACCCTCAATTACTGAATTTAATGTGCATAGAGGTTCTGGAAAGTGATCGGGTAGATAACGAAAAACGTTGTATTGAAGTTATCCAACTTTTACAAAATAGAGGTTTAAAAATAGCTATAGATGATTTCGGTAGTGGCTATGCAAACTTTACCACGCTTTTATCTTACCAGTTTGATATTGTAAAAATTGATGGTGCGATCATTCAAAAAATATTAGAGCACGAAAAAGCGATAAAAATAGTTGAATCAATGATTGATTTTGCGAAGGCCCATAATATGATTGTCATATGCGAATTTGTCAGCTCTGAGGAGATCTATGACAAACTACAATCTATTGGTGTTAATTATATGCAGGGATTTTATTTTTCTAAGCCTACAGTAGAATTGTAAGAGTTGGGAGAAGCTCTGTTTTTTTAAACGTTACCCCTATCCGAGCTACTTTGTCGGCTTCCAAAAAATGTTCAAAAATACCCGTTAATTTAAACGTTTCACCCTTTAAAACTTTATAATTTGTATACGATTTAATCTTAACAAAATGACCAAAATAACTTATCTCAGGTTTCCTGACTTTATCAGGTAGAAACATTATTCTTTTTTCATGATCAATTCTTGGCGTTACATCATGAAATTTTCCCGCACCATTTACCCAAACCGAATGAAACTCTGCTTCGGTAAAAGCCTCTAAAATGTCTTGCCAAATAACCCAACCAAATTGAATCGTTCCCCCATAACTCCATTTTTTTGTAATAAAAGCCAGGTATTCCTGATGATGTTCCACACTTTCCCATTCAACTTATCTTTTTTTACTTTAAATTCTAAAACAACTTTTTGGCCATTTTGAATGTCCTATCTGATCCATCACTGGATGTAATTTCATTACTTGCGAAAGATTGTCTACTCATAAATATGATTGGGGAAGTTAATAGACTTGTTGCAATCGATAGCGTTAAAAAGCCCCGCCTGCTTGTTTGAATATTTTTGTTATGCGCTTCCATTGTGGTACTCCTTTCTCTTAATAAGTAAATGAAATAATATGGATTAAGCGAATAAGGAACTACCAGAATTGAACCAAAAATACGGTTTTTCAATCAAACTGAGATTTAATTTGATGGGGCGCTTGATGATATTTCTTTTTAAATAACTCGATAAAGTGAGAGATATTCTCATAACCAATTTCATTAGCCGTATCGGTAACTTGTTAAATCTTTAAAATACCGAGTCTTTCAACTAAGCTGACAGAAAAGTATTGTTAAAACAAAAAAGTCTGCATATAGACGAAATAGTTTTGTTTCTCCTAATTTTTATTTCTTAAGTAAAAAATAATTTGAGATATTTATAATGCCCAAGATACTCACTACCTCAATTTTTCTCTGCTTTGCTTGGCTTGCACAATCAGCATTGGCCCTAGAGGCTATCTTTGAACAAGGCAGTAGCGCACCCTTGGATAATCCGCATGACCTCAAACTTTCACCTGATGGGCGTTATCTTATGGTGTCAGATGTCGGTAACGATCGAATTGCTATTCTCGACCCGGATTCACTGGAACTTCTTGGAGAGTTTGGCAGTGATCATCAATCCGGTACGCATGACATAGATTTTGATAATGAAGGTTTAGCCTATGTGGCCGATACCCACAACAATCGAGTCACCATTTATCGCTTATGGGAGCGTCAAGCTAAATTAATCGGTGAACTCAGTGAGTCAATTCGTGGACCTGAAGGAGTTTTAATTCATCCCAACGGAAGGGTTTATGTGGCCGGCGCGTGGTCCGGAAATGTTGTCGCTTATCAAAACAGCAAAAAGGTCGCCGAGCTTAAGCACCTTTCAGCCCCACACGATCTAGAGCTTGCTGAAAATGGAGATATATGGCTTGCAGAAGCCGGAAATGATCGGTTATTACTCCTTTCTCCCAATCTTGAAATCAAGCGGGAACTATCCGGCGACCCCGTTAATTTTGATGGTGTCCGTTATCTCGACCTTATGAAAGATGGTACGTTGATAGCAGCGGATAAATACACCCATTCCGTCAAGTTTATCAGCCCGGACGGACGTTTACTCCTTCAACTGGGCAATGGTCGTCCAGCCGAAGGTATCAATCGATTTACCACACCGGAGGGTGTTGAAGTGCGCGATAACACGGTTTGGATATCCGACTCCGGGAATGATCGCGTTGTTCGTTATCAAATTAAGCCATAAAACGTTAATGACTCCCAGCTAAGCCGCAATTTGCTGGCGGGTGAATATCCCATAACAGTATTTAAGAAGCTAAAATTAGACTATCCCCTTAGTTGGAATGCTATCAAATTAGCAACATGAGTTTTCATTTCCGCAATTTCTTCAAAGCTACGGCCACAACCTTCACAGTTCGTTCCTACTTCAGTACATTTTCCAGTGCAAGAACTAAATTTCATTTTTAACTCCAAAACAAATTAATTAAATATTTATAAGGGTTTCATAATGAGCCAGTATATTAACTCATGTTCAATATGTTCTCACTAAAACATAAAAACCGGCCATTATATTACATTCAATATTTTGTTGTAGGATTTAGGGTCTATTGACAGGAAAACTAAGAAAGAGAAAGTAAGCTCTAAAAGGGCTCATTTAACCAAAAAAGACAAATATATCGCAATATTTGCATGCCTCCTTTTTTCGTTCTCACCTTGCTTCGATGCGAAGGTAACCGTATCCATACAGACTAAAATAGCACCATGGCCACTATCCTTCTGCTCATTTTCCTACCAAATGGACTCAAAATGCTCTTACCAAAAGAATAATTATCGTTTAATACCAGTTAACGTATTAATAAAATATTCTTGATCAATTTAGTGTGGTATGCTTTAATATTTTCATACTGTTTTAGTATCGATTATTAAATTAAAGAGAAATATAATTCTCGATAGCTTTTTTAGTTAGTTTTTGAAGATTCATAAGAGTAAGTTGATATTTATTAAAGCTTTTGCATCACAAATGACGACTTAGAGCAATTAGAAAATTTATATAGTTTTATGTAATGGAGTAATAATTATGAAATCCTGTATAACATGTAAACATAGAAATACCCCTGCTTGTGACCCATGTGATGATCGCAGTTTATGGGAAGATTCAGGAAACACATTTCCCTTTATCATTTCTGCCATGATGTTTGGTTGTGGTATGGGAGGAGTAATTGCCTTTGTTTATGCTTTTTTTTATGGCTTTGTATAGATACCAAAGTTATTGACTACATGTTACAAGTATCAATGATTTGAGATAATAGAGGCCTGGGCAAAAGAGAGCAGATTTGCCCAGTGCCCATAAACAATCAAAAGAGGCACCCAAAAGGGGTCAGATTTATTTGTGCATATTTAAAACAAAAAAACATTATAATCGATAGATAAGCTGTTTAAAGCGTTCGATAACAAATTGAAAATCTAAAAAAAGTAAATAAGGTCACAAATTTCAGTCATCCCCTCCCCTTACCCCCACTTGAATAGCATGAATCCGGTGTTCCTTATCTTTTCTAGCCCATTTGATTTTCTGTTTTTGTAATTTAATAACGAGGAAATGGCCATCGTTAATCGGAAGTATTAACCAGCTACTACTCAGCAATTATATTTGTTTTTGATGGGTTAGGTTAATTCAATGCTAACCAATCCCTCTTCTACCTTGGCCATATAAACATTGGTGCATCCCACATCCGGATCTAATGCTTCGCCACTTTCCAGATTAATATTCCAATTGTGTAATGGGCAGGTCACTTTTTTTCCGTGCACGATACCTTGTGACAATTTACCCTGACGGTGTGGACAGACATCTTTAACTGCAAAAACGTCATCTGAGGAAGTACGAAAAACGGCAATATCAAATTCTGCTGTTTTTACGATTCGAGAACCCAAGGTTGGGATTTCATCTAATTTACCGACTTCTATCCAATTTGACATATTTTTGTCCTTTTTTCAAAATTCCGGAGTAATTCCGGTGTAGTTCCGGGTGATGGGAGCTTGGATTCTCCCAATCAAAATAAAAAAAGAAGCAATAGATCAAGCTAATAGCCCTTTTACAAAAGTTCAGCCGAAATGTTAATTTACGATTAGATAGAGGAGTCCGATAAATCGTAAAAAACTGAACATTTGTTATGAATAATACGGAGATTAATCAATGTGTTTACTAGGGACGATCTTACTAATTTCCATAGTTATTTAATCTATTACTTCAAAACTGTGAATTTAACTGGTTAAGCCAAAACCTTTATTGGCTCAAACTCATGGGCATCGACGCCTTTCGAAGCTCGAGCCTCCCATGGGTCATCCTGAGAAATTTCTTGTGATTCCAGGAAGCGCTGATAGTAGTATTTGCGATTCTCCGCATCATCGACAATCTGCTCTTTGATATAACTTAGCCCGACACGTTCCACCCAAGGCGCGGTCCGTTCCAAATAATGAGCCTGCTCACGGTATATCTGGCTAAAAGCACCGGCATATTCGAGTACTTCTTCTTCAGTTTTAACATTACAAAGTAAATCGGTGGCACGAACTTTCACTCCACCGTTGCCGCCAATATGTAATTCATAACCTGAATCAACGGATACCACACCAAAATCTTTAATAGTTGCTTCGGCACAATTACGCGGGCAACCGGAAACCGCCATCTTGAATTTATGCGGCATCCAAGAACCCCAGGTCATTTGCTCTAATTTAATTCCTAAGCCGGTCGAGTCCTGAGTACCAAAGCGGCACCATTCTCTACCCACACAAGTTTTGACTGTACGTAATGCCTTACCATAAGCATGTCCTGAAACCATTCCAGCATCGTTTAAATCTTTCCAGATATGCGGCAACTGTTCTTTTTCCACACCATATAAACCAATACGCTGACCACCAGTTAAATGCACATCTCTAACTTCATATTTTTCTGCCACATCGGCAATAGCGCGTAATTCGCCCGGCGTAGTCATTCCGCCCCACATTCTGGGGATTACCGAGTAACGACCGTCTTTTTGGATATTAGCGTGAACCCGCTCATTAATAAAGCGAGATTGGGAATCGTCTTGCGCTTCTTTCGGCCAAGAGCTGATTAAGTAATAGTTCAGGGCCATACGACAAGTCGGACAACCGTCTTCATTTTTCCAATCCAAAGTGCGACGCACATCATGCATAGATGTTAATTTACGTTCACTAATAGCTTTGCGAACTTCTTCATGCGGCATATCGGTACACTTACACATGGGTTTGGCAGCCGGCGCTTCGTAATCACTCCCCAAGGTGGATTCTAGAATTTGCTCGACCAGACCGGTGCAAGAACCACAAGAAGCTGAAGCTTTAGTATGAGAACGAACTTCATCCAGGGTAAACAAACCGTTTTTAGTGATGGCAACCGTAATTTCACCTTTGGTAACACCATTACAACCACACACTTCGGTGCCATCGGACATTTGTGCCGCTACATCACCACCATGACCGGAATCGCCTAAATGAGCTTCGCCAAATAACAATCGGTCTCGAATATCGGACACATCCTTGCCTTCTCGGATCATTTGGAAATACCAGGCTCCATCTTTGGTATCACCGTACATCACTGCGCCAATTAAAGTATTGTCACGTAACACTAATTTTTTATACATTCCGCTACTGGCATCCTGCAGAATTAATTCTTCGGTCGAATCATCACCATTAAAATCACCGGCCGAGAAAAGATCGATACCGGTTACCTTTAATTTGGTAGAAGTAACCGAACCTTCGTACAGACCAATCCCCATTTTTGCTAAATGGTTGGCACAGACTTTAGCCATTTCAAACAATGGTGCGACTAATCCATAACTAGTACCACGATGTTGAACGCATTCCCCTACTGCATAGATTCGGGGATCATAAGTTTGTAAGGTATCATTCACTACAATGCCTTGCTCACAATGTAATCCGGCTTGCTGAGCAAGTTCCACATTTGGTCTAATACCAACAGCCATAACCACTAAATCAGTTTTTAATTCGGTGCCATCAGCAAAACGAACGCCTTGTACACGGCCATTACCGATAATTTCAGCAGTCTGGGCTTCCATTCGGAAGTCCATACCCTTTTCTTCCAAGGATTTCTGCAACATTTTTGCTGAAACAGAGTCCATTTGGCGTTCCATTAGAATATCTTGGATATGCACCACGGTGGTTTGCATACCATGTTGCATAATGCCGTTGGCTGCTTCCAATCCTAATAAACCACCACCGATAATGGTGGCATGTTTATAGTTTTTAGTGGCATCCAACATGGTATCGACATCTTGAATATCACGAAAGGCAATCACGCCTTCTTTATCATGTCCCGGAACCGGAATAATAAAAGGATTTGAGCCGGTGGCAATCAATAAGCGATCATATTCCGCTTCTGTACCATCATCAGCTGTCACGGCACGTTTAACGCGATTAATAGAGATAATTTTCTTACCAGATTCGAGCTTAATATTGTTCTCTTGATACCAATCAAGCGTATTAAGCATAATGTCATCAATGGTTTTTTCACCCGCTAGTACGGGAGATAAGAGGATACGGTTATAATTACCATAAGGCTCTTCACCAAACACCGTAATATCATAAAGATCCGGTGATATTTTTAAGAGTTCTTCGATGGTACGCATACCTGCCATACCATTACCAATCATGACTAATTTTTCTTTCATCTGTGTGTCCCTATAAATTACCTGTGGTTACCTAACACGTCGTAACCTGTTCGAATAATGTCCTTAGAGCAACAGCTGTGCCAAACCTTGAAAATAATTTTTAACTGTTAATATTCAGCAACTTAAAATCACCTATAAATATATATGTCATTTTTCTTATATTCTTACGCTCTAAATTGGTGCGATTTTTTTTCTTCAGCCAATTTTTTTTCCATATCGGTTCATATCCATTGATCCAAATCATTATTTAGTGAAGAATAAATTAGAAATTATCATTATTTCAGTCGGTTATAATCAATGGCACTATTTATGCCTTAACTTGGAAGAATCCGCTTAGAACAAATTTATAAGAATTAACAAAGAAAGGCTTACGTGCTTACATCGACTTGAAATGCTAAATAATCAATTACCCTTTGGTAAACAGATGCCGGAAAATCCGACCCAACGTCAGCTTGGTAAATTAAAATATATTCATAGTGTGCATTTTAACCCCATGGTGCCTAATTGGATGGACGGAGCACTGGATAAGGCATTGTCACTAAGCCCTAAACAACGTCATGATGATATCGATGAATTTCTTTACGACTTAAAACATCCCAATCCCAATTTTATCAACAAAAATGCGATGCCTTTAATCGAGAAAGATCCATTGCTATTTTGGCGTTCAGTCAGCATTATTTTGTTTATTTTGAATCTAACTATGGCCTATCAATTATTGATGTAAATTATTAACTTTTTATTATATAATTTGTTTTTTTCAATATTAGAATAATTCACTATTAAAATATTATAATTAAATTTTAGACTAACAAACAAAGGGGATGGATCTTCTTTAAATGGCTCAATAGGGCCATGGAAGAGTGTTGCTGTTATATAATTTTACATGGAGCGAGCAATGACTGCTTTTCTAAACCACCTAAAAATAAAGTATAAACTTTATCTCATCACGGCAATTTCCCTTATTGGGATGCTTATCTTATCGGCAATTTCCGTACAGACTCTTGAATCTGCGCTGCTTGACGACCAAAAAAAACGGGTCCAGTTTTTAGTCGAATCGACCCAAAGTATTCTGGTGCATTTTTATCAGCAGGAACAAACAGGAAAGCTAAGCACACAACAAGCCCAGAACGCAGCAAAAAATACGATTAACTCCTTACGTTACGATAAGGGCAAACAGTATTTCTGGATCAATGATATGCAGCATCGGGTAGTGATGCACCCCATTAAGCCGCAACTTAATGGTAAGGATATGAGCAATAAGACCGATGCCAAAGGCAAACACCATTGGCGAGAAATGGTAAGCACGGTCAAAACGCAAGGTGCCGGTTTTATTGAATACTATTTTCAGAATCCCGCCAAAGATACTAATCAGCGTCGTAAAATCTCTTATGTAAAAGGATTTCAGCCGTGGGGTTGGGTAGTGGGTAGCGGAATTTACCTCGATGATCTGGAAGCCACCGTTTTGGCAACCATTACCGATTCAGCCATAATTATTGTTTTAATCATCGCTTTTTCTATTCTGGTTGCATGGTTGGTATCACAAAATATTGTTAAATCCATACACCACTTACACAATGCCATTTTAAAAACCGCTACCGAAAAAGATCTAACCCAACAGATTAAAATCGATAACAAAGATGAAGTGGGCGAAATAGCACAGGCTTTTAATACTATGACCCTCAGTTTCAGAGAGATCGTACATAATATCTTAGCCCATGCCAATCAAGTCAAAACACAAACACAAACGTTAGATAATATTGCTGATCGTACTAATCAAGGAGTACAGCAACAATATCAAGACACTGAACAAGTCGTTTCTTCCACCACTCAAATGGCTGCCAATATTGCCGATGTGGCCGGTAATGCCGGTAATGCTGCTCAATCAGCTCAAAATGCCAGTAGTAATACCCGTAATAGTCTAAGTAATGTCAAAGAAGCGATTGGTATTATTAACTTATTAGAGGGAGACATCAACAAAGTAGCCAACACAATCAATACCTTAGAAGCGCATGCCTCAGAGATAGGCCAGATCGTCGATGTAATCCGAGGTATCGCCGAACAAACCAATTTATTGGCATTAAATGCAGCCATTGAAGCTGCACGAGCCGGAGAACAAGGACGAGGTTTTGCAGTGGTAGCCGACGAGGTTAGGGCTCTAGCCAATAAGACCCAGGACAGTACCACCGATATTCAATCTAGTATTGAAGCCTTGCAAGAAAGTACTCGAACTGCTGTTGATGTAATGACTCTGGGTAGCGAACGGATTATTGAAACCGTTGAAAAATCCAATCAGGCTGGCGAAGCTTTGACCAACCGATCAGGAGATCAATCATATTTCCGCTCAACTAATGCAAGTAGCGGCAAATACCGAACAACAAAGTGTGGTGGCCGAAGAGATCCAGCAACGTATTAGTAACGTTTCAAGTGTGGCTGCAAATACTTCTGGTGATGCAAAAGAAACACGAACGATTACTCAAACGGTTAGTGATTATGTAGAGCAGATGCAATTGGAATTAGCTAAGCTTAAAGCTTAAACGGTTGAGAGATGCTTAGAGCACAGTAGTCTACTATTGTGCTCTAAGCAAAAATTTATTTAAGGTTTCCCGCTTTCTGCTGTATCTGCATAGATAATCGATCAGCAGGGACATAGCCGGGCAGAACAGAACCATCTTCTAAAAATATAGCCGGTGTTCCTCTTACGCCAAGGACCTGACCTAGGTTGAATTGCTTTTCTACCGGATTATCACATTTTTTTGCTTCAATTTTTAAACCATTTTTAGAATCGGTCATTGCTTTAGCCTTATCTTCGCTACACCAAACCGATACGATTTTGTCATAAGAAGGAGAACCGATACCGGCACGAGGATAAGCCATATAACGAACCGTGATTCCCTTTTCATGATATTTATCCATTTCACGATGGAGTTTTACGCAATAAGGGCAATCGATATCGGTAAAGACGGTTACCTTGTGCTTCTCGTTTTTAGCCGGATAAACAATCATACTTTCTTCACCCATGGCTTCAATCAAAGCCACCCGAGCTCCAGCACGTTTTCGTTCGGTCAAGTTTTCACGATTTTTCATATCAACCATATCACCTTTAATCATAATGCTGGCATTTTGGTTAAAATAGAAAATTTCCGAACCATAGCTTACTTCGTATAATCCTGCTATCGGAGTCATTTCGATACTGGTAGGTGAGATTCCCGGCATTATTTTTAACAGTTCCATCTCCAAAACTTTTGTTTCGGCAGTGACATTTTTATTTGCCTCGGACGGAGTGTCTGCAGCAGATAAATTAAGCGACGGCAACAACATCATGGAACCAATTAGTATTGCAGGTAATCCTTTGAATAAATTATTTATTTTCATTGTATATAGTTTCTCTAGTTAATCTCTAAAATTTGTAAATTGAAGTGGAACTTCCAGATCGGCTTCTCTTAACATCGCCATTACTGCTTGTAAATCGTCTCGTTTTTTTCCGGTTATCCGAACTTGCTCACCTTGGACTGCTGCCTGAACCTTAATTTTTGACTCCTTGATCATCTTTACGATCTTACGACTAGTATCCTTGTCGATACCTTGTCGAACCGTTAGTTTTTGTTCCACTACCTTACCATAAGGTTTAGGTTCGCCTGCTTCAAGGCTTTTAATATCAACTTTACGCCGAACCATTTCTTTGTGGACTATATCCAAGACCTGATCAACCTGGAATTCACTTTCACTAGTCAGTGTAATTTCTTCCTGATTTTGGGTGACTTTTGTTTCTGTCCCCTTAAAATCGTAGCGTTGTGAAATAGCCCGATTGGAATTATTAACAGCATTGGCTAATTCATGCATATCAACTTCAGAAACAACATCGAATGACGGCATAATAATTTCCCTAAACGGTAAAAAAGCCCTATTTTAACCTGAACCTATACTGAAACCAACGCCGCATTATAGCAAACATTTTTATTGGCAAATATCTTGCCATAATTATCGAAAAATCAATGGTAATATTCCTAATTTAACCTATTATTTTTTATATGGACGGTCAAAAATAATTGCACTGTAAAGGAGTTTATAATGAGCGATAGTCAGTTTGATGGTATGGACTGGTTAAAAGCTGAACTGGAAGATACCTATGATGAAGATTATGAGCTGGAAATGTCGGAACCGGCACTAACTCTGGAATTACGCAAAATCTACAAAAAAAAGCATCCTCCCACTTTAGCAAGACAGGACTATTTCAAGTCCTTACTGACCTTACAAGCAGAACTAATCAAACTACAGGATTGGGTAGAACACAGCGGTGAAAAAATAGTCGTAATTTTTGAAGGTCGCGATGCTGCCGGAAAAGGCGGCGTAATAAAAAGAATCACACAACGACTTAACCCCAGAATCTGTCGAGTAGTCGCATTAAACAAACCTTCTGAACAGGAAAAAACACAATGGTATTTTCAACGCTATGTTCCCCACCTCCCCTCTGGAGGCCAGATAGTCCTTTTTGATCGTTCCTGGTATAACCGTGCCGGCGTAGAACGGGTAATGGGGTTTGCTTCGGACAAACAGCTAGAAACCTTTTTTAAGGATGTTCCTGAGTTTGAGCGGATGTTGGTACGCAATGATATTCGTCTGATTAAATACTGGTTTTCCATAACCGATGAAGAACAGCAACTAAGATTCTTAATGCGTATCCATGATCCCTTAAAACAATGGAAGCTTAGTCCCATGGATCTACAATCCAGAGCGCGCTGGGAACAATATACTAAAGCCAAAGAAGATATCTTTGCCCGCACCAACATTTCTGAAGCCCCTTGGTTTATTGTCGAAGGGAATGATAAAAAGCGCGCGCGTTTAAACTGTATTCATCATCTATTGGAGCAATTTCCCTATCAGGATATAGCCCATGAGCATATCACCCTGCCGGATCGGGTATTTAATCCCGACTACGAGCGAGAAGTCTTACCCCAACAACTGCATGTTCCAAAACGTTATTAGGAATTCTATATGTTAATCATCTCCTTAGGTTTAGCTATCTGGATCACCATACATCTATTCCCCTCAGTCGCCCCCAACAAAAAAGAGTTAATAACTAACCGTTTGGGTAATAATGCCTATCAAGGGATTTTTGCCTTACTTATTTTAATTGGCTTGGGATTAATTATTTATGGCTGGCGCAACACCGTTCCCAGCGATATCTACAATCCCGTCTATGCCATTAGACATCCTGCCATGCTACTTGTCGTCTGCGGTTTTATATTAATGGCCGCAGCTAATTTTCCGACCAGCCGCATTAACCGTTTTATTCGCCATCCACAACTAAGCGGTGTTTTGTTATGGGCCATAGCGCATTTATTAATGAACGGCGATAGCCGCTCGGTTACAGTTTTCTCCGCTCTGGCTATCTGGTGTGTTGTTTCAATTTTTACCATTAATCGCAGAGACGGTAAATGGATAAAACCGGAAAAAACCTCGGAATGGGGACAGGAGGTTCTAATCCTGTTCGGTGCTATTATTGTTTCCGCTATTGTCGTGTTCTTGCATGAGTATCTATCAGGAATAAAATTACTGAGCTAAATTTTTATTATCTAAAACCTTTGGCGCTTAAAATGAATTTATCAGAAACCGCAAAAAAGGCAATAAATGCCTACGGAGGGATGGAAACATGGAGCAATGCCTCTCATATTGAAGCAGAAGTGAGTGTCAAAGGGCTGGCCTTTGTTTTAAAAGGTCGACCATTCTTTAACCATGCCAAAATATTTGCAAAAGTACAAACGCCCTTTTGTAAAATTACCCCAATTGGAAAAAAAGCTGAGATTAGCGGTATTTTGGATGGCAATAATGTCCGTTTAGAAACTCAAGATGGAAAAATCCTGGCCGAACGATTAAATGCCAGGCGTTATTTTTTCTCTCTACGCCGTAATTTCTGGTGGGATGATTTGGATATGGCTTATTTTGCTAATTACGCCTTCTGGAACTATATGACTCTTCCAGCCTTGCTAATACGAGCAGACATTGCTTGGACCGAAGTACAAAGCGGAACTCTCGAAGCCAGGTTTCCAGGTCACCTACCAACCCACTGCACGAACCAGTATTTTAAGTTTGACCCAGAAAGCGGTCTACTAATTCAACACAATTACACCGCAGAAGTTATCAGTAAGTATGCTAATGCCGCCAACGTGGTATTGGAACACAAAAGCAACAATGGCATGACATACTTTAATTCCAGGCAGGTAACACCAAGTATTCGTGACGGAAGCGCCCTTAAGTTTCCAATTTTAATCGATATTAAGATTTTTAACTTTTCATTAACTTGATGCATTTTCTTAAATCAAGAACTATGTCACAAAACCAATAAAATATTAGAAATATCGTTTACCAAGCAGGCTTTACTAATTGCGAAACTTGGTAAACTTATTCGAAATTATTGCAATACCGTCGCAGATTTCAAATCAAAATTAGATGGCGTGGCCGTTTCTTGTAGTTGAACTTGGTAGGTATGCCCTTCTCCTACTATTGAGACACATGGAATATTCAATATTTTGCTATCTGGGTCAAAGCTAGATTTACAATTTTCAGGTGGGATCATTACCGTATCGATAATATGGATAATACCATTGGAAGCTCCAATATCAGCGCTGCTTACCAAGGCTTCAGCCACTTTGACTTTAACACTGGTGGCGGCATAATAGAGGCTACTTCCATTAACCGTTTCGGCACTACCGACCATATTATTGATTAAATCCGAAGCTTTAACATTACCAGCAACTACATGATGAGTCAGTACTTTGCTTAATTCCGAGGTATTAGCTAACAAACTTTCCAGGGTTCCATCAGGAAGTGCGGCAAAAGCATTGTCAGTTGGTGCAAATACCGTAAATGGACCATCTCCCTTGAGGGTATCGACTAATCCGGCTGCGGATAAAGCAGTTACCAGAGTGCTTAATTGTGGTGTGGCCGCGGCAATATCAACTATCGTATTAGAGCTAGAGGCTTGAACGACAGGAGTTTCAGGCACAATGACTTTATCGATGACATGAATGACACCATTACTGGCTATAACATCAGTCTGAATGACATTGGCATCATCAATCATAACGCCACTATCGGATACCTTAATTTGAGCATTACTGCCATTAACCATTGTTACCGATGTATTTCCACCGGCAATGACATCGGCTGCCAAAACCTTGCCACTCAAGACATGATAGGTTAAAACATTTGCCAGAGCTTCCGGATCCGCCAGTAGCGCATCCACGGTTTCGGTTGGTAGTGCTGCAAATGCCTCATCCGTTGGTGCAAAAACGGTAAACGGTCCGGCTCCCTTTAATGTCTCAACTAAGCCGGCTGATGTTAATGCCGTTGCCAGACTATTAAATGAACCTGCCGCTATGGCAGTATCGACAATATCTTGTGTTGCCGAACTAGCTTTAGAATGAACTGAAAAAATCAAAGAAACGAATACAATTACAACAATTTTTTTAAACATGGCTCTTCCCCTTGTATAGGATATGTATAACATTTAGAAAAATAAATAGCTGTTTTTGGTGATATCAGGGATATTTATAATTCATTGTATAGCTTTTGTCAAGCTTATATTTGCAAACAAGTTGTACATATGCTATACATAGATATAAATTTAGAGGACGAAAGCCATCATGTATTCAATTAAGGCGGCATCACAATTAACCGGATTATCGGTAGAAATTATCCGTGCTTGGGAACGGCGCTACAATGCAGTTATTCCTCAACGAGACCATAATCAACGTCGAGTCTATAGCAATAATGAGGTGAAACGATTGCATCAACTCAAAAAGGCCACGGATTACGGTCATGCCATTAGCAAAGTAGTTGAACTCAATTCTGAGGAGTTGCAAGCCCTAATTGATCATAATCTCTCGCAACAAGAGGTAGAAAACGTTAATGAAAAACTTCTGCTTAAGCTATTTGATTGTGTTGAAAATTACGACATAGTGGGATGTGACAATGTCTTAGGTATTGCAATGCGTACCATGTCTCCTTTGGAGTTAATCCAAGACTTTTTATCTCCCGCATTAATCGAAATCGGCAATCGCTGGCATCGTGGTGAAACGAGTATTGCCAATGAAAGAATATTAAGTTCTGGGGTAAGACGCTTATTAATCAGCATGATGCAAACCTATCAAAAAACAGACACCAGTAAGTCGCTGGTTTTTGGGACTTTAAGTGGAGAAATGCATGAAATCGGCAGTCTATTTTGTGCCTTTATTACCGCCAGTCTTGGCTACAATTGCTATTATTTAGGTCCTGACTTACCAGCCGAGGACTTTGTTAGAATTGCCAACAAAACTCACGTAAACGCGATATTAATCAGCATGTTAACATTAACAGAACAATGTAATAATGGCGAGCTGTTAGACTATATTTGTCAGAAGAGGAATAAAAAAACTCAAATATGGGTAGGCGGATATGGCGCTCTAAGCCTCGCCAAACAGCAGAAACTACCGGACGACTGTGTGTTAATAAACGATATTTCCGACTTTCAAGAAAAGTTAATTAAGTTGTAATAAATATTAACCCCATTAATCCCTAAGAATCAGAACTCTGTTTAGCACTATCCAGCTGAGATAACACATTATTTAAGGCCTCATCGATACTTTTATCCTCTTCAAATAAGGCAATTATTTTTGCCGAAGCCTCATCCAATAACGACATTAGTTTGTGTTCCTGGTCGGCTTCCAAGCCTAAATTTAAAAACAAACTCTCTATATCCTGTCCCATGTGTTGGGTAATTTCGACCACTTGGCGCTGTTTTTCATGAGATGCTTTTTTTATCTCTTCGATGGCACTATGAGTACTTAAAGTAATGGCATTAATATTTTTTTGTTGGACTAAATTTTTTTCCACATTAATTGATGCAATTCTCGCATCACCAACACTGCCTACGACGGCTAAATGATCACGTAACCTACCACATTTATCGGGATCTTCCATCGGCATATTTTTTATCAATAAGGATAAATTAGGGTAATTGATAAACATTCTTGGACCAACTTCCAAAATCCTTCCTTCTTTTCTGACCATGTCAAACAATTCAATTTCCAATTGTTTGACGGTTCCGTATTTATTGATGCTCAGAAACTCTTTGTCAGCACGGATCTGTACGGTCGAGTTCAAGCCAAAACTTTCCAAAGTTTGAATTATTTTATCGGCTAATTCCTGATAGGTTTGGCAAATGAAAGAGTGCTCGGTAAACTGTGCCACCAATCCCATCTCACTGCTGTTGGTCATGGCGGTATATGCGACCGCTGTCAGATTTTGAAGCTGCTCTTGCAAGGCATCACGAGCCTTTTTATTTTCCAGCGCCAAATCTAATTTATGTAGTAGTTCTTTAATATCATAGGGTTTACTAATGTAATCGTCACCACCCGCTTGATACCCTTTTAATCGATCCTCGAGAGTATTGAGTGCCGATACGAATATAACAGGAATATTTTTAAAATCCTGGTTTTCTCGAATTTTTTCACAAACTTCATAACCGTCCATGCCCGGCATCATGACGTCTAAAAAAATAATATCCGGTAAAACCGTTTCTAACAGCTGCAAACAAGCAGGCCCGGATTCCGCAATATGCAATTGATAATCCGATAACAACATGGTTAATAGCTCGCGGTTTTCCAGCTTGTCATCAACAATAAAAATGGTATTTTCACTCATAGCAATTCCCAGAAAACAAAAGAATAATAACTAGCCATGTTTTTCCCCGCCCCGTTACATAATGTGTCATACTTTTTAGTTATCCCTTAATCTACCAAACTTTCTTACTAATATAGTATAGAAATAATTTAAGTCATAGATTTAAATTGCTTTGTTTATGGGAGCAAACTGTTTCATTCATAGCAGGCTTAATAATTTTTATTTAAAATAGCGAATAACACAACAAATTATTATTCAATATCTGATGACTACATGCTAATACCACATTTCACACCTGATTATTTACCTTCTCATGAAATTTTGTCTTATCACTATGATCGGGGGCTTTTAGCCTTTTCTGTAGTTTTGGCGTTTATCGCCACTTACAATATTTTATTAATTGTTGAACATCTACAAAAGGAACGGTACAAAAATAAGTTCGTTTGGTTATTTTCTGGTACCCTAACATATGGGATCGGTATCTTTGCCATGCACCTAATCGCTATGCGTGCTTTAAGTCTGCCCATAGCCGTTAACTACGATTTACAATTATCCCTGCTTGCTGTTTTTTGCGCCTTACTTGCCGCAATTGTGTTACTTTTTGCCCTCGGTAAAAATCACCATACACGTCTTTCCTTTATAACCTATGGTGTCATTTTTTCCATCACAATATTACTGATGCATTATCTGGGTATGGCAGCGGTACAGATTGACGCCAACATGTACTTCAACCTGTATCCCTTTATCCTATCCTTGTTCCTGATTCTTTTTATGTCACTGGCAAGTCTTTTTATAGCTCATCGTACGGTACAATTTTTACTCCAAAAGGAAAATCTATTACTCCGTAGTATGGTCGCTTTAATAATGGCCGGTATGATGTCGATAAGTCACTATCTGTTTATGAATGAAATGATCTTTGTTGCCACCGGTGCAGGAACCATACGCGATGATTTCGGAAATTTATCGATGCTGATTGCTGTTTTAATCCTGGAATCTATGGCCATTTTATTTTCCATTAGCGTGTTTATGGGAAGAAAAAATCGTTCTTTAAGCACTTATCCTTTGCTTAATAGAGTTAAAGTGCAAGCTAAGATCTATAGACAAACATTGTTGGTATTTCTGCCCATGCTGGCACTAGTGATTATTATTTCGGTAATGGCTCTATTTGTTCAGGACAGTATTAAACGTTCTGATGGTGCTAAAAAATCAATGGCTCAAACCGATATGATTGCCAACCAAATACTCGATGATTTCGACAATTTGCTTGAAGAATTGTTTTTTCGTGCCGATGACCCGCTGGTCAAAGAATTCCTGGAAGGCAGTAATATTGAATCAAAAATGAAGCTGGTATCGGAATTGTCGGCGTTAGCAAAAGTCAAAAAAATATTTGACCAGATCCGAGTATTCAGTATCGACGGTATAGAAACCCTCAGAATAGACTATTCTAATGGTCAACCAATGGCGATACCTGAGCATAAGCTGCAAGACAAATCCCATCGTTACTATTTCCAAGAATTAGCAGCCTTGGGACAGGGAGGGGTGTACATTTCTCAATTTGATTTAAATGTCGAAAACGATGAAGTAGAGACTCCTATTAAACCGGTGATTCGATTTGCAACCGTGATATATAACGATAAGGGAGAAAAGTTAGGCTATATCATGTTCAATTATTTTGGCCACTTGCTTCTGAATAAAATTAGAGAAAAAGCAGCTACCAGTAGCGGCAAACTATTTTTCCTTAATGCTCAAGGATACTATTTAATTGGTCCGTCATTAGATAAAGAGTGGGGCTTTATGTTCAATCAAAGCCATACTTTTAAAGAGGAGTTTCCACTTGCGTGGGATACCATTGCGGCTAATAATAGTGGCCATTTTGAAGTAAACTCCAGTTTATTTTCATTTATTACGGTTGGTGCGGTATCCGGTAAAAATGCTGCCTTACCAGCCAAAGGCGAGACAGAGCGCTGGAAAGTCATTTTATATCTACCTACTCCGGCTTGGATTTTATCTTCAGTTTTTGAACACCTGGTCAGCATAATTTTTATTGCCGTTTTATTAATCATTACACTTTTTATCGCTTGGTCAACCGCTTTAAATTCCGTTTATCGAAAACTAGCCGAACAAGATCAGAAAAAATCGTTAAACGAGTTAAATTTTCAAAAATATGCCTTGGACGAACATGCTATCGTCAGCATTACCGACGGCAAAGGGAATATCTGTTATGTTAATGATAAATTTGTTCAAATTAGTGGTTATGATAAATCGGAGTTATTGGGCAAAAATCATAACTTATTAAAATCAGGCCAACATTCAGCTGATTTATATAAACAAATGTGGCAAACAATCAGACAAGGAAAGACTTGGCATGGTGAATTTAAAAATCGAGCCAAAAACGGTTCCTTTTATTGGGTTAAATCCACCATCGTTCCGGAATTAGACGAAAAAGGTAATCCTCAACGTTATATCTCCATTCGTACCGACATTACTCGACAAAAAAATTCCGAGTCTCGTCTCTCCAATGCTCAAACCATAGCCAATGTTGGTGACTGGAAACATAACCTTTTGACCAATAAAATAACTTGGTCAGATCAAAACTATCGGATTTTTGGTTACGAACCGGGACAATTAGAGCTAAAATTCTGGAATATTCTGCAATTAGTTCATCCACAAGATCAACAAATTTTTTTAGAAACTCATAGTTCCTTTACTCCGGATCAAGACCAATTCTCTCTGGAATGCCGCATTATCAGACCGGATGGAGAAGTTCGCTATATTAATTCCATTGCCAATGTACTCCGTGATGAGCAGGGTTTGGCCATCACACTAACAGGAGTTATCCATGACATAACCTCTCACAAATTAGCTGAACGCGAAATTTCAAAGTTATACCAGGCGGTTGAAAGTAGTGCTTCCATTGTAATGGTGACCGACAACAATGGAATTATTGAATATATTAACCCGGCCTTTAGCCTGGTAACAGGTTATAGTCCTTCCGAAGTTATCGGTCATAAAACCAGTGTATTACGCTCTGATTCAACCTCCAAGGAGACATATCAAGAGCTTTGGGATACGATTCAATCTGGACGCACCTGGCATGGCGAGTTCAAAAACCGTTGTAAGGATGGCAGTTATTATTGGGCTGCCACGACAATTTCACCAGTCATAGAGAACGGTCAGGTCACCCATTTTACCGGTATTCAACAAGATATTACCGAACGAAAGCTGATGGAGGAGCAACTGAAACAACAGCAAAGGGAGTTAAGAGAAAACCTCAACACCCTGACCGAATCACGCAATCAACTAAAGGAACAAGCTAAAATTCAGGTCCAATTGACAGAGAAAGCAGAAAAAGCGGATAGAGCCAAATCGGAGTTTTTATCAGCAATGAGTCATGAACTTCGTACACCGTTAAATTCAATTCTTGGGTTTGCACAAATTATCGAATATAAATCCGAACAACCCTTAACAGAAATACAAAAAGCCAGTATTAATCATATTTTAAAGGGCGGACGACATTTACTGGAATTAATCAATGAAATCCTAGATTTAACCAAAATTGAATCGGGTAAAATGCAGATTAATATTGAAAACATTCGCCTCTTTAAAGTTATTGAAGAATCACTTGAACTCCTGGAAAGTATTGCCTCTGAAAAACAGATCAAAATTCTGTGGGATACACCTCAATCCGCTGATGTTCTCGTAAAAAGTGATTTTATGCGTCTCAAACAGGTGATTTTAAATCTCCTTAGCAATGCGATTAAATATAATCGTCAAGAAGGACAAGTCACTATTTCTACAGAACAAAAGAGCAACGGACGACTACGATTATTCATTAACGATACCGGTTTAGGAATCCCTAAAGACAAACAGGACACAATATTTCAACCATTTACCCGCTTAGAAACGACAACTGCTGAGGTTGAAGGAACCGGAATCGGTCTGGCTTTATCGAAAAAAATTATTGAACTTTTAGATGGGCAAATTGGATGTTCCAGTATTTTGGGAGAAGGGAGTTTATTTTGGCTCGATATTCCAATGGCTGAAATTGACACAAATTCATCGTCATTATCTATCACTCAACATAAATTACCTCATCAGGCCCAGCAGCAAGAAGAAATTGTTGGAAAACTACTGTATATAGAGGATAATCCCGCCAGTATTAAATTAATGGAACAATTGGTTTATCAAATCACAGGACTAAAATTTATTTCTGCTCACAATGCCGAACTGGGGTTAAATCTGGCCAAAACGCAACTTCCCGATATGATTATTCTTGATATTAATCTACCCGGCATGAACGGTAATGAAGCCGTAACCCAACTCAAAAAGATGTCTGAAACCCAACATATACCGGTTATCGCTTTAAGTGCCAATGCCATGCCCAACGACATACGACGCGGACTGGAAGCCGGTTTCCAACAATATTTGACGAAACCTTTGGATATTAATAATATGTTAGAAATCATTAAAGAGACCCTGAGGGTAAATAGGTCTGATAATTTTTCCTGATGTTATAGCCGAAGCGATAGATTCAGAGGTAAAATAGCAGTTTTAAGACAGATTGACTGGATGGAATTCCAGGGTAGTTATTATCACCATTTAATATCCTTTTAGGAGATTACGGCAGCAATCAAGTAATTGTCATTGCTAAGCTTACAATATGAACGAAAACTCACCTCGCTATCTAAAAATTCGTTTTGTCACATTGGTCGGAGCACTGGTTAATCTATTTTTAGCAATAGTAAAAATCATAGTCGGCTATATTGGTTCATCCCATGCCCTTCTTGTCGATGGTATCCATTCCCTATCCGATCTATTAAGTGATGCACTGGTTATATACGGAGCCAAACACGGTGACAAACATCCTGATGAAGATCATCCGTATGGTCATGCCCGAATCGAAACCTTTTTCGCCGTTGTTTTCGGGGTAATACTGGTCTCGGTCGGGGTAGGCATTATAATCGATGCCATAGGCCGCTTGAGCCAATCAGGGGTCGCGGAAATCCCCACCTATTTCGCCCTGCTGGTGGCTTTGATCTCGGTAATATCCAAAGAAGTACTGTATCAATACACTCATTATCATGCCAAAAATCTAAATTCTCCATTGTTAAAAGCCAACGCCTGGCATCATCGTAGCGACGCGGTTTCATCTATTGTCGTATTAGTCGGAGTAGCCGGAAGTATTTACGGCGTTAACTATCTGGATATAGTAGCAGCAGTGATTGTTGCCATGATGATCTCTAAAATCGGTTGGGATTTGGCTTATGAAGGCGTTAATGAATTGGTCGATAAAGGTTTGGAAACAGATGAATTGCAACGCATAAAAGAGCTGATTGAATCAATTCCGGGAGTCAGTGAAATGCACTCCTTAAGAACCCGACAAATGGGAAACAAGGCGTTAGTTGATGTGCATGTCCAAGTCACTCCTTATGTCAGTGTGTCCGAAGGTCATCGTATCAGTGACGAAGTAAGTCATCGTTTAGTGGATGAAATCGAGGTGGTGTCACAAGTGCTGGTCCATATTGATCCGGAAAATGACGAAAAGTTTTCCACCTGCAGTCAATTGCCCCTGCGTAAAGAAGTATTACAAATGCTAATCGATTTTTTCCAGCAACTTAAACCGGAACCTCGGCCACTTTATGATATTTTAAAATATACCACCGATTTATTGCGAAAAAATAATGCCAAAAATCTGGTTCTACATTATCACAATGGAAAAATCAGCGCCGATATTTTTTTACCCTTAGAACAGATAGAGTACATCGAACAAATTAAAGAACTGGAAAAATTAATGGAAAATAATCTGACCTGCTTGGAAATTATAGAAACGATTAACTTTGGATTTCAAAAATAACAAGCTTAATTTAGAAAAAATCAATTTGATCGTCATCATTATCGGACATATCATTGTCAGGTCCATTGGAACGCATTTCAGTCACAATCGTCTCTAAGGTTTGGTCCAATCGAACACTTGAATCAAACAATTGGTCCACCTGTTCTAGGTGATCATCGGTTATTTTTATCAGCGCATCTTCCTGTTCAACCGTTAACATATTGACGGCACCGGAACGAGATAGTTCATTATTAAGGCTATCGGTCAAATGTTGCACCACATTACGAACATTCAAGCTCAGTTGATTATTTTGCTTTCGAAAAGTATCCAAAGCTTTGTGAAATTCATCAATCCCTTCAATAGCCTTTAAACCCGCCTCGAAGCCATCCATTAACATCGCCAAGATATCAACATCACTTCCCAACTTATCCACTAAAAGTGAAGCCGTTTCCCAGTTAAAAATAGCTCGATCACGACCGAACTGCATGATACGCCGCCCACCACTCGCCAGCTCTAAAATATCATGATTCAGAGGTGAAGCCATGCGCGAATCGGAATCCAGGAAAAAGCGGTTCTTATCGCTATGCACATATACACAGGCATGAATACCATAGGTGCTGGTAACATCCAATAATTGCTGGCAATGTTCTTTAACCTCGGTTACAAAATAACTTTTTCTCAAATAAACACAGATATCGTGTAAACGGGCATTGTCATTTTGGAGGCTTAGCAAGGCATCAGTAACTTGATTAAGTTCTTGCTGATGTTTATGTTCATCCTGTGATTCGGCCAATGATAAACCGATCTGTTCCAGCAACAAATTACTCGCATAAGGTTCAGTTAAATATTTAACATCGCAATACTGAATATCCTTTCGGATTTCATCATTCAAATTGCTATTCGCTAAATAAAGTATCGGAATATTCGGATTATCAACGGTCTCTATAATTTTTTTACTTACAGAATATCCGTCCATATCAGGTAGGGAGATCGATAATAAAACCAGATCGATCGCAGTCTCTTTCGCCACTTGTATCGAAGCCATCCCGGACTCAACACAAATTACCGAAAAATCCTGTAGTATCCCCTCCAAGGTATTTTTCACATCAGAATTATCGCTAACAATTAAAAGGTTTGGTTTATGTGTCATGGCTAATCTAAATACTGGAGTCAAATATTATTATCATTACAGATGTTATCATAAACCAATTTTTTAAAAACAATAAATTTATATTCCGTTGCTCTACCCCTTTCATTCTAATTACATAATTTAGTCCCAACAATGGCTTCCAGCCGGGTCGAAATTTAGGATCTTGGACTTCGACTTGATCCAGATCAAGTTAACAAAACAATTTAAATTTTTTACAACCTTAATCTTGCTAAATATAAGTTGATAATCTAATTTAGTTAAAGTATGAGTGGTATTTATAATAAAAATATTGATACTAAATCAAGCTGTAATTTATGGTGTTTTTTTTACTTTTCCCTAAACCCACTTATTTCTCAAAGAAATTAGAAAGCCGTCATTAAAAACTGGAACACAAAAATGAAACTGACCGGATTAAAGGCAAAAATTCTACTCGGCGCAATCGTCCCCCTAATTTTACTGCTTATCTTAGGATTGGTAAGCATTAACAGTATTAATAGCATCACCTCAACAAACAAATGGGTGGAACATACTTATAAAGTACTGGCTCAATCGAATGGAATAGTTGGTTCGGCAGTGGACATGGAAACCGGTATGCGGGGATACCTACTTGCGGGCAAAGAAGGTTTTTTAGATCCGTATAAAAATGGCGAGGCTGCAACTTATAAACAAATTACCAACCTAAAACAAACGGTCAATGACAACCCCAAACAGGTTAAACGTCTCGATGACGTTGAAAATACTTTAAAAGCTTGGCAAAGCAATGTTACTGAGTCCAATATCAATTTACGCCGTAAAATCGGCGATGCCGAGACCATGAACGATATGGCCAAATTAGTCGGAGAAGCGCGAGGAAAAGTCTTTTTTGACAAATTTCGCGGCCAGATTGCTACATTTATTCAGCGCGAAACCACCTTATTGGAAAAACGCCGTGAAGAATTTAAGCAATCCGAACAGTTAGTTACAAATAGTTTTAAAACCCTGGAACAAACTACCGTGTGGGTCGATCACACCCACAATGTGTTAGAAAGTGCCGCAATCATATTAGCCCACGCCGTGGATATGGAAACCGGTATGCGGGGTTTTCTGCTGGCCGGTGAAGAAGAGTTTCTGGAACCATACAACAATGGTAAAAAGGGATTTCAAGAAAAAATCCAAAAATTAAAACAGACCGTTAATGATAATCCGGCCCAAGTTGAGCGCCTGAGAAAGGCGGAAAAACTCATTAATGGCTGGGTTAAAAATGTTGTCGAACCAATTATCGAAATGCGCCAGGAAGTCATAGAAGGTCATAAAACCTTAGTTGATATTGAAGATTATGTAGCACAGAAAAAAGGCAAACAATATTTTGATGCCTTTCGCCAGACTATCGCCGATTTTGACGCCGCAGAGCGCAAGCTAATGAAATCCCGTCAAGAGAAAGCTAAAACAGCAGAACAAACGGTTGGAAAAAATCTTGCAGTGATGAAAAAAAATGAGGAGTGGGTCACCCATACCTATAACGTGATTGCCCAAGCCAATGACATTCTGGCTGCCGCAGTCAATATGGAAACCGGTATGAGAGGATATTTATTGGCCGGAAAAGATGATTTTCTTGCTCCTTATACGGATGGAGCAAAGACTTTTTTCGCACGTGTAGATGCACTTAAAAACACCGTTAGCGATAATCCGGCCCAGGTCACTTTATTAAACGAAACCAGTCAAACAATTAAAGATTGGCAAACCAATGTAACCGAACCAACCATCGATTTACGCCGCAAAATCGGCGATGCCAAAACCATGGATGATATGGCCGATTTAATTGCTGAAGCGCATGGCAAACAGTATTTCGACAAGTTTCGAGACATTATGGCTAAGTTCGGTGCTGAAGAGCAACAATTAATGGAAGTACGTCAGCAGCAGAATATCGAAACGGTGGAAAATACCTTTAATTTTATCTATATTGCGATTGTAATTTCGTTGGTTATCAGTATCGGTATCGCACTGTATGTTAGCAGTGGCGTACTGAAACAAGTCGGGGGCGAACCCAACGATATTGCCGATATCGCCCAAAAAGTTGCCGATGGTGATTTGAGCATGCGCTTTAGCGATAAACAATCTAAAGAGGCTACCGGTATTTTTGCCGCCATGATCGATATGTCGGATAAACTGCGTGACATTGTCAATAACGTTAAAAATGCGGCAACCAGTATATCTCAAGGTTCCAACCAAATGAGTGACAGCTCTCAAAACTTGTCCAGCGGAGCTGCGGAACAAGCCGCTAGCGTTGAAGAAACCTCTTCTTCATTAGAAGAGATGAGCGCCAACGTCAATCAAAATGCCGACAATGCCAAGCAAACTGAGAAGATGGCTGAGTCCGCTTCAGAACAGGCCATCCAAGGCGGCAACGCGGTTAAGGAAACGGTTAAGGCCATGAAGTCTATTGCTGAGAAAATCGGCATTATTGAAGATATAGCCTATCAAACCAACCTGTTAGCGCTTAATGCCGCCATTGAAGCGGCCCGAGCCGGTGAGCATGGTAAAGGTTTTGCAGTAGTTGCAGCTGAGGTGAGGAAGTTAGCCGGACGCAGTGAAGAAGCCGCCGGAGAGATCAGCAACTTGGCTAGAGATAGTGTCTCGGTTTCCGAAAAGGCCGGTAGTCTATTGGATGAGATTGTCCCCAGCATCCAAAAGACTGCTGACCTAGTTCAAGAAATTACCGCTTCCAGTGAAGAGCAAGCCAGCGGCGTTAATGAAATCAACGGAGCCATGACACAACTTGATACGGTAACCCAAAATAATGCAGCATTATCCGAAGAACTGGCTTCAACTGCGGAAGAAATGAACTCTCAAGCAACAGCTTTGGAAGATATGATGGGCTTCTTCGACATCGGAGAAGGCGGTCAATCGGTGTCACGCCCCCCCAATCTACCCTCTCAATCAAGGCCAAGCAAGCCGCAACGTCGAAAGCCTCGTGAAGAGAAGCAGGAAGATTATGAGAGTGGCAATATTCCCGATGATTTTGAGCGCTTTTAAGGGGTATTGTTATGAATGATATGAGCAATATCGATAACGATACTGTTGAGAGCGACCAACATTTAACCTTTGTCCTATCAGAAGAAGAATTTGCTATTCCGGTGATTACCATTCGGGAAATCATTGAATACGGTCATTTAACCCATGTTCCTATGGTACCGGAATTTATTCAGGGGGTGGTAAATCTGCGCGGTAATGTGGTTCCGGTACTTAGCATTGCCAAAAAGTTTGGACTGGACGTCAAAAATGTCGATAAACGCACTTGTATAATTATTCTGGACGCCGAAATCGAAGGAGCTTCAGTGGTTATGGGCGTGGTGGTGGATAAAGTGTTGCAGGTTATCGAAATTCCGGATAATTTAATCGAACCAGCCCCGACTTTGGGAGCCAGCATCCGCACAGACTTTATCAGGGGAATGGGACGCCTGGATGACAACTTTATAATTATCCTTGATATCGTTCAGGTATTATCAGCTGAAGAGATAGCCCTTGTTCATGATATTCATAAGGATACCATTTTACCCAATAGAGACAACGCCAAGACCGATAGTTAACTAGCTTAAAAAAAAGCCTGAAGAATTATACTAAAAAATATTGATTATTCCTGGTCAATGCATATGCTGTTCTGTATAACATAAAAATCCCTATCCCTTTTTAAACAGTGTTATAAAAATCTAGCTATCAATATTAATAACAAAGAATTGAAATGGAAGATAATAACAAAACCAAAAGTCAGTTGATTGCCGAGTTAGAGCAATTACGTCAACAAGTTACCGATTTAAAAAATAAAGAATCCAATAGTACAGAGCAAGTCGACAAATATAACTTTAATAAAGATAAAGCACTGGCTTGGCTGGAACTTTCTCCAGTCTGTACCAAAATAGTCGATTTAGATTTCAATCTACAATATATGAGCCCTGCCGGCATCATTGCACTTGAAATTGAGGACATTAAAAAGTTTTACGGAACCCATTTTCCGTTGGACTTTTACCCCGAATCATCCAAAACCCTCATAATAGAAAAACTTAATAATGTTATTAAAACCAGTGAAGTCCAATCCTTAGAAGTCCTACTAAAAAGTATCTCCGGTGCAGAATTATGGTTTGACACAACATTTGTGCCTGTTTTCAAGCAACAACAATTAAACTATATCATCATCGTATCCATAGATATTACCAAAAGCAAGCAGACCCAAAACACCTTGGAAAGTTTTTTTGAGCAACCTACCAACTTACATTTAATCGCTCAATTTGATGGCACTATTAGGCGTGTCAATATGGAATGGGAAACCTGTCTTGGTTATTCCCGAGAAGAGCTGGAGGATCAACTGTTTCTGGACTTGGTTCATCCCGATGATTTAGCTGCCACAGTAGAGGAGATGAAACTTTTAAGTCAAGGGAAAAAAACGTTTCATTTTGAAAACCGTTACCGGCATAAAAATGGCCAATATAAGCGGCTCGTTTGGTCCGCTGTTGCCTCCTTCAATGAGCAACTCATCTATGCCATGGCAAGGGACGTATCCGAACTGGAAGAGGTGGAAAAGGCGCTACGGCATTCTCAAAAAATGGACGCCATCGGCCAATTAACCGGAGGCATTGCACACGATTATAACAATATGTTGGGTGTCATAATGGGCTATACCGAATTATTACAAATGAAACTCAGCGATAATTCAGATGTTATGCCCTATTTGGAACAAATCGAACAAGCGTCAGAAAGAGGCAAGAGTATGACCGAGAAATTACTATCATTTTCTCGCAAACAAGCCACTCATGCCGAAAAGATTGATATAAAATACGTGATTTCAAAAGATGCCGAACTTTTAGCAAAATCACTCACCACGGCAATCCACTTAAAATTAGACCTAAACGATGATACATGGGCTATCTATGTCGATCCCTCCGACCTGCAAAATATGCTGCTCAATATGAGCATCAATGCCCATCATGCTATGTCTGAAGGCGGAACATTCAGCATACATAGTCAAAATGTGAATATATCCCCCGAACAGGCCATAAAACATAATATTAAATCCGGAGATTTTGTTTTAATATCGATTGCCGACACTGGTATGGGCATGGACCCTCAAACTTTATCAAAAGTATTTGAACCATTTTTTAGTACTAAAGGAGAAAACGGAACCGGTTTGGGTCTAAGCCAGGTTTATAATTTTGTTAAAAGGAGTGGCGGAGCCATCCAGGTCAACTCTGAAATCGGAAAGGGAGCACAATTTGATATCTATTTCCCGCGTTACCAAGAATCTGCAAAAAGCGGTCTTCATATCGATAAACTCATAAAATCGGACCGGCTGGAGGGCAATGAATGCATTCTGGTCGTTGACGATGAAGCCGTTTTAAGAGCCGTAGTATATGAGATTTTATCGACACATGGCTATAAAGTTATACTGGCGGAAAGCGGAGAACAAGCCCTTGATAAATTGGCCGAACATTCTAATATTCGGCTGATACTTAGTGATGTGGTAATGCCTAATATGAATGGCGTCCAATTAGCCGAAAAAGTTTATCATGAATATCCTCATATTGCGATACAACTGGTTAGCGGTTATACCGAGTTGATGAACCAGGAAAATGATAATCACCCCTTACTAAAAAATCTAATTCATAAACCCTATCGTCAGGAGACATTATTAAAACGGATTCGACAATTACTGGACGACAACTGTTGATGTGTATTTAAACAATTTGCTCTTCTTTATTTAACGGTTTCAATTAAACCTAATAGCTGTTTTCCCTTAAAAGGTTTGGCAAGACAGGTCTCAGCGCCCAATCCTGTTATTCGTTCTACATTTTCATCGGTATAATTACCCGTCATAGCGATTACTCGAATATCCTTGTTAGTCGGTGCCCCCTTTATGTGTTCACATACCTCAAAGCCATCCAAGTCCGGCATAATTAAATCTAATAATATAATGTCAGGTTTAAACGAGTTTATTTTCACACCGGCGTTAAAGCCATTATGAGCGACCTCAATCTTATCCACCTTCTCACTATTGCCTAATAATTCAACTAAATACTGAGAAAAAGCGACATCATCATCAACGATCAAAACCTTTAGCTTGGTTTCATTTTGTGTAACCTGAGATTGGCTACGCTCTCGTATAAATCGTTCGACCTCTTCTCGATAAAAACGACGATGGCCTCCCGCTGTGATCTCGGCTTTTAATATACCTTGCTGCGTCCACTGACGAATCGTATTGGAAGAGACCATTAATAACTCGGCCACCTGTTTGGGCATCAAGTATTTGGGTTTCTTACTCATAAATTATTCTCTTAAGATACTTTAATTTAAGTTGGATGCGGATACTAGCATAAAACTATCGCGATATAAGCTTAAATCTATAACAACCGGACTGATTTTAATATCAAGTATAATCCTTTTATTTCACTTATTGCAAATATTTTTTTTATTTTATTTGTTTTTTTTAGTTGATTTATTTGATTTCAAATGTATAATACTTATCAGACATTGTTATTATTCAACAGCTCCCACTCCAATAATCAGAGGAAAAGAATGATGAAATTTACCGGCTTAAAAATGAAAATTTTATTTGGCGCAATCGTTCCGCTGGCGTTATTACTGATTCTAGGTTTGGTCAGCATCAACAGTATCAATAACATAACTGAAACCAATAAATGGGTTGAACATACCTATAAGGTCTTATCTCAATCCAATAATATTATTGGCTCTGCTGTGGACATGGAAACCGGAATGCGAGGATATCTCCTGGCTGGCAAGGAAGGTTTTCTTGACCCGTATAAAAATGGTGAGGAAGCCACCTATAAACAAATTACTGCACTAAAACAAACCGTCAGTGATAATCCCAAACAGGTTAAGCGCCTGGATGACGTCGAAAACACCTTAAAAGCTTGGCAAAGCAATGTTACCGAATCCAATATTGATTTACGCCGTCAAATTGGCGATGCCGAAACCATGAACGATATGGCCAAATTGGTCGGAGAAGCGCGTGGCAAAGTCTATTTTGACAAGTTTCGCGGCCAAATCGGAACCTTTATCCAACGTGAATCAACGCTATTAGAAAAACGTCGGGAAGAATTTAAGCAAGCTGAAAATCTGGTCAACAACAGTTTTAAGACATTAGAACAAACCACCGTTTGGGTTGACCATACCCATAAAGTATTGGAACAGGCCGCATTAATATTGGCACATGCAGTGGATATGGAAACCGGAATGCGGGGATTTTTACTCGCTGGAGATGAAGAGTTTTTGGAACCATACAACAAAGGTAAAAAAGCCTTTCATCAAGACATTCATAAATTACAAAAAACGGTTAGTGATAACCCTATTCAAGTTGAACGCCTAAAAAAAGCAGAAAAACTGGTTGATGATTGGATCGCTAAAGTCGTCGAACCTGTTATCGAAATGCGCAACGAAGTTAAGGAAGGTCATAAAACCTTAGTTGATATTGAAGATTACGTAGCAGAGAAAAAAGGCAAACAATATTTTGATGCTTTCCGTCAGACTATAGCTGACTTCGATGCTGCTGAACGCAAGTTAATGGAATCTCGCCAACAAAAAGCAAAAACAGCCGAACAGTCGGTTAATAAAAATTTAGCCGTAATGAAGAAAAACGAAGAATGGGTTACCCACACCTACAAAGTGATTGCTCAAGCCAATGATATTCTAGCGGCTGCAGTCAATATGGAAACCGGTATGCGAGGCTATTTGTTAGCAGGTCAAGAAGATTTTTTAGCTCCTTATAAAGATGGTGAAGTCCAATTTTTTAACCTTGTCGGCAATCTAAAAAATACCGTTAGTGATAATCCGGATCAAGTAAATTTATTAAATGAAATTAGCCAAACCATTAAAGATTGGCAAAGCAATGTCACCGAACCCACCATCGATTTACGCCGTAAAATCGGCAATGCCAAAACCATGGATGATATGGCTGATTTAATCGGTGAAGCCAAAGGTAAACAATATTTTGATAAATTCAGAGATATCATGGCCAAGTTCAGTGCCGAAGAGCAACAGTTAATGGAGGTACGTCAAGAGCAAAATAAAGCCACTGTCGATAATACCTTCAATTTTATTTATATCGCCATTCTGGTCTCATTGATTGTTAGTATTGGTATCGCGTTATACGTCAGCGGTGGAGTGTTAAAACAAGTCGGTGGGGAACCAAACGATATTGCCGAGATTGCCCAACAAGTTGCAGAAGGTAATTTAAGCATGCGCTTTAGCGAACAGCAGACCAAGCAAGCTAGCGGCATTTTTGCAGCCATGATCGAAATGTCAGACAAACTACGCGATATCGTCAACAATGTAAAAACTGCTGCAATCAGTATTTCTCAAGGTTCAAATCAAATGAGTGATAGTTCTCAGAACCTATCCAGTGGAGCCGCCGAACAAGCTGCCAGTGTCGAGGAAACATCTTCATCACTGGAAGAAATGAGCGCCAATGTCAATCAAAATGCCGATAATGCCAAACAAACCGAAAAAATGGCTGAAGAAGCCTCCCATCAAGCCCAACAAGGAGGGGCTGCCGTTAAAGAAACTGTACAGGCAATGAAATCCATTGCCGAGAAAATTGGTATCATTGAAGATATTGCTTATCAAACCAATTTATTAGCGCTTAATGCTGCTATCGAAGCTGCCCGAGCCGGTGAGCACGGAAAAGGCTTTGCGGTAGTTGCTGCTGAAGTCAGAAAACTAGCCGGACGTAGTGAAGAAGCTGCCGGTGAAATCAGCAATTTAGCTAGAGAGAGTGTTTCGGTTTCCGAAAAAGCCGGCAACTTGTTAGATGAAATTGTCCCCAGTATTCAAAAGACGGCTGATCTTGTTCAAGAAATTACTGCCTCAAGTGAAGAACAAGCCAGCGGTATCAATGAAATCAATGGTGCAATGACACAGCTTGATACGGTAACCCAAAATAATGCCGCTTTATCTGAAGAATTGGCGTCCACTTCCGAAGAAATGAACTCACAAGCCAACGCATTAGAAGACATGATGAGATTTTTCGACATAGGAGACGAAGGCCAAAAATCATCACTGCAACGCCCAAAGCAAGCATCACATGCGATTCATAGCTCTCACTCTAGAAAAACGATGAAGCGTAATAACAGAGACGATATTCACAATGACACAGATGATGAAATTCCTGATGATTTTGAGCGTTTTTAGGGGAGTAACGGCATGAATAATATTATCGAACTTGACGCCGATGCTGTCGAAAGTGATCAACACCTGACGTTTGTATTATCAGATGAAGAGTTTGCTATTCCGGTAATCACCATTAGGGAAATCATCGAATACGGCCATTTGACCAACGTCCCAATGGTTCCGGAATTTATTCAAGGAGTGGTAAATCTGCGGGGTAACGTTGTTCCAGTGCTTAGCTTAGCAAAAAAATTCGGACTAGAAGTTCGAGATGTCGATAAGCGTACTTGTATTATTATTCTGGATGCACAAATTGAAGGTTCGACGGTAGTTATGGGAGTGGTGGTCGACAAGGTTTTACAGGTGATAGAAATCCCTGAAGACAACATTGAACCCTCCCCAACCTTAGGCGCTAGTATTCGTACCGATTTTATCAAAGGTATGGGCCGAATTGACGATAACTTCATCATTATTTTAGATATTGTACAAGTACTGTCTGCAGAAGAAATTGCCCTGGTGCATGACATTCACAAAGATAGCCAAGCTAAAGAAGTCTTGGATAAATAGCGTAATTTGTTTTTCAAGCTGCCTAAATAGTACCGCTCACGCCTTGGCTGAAAAGTTCTGTTTAGGAGCAGGCTTGGAACATCTTTCATCCATTTCATGAATCAAGGATTATCTGACCATGACTGATAAACCTATCGAAATTACCTTAGACAATGAATGTACCATCTATGAAGTAAGCGAGTGGCAACAAAAAATTATTTCGCAATGGTCAAATCAAAAGCAATCACTCCATTTCAATCTAGCTAACGTCAATGAAATGGATGCAAGTTTTGTGCAATTGTTACTTAGTTGTAAAAAAACCACTCATGACCGTGGTGTTCAATGTGTACTAAACAACATCCCTGCTAGTGTGGAAGAGCGTTTTCGGCAAATGCATATTCATGACCTCTTAATAGACAAAACAAACGCGGGAGAGTCCGAAAATGGATGAAAATGTTCAAATATTTGTTTCCGAGGCAGAAGAACTCCTGGTCGAGATGGAAGCTGCTCTATTGGACTTGGAAAACCGCCAAGATGATGAAATACTCAACCTGATCTTTCGCTCCGCACATACCATTAAAGGTTCTGCCGGTTTATTTGGTTTTGACCATATTATCAGCTTCACCCATGTCGTGGAAAACGTCCTGGATGATATGCGTAATTGCCTAATTCCTATTACCTCTGAACTTATCACCATATTAATGCGCTCTAAAGATCACATTAGTGAATTAATCAATGCACTACCAGAAGAAGATAATTTTGATGCTGATGAAGAAAAAGAAATCCTGGATCTACTAGCAGCGTTTAAAAACTTCGATTCAACAGTGCCGATTGGAGAGGAAGGCTCCAGTCAGAGCCAAGAGGCCTCAGGACAAGAGGACGACCAAGAAAACACAGACAGCGATCACTACCATATCTCATTACGTCTTGGTCCGGATACCTTTCGACAAGGTTTTGATCCTGCCGCAATGTTTAAACAACTCTCTGAACTGGGAACCTTAAAGGAAGCGATATTAATCGAATCAACTATTCCTCTACTCAATGATATTGACTCTGAAAGCTGTTACATGGGTTGGGAAATTGCTTTAAAAAGTCAGGCTGAAAAAGATGCCATCAGTGAAGTTTTCGAATTTCTAGACGGTGTAATTTATACCATCTTACCACCAAAAAGCCGGATTTCTGATTATCAGCACCTTATTCAGCAATTACCGGAAGAAGATGATTTGGCCTTGGGACAAATTCTGCTGCAAACCGGTTCATTAACTGAAGAAGAATTACAACAGATTTTACAACAACAATCCGAGCAACAGCAGACTGAAGAACCGGGTAGCGCCCCTCCTCTTACGGGCGACTTATTGATTCAAAATAAAATGGTTCAACAGGAGGTGATTGAAGAAGCACTAGAAAAACAGAAAAAAGTTCAAACTAAAAAACAACAGGCTTTAAGTTTTGTTAAGGTCGATTCAGCAAAACTAGACAAACTAGTGAATTTGGTCGGAGAGCTGGTCATTAATGGCGCCAAAATGAATCAATTAGCTGCCCGATTCGACAATGATGATTTGAATGAAACCATGGAAAGCATGATGATGTCTCTGGAGGAGATGCGAGAAACGGCATTGGGTCTGCGGATGATCCCTATCGGTGCCACATTCAATCGCTTTCATCGGGTTGTAAGAGACACATCTAACGATTTGGAAAAAGAAATTCGTCTGGAAATATACGGTGCAGAAACCGAATTGGATAAAACCGTCATTGAAAAAATTGCCGATCCGTTAATGCATTTGGTAAGAAACTCTCTAGATCACGGTATCGAAATGCCGGATGACCGAGTGCGTTTAGGGAAAGACCGCGAAGGACTGATTAAGCTAAACGCGCACCACGAAGCCGGGATGATTGTGATTGAAATCAGCGATGATGGCAAGGGACTTGATCCCGATAAATTACTCAATAAAGCCATCGAAAAAGGTATCGTAAAGGAAAATCAAAAACTGAGTCAACATGAAATATATAACTTAATTTTTGAAGCTGGATTTTCCATGGCAAAAGAAATCAGCAATATTTCAGGTCGTGGGGTCGGTATGGACGTGGTGCGCCGAAATATCGAAGCGTTACGTGGGACAATCCAAATAAATTCTGAAAACGGAGTTGGTACCAGCATCAGCATTCAATTGCCGCTTACTTTGGCAATTATCGATGGCTTCCATATCAACGTTAATCAAGAAGACTTTATTATTCCACTGGATATGATACAAGAATGTGTCACTCTCAACCAACATCAAAAGGAAGAAGTGACCATGCATAACTACATTACTCTGCGTGAGGAAGTGCTGCCACTGATTCAATTAAAACGATACTTTAATCTACAGGACGATAATTATGACGATGGCGCAACCCAATTAATGTCAAATAAACATGAAAATGTAGTGGTTGTTCAATTTGGTAAAAATAAAGTGGGTTTAACGGTTGACCAACTATTAGGGGAAACACAGGCAGTCATCAAACCGATGGGGCGAGTTTTCAAAGGACTTAACGGATTTGCAGGATTTACCATATTGGGTAGTGGCCATGTTGCTCTGGTCATTGATGTTCCTGGTTTGGTGAAGGACGTGGTTAATAATGAAAATCGATACTTTAAACAGGTAAATAAAAAAATCGGAACAGTATCTAAACATTATCATTAATAACGGTTTTTAAACATTCTCGTTAATTAATCTAGAGCATAAGCAGTTAAGATTTTTATATAGGTTCATCATGTCAGCCATTGATTGGAAAGACGAACACAAGGTGAATGTTGTTGAAATTGATCGCCAACATCAAAGAATTTTAGAGTTGGTTAATCAACTTCATCAATTAATCGATGCTTGTGTCGAAAAAAAAGAACTATTGCGCAACTTAATAGTACTTGTGGAGTACACTCGAATGCATTTTTCGACCGAAGAGAAATTGATGAAACAACATAATTTCCCGGGAAGACTTATCCACCAAAAAGAACATCGTACTTTGCTAAAACACTTGGACAGCTTAATTGCTTCAGTATCAAATGGTAATAGTCCAACCATTTATTCCGATTATGATGTTTCTTCAGATTGGGCCATTTTGCACATCTTAGAATATGACCGAAGTTTGGGGGCATTTTTAAATTCACAAAATATTTTTTAAGCAAGTAATGTTTGAGCAAAATGAACAAAAAAAAGATTCTGATTCTAGATGACGATCTCCCAATTGCCGAGATGCTAAATAAGTTCGCTTGGTCGATGGGATATGGCGTATCCGCTTATACTAAAGCGAGCGTTTTCTTTGAAAAAGAGCAAAAGGTATTGTAAAGATGTGTACAATGCTTGGCCACGAATTGAAAATGAATGTGATAGCGGAAGGAGTCGAAGACGCAATAACTTTGAATGCCTTAGGAGAACTAGGATGTGATTCTGCCTAGGGATACTTTTTGGCTAGACCAATGCTTGCTGAAGAGAGAGTTAATTGGTCCAATTTAAACGGATAAATCAATCATGACAAATCAAGCCAAAATATTATTAATTGATGACGAAACTTCACTTCATCAACTACTTAAAGATGCTTTCAGCGAATACCAAATTACTTCCGTATATTCGGGAGTAGAAGGTATTGAAATATTTAAACAACAGTCCTTTGACTTGATTTTTTTGGATGTCAATATGACTGCCATGGACGGTTACGAAGTCTGCCGCCAGCTCAGAAAACACGAAACGGGTGTTCCGGTTCCCATTTTATTTTTAAGCGGCAAAACGTCTTTAGACGATATTCTAAAAGGTTATGAAAGTGGCGGTACAGACTATATCACCAAACCCTTTAAACTAGCTGAATTGATCGCTAAAGCGAAAGTGGAAATTGAAACATATCGTTTAGAAAATGATTTGCAATCTAACTTAACGGAAGTTACCGAAGCCGTTCTGACGGTTCAAAGTAGCAATGCTAAAATCTATTCCATCTGCCGTTTTCTTCAACAAGCATTTTTTTGTCAAGATACCGAAACACTTTGCCAATTGTTTTTCACCGTCACACAAGGTTTCGGAACCGACTCTGTAATATATGTTCACGATCAGGAAACCAACAATTTTTTTAATTCCACCGGTCGAGAACATGCATTAAGCAATGCCATTTTAGGACAGGTAAGATCTCAAGGAGGACGTATCGTTCAGTTTGGTAATGACCGCGCGGTATTTAACTGGGAATATGCATCGCTTTTGGTCAGTCATTTACAGGACGATGTTGATAATTTAGCTATGTTAATGGATGGATTCGAAATGGGTCTGAAAGCTATCAACGCATCAAATCAATTTGATAAGTTATTATCCAATTATAAAGAGATGAAATATCAACAAAGTATCAAAGTCGCTCAAGCTTTTGATGACGTCGTATATGAAATTCAAGATGAGCTTGGACAAATTGGTTATAACGCACTTTCTGAAGAACAAGAAAATGCCTTGCTCCGTATCGTGGAAACCAAACGGGATATGGTTGATTCTTTGTTTAATAAAGGGCTTAAACTCGATGAAGAATTATCATCTGTCATGAAAAATTTGCGTAACGATAATAACAACGCTCAATCCACTGAAGATGATGGTGTAGACTTTCTATAATCTAAATATGCTTCAAGAAAATCATCTCGTGCCTTTGAAAAGATACGGGTAACACCATTATTCAACTATCAAGGAACAACAGGTCTTAATGTTATGCCAATTGATCTGCAGCAACATGATATTTGGGATCTTCTATGACATTTACCTCACATAGATCACCGGCTTTACGCAATAACTTCTGACATTCGGGACTTAAATGTCTCAAGTGAAGTCGCTTATCGGCGCTTAGATAACGTTCGGCCAACGTATCAATTGCCTCGATTCCTGAGTGGTCCGATACCCGAGAGTGCATAAATTCCACCACCACATCATCGGGATCATTTTCAGGATCAAAAAGTCCCTGAAAATTATGTACCGAACCAAAAAATAGCGGTCCATGAAGTTCGTAAACTTTTGAATCCTCGTTATCACGGGTGATCACAACGGTAATATGTTTGGCATGGTTCCATGCAAATACCAATGCCGCGATAATCACCCCAATAAATACGGCAATGGCCAGATTATCGGTCAACACAGTAATCGCAGATACCGAGATTAAAATAAATGCATCAGAGCGAGGGATCTTACGTAGTATCCGAAAACTGGACCACTCAAAAGTTCCAATAACCACCATAAACATCACACCAACCAGAGCCGCTAAGGGAATTTTTGAAATCAGATCAGAGGTAAACATAACAAAGCTTAATAAAAACAATGCTGCGGCAATCCCTGAGATTCTTTTACGTCCACCGGAATTAACATTAATCATCGATTGGCCAATCATGGCACATCCACCCATACCACCAAAAAAACCACAAGTAACATTGGCAATCCCCTGCCCTACACACTCTTTATTTCCACGGCCACGGGTATTTGTCATTTCATCGATAACCGTGAGAGTTAATAGTGATTCCGTTAAGCCAATCGCGGCAAATGCTAATGAATAGGGGAGAATTATCACTAAGGTCTCAATAATCTCCGGCATCGAACCTATTGGCACCATGGGAATATGAAAATTGGGAAAACCTCCGGCAATCGATGCTATATCTCCAACAGTCCTAGTCGGAAGTTCGAATAAAATAACGAGACTAGAAACAACGACAATGGCAACTAACGGTGCCGGAACTGCTCGAGTAAATTTTGGCAGATAATGGATAATCAGCATCGTTAATAAGACTAAAGCGAGCATAGTCCACAACATCATACCTTCCATCCAAACCAGACTATCACCTTGTGTCGCAGGAACTTTAAACTGACCAATTTGAGCCAGAAAAATAACAATCGCAAGTCCATTAACAAATCCCAACATCACCGGATGTGGAACCAGGCGGATAAACTTTCCAAGACGCAAAACGCCTGCCAGAATTTGGATAATTCCCATTAATACCACGGCAGCAAAAAGATACTCCACCCCATGTAATACGACCAAACCAGTCATAATCACGGCTAAAGCTCCGGTGGCACCTGATATCATACCTGGCCTACCGCCAAATACGGCAGTGATTAGGCCGATAATAAAAGCTGCGTATAAACCGACTAATGGATCAACCTGAGCAACAAAAGCAAAGGCAATTGCTTCCGGAACCAAGGCCAACGCAACGGTAAGCCCTGATAATATTTCAGTTTTTAAATTACAAGGGTGATCTTTGCTACACAGTTCTATCATAGATGTCCAAGGGATTAATAAGAAAATAAGAATAATCTAATAAAAGGCTGCGTATTATACAGACTAATTCGCGCTTTTTCCACAACGATATCCTTTAAAAAGTGAAAAAATGGCCGCTAAAACTGGATAATATGACATACCCATGAGAAAATTAGTGCCATTTTTTCAATTAATGGACTATCAAATCCTGATTGCCATTAAAAATAGTTTGGATAGAGCTTGAATTTAAGGTAATGTACGTCAATTATTAAGGTAATTAGATCACTTAGGGGGAAGAAGTTTGGGAAAACAATAGATGGGCAATTTAAAAATAAGGGCGAAACTCATTATCTTGTTTATTTTAATCAAGGTAATCCCATTACTCGTAATCGCCTATATCGCCGTTATCGGAGCTCAAAAGCTCGACAATTACTTTTCCAGCAATACCATCACTCTATTTAAAAATAGTAAAGGCGTCGTCGAAAAAACTGCTGCAATGGCAATTGACGACAGCATAAAAATGCTGGATAAAAAATCGCAAACTTCCTTGGAAAAACTCAGTTATGAAATCGCCAATAATGTGGCCGATTTCCTCCATGAACGTGATAACGATTTAAGATTTTTGGCTTCCATACCTCTCGAACAATCTACTCTGGAAAGCTTTTTCAATTCCAAACAACGCTCGATAACCCTGCACGATAAATACAGCTATGATCCTAATTCATTAACCTGGATAGCTGAAAGCACACCGAAAAAAATTAAAAGAGAACGTACCTCGGCAGTATTAAAAGATAATCAAAGGGAGTTTAATTATATCGATCCGCTTTATCTTCAACAAAAGAAAATTCCAATCTACAAAGAAGTGGTATTTTTTGATTTAAATGGCCAAGAACAATATAAAGTCTCTTCTATAAATCCTGACAGATTAAATATCTCTGAACAAGCTAACACCTATATTAGGGCCGAAAGTTATTATTCCCGGATTGGACAATTAGCTCAGGGTGAAATTTATGTGTCCGATGTTATCGGTGCCTATGTCGGTAGTAAGGTAATAGGGACGTTCACACCACAAAAAAGCAAAAAAATGGGGATAAAGTTTGAGCCCGAAAAATATGCCTATGCCGGCAAAGAAAATCCTGTAGGCAAACCATTTGAAGGAATTATTCGCTTTATTACACCTGTTTTCAACAATGAGAAAAAGATTGGCTATATTTCTCTAGCCTTGGATCATCGCCATATTATGGAGTTTACCGATAGTGTCGATCCTACCAGTCCCGATATTCAGCAGGAAATAACCGATGCCAGTTTAGGAAATTACGCTTTTATGTGGGATTACGAAGGCAAAAATATTTCCCATCCCCGCGACTATTTTATTGTCGGTTATGATAAAAATAGTGGCGAGATGGTTCCCGGCTGGATAAGTGCCGATTTGGCCGATAAGTTTAAACAGTCCAAGTACAAAAACCTTAGTGCTTTTCTCGAACAATATCCTAAATTCGAGCAGCAATCATTGCTTAAAAAGCCTAACCTTGAGCAACTTAAAAAACACGGTAGTATCGCCCTGGATTGTCGCTATCTAAACTTTGCTCCCCAATGTCAAGGTTGGATGCAACTTACTCAACATGGTGGTTACGGTTCTTTTATTATCTATTGGAGTAAGGTGTGGAAGTTGACTACCGCCGCAACTATCCCCTATTACACCGGTAAATACGGTAAAACCAAGCGTGGTTTTGGCTTTGTCACTATTGGAGCAAATGTTGACGAATTTCATATGGCAGCTAACCAGACTAAGAAAAATATTGAGCAGATCCTGGAAGTTCAAACCCAGAATATGAAATCCCAAATCGATCAAAATCAGGATAAAATATCCCGCTATGTTAATGATATAGTTCAGGAATTAACCATAGCCACATTGATTATGATAGCCTTAGTGGTTGCCATTGCTATCTGGATGTCTAATTACATCACGTCTAAAATTAAGAAGCTGTTGATTGGTACCGAAAAATTTGCCCAACGGCAATTGGATTACCAAATCACCGTGAGTTCCAAAGATGAAATCGGCGAACTAGAACAATCATTTAACAAAATGGCCTCTCAAATTGATCAGCTCATGGATAAAGAACGTCAGTTTAGCCAGAGCTTGGAGGAAAAAGTAACCGAACGCACAGTGCAACTGGAAAAGCAGGCCAAACAATTGGAAGATGCTCAGGTTAAATTACGTGAAATGGCTTATAGAGATCCCTTGACCGACCTTTATAATAGACGTTATTTTAAAGAAGTATCCAAAGAACTACTGTCCTTGGCCAAACGAGAAAACGACCCTCTTGGTTTAATACTGATTGATATCGATAAATTCAAAATCATCAATGATAGCCATGGACATGATATTGGCGATATCGTACTGGTCCGTTGTACTCAGGAACTCAGCAATTCGATTCGTGAAAGCGACCTAATCGCCCGAATTGGAGGCGAGGAGTTTGCCATTATTTTTCCAAAGACTGACCAAAAAAGCGTTGAAATCCTGGCCAATAACATCAGAGAAAAGATGGAAAAACTTGAAATTGAAGTCACCCCCAATACCATTGTCAGGTTTACGGTAAGCATTGGTCTGAGTATGTTAATCAATCAGCGTGACAAATCCATTTCGGAAATCGCCAAACGTGCCGATAACGCCTTATATCAGGCTAAAAATAGCGGTAGAAACAGAATTGTGGTGTCCCTTTAAGCGCCTTTAAGAGGTTCAGTACAAACTCCACCTTACATAAGGATGAAGTCAATATTAATGTACGCCCTTTGAGTTCAAATAACTCCCCATCTTTTTATCATGTTCAGTGATATGCGCTATCATCCAATCAGATGAAATATCATAGTCAGAAAAGAAGGTTGGTTGTTGACCATTAGCAACTGTAGCAACCAAATGGTCTAAATGTCTAAGCAAACTTTTATGCTCGTTAGAATGCACGTTAAAACTTGGATCCGCATTTTGGAGCATGAATTTTTCTTCAGTGGAAAAATGCATGCGGGTATATTCTACTAACTCAATCAATAATTTTTCAAGCTCACTTTTATCGACACGAGCTTCCACTGAAGCGTGAAGATTATTGACCAGATCAACCATTTTTCGATGTTGGATGTCAATTTCTTCTACATTGATAAGGTACTCATCTTTCCAGCTAACAATTGGCATATTGTTCCTTTTTTGTATTTTATCAGTATTACAAAATATTAGCAGTTCAGTTTATCTTTATCAAACTAAGTTTATAATTCATATTGCCAATATTTTAATTTCATTAAACTTTTCAACTAAAGTGAAACTTAATCGTTTTTTTGATATATTTTAGGGGATTATGGGCAACTGTTATTGGGTTTTCCAATCAACCGATAATTTCTATAGCATAATAAAAATTAAAAAGTGTACTTAGTCAACATCAATTTGAGGCAATATTTTAGTTTGGGGAAACAGTTGAGTTCCAACTCAACATCGAAGATCATCCCATTAAAAATACTGTCTAGGGATAAGCAATGAATATTTCTGAGTTAAAAACCGAAATCAAAAAGTTAAATAAGCAAATTAACACCGTTGAAACCGATGGTGCGGACGTCTGGCAAAAGACAGCTGAAATCGATGCAAAAATAACGCTGATACATAATCAACGGCAAGAACAGTTAAGAGCTTTAAATGAGATTGAATCACAATTAATTGAGGCCTTGGCAGTGGGAAAGACGGGCAAGAAATTAACTGATGAATTAACCCGATTAAAAACCATTACCAGCATTCCGGTGGAGCGAATCACAGAGCAGCTCGAAGAGGAAAACCTAGAACTAAAAAAACAACAGTCTTCCTTATTGCAGCAAGTCAATTCACAACATCAACACATTCAGTTATTGGAAAAAGCCTTAGAGGTTAGAAAGCGCATTGAAAACGGGGATAAGCAACAAGACATTAACGATTGGCTGCATTTCGAGAAACGTTATAGCCAATACGAAATAGATGAGTTATTAAAACTAGTGGCTTAGAGAAATTTTAGCAGAATATTTATTGCCTATGGAGCCAATATCGCATTAAGCCGCTAATCATAGATTCTAAGTTACAATTATGACATTATATTCAACAAGGCTTGTTCTAATGATTCGTGGGAAAGTTTAAGCCGTTCCAATAACTGATTGGCTTGCTCGATATCGAAATGTTCAATTGATATGGCTAACTTTAACAGTGCACCTAAATCACCTTCATGATTTATCAAGGCCTGTTTCAATTCTGCATCCAGGTGTAATTCATCCAACACGACTTCCATATGTGTCTGGGTAATGACATCGATTAAGGATAGAATTCCAACTAAGGCTGCTTCATGAGCAATTGTTTTATGTTGGGCCGATTTCTTCATTAATTCTGCCATTAGCTTCGAGCGACTCAATGCCAGGCTTATGATCGGGGAATTAAAGCCACCACTTTGATCTTGAGATTTGGCAAAGGCTATTAACAATAACCATTGTTTTAAAGGGCGTTTTCCCAGTAAACCAACGGCATGACTAATGGAACGAATTTTAGCACTTAGCCCTAGAAGGCCTGAGTTCATAAAGCGCAATAATTGGATGGTGATTTCAGGTTGGATCTCAAAAGCATGGGCAATTTCGTCCACATCCACATCGTTATCCAGCATATTAATCAACTTAAAAATATTTTTATAGGCGGGATCAATATTCTTTTTTTGTACAATATCCGGTTCGGCAAAGAAATAACCTTGAAACAACTCGCAACCAATTGATTTGTAGTATTCATACTGCGCTCTGGTTTCAACTTTTTCCGCTAACAATTTAAAATTAAATTGTTTCAGACAATTGATTCTCTCATCTAGTTTTTCGGTATCGATTAAAGCCACATCCAGCTTAAGAATATCAATAAAGGGCAATATGCCCTGAAATTTCTTTATAAATTGGGGATCACAATGAGCATCATCCAGAGCCAGAATATATCCACGTTGCTTTAAATCTTGAACACGTTGAAACACCTCGTCATGCATCTCAATATGTTCCAACAATTCTAAAATAAAGCGATCTTTGGGAATGGTAAGAATAATATCATCCAACAATAATTCTTCATCAACATTGATAAAAGCAAAATTATCGCCGACCAGCTTATCCATACCGATATGATTTAAGGCATTAACGACCACTCTCGTGGTAGCCAACATCTCGTCATCAAATTGCGGTTTTAAACTACCGTCATTCTGCTTGGCACGAAAGAGTAATTCATAACCGAAAATTTTGTGATCAATGGTTAGAATGGGTTGGCGAGCAATATAAATATTATTTGACATATATTTTTTTAAGACCGAAATAGCTCCGCACTATATTCCTTAACGGTTGATTAATTTAAATCATAATCGAAGCGTAGGTAAGTTTTACATTTTTATCAATAGACATATATTAAGAAAAGGCGAATCGTAATCACACTAGCGAAATATTACAACTAAAATAAATTCACTTTATCGAATTTATTTTGACCATCTACAATATCCGCCTCCGATTCTTTTAATTGATATATTTTTTCTCGGATTTTGTAATTGTTTGCATCTATATCTGTCAATAAATTGCTGATGCGTCCTGAAAAGACGTCCATACAATCATTTAATTTATCTTCTTCATCAGCATCAAGAGATGAAACTAGCCCTAATGATAAAACAATATCTTTAATCGTTTTATTCATCTGATTAAACAATTCCGAAACCTGTTCCTGACTATCCTGATTTTGGCTTTGTAAGCTATTAACGGCATTTAGAAGCTCGCTAGATTTCTTAATAGCTGACACAGCGGCTTCCATTCCATCCAGTAGATAGGTGAAATAGTCGCAATTATCCTGATTATTTCTAACCAATACCCGAATGGATGGCCAACAATACAAAGCTCTATTGTTACCAAAAATAGTAACTCTGCTTTCCACCGGCATACTGATAATGTCATTCTCAATTTTATGAATTATGTCACTATCACTTTCAATAATTTTTTCATCACCTGTAGTTATCTCTAAAACACAACTGCTACCTACTTTCTTAGTTGTTTCAAAAAATAGTTTTACCACGCTTTGATAATCATTACAGGCCAAAGAACGGCGTAGAAACTCGAAAATGTGTTGCATTAAGGCCAAGTTGTTCTGGATGTTCAAAGCCGAAGCATAGGAAAATTCAACTTCATCTTTAAGATTATCGATATTTTCTGTTAGATTGTTAACATAGGAGTGAGTAGCTACCGCATTATCAATTTTATTTTTAAACGTTAATATATCATATGGCTTGCTAATAAAATCGAAGCCTCCGACACCGTAGGCAAGTCTTTTTTCTTCAAACGATGCCGCATCGGATAAAAATATCACTGGAATATTTTTATATTCCGGTAGCTTTTTGATCAGCTCACAGGTGTTATAACCATTTAGACCATTTATTTTCGGATTGATTAAAATTAATGTGGGAGAGAAATTTTCTAGAATCTTAAAAGCATCATTGCTGTTATCGGTTGTTTTTGTTTCAGCATCGATAAAAAAAGTTTTTAATAGCTCCTGGGAAATTTTTTCCGGTTCCAGAATTAAAACCTTTTTATTATCCACAATAAACCCTCAAAAAAATTTCTTATGCTAGCCAAGTAGCAAGTATTCTTGAAAATAAAAACAGATTCTCAACTTCACTTTAAGTATACGCCATAAAAACGTATAGCTCCCCTTTATTATAAAATAACTACTAAAAAAAACTTTAAATATCAATGCTTTTTGATCAAGATTAATCTACAAACGTGACAATCAATGTTATCTTTCTAACCACGAGGATGATGTTCAGCATGTAAACTTTTTAAACGCTGGTGAGCTATATGAGTATATATTTGAGTCGTGGATAAATCGCTATGTCCTAATAGCATTTGCACCACTCTGAGATCGGCACCATGATTTAACAAATGTGTAGCAAATGCATGTCGTAAGACATGCGGAGATAGTTGATTTCGAAGGCCAGCTAGCTGCGCATATTTCTTGATAATATACCAAAACGCCTGACGCGTCATTCCACTGCCTCGTTTCGTCACAAAGAGCTTACTACTTTGACGACTGTTTAAAATATCCGGACGAATTTTGCGAACATATTCTTGCAGCCAAGTGATTGCTTCTTCCCCCATTGGCACCAAACGTTCCTTATTCCCTTTACCAATCACTCTTACGACACCATGGGAAAGACTAACGGAAAGCAATTCCAACTCCACCAACTCTGATACCCGTAGCCCAGTGGCATATAACAATTCCAGCATACACCGATCCCGAAATCCCAGGCTATCGTCAGTATTGGGACTATCCAGTAAATTCTCGACATCCGCCTCCGATAAGGTTGCTGGTAAGGACCGTCCTAGTTTTGGCGACTCTAATAGTGCACTAGGATCATCCTTAATGACCATTTCACGCAGTAAAAATTGATAAAAACGCCGAATCGTACTTAGCCAGCGGGCAATTGAACGAGCTTTACTTCCATTTGCTACACGCAGACTTATGTAACGGTACAAGTCGTTTTTTTGCAGCTGTTCCAAGCTCTTTGCATTGCCCTCAGCTGTCCACTTGGCCAACCCCATTAAATCCTGGCGATAAGCATTCAAAGTATGTTGACTGAGACCGTTTTCCATCCATAGGCTATCAGTAAAACGTTCAATTAAAGCTTCATCTTCAGTCAATTGTTGTTGATTAATCGGTATTTTGCTCATGCTCTAATAAAAAACGTTTGATGGTTAATTTATTGATAGTTCCGCTCTGTTTAACAATCTGATCACCGGCATAACCACCAATACCATTCTTAGCCACAACTCTGTGACAGGGAAAAATAATCGGAAATGGATTGTGGCGACAAGCACTGCCCACCGCTCTGGCTCCCGAGTTAAGTTGCTCGGCTAACTCACCATAGGTAGCAGTGGTTCCAGGTTTTATCTTTTGTAGGGAAATACAAACCTTTTTTCGATAAGGCGTAATATCAGGCCATAAAAGCGGAATATCCCATTTTATGTTCGGGTTCTTTAGGTAAGCGTATAATTGTTCCAGAATTAATGATGCATTTTTAACGTCGTCAGGCTCAGCCAGTTCAGGTATAACTTGGGTCGCGGAGATATAATCCATTGCGCTTAAAAAACCATCAGACATATGCAGTATGAGATCATAGCCACATTGTTGCGGCAGTTTTAACCTAATTAGAGTCAACATATTTTCACACAGGCATAAAAAAAGGGTATGTTGAACATACCCTTTTTTAATTTCTTACACAAGAAAAATCAGCTTAGCGTAATTTTTCCTTAATACGTGCAGCCTTACCGCGACGAGTACGTAAATAGTACAATTTGGCGCGACGTACATCACCACGACGCTTAACATCGACGCTGTCTACCAACGGGCTATAGGTCTGGAAAACACGCTCAACACCTTCACCGGATGAAATTTTACGTACGGTGAAAGCTGAGTCGATGCCACGGTTACGTTTGGCGATAACAACACCTTCGAAAGCCTGAAGACGCTCACGATTGCCTTCTTTCACTTTTACGTTAACTACTACAGTATCACCAGGACCAAACTCAGGAACTTCACGTCCCATTTGTTCAGCATTTATTTTATCAATAATTTTGCTCATTATTTACTCCAATCCTGGTATTACCCAGATTCCTCAATCCAAACGAAAAATATCAGTTCAGTACCCTGCAAAAATAAGATTCCAGGCCATGAACAAAAAATCTAAACCGATTTAACGGTCATCCAATATTTTTTGCAACAACTTCTGCTGCAGCTTATCCAATTCTATTTTTTCCAGCAACTCGGGACGCCGTTGCAATGTCCGCAGTATAGACTGCTGCATCCGCCATTCTTCTATCGCCTGGTGGTCTCCACTCAATAAAACTTGTGGTACCTTACGACCATCAATCTGTTCCGGGCGAGTATAATGGGGATGATCTAATAAACCACTATAAAATGAATCATTGCTCGCCGATTCATCATGCCCTAAGGCTCCTGGTATTAATCTTACCAAGGCATCAATCAAAACCATGGCAGGTAATTCACCGCCACTTAACACGTAGTCACCAATCGACCATTCTTCATCGATACAGCATTCGACCACGCGTTCATCTATTCCTTCATAGCGACCACATAACATGACCAGATGTTCGGTGTCACCCAAGGAATTAATCTCTTTTTGGGTAATTTTTTTCCCTTGTGGAGAAAGGTAAATTACCTTCGATGAACCCTCTTCAGTCCATCGACCTTTAGCTTCATTTAGTGCCCTTTCTAGCGGCTGATATTTCATCAACATACCAGGGCCGCCACCGTAAGGTCTATCATCTACGGTGCGATGTTTATCTTCGGTAAATTCCCGAGGATTAACAAAATCCAGTTCAAACAATTGATGTTTTATCGCTCTGCCAGTGATCCCGTAGTGTAACGCGGCAAACATTTCCGGAAAAATGGAGACTACATCAATACGTTTGGTCACTAAAAGTCTTTATCCCAATCTACATGAATAATACCTGTTCCCAGATCGACATCCAGTATAAATTGCTCGGGGATATAGGGAATCAGATATTCTTCATTTAGTCCCTGTTCCTGAGCATTTTCAGGTTTTACTACAAGTACATCATTTGCGCCGGTTTCCATCATACTGCTGACCTTACCCAGTGTGATGTCTTCGGTATTTATTACTTGTAGACCAATCAGGTCTATCCAGTAATAATTATCATTCTCTAACTTTGCTAATTGTTCTCGCTTGATCGCAATATCAGCTCCCAATAGAAGCTGTGCCGCATCTCGATCATCGTAGCCGACAAAATGAGCGACTACCCCTTTTCCTTGCAACCGACCCTGGCTAATTTCGATTTCTTGCCATTGCCCCTGCAAACGAAGTAGTACCTTCTGATACTTAACGATATTCTGCTTAGGTTCGGTATTCGAAAAAAGCTTTACCCAGCCCTTTACACCATAAAACCCATTCACCTTACCCAGGATTATGAGTTTATCATCCGTTACCGACTTTTTATCCATTGGAATTTCTGAGCACCAAAACTTGTCCAGTACTCAATCAATCGTACCAGCTAATACAATTAAGCAGCTTGTTGGCTATTGTCTTTAATTAAAGAAGCAACACGCTCACTAGCTTGAGCACCTTTGCTTAACCAGTGTTCGATACGATCCGTTTTCATTTCCAAACGAACGGATTGACCTTTAGCCATTGGATTGTAATAGCCAACATTTTCAATAAAACGACCTCTTGGTGCTCTTCTTCTATCAGCTACCACAATTTGATAAAAAGGACGTTTTTTAGAACCACCACGAGCTAAGCGAATAACTACCATTTGAGAACAATACCTCTTAAAATTCTGTATACTATTCAGCATTTCCGGAAACTTAAATAACCGGGCCAAATAAAAGACGGGGATTTTACCTTATCTTTGCCTACAATTAAAGTTAAATTTTAATTATTTACAAAGTATTTTTGGAACGACTTTCGAGTCTCGGTTAAAACGGCATTCCACCGCCCATACCGCCCCCCATTCCGGGAGGAAGTTTGCCTTTTAAGCCACGCATCATATTACGAACGCCGCCTTTGGAAAACTTTTTCATCATCTTTTGCATCTGCTTAAACTGCTTCAACAAGCGATTTAAATCCTGAATCTGTGTGCCTGACCCCAGTGTAATCCGTTTTTTCCGACTACCTTTTATTTGTTCCGGAAACATCCGTTCATGGGGAGTCATGGAGTCTATCAGCGCTTCAATTTTAACTAACTCTTTGTCGTTAACCTGGCCTTTAACCTTATCGGGTAAACCGGAAACACCCGGCAGTTTATCCATTAAACTGGCCATACCACCCATTTTTTTCATCTGTCCCAATTGATCTTTAAAATCATTTAGGTCGAAATTCTTCCCTTTTTTAAGTTTAGTGGCGAGCTTCTTGGCCTTTTTCTGGTCAACCTTCTGTTCAGCCTCCTCGATTAAAGAGAGAACATCGCCCATTCCCAGGATTCGGGAACTGACCCTTTCTGGATGGAAAGCTTCCAAAGCGGTAGTCTTTTCACCAACCCCAAGGAACTTAATCGGCTTACCGGTAATCTGTCGAATAGAAAGTGCCGCACCACCTCTCGCATCACCATCAGTTTTGGTTAAAATCACACCGGTTAATTCTAAAGCCTCATTAAATGCCTTAGCAGTATTAGCAGCATCCTGACCGGTCATACTATCGACGACAAATAATGTTTCGATAGGATTAATGGCTTGATGCAGGCCCTTAATTTCACCCATCATCTCATCATCGATATGCAAGCGACCGGCGGTATCAATAATCACCACATCGATAAAATGGCGTTTAGCATGATCGATAGCAGCTTTAGCAATCGCTACCGGCTGTTGAGAGGTATCACTGGGGAAAAATTCCGCTTCCACCTCTTTAGCCAAAGTTTCCAGCTGATCGATTGCCGCAGGGCGATAGATGTCGGCACTAGCAACCAATACTTTCTTCTTACGCTCTTTTAACCAACGCGATAACTTAGCTACCGAGGTGGTTTTACCGGAACCCTGCAATCCGGCCATTAAGATTACAGCGGGTGGTTCAGCAGCCAGATTGAGTTCATCATTGGCTTCTCCCATCAGCTGAATCAGTTCATCATTGACGACCTTAATAAAGGCCTGCCCCGGGGTCAAACTCTCCATGACCTCTTTACCAACAGCACGGGTCTGAACCTGAGAAATAAAGGTCTTGACCACCGGTAAGGCAACATCAGCTTCCAATAAGGCCATACGAACTTCACGCATGGTATCCTTAATATTGCTTTCCGACAGGCGCCCCTGGCCTCGTAAATTTTTTACTGTTTGGGTTAAGCGACTCGATAAACCGTCAAACATGACAATTGTTTTCCTTCATGATGAAAATAAATGGGATGTAATTATACTAAAGACTGGTTTGTTTTACACATTTTACTCATTATAATTTCCCCAACGGGATTTATTCGAATGTCTTTTTTATTGATACACTCCTTATTTAAAAGTAGTATAATTGTCCTATAAAAATGAAACTCCATATTTAATGACTTAATCTATAATATTATTATGATCTTATCTTTTGCGATTATTGCCGCAGTATTATTAACAATTGCAAGTGTTTTATTGATTCGAAAATTGGTTCGAATAGAGATAGACAAGGCTCATCCGGATAAAAATATCTTTTTTATGGTTTTAACCGCAGAGATATTATTAGCGATATTTTTATTTGATAGCACGTTATTGGAAAGCTCTATCAACATTTCAATATTTAACGTTTTTACCATAGTATCCTGGATTATTACCGGTTTATATCTTTCGGCGACCTTTAATAAACCGGTTGAAGTATTGGGAATTTTTATCTTACCGGTTACGGTAACAGCAATAGCAGTTCAATTATTATTTCCACACTCGGTCGAAGTACCTAATTTCACATTGGTTTTGGAAATCCACATTTTACTCTCATTACTTGCCTATGGGCTATTATCCATAGCGGTAAGCCAGGCCATTGTGCTTGCCATACAAAATTCTTTTCTAAAGCGTAAACACCCTGGCGGTTTTATCCGTTCCTTACCAGCATTACAAAGTATGGAAACGCTTTTATTTCAGATCATATCGCTAGGTTTTATCTCTTTATCCTTGGCACTCCTAAGCGGCATCATATTTTTAGAAGATATTTTCGCCCAGCATCTGGTTCATAAAACGGTACTATCCATTATTGCTTGGGGGATTTTCGGTACTTTATTATATGGTCGTTGGCAATTTGGATGGCGTGGTAAAAAAGCCATCAACCTAACCATCGGCGGTTTTGTATTTTTAATGTTAGCCTACTTTGGTAGTAAATTTGTTCTTGAATTGATATTGAACTAAGTATTAACCAAGGTTGGACTTTCCGTGAACTCTCTATCAAACGAGATGCTATTTATTATTTTAGGCATCCTCATTTTATTATCTGGCTTTTTCTCCGGTTCCGAAACGGCTTTAGTCAGTTTGAACCGTTACCGTCTGAGACATTTGGTAAAGTCCGGTCATCGCGGTGCCATTGTCGCTAATTGGTTACTGGAACGTCCCGATCGGTTAATCGGACTGATTCTGATTTTCAATAACTTTGTCAATATTCTTGCTTCGGCCATCGCAACTATAATAGGTTTACGCTTATTTGGCGAACCAGGAATTGCAATCGCAACCGGTGTTTTAACCTTTGTCATTCTGGTATTTTCGGAAGTTACGCCAAAAACTTTTGCGACGATTCATCCGGAACGGTTGGCCTTTCCGGCTGCATATATATTAAAGCCATTACTAAAACTCTTTTTCCCTCTCGTGGTTTTGGTTAACTTTTTTAGCAACAATATCTTACGCATTGCGGGAATCAATAAAGCTGATGGCAACACAGCCGTAAGCGCCGAGGAACTGCGAGTTATTGTCACTGAAACCGGTAAGTTAATCCCCGCCAAACATCGTAACATGCTATTAAGTATTTTGGATCTTGAAGCTGTCACGGTAGAGGATATTATGATCCCCCGCCATGAGATAGTTGGTGTGGATCTGGAAGATGACTGGACCGAAATTCAAGAACAAATCACCAATAGTTTGCACACGGTACTGCCGGTGTATCAGAACGACATTAATAATATGACCGGGATATTACATATCAAACGCTCCCTACCCATATTAGCTAACAAAGATTCTCAAAAAAAAGATCTTTTAAAAGCTGTTCATGATGCCTATTATATTCCTGAGGGCACTTCCTTAAACCAACAATTGATTAATTTTCAATCAAATAAACATCGCTTTGGTCTGGTAGTAGACGAATACGGCGATATCCAGGGTTTAGCAACCTTAGAAGATATCCTCGAGGAGATAGTCGGTGAATTTACCACCGATCCGGCCAATAGTTTAAGTAAGGAAGTCCATCCTCGAAAAGATGGTAGTTATCTGGTAGAAGGCAGTGTTAATATACGTGACCTTAATCGAATTATGGGCTGGCATCTGCCAAGCGATGGGCCAAAAACCTTAAATGGTTTAGTATTGGAGTTTTTGGAATCCATACCAGAAACCGGTACCAGCGTTTTGCTTAATGATTACCCCATTGAGATAGTACAAGTTAGCAATAATGTCGTGAAAACGGTTAAAATTAGTCCCAGGCTCAACGAAAATCGAAATGTTCAATAAATACTAGAAATTTTTAGATTTGTGACTCGATTCAATCTCTTTTTTTCTTTAAGCTCCTATAGTAATATTAGTCGATTCGAAATGAAGACTTTTTGATAACTTATTGGTAATTCAGGTGAGAAGTGTCAAAGATTAGCATAATATTTAAAGATCGGATTCTTAGTCAGCACCAGCTGAATAAGGAGCAATCTTTTACCATTGGTAGCAATTCGGAGAGAGATATCTATATCGATAGCCTCACCTTTAAAGATCTTCACGCATACATTTCTACAGAAAATAGTAAGTATACCTTCGAGCTTGTCGATGATGCTGAGGCCCTGCTCAATAATCAGGAAATCAAAGAACCTTATGTCTTAAAAGATGGTGATAATATCGAAGTCGGGAAATTTACCCTGCGATTTGTCGAAGAACTGGAAATCAATCATAGAGATAAAGTAGCCATTTCATTTGAATCAATTAAAAATTCAAACAAAACACACTGGTTACAATTTCTCAATGGTAAAAACGTTGGAAAAAGTATTCAGCTCAAACAACCCGTGACTAACATTGGTAAAGCAGGAACAGCCAGGTTGGTTATTACGCAGAACGATCATCATTATTACGTGGCTTATTTGGACGGGAACAATAACGGTAAATTAGACGGACAGTCCATAGGTGAACAAAAACTCGTATTAAAAAACAACAGTACCATAGAATTAGGACAAATTAAGATGTTGTTCTATATCGAAGAGAAATAACCTTCTACGTCCAGCATCAATTGATACGCTTTTATATCGATGTCGGCAGATATATAGTCCATTGCATCCAGAAAACCACTAGCTTGTTCAGCTTTAAATTTAGCCTCTTTTAACCACAAGACAGCCCAGTTAATGGGTTTTAGCCATATTTCGGAAATTGTTGGCCAATCGCCCTTATGGTTCTTTTTCAACTTTTAAGTTTAAACTTTGAGCTTTATTACTCATGGTAGGCAAATCGGGGTATTCTGTAATAAGGATAAATCTTCGCTTCTATCGATATCGGCCAATGCGGGTAATTCATAGTGTACCCAGCCTAAACTATCGATTTGCTTTCGAGTTTGTTGCATAACTTGCTCGGTACTCCAGTCAATACCTTGAAAAACCCTTTTATCAATTTTTCTTGCCCCGATTAACATATATCCACCATCTTCAGCTGGATTAAATACCAAAGGATATAGATCTAAAGCATCGATGGCTGAAAGCATTACTTGTTTGTCGAGAAAAGGACAATCAGCACCAAATAAAATCACTTTTTCGAAACCTGACAATAAATCTTGAAATGCATTATACATCCGCTCACCTAAATCAGCTCCCTGTTGTTGTTCTACTACAATAGTGAACTGTTTTTTTATTCTTTGTACAAATGGAGAGTGTTTATCAGGACTAATATAAAAACAAAAATGACATCCGGGGAAATGGGAAAATCGTCGTAATTGCAGATATAGCATTTGCTCATACAATTGGCAAGCCTGTTGAGCCCCTATTTCTCGGCCAAGACGTGTTTTAACCTGACCTTGAATAGGTTCCTTAGCAAATAAGATTAAAGCGACTGAAGACTCTTTGGTGCTTGTCTTAAGACTCAATATTTTTTTACCAGTTTCATGGTTTTTCCGCTACGGGTCATATGTACCTTACTGAGAAAACTCATCCCCAACAGTATTTGTTTGGAAGCGGTTCCCTGAATCACCATGGCTTCAACATAGTTAACTTTTATCTGCCCCAATTCTACCGAGTCCAACGTTACCAGCCAAGTATTTACCATGCCGGATGCCGTTTGTGCATAACCGCGATTACCGCTTTTATAATTTAAACCCAATCGTTTAGCATCATTTTCATTCATGGCCACAAAAGTAGCGCCGGTATCAACTAAAAAATGCACCGGGCGACCATTGATTTTGCCATTACTACTAAACATATCCTGGGCATCGGCCCATAATAACACTTCAGCATTTTCTCGCTTTTTATAACGAGTGGAAATAGTATTGCCAAGCCGATAAGTTTTTACTTTACCATTAACTTTAATCTCAGCTTCTTCACTATTAGATTTAACCAATAAAACCCCATCGCGATTAGTTTTCCCCGCCACCAGTAGACGCTGTTTACCGTTGATAAGCGCCATAACTTTATTTTTGAATAGGGCCTGAATTTTAATCTGAGGTTCTGCCCAAGCAATGTCTATGCTAAAACATAGGGCAATAATAAAAAGTAGGAGGGATGAATTTTTCATATGATTTCTAAGGAATATATTATAAATAAACAGATCCAAGCAAATATCCCTGCCAAAACATCGTCCAACATAATACCTAAACCGCCGGATACCTTTCTATCCAGCCAATTAATAGGCCAGGGTTTAATGATATCGAAGATTCGGAACATAACAAATCCTATCACAACCATAGACCAGGAAAAGGGGAAAAACATCATGGTGATTAAATAGCCAACAATTTCATCCCAAACGATTCCTGAAAAATCGTGAACTTGCAGGTCTTTTGATACCTTATCACAAATAATTACCCCTCCCAATAAAAAAAATAGGGTTAATGTTACATATAACCATATTGGTAAATACCAGATCATCATCAAGTACACAGGAATGGCTGCCAAAGTACCGAATGTTCCAGGTGCAAACGGCGATAATCCGGAACCAAAGCCAAAGCCCAGAAAATGGTAAAAATTACTCCAAACTCTAGCTCGAAGTCTAACCTCCCTGGCCAGCAATTTCTTATCCAAAATGGTTGTACCCCTTTTCATCCTTAGCGATTAATTCATAAGGATTATCATTGGCCATGAGTTGCAATCCCTGGCCGGAACAAATTCTACCAATAATAGTAAAATCCAATTTTGGATATTCATCCTTTAATTCTTGGTAAGCGGTTTCTGTCAGGGTAAAGCACAATTGATAATCATCCCCACCCGTTAATGCCATTTTCAAGGCCTGATGTTGAGGAATCGATTGGAGGCAATCAGCTAATGGAATTTGTTCCACATCGACTCGTGCAGCACAACCACTTTGCTCCAGAATATGGCCTATATCAGCACATAAACCATCGGAAATATCGATGGCACAGCGACTGTAATTTTGCAAAATTGTTCCCACTTTCAATTGAGGATTAGGATGATGTAAAGCACTTAGAGCCTGGGTACGGTGGTGTTCAGAAAAATGACTAAAGGATTCAGGATTGAGGGCAATTTGTAATCCCAAAGCAGCACTCCCGAGCTTTCCCGTTACGGCAATTAAATCACCAACTCGGGCATTGCTGCGTAAAAGTGGCTCACCTTTGATATAACCATGGACTTGGATGGTAATCGTTAATACGGTCGAACGGGTAGTATCACCACCAACCAACTGGATGCCATAATCGTTAGCCATATCCAATAAAGTATTGGAAAAGCGTTCCAACCAGTTTGGATTACTCTCGGTTAAACTCAGAGCCAGAGTAAACCAAGCGGGCTCTGCTCCCATAGCAGCTAAATCACTGAGATTCGCAGCTAACGCTTTGCTTGCAATTTGCTCTGGCGAACTGTCGAGGGGAAAGTGCACACCGGCAATTAATGTATCGATTGAGAAAACCAGTTTACTATCCGGTTTCGGCTGTACCACGGCACAATCATCACCAATACTCAGCAATACATCCTGATGCTGAGTACGAAGAGATTTTTGTTGGAAATAACGATCGATTATGGAAAATTCATTTGCCTTTGCCATGGCAATCAGGAATTATTAATTTTTTTTGCGGGCGGTCACTTCATCGGCCCGGATATTACCTGCTACCCTATCCAATATGCCATTGATGAATTTATGTCCATCTTCCGCACCAAAGGTTTTTCCTAATTCGATCGCTTCATTGATAATGACCTTGTAGGGAATATCGGAACGATATTGCAGCTCGTAACAGGCTAGTAGAAGAATTGCCTGTTCCACAGGATCGACGCTATCAAACGCTCGCGAAAGATAATCCCGCATGAGATCGGTCAGACTAGGCTTGTGGTCAATTACCTTATGCAAAACTTCCTGAAAATAATGCACATCAGTCTTCTCCATATCGTGCTCGGCCACGAACTGGGTATCGATTTGAGCTGCCTCATGCCCGGTTAAAATCCATTGATAGAGGGCTTGAACGGCAAATTGCCTGGCTTTGGAACGAGGATTCACAGAAATTTTATTCCTTAGCTAAAGTTTTTTAACAGGTTAACCATTTCGATGGCAGATACGGTGGCCTCATGACCCTTATTACCCGCTTTTGTGCCAGAACGTTCTATGGCTTGTTCTATAGTATCGACGGTTAACACCCCAAAAGCAACCGGAATATCGAATTGCAAGGAAACTTGCGCCAATCCCTTGGAATTTTCATTGGCAACAAAATCAAAATGAGGTGTTCCACCACGAATTACGGCACCTAAAGCTACAATCGCATCATACTTATTGGCTTTGGCCATACGTTGTGCGGCCAGAGGAATTTCCACGGCACCTGGAACACGTATGATCTCAATATTATCTTCACTTCCGCCATGTCTTATTATGGTATCAATAGCTCCACTTAATAACGACTCCACCACAAAGCTATTGAAACGACTTACAACAATACCAAATTTAACGCCTTCCGCTGTTAAATTTCCTTCATATGTTTTGATTGCCATATTAAACCTTAATTTTATTTTTTGATTTTATTTGATAATACCAAGTTTTAGTATTACCTATTCGCCATTATAATACTCAACCACTTCCAAACCAAAACCGGATAGGCCATGTATTTTCTTGGGTGAAGACATTACTCTCATCTTCTTTACACCCAATGATTTTAATATCTGTGCACCTAAACCATAAGTTCTTAAATCGGAACTATTGGTTTTGGTAGAGGGGGCACGCCCCTGATCGCTCAAACGGTAATGTTCAATCCGACTGACAATATCAGTGCTGGTTTCATGGCTACGTAGGATTACCACTATTCCCTGCCCTTCCTCGGCAATACGTTTTATTACATCATCCAATGGCCAACCACAATCCTTACGGGTCGAGGGAAAAATATCGCAGAGGGAATTTTCCATATGTACCCTTACCATTATGGTTTCATTTGGTTCTAACCCACCTTTTACCAGAGCTAAATGAACTTGATTACTGATAGCGTCCTGATATGCGTGTAAACAAAAATCACCATATGCTGTGGGTAGAGTGCATTCACTGACCTTTTCAATGGAATTTTCGTTTTTCAAACGATATTCAATCAAATCAGCAATGGTGCCGATCTTTAAGTGATGTTTTTCGGCAAATACTTCCAGATCGGGCCGACGCGCCATGCTGCCATCATCATTTAATATCTCAACAATTACCGCCGAAGGATCTAAACCGGCAATTCGAGCTAAATCACAGCCTGCCTCAGTATGCCCTGCACGGGTTAACACCCCTCCTGGTTGTGCCATTAAGGGAAAAATATGTCCTGGTTGCACGATATCTTCCGGTTTGGCATCGGGAGCGACTGCATCACGAACGGTTTTAGCCCGGTCAGCTGCCGAAATTCCTGTGGTTACCCCATCCGCCGCTTCAATAGAAACGGTAAAGTTAGTACTATGAGCAGCATTATTGTCCTGTACCATTAAAGGTAACTGCAGACGATTGCAACGTTCCTGAGTCAAGGTCAGACAGATAAGTCCTCGCCCGTGAGTTGCCATAAAATTGATGTCTTCCGGCGTTGCTTTCGAGGCGGCCATTAATAGGTCACCCTCATTTTCTCTATCTTCATCATCAACGATAACGACCATTTTTCCTAATCGTATATCTTCAATAATTTCTTCTATTGTATTAAATGCCATAGGTAATTTTCTTTATAAAGTCTTTGCTTTTGTAATATCTATTAAGATTATAAAAATCCGTTCTTTGCTAACATTTCCATCGTAATGCCCTGCTGTTCAGTTGGTTCGGCTGCTTTTTCACCCAATAACAAACGTTCCAAATAACGGGCAATAATATCCACTTCCAGGTTAACTTCCCGGCCGGAAAAATAATCCACCAAAGTGGTTTCTTGCAGGGTATGGGGAACGATATTGAGTTCAAATACCGCGCCATTTACTGCATTGACAGTTAAACTGATCCCATCTATACAGATAGAGCCTTTAGCGGCTATATACTTGGCCAGATTATCCGGGGCCTGAATCTTAAAGTGAACCGAGCGTCCAGCATCTCGTCGTTCAATAATTTTACCCAAACCATCCACATGACCACTGACGAGATGACCACCTAAATGGGTATTAGGAGTGACGGCCTTTTCCAGATTAACACTACTATTGGTGGTAATCTGTTTAAAACTGGTTTTAGACAGAGTTTCGCCGGATACATCAGCCCAAAAACCATCACCTGGCAGCTCCACTGCGGTCAAACAAACCCCATTAGTGGCAATACTATCGCCCAATTGGACATTATTAAGTTCGAGCGATCCGGTTTTAATATAAAACCGACTATCAATACCTTTCGACTCAATTTGCGCCACCTTGCCAATGGCTTGAATGATTCCTGTAAACATAACTTAGAGCCTAGTTTTTAACCCTTAGGGTCAACCGTAAATCGGAACCGACATTGCGGATATCCTGCATTTCCATTTCAATCACATCGCACATTTTTTCCAAACCGGGGATATGGAACAATCCGCGTCCCTTGTCTCCCATCAATTTAGGTGCCATATATATTACCAACTCATCAATATACCCAGCGTTTAACATCGCCCCGCTTAACGTGGGACCGGTTTCCAATAACACCTCATTAAACTGAAGTTGCGCCAATTGCTGCATAACCAAATTTAAGTCCAGACTGTCTTCTTGTAGCTCCAAGCCCAATAGTTCCGCGCCCTGTTCAGCTAACAGCTTAGCCTGCGAATCATGTATACAGTTTTTATCGGTAAAAATGTAGGTTTTACCCTCCAAACCCAACATCTTTGCCTGCGCTGATATTCTTAGGCGACTGTCCAAAACCACTCGGCTAGGCTGAATCCCTTTTACTCTATATTCTTCTTCACGTACATTCAGAGAAGGATCGTCTGCTATTACGGTACCAATTCCCGTCATAACCGCTGAACTTTCTGCCCTTAGCCGTTGCACATCATGACGCGCTGCCGGACCAGTAATCCATTGGCTTTCACCCGATGCCATGGCTGTTCTACCGTCCAGACTAACGCCCATTTTACATCGAACAAAGGGCTGTTGAGTTTGCATGCGTTTAATAAAACCACGGTTAAGTGCCTGAGCTCCCTGTTCTAAGATTCCCACCCGGGTCGGAATACCTGCAGCTCGCAATCGTTCAATACCTTGCCCGGCAACAAGTGGATTAGGGTCCTGCATGGCTACTACGACTTCTGTTATTCCGGCATCGATTAAAGCATTGCTACAGGGCGGCGTTTTACCAAAATGACTACACGGTTCTAGTGTCACATAAGCAGTCGCACCGCGCGCTTTCTCTCCTGCTTCTTTCAGAGCATTGACTTCAGCGTGCCCCTGTCCGGCAAACTGATGCCAACCTCGAGCAATAATTTTCTGCTCTTTAACGAGCACGCAACCAACCCGAGGATTGGGATGGGTACTATACCAGCCTTTTTTAGCTAACTGGATTGCCTCCAGCATAAATAAGGTATCTGTGCTCATAATATCAAAGTCATCAAAGATTCACATAGGCCATTTGAGACATGAACAGTTACTTGACTCAGACCGTATGGGGTAGCCATGTTCTAGGGTTTATGCGTAATGAGTTTTTCAATCTCCTGACGAAATTCGTCCAAATCCTGGAAACTTCGATATACAGAGGCGAAGCGGACATAGGCAACCTGATCCATTTTCTTTAGCTCTTCCATGACCCATTCGCCAACTTGATTGCTCTGAATTTCCCTTTCACCCGTGCCTCGTATCTGTTTCTTAATTCGACTCAGGGCATTATCCACTTCATCAATACTGACCGGTCTTTTTTCCAGAGCTTTTAACATACCATGTCGTAGCTTTTCCTCGTCAAAAGCAACTCGGCTACCATCCCGTTTGACAAAGTGAGGCATGACTAGCTCAACCGTCTCAAACGTAGTAAAACGTTCCGAACAACTCAAACATTCCCGTCGCCGACGAACCGAAGCACCGTCAGCGGATAACCGTGAATCAACGACTTTGGTTTCGGTCGCAGAACAAAAGGGACAATACATAATTAATTATATACGGGATAGCGCTTACAAACAGCAAGAACCTTCTCTTTTACCTCGTTGATAATAGCTAAACCTTGAAACTCCATCGCATTATCCAATGTACATAACTGATCAAGAATATCGCACATCCAACCCGCCAACTCGGTACACTCTTGCTCACCGAAACCACGCGTGGTGATTGCAGGAGTTCCAACGCGAATACCGCTAGTCACAAATGGTGACATAGGATCATTGGGGACGGAGTTTTTATTCACCGTAATATTGGCTGCACCTAAAGCCGCGTCAGCAGCTTTACCGGTTAAATTCTTAGTGATCAAACTAATCAACAATAGGTGGTTATCAGTACCACCGGAGACTACATCATAACCACGCTCAATCATCACCTTAGCCATGGCTCTGGCGTTAGTCACCACTTGCTGTTGATAGACCGTATAGTCATCTTCCATGGCTTCCTTAAAAGCTACTGCTTTAGCGGCAATAACATGCATTAAAGGACCACCTTGAGTACCGGGGAATACCAATGAATTGAGTTTCTTCTCCAAATCCGGATTTGATTTGGCCAGAATAATACCACCACGTGGACCACGTAGGGTTTTATGCGTGGTAGAGGTAGTTACGTCGGCAATTTTTACCGGACTGGGGTAAACACCTGCGGCAACCAAACCAGCAACATGAGCCATATCAACCATAAGATAAGCGCCAACTTCGTCGGCAATGTCTCTAAACCGTTGCCAATCTACTATACGTGAATATGCACTGAATCCGGCTACAATCATTTTCGGCTTATGTTCGCGAGCTAGAGCTTCAACTTCTTCATAATCTATTTCACCAGTTTCTTCATTTAAACCATATTGAACTGCATTAAATAATTTACCGGAAAAGTTTACTTTGGAACCGTGGGTCAAGTGACCGCCATGTGCCAAACTCATACCCAATACGGTGTCACCGGCTTGAAGTAAGGCTAAATAAACTGCCGCATTAGCTTGTGAACCGGAATGAGGTTGAACATTGGCATAATCGGCAGCAAATAATTCTTTCGCTCTATCAATAGCTAATTGTTCGGCAATATCGACATTTTCACAGCCGCCATAATAACGCTTGGCAGGATAACCTTCTGCATATTTATTGGTTAAAACCGAACCTTGCGCCTGCATTACGCGCGGACTGGTATAATTTTCCGAGGCGATCAGTTCAATATGCTCTTCCTGACGAGTTTCCTCATGTAAAATCGCGTTCATTAAATCATCATCGTAACCAGCAATCGTCATATCTTTTGTAAACATGAGAAAACTCCTATCAAAAAATTCACAAATTTTATTTCGCACCTAACAGCCATTAAGTTCAAGCACCATGGCGAAGAAAACCGGCTATTTTACTCTATTTTTTAATAAAAAGCACAAATTGAGGCAACTATATTTCATGCCACCTATTTTTCCACTTGCGGTTATTGGTAAGAGAACTTAAAATTGACCGTTGAAAACTAAATAACCTAGAAAAATGCTTTATTTTACCTATGGAATGCCCATTTCATGTGAAATAGCGCGTTTTAGGGTGTACACTAATTATTAACTACAACAGTGGCAAGAGAAATTTATGTTTTATGGATTTCAATTTAGCGGTAAACCTGGAACAACAACCGGAAAACCTCATTATCTAAGCGGCAAAAGAAATGTAACCGGAAAATTACACGTTTTCAAAACTCGAAAAGAACTAATTGCCTGGGCACATGCCAGACCAAAACGTGTTATTACCTCAAAAAATGAGGCAAAAGATCTCTATTTTGCCGGATTGGGACGTTCCGAATATGAAGCACATATATACGAGTTGAAGTGTGCTTTGTAGATTTATCAGCTCGACATATTAATTAACAACTAAACCTCAAACAGGTTCTTTCGGCGGATTTTATTTGTATTAAAATAAAACCGTTACAGGGGCTTGTGCCTCCTCAGTACTGCTGACCATATTATTTTAACAATATTTAACAACAGCTTATTGATACCAGTCGTTTCAATCATTGAAAATCCGTTAGGATAGCCATATAGTATTGTCCTTTATCACTACACAAATAAATTCTTTTAATGAATAATCAATCAGATTCAACTGCCGGCTTTATCGACTATTTAAAAACATTCCCTTTATTTCTATTACCTACTCATTTTCTTTCCGCCTTATTGCATCGCTTTATGCGCATTGAATGGCCGGCCTTTAAAAATCTGCAAATGAGTCTATTCTGCAAAGTTTATCCCGTTAAATTGGATGAAGCGAAAGAACAAGATTTTAATTTTTATAAAAACTTTAATCAGTTTTTTACCCGTGAATTAAATACAGAAGCTCGCCCTATCACTACCGACAAGAGCAAAGTATTGTGTCCCGTAGATGGTGCCATTAGTGAATTAGGGCCAATCAAAACCGACCTATTATATCAGGCTAAGGGACACTATTTTACACTAGAAGAGCTGTTAGGCGGAGATTACGAGTTAGCCAAACAATTTGAACATGGGCAATTTGCTACTATTTATCTTTCCCCAAAGGATTATCACCGTATTCATATGCCGGTAGATGGTAACTTAAAACAGATGATCCATATTCCAGGACAATTATTCGGCGTCAATCCCTCTTCCGTAAAAGCTATTCCACGCTTGTTTAGTCGAAATGAACGGGTGGTCAATATCTTTGAAACCCCAGCAGGACCGATGGCCTTAATTCAGGTAGGAGCCATATTTGTTTCCAGTATCGAAACAACCTGGCATGGAGTCGTCACCCCTCCGAGGCGTCCAGATATCCAAAGCTGGTCATATGACACGCAACATCAGCTTAAACAAGGTCAGGAGATGGGTCGCTTTAATATGGGTTCTACGGTGATTTTACTTTTTGCTCAGGATCAGATTGAGTGGCAGCAATATCTGCGACCAGAGACTCTAGTACAACTTGGTAATTATATGGGTCAGATTAAAACAACTTGACCTAAGCCGAAGGCAAATACTGATCAGCAAACTGTGAAGCAACCAAATACTCTAATGATTGGAGTAAGATTGCCCTCACTGTTGGCTTAACTATTGTTAGGATTATTAAAACAACCTGGCGTTTTTCTCAGTGGCGAGTATGCCAACTGTCTGGTAAATGAAAATCGTGTAGGCGTTTTTTTATAGAACTATGAGCATTTGCCAAAACATAAGCCAATTGCTTATAACTAATAATTTGAGATAATCCATAATAGATTCCCGTCCCCAATAACATTAGAAAAAGGCCGAAAAATAAAATGGTTGGAACTACGGTAAAAAAACCGATATAAGAAATTAATAATACATCTAACATCGTTATTCCCCTGATTAATATGTGAGACAGTCCCCGCAAGAGAAAATCGATACTCCATTACCTTGGATTATTATTATAGACACAATTTAGCAAAATACCATATTTTTTATAATAAAATTAACATTAATATATTTTTTAGTTTTTTCACGTGCAAAATTAACTTCATCAAACTGATTTATATACATATATTTAAACCATTTCGCTAAACCACAAAAATTTAGAAGTGAATACATTTTCCTATTCTGAGGAAAAAATACATAAAAATAGACTGTTTTTATAATTTTTATTGATGATGATTTTAAGTTTTATAGCTGACAGTCACTTTTTTACATTACGCCACCCAGAACAACATAATCAACCACTAACTCGTGAAAATAGTTACAGGTAATTAACTAAAATATATAATATTTTTTATACTTAAGCGTGTTGCCATTTTTTTATTTTTTTTCATCTCCAATGCAAAAAAACAATATTCAAACAGAAGCTTTGCTAAAACAAAGGAATGATTTAATTACCTTAGATGGCATTTTTTCGACTGTTTACTTATGATAAGGTCATGCAGCCTCAAACCTACATTACTTTATTCAGCGCAATAGTATTAAGCGGCGCGCTCCAAGCTTTTTTCCTGGCATTTTTAGTGGTGCTGGTAAGGCCCAATAATTTCCGGGTTAACCGCTATTTAGCCATATTATTGATCACTTTAGGTACAGCACTACTCAATTGGTTTCTGGCCTATAGCAACTATTTTTCCTATGCCAAACCGTTAATCGGTTTTTATGCCCCCCTGGAAATTATCTACGGTCCCTTAATCTACCTCTATATTCGCGGATTGACCCAGCCGGAAACAGAAAGAACTGATAAAACCCAACTCCTGCATTTTCTGCCGGTCCTTCTAGCCTGTTTTCTATTAATCCCGTTTTTCAACCTCTCTTACGAAGAAAAACTATTTATGATTAAAAGTGGTTTTAGCCTGGAAAGCATTAATGATAGCGTACTAGCCAGTATGGGAACTTTCATTCTGGCTTGCGTAATTTCCTATAGTATTTACCTCTATCTATCATTCCGCTTACTTATTCAGCATCAGCAAAAATTACCCAATTATTTTTCCTTTCGGGAGAAAGTCACCCTCTCATGGGTTCGCAACCTTATTATTGTTATGTTGTTGTTCTGGTTATTAATGGTGCTATTTTTAGTATTACTACATGGTCACAGCAACATGGAATGGTATATGGATGGAATGCTTTTATTTAGTATTGTCGCCATCCTTTATCTGGGAACCATGGGAATATTGCAACCACGGGTTTATCGACCCATTCGAATCAGAATTGAACAGAACGAAGAAATTCCGGTTAATGATGAGAAATATAAAAAGTCGGCACTTAATGATGAAATGATGAGCAAAATACTCCTGCGTCTAAAGCAAGTTATGGAAAATCAGCAACCTTATCTTAATAGTAATTTGACACTGCCCGAGTTGGCTCAATTAGTGGAAGTCTCACCTAATTATCTTTCACAGGTTATTAATGAAAAACTGCAGATGAATTTTTTTGACTATATCAATTCCCATCGTATTGAGGTGGCAAAAAAATTACTGGTGGAACCTTTACCCTATACTCGAACGATTTTAGATATTGCTATGGAATCGGCTTTTAATTCTAAATCGGCATTTTACAGCTCATTTAAAAAACAAACAGGTTTAACCCCAGTACAATATAAAAAGGCTTATAAGCCTAGCCTATAAAGTCCTTTCCTACCCAATAATACAGATTTTTGTCCTGGCCTATCCATCCGGTCTATTTTTACAGATAGGGGGATATAATAAAAACATAATCTCTAAAAAGGCTATTAGACCATGACAAGCAAATCAACCTGGCTGCTGTTTTTATTGTTCTTAATATTATGTTTAATACCAACCATCACCTTAGCTGAAAGACTGGACAGCCCTAATAATGAACCCAGTATTAAACATGCTACTGACCGCAGCACTGAAATTCTAAATATTGTCGATGATCTCTGGCGTGGGCAATCCTCCTACGCTAAAACTACTATGCAGGTTAAAACTCAACACTATACACGAAATATGCAAATGGAAGGATGGTCCAAGGGTAAAGAAAAAACCCTATTCCGGATTCTGGAACCATTAAGGGAAAAAGGCACCATAACTCTGAAATCCGGCAATCACATTTATACCTATCTGCCTAAAACTGATCGCACCATTCGCTTAACCAGCGGTATGATGATGGGCTCCTGGATGGGCAGCCACATCACCAATGATGATCTGGTCAAAGAAGCCCGATATGCCGAAGACTATGATGCCAAGATATCATTTGAAGGTGAGCGCAACGACCAACAGGTCATCGAATTTACTTTAACCCCCAAAGAAGATGCCGCCGTGGTTTGGGGCAAAATTCTCCTGACTATCGAAGCCGATGGTTACAACCCCATTATCGAGTACTACTATGACGAAGATATGCAATTGGCACGGACCTTTACATTTAACCAGAAAAAAATGTTAGGAGGTCGTTTACGACCCTCAGTTTTTCGGGTAATTCCGGCCGACGAACCGGATGAATATACGGAATTTATTTATCGCGAGTTACAATTTGATATAGATATTAGTGATAGGATTTTTAGTAAATCCAGCCTGAAAAAACGCTAAGGTTCCCCCTTAATAAGGAGATTGGAACATGAATACCCTAATAATCGCCAGCCGCAATACCTATCGCCATTGGCGACGTTCATTGGTCACCATTTTGGCCATGGCCTTTGCCTGTGCGGTCAGCATTGTATACGGCAGCTTAGTTGCCGGAATGGTATATGGCAGTCAATATAATGCTATATCAATGAACAATGGCGATATTCAGATCCATGCCAAAGGCTATCGTGACGATCCTGATCTTTATAAACGGATCCCCGATTCCACTGAACTCATCAAATCGATTAAAAATTCCGGATGGTTTGCCAGTGAACGAACTTATGCCTATGGGCTAATGGCCAGCGAAGCCAGTTCCTCAGGAGTTCAACTACGTGGTGTCGATATCGATAACGAAATGACCGTCACTCAGATATATAAACACTTGATGCAAGGTGACTGGCTAAGTGACGACAAACCTATGGGCGTCGTTATCGGAAAAAAACTGGCTCGACAATTGGAAGTCCAGCAGGGGGATGAATTGATCTTTATTGGTCAGACCGCAGACGGTTATATGGCCAATGATCGCTATGAAATTTCAGGTATTCTTAAAACCATCTCGGCTAGCGTAGACAGCAGCGGTGTCTTTATGAGTAATAAAGCACTACAAACCTTATTGACTCTACCCGCTGAAGCACATGAAATCGCGATTATGCGCCCGGATCGAGAAATGGATCTTCAGAAAGCTACCGCTTACATTCAATCCCTAGCTCCTGACTACGAAGTGAATCATTGGCAGGAGCTAATGCCGGTTATCGCGCAATTTTTAAAAACTGTTGAAGTTCAGACCACTATCCTGATTGTTTTCAGCTATATTGCCGTGGCAACCATAGTCCTAAATGCCATGTTAATGAGTGTCTTCGAACGTATCCATGAATTCGGCGTCATGAAAGCGGTCGGCGTCAGCCCTTGGCAACTGATTAAGTTAATCTACGTGGAAAGCCTTTTACAAACCTTTATTGCCAGTATCATCGGACTAATTTTCGGTTATCTCTACTCTTATCACCTGCAATTTGATGGCATCGATATGACCAATCTGGCCGATGAGATCTCCTTTGCCGGAATAGCCATGAACCCAATCTGGTATGCCCGTATTACCAACTCGGCTTTATTTGAACCGATTATCTTATTATTTGCCATTACCGCATTGGCGGTAATATACCCAGCCATTAAAACGGCCCTTATGCGGCCATTGGATGCTATACATTATCAGTGAGGCTAATAATATGAACTTAAATAAACTCGCTTGGCGAAATCTTTGGCGACGCAAACGGCGCACCTTTATTACCGCTTCATCCATAGCCTTTGGTCTATTTTTGGCACTGACTTTTACCGGTGCCGGAGACTACTTTTATACCCGCATGATCGATGCCGGTGCCAGTATGGGTATGGGACATGTCACAGTTCAAGCACCTGATTATCAACGAGCTCCCAGTTTAAAAAAACGCATCGACCAAATTGAAAAGCGACAATTTTCTATATTGCAAATGCCGGAAGTGGCCGACGCCATCATTCGCATTAATGGTCACGCCATGTTTGCCAGTGCTCGCAAACAGATAGCCGGAGCCTTTATTGCCATTGATCCAACTCGGGAAAACAGCCGAAACAATCTGTTTATCCGTACCCTGATAGAGGGCAATGTGTTTTCCGAAGACAATAAGCGCGGCATCGTTATCGGCCATAAACTAGCGGAAAAACTGCAACTGAAATTAGGCAAAAAACTGGTCTATACCACCACCGACGTTGAAGGTGAAATTGTCAGCGCCATGGCTAGGGTGACCGGCGTATTTAAAACCGGAGTCCCGGAAGTGGATAGCAGGATGGCACTACTGCCCATAAAAAGCGTTCAAAAAACCATCGGCTACCAAAGCGACGAAGCCAGTCTGATTGCCATTTTAATAAAAGATCAACGCAAGGCTCAACAACTGCGCAAACAACTGGCCGCACACACCCTTTTTCAAGCTACAGAAGTTTTAAGCTGGCGCGAATCGCAACCGGAGTTGGCTGGAATGATCAATACCGATAAAAGCGGCAACTATATCAGCCAGTTTTTTATCGCCCTGCTGGTCACCGCCGGAATATTAAACACCATGTTAATGAGCGTATTGGAACGCAAACACGAATTCGGTATTGTGCTGGCTATCGGCATGTCACCGGGACAACTATTTAAGCTGGTTATGCTGGAAGCTTTTTGGCTGGCAGTAATAGGGCTCTTAGTGGGTTTGGTGATCTGTATTCCCTGGTATTTTTATATGTACCATATCGGTATCGACCTCAGCTCCGTTTATGGGGATAACTTTGATTTTGGTGGCGTATTGATCGATCCGGTATTAAAACTAAGACTATTTATCGAGAGTGTTGTAACCATATTAGCCGGATTATTCTCCCTGGCCTTGATTGCCGGAGCTTATCCGGCCTGGAAGGCAGGCAGGACTGTGCCGGTGGAAAGCATCAAAGCGGTTTAATCTTAAGGACATTATAGAATGACTCAACAAAGCGAAAATATTGTTACATTGGAAAATGTCAGTAAAACCTATATCCAGGGAAAGGTGGAAGTACATGCCGTGAATAATGTCTCCCTGCAGATTAAAAACGGCGATTTTGCTGCCATATGCGGTCCTTCCGGCTCCGGTAAGACCAGCTTATTAAACTTAATCGGCGGACTGGATAAGCCCAATCAAGGTCAGATTACGGTTGATAGTATCGATCTCGCCAGTTTAAGTGGCTCGGCCCTATCGGAAATCCGTAAGCATCGCATCGGTTTTGTATTTCAAGCCTATAATCTAATTCCAGTATTAACGGCCTATGAGAATGCCGCCTTTGTATTAAATCTACAAGGCATTAGCGATAAGGAATGCCATAATCGGGTCATGAGAACTCTAAAATCGGTGGGGTTGGAAGGATTGGAAAACCGCACACCGGATGAGATGTCCGGCGGGCAACAGCAACGGGTTGCCATTGCCCGCGCCATTGCCACCAAACCGGCAATTGTTCTGGCCGACGAACCAACCGCCAATGTGGACTCTCATACCGCCGAATCCCTATTGGATTTAATGCAACAGCTCAATCGGGACCAAGGTATTACATTTTTATTTTCTACCCACGATCAACATGTGATGGACAGGGCTAATCGTATTATCCGAGTGGTAGACGGCGGAGTTGAATCCGATGAAATTCAACATTAAAGCGATTATCCTGCCTGTTCTTTTTCAGCTTGTCCTTATACCGACCAGTCAGGCTTTCTATTATTGGCAGGAAGATAGCCAAAGTCTGGAACTAAGAGGACTGGTTCGAATTTTTGCAACAGCGACTCATAATCCCGACAATTCGCTACTCTATAAAGAAAGCAATATTAGTGGTACCGCCGCCGTTGGCCGATTAATTGTAGACAGCAGCTTAAGTGATAATCTTTCCTTTGAAGCGCAAATCGTATCCAGCTATATTCCGCAACATATTCAAAATCGAGGCAGCCGAATTCAACACTTTCCCGACATAGAGCGTAGTGATAGTCTCAATACAAGTGCCGATAATAACCAGGCTCGACTATTTATCGATCGACTCAATCTGCAATACGAAAGTGATAAACTACACCTTAAAATCGGTCGCCAACCGATAAATCTGGCCGCCACCTACTATTTTACCCCCAATGATTTTTTTGCCCCCTTCGCCGCCCAGACCTTTTATCGAGCCTATAAACCCGGAGTCGATGCCGCCCGAGCCGATATTCAATTGGGCGACCTATCGCAACTATCATTAATCGGTGTATTAGGTTATGAATTTGAACCGGATAATGACACCTTATGGAGTAAAAATCCCAAAGCGGATCAAAGCTCGTTTATAGTGCGCTCATCAACGGTTTTTAAAGATTTTGAAATTGCCCTACTAGCCGGTTCGATAAAAAAAGACAAAATACTCGGTATGGATATGCAAGGGGAACTTTTCGATTGGCTGGGCATTCGTGCTGAAGGACATTATTTTATGCCTCAAAACTCCACGCAAGACAATCACACTGAATTTTCTCTGGGGCTGGAACATCGTTGGGAAAATAGCCTGATCATTCGAGTCGAACAGTTTTATCATGGCAAAGGAGCCAAAAACACCGAAGACTACGACTTTGCAACAGCCTTGCCCAACCCAGATACAAGCTATCTAGCCCGCCACTATAGCGCCCTGGGAGCTAACTATGAAATGACACCGCTATTAAATACCGATGCACTGTATTTATACAATTGGGTGGATCAATCACGAGTTGCTGCATTTAATGCCGTTTACTCTTTATCCGATGAATCGGAACTGGTGTTTAATCTCAATATTCCGATGGGGAAAAAAGCTGAGGGATTAGAATTCAATAGTGAATTCGGTAATCAAGGCAAATCGATTAGCCTAGAATGGCGGCAGTACTTTTAAGAACAATAGATAATCAACTACTTTTCCTCCCCCCCTTTTGTGGTAAAATTTTTAAAAAATCTTTCGCTTCACTATTACATGAAGAACAAATCCAATTGAGCACTCTTAAGTCACCATAAGGTATCGATCAAGTAATATATTATTAAATATCAATATTCTTTATAATGTTATCCTTCATATTTTATTGGAAAAGCGCCACATTTTAGTTTGGGATAAATTAATGTTAAGTACTAGAATATTTTTAAACGCAAATTATCTAAAGCTTCGAAATTTCCAAAAGCTTTTTCTATACTTTGTTGTTTCTTTACTCATCGCCTCCTCAAAGGTCTATTCTGACGACTCCATTCAATGGGTTGGATGCGGAATTACCAAAAATGCCTTTACCAAAACTCTTGCAACCGCTTTTAAAGAAAAGACCTCGACTCCCGTTTTTGTGCGTGGTGGAGGTGCTTTAAAGGGAATACGAGATGCAGCTTCAGGACGAGCCGATATTGGCGGGACGTGTCGTTTGGCCCTGGATTTCCCGGAAGAAAAAAATGCTCAACTTCATCATGTTGCCTGGGATGCTCTGGTTTTAATGGTCCCCAAACAAAATCCCATCAATAATCTGAGCTCAAAAGAAGTTCATGGGATCATTAACGGCAATATCAAAAACTGGAAACAACTTGGTGGAAATGATCAAGCTATAGAGTTTTATAGTCGGCGCGGTGCTTTAAGCGGTGTGGGCCATATGTTCAGGGTAATGTTTTTTAAACAACCCGGTATCCAATATCAAAATGCTATTGATGTCCCACGCTCATCCGGCCTAGTCGAGATGCTGGTTGGCAAAGGAGAAGGTACTATTGGGATATCCGGTGCTTCCAGCGCCCAGAAGCGTATAGGTATAAAAATGCTGTCATTGGATGGCATCTATCCCAGCAAGGAAAATATTCAAAATGGAACCTATTATCTGATTCGTCCCCTTTACTATGCAACCAACCTAAATCCCAACCAAAAGACCCAACAATTTATTGATTTTGCCTTAAGCCATGAAGGACAAACCATTATCTCCCAACAAAATGTCGTTAATCTGGAAGAAGGTAAGCAATTGTTGAAACTCTTTAAGGACCGTTTCGGCGAAGAGCATTTAGCACCAGCTCTTCAATAGATTGATTTTACTTATATTTTTATTATTTAATTTAAATAGTTAATGCATTAATGACTATTCGAACGACTCTCTTCACATCGTCAATTTTGGTATTCGTCCTATTTTTACTGGCGATATCCATCGCATGGTGGACCTTTACTCATACGGCGGAACAGGAAGCCTATTCACAACAGGTAGATAGCAGCCTGCTAAAGTTACAACTCGTCCAAAAGGCAGTCGATGATGCACTTTTACTACACGGCATACCGGTTACTATTGAAGAGATACATAAAAAAGTAGCTGGATATCAGACCATTATTGACGCATTGGGCCGAAAAAAAATGCGGCACCAATACTTTATCAAGCGTTATCAGTCATTACAAAACCAATGGCAGGAGTATCGAATTCTGATAGATGCCATTTTGGCTTTAGAGTTTATCGCCTCAGACAATGAAGATGCGTTATTTCTATTCTATGACCTACGAGAACGAGAAGAGACGATGTTAAAACTGTTGACTGAAATGAGTCAGCACATCCACGAAGATATGATAGCGTCGGCCGAAAAAACTTACCTAATCGTTTTAATCCTGGTAGTGGGTATTACCTTTGGCTTAATTTTCCTATTATTTCATCTCTATAAAATTATCATCCCCCCTCTAAATGACTTATCTAAAGTATTGATTAAAACCGAAGCTGATGGTGATTTTTCATTACAGGCGCCGTACTGGAGTAACGATGAAGTGGGATTGGCGGTAAAAGCCTTTAATAAACACATGCAAAGGTTAAATATGGGGATTCAGGATGTCAATCATGTTATGTCTGCTTTAGCCAATGAAAAATTCGATCAACGCGTTATAAAAGAGATGAACGGTGATCTGGAGAAACTCAAGTTAGGGGTCAATTATACGGCAAATGAGCTGTCCTTGTCGGTAAAGGCACGAAAAAAAGCGGTTCATGACGCTCAGTTAGCAAACCAGGCCAAATCTGAGTTCCTGGCCAATATGAGCCACGAAATCCGCACTCCCATGAACGGCATTATAGGCATGATCAATCTATTACTCGATTCCAAACTGGAACAGGAACAAAGGTTACAAGCCAAAACCGTAAAAACCAGTGCAGAATCACTATTAAATATCATTAACGACATTCTGGATTTTTCCAAAATTGAAGCCGGCAAACTGGATTTAGAATTCCTCGAATTCAATATGGGAAGTCTGCTTTCGGAATTAAGCCTTAGCCTGGGAGGACGCGCCCAGGAAAAAAATCTTGAATTTATCTGTTTGCATACTCAGTTAATCGACAGATGGTATAAAGGAGATCCTGGAAGAATTAGGCAGATCTTAAATAATTTGGTCGGTAATGCAATCAAGTTTACCGAACAAGGCGAAGTAGCAGTACATGTAAAAATTGAGCATCATAAAAATGAGCACGATCTGCTGCGTTTTGAAGTTGTTGATACCGGTATCGGCTTGGATAAAACGGCTTGTGAACAATTGTTTGACCGGTTTACACAAGCGGATACATCAACCACCAGAAAGTACGGGGGATCAGGTCTGGGATTATCTATCAGTCGGCAATTGACAAAGCTGATGGGTGGAGAAATTGGCGTTGAGAGTACTATAGGTCAAGGCTCCACATTTTGGTTTACTATCGAGTTGAAATGTATTGAAGCACAGGAAAAATTTTATACTCATGTTTCAGATTTGAAACAGGAAAACATCCTCGTGGTAGATGACAATGAAACTAACCGCTTATATATGGAGCAAATCCTAGCCAGCTGGAATATCTCTCATCAAGTGCTGCCCGATGCTGAACAGGCCTTACACGAGCTGGATAGGGGAGTAGAACAAAATACTCCCTATACGGTCAGCTTTATTGATATGCAAATGCCGGGTATGGATGGGGCTGAATTATGTAGAAACATCATAGCCCGGGATAAATTCACCCAATTGAAAAAAATCTTATTTTCATCTCAGGCGCAACGTGGAGATGCCCAAAAAGCTAAGGAAATCGGTTTTAATGGCTATATCAGCAAACCGGTGGTACCGTCGGAAATTTACAATGTCCTTTTACAGGTGTGTCAATTAAAAGAGAACGACACAGCCTTAATCACCCGTTACAGCACAGTTGAACAACCCAAATTTAATGCTAGGGTCCTGATAGTTGAGGATAATGTTGTTAATCAAAAAGTGGCAAGTGCCATGCTAAAGAAATTCGGGGTTGATATCGACGTGGTTGCTAACGGTAAAGAAGCCATTACAAATTTAACTAAACTACCTTACGATTTGATCTTTATGGACTGTCAAATGCCGGTCATGGACGGTTATGAAGCCAGCAGACAAATCCGCAATAAAAACAGCGGAATTAACGATAGTAACCTGCCCATTATCGCCATGACGGCCAATGCAATGAAAGGCGATAAAGAAAAATGCCTCGCATCAGGCATGAGTGATTATATCTCAAAACCCGTAAAACCTGATGCTCTCAGACAAATGATGGAAAAGTGGCTGCACGACCAAATGAGAATTGAAAGTTGAAAGTTGAAAGTTGAAAATCATCCATTATTTTGCGATCTAAAGCCAAACTCTTTGTTCCAATGTTTTACGTTGGAATGCATATAGAATTGACTCATAGGTATATTTAATTTAGAAAAGTGGTCGATTAATCTAACAGTTCGACTTTAGGCATATTGGTTACCACAAGAATTGTGGGGACCAGAGCTAAGAATTAATATTGAAGTGAGATTATAATTTAAAACCAATTATAAAATGGTATAAGAACCTCTTCCGACGTAAACCGTCAGTTCAGTTTGCAGGCGAGGCATTACCTGGATTATTTTGACGTATTTAAAACCCCGCCCTAATTTGCCTCGATCCTGGTAAATTTAATCTTTTGCAGCAACCAAACGTTGATATAAGGAATCTTTTAGTACCGCTCTATTGTGTTTCATTTGATGCATGGCTTCATCATCAATGGGAGCGCCGTTTACTTCGAGCTTTCGAATTTCCTTGTCGAGCACGGTGTATTCTTTGTTTTCTTCTGCAAAGGTTTCATCACTTTCACTGAGCTTGGCAATAATATCTTGATATTCAGGAAAGTCATGAACAAGAGAGTGATCTTCGCCTAACATATTGACCTCGTTTCTGTCGTTAAATAACCAGAATGAATTCTTTGATGTTAAACCCTACATAGAGTTAAACAACAAATTATTAGTTAAATAATAAATCATGATTGTGTCTGGGGTAAAGGATTTTTAACTGTCTTTTACAGATTTGATGAAACCCAAATAATTGTATATAACAGTTGTGTCTTTTAACTTGTATCAATTTAAATAGACGGTATTATCTGTAATATTTAGCTTCGCAAATATTACTGCTAATTCGATCAAAATGAATAACGACCAAGGCCCGAAATCTAATTCCATAAAAGCCAAACCACGCATTGTGCATTGGGCTCATAAAAGCCTATTCACTATCTGTGGTCTGGTTGCATTAGTTTTAGGCATTATCGGTATTGTTTTACCCTTACTTCCCACTACTCCTTTTATATTATTAGCTGCATTCTGTTTTTATCGCGGTTCCAAACGTTTACATGATTGGTTGGAGTCTCAGCCTTGGTTGGGAAAACAGTTGCATTTATGGCGAGAAAAGCGCGCAGTTTCTAAGAAGGTGAAAACTATTGCCTTAGTTTATCTCTGGTTAGCCATTGGGGCTACATCGATTTTCTTTCTAAGCACTCCTTGGCCGCGCTTACTGTTATTGGCCGTTGCAATCACCGTTACCATTCATCTACTGCGATTAAAGACATTAGACGCTAATTAACTTAGCATACAGTTGCGGCTTGCTCTTTCTGTTCATCAGCAATCCCCGAATAAAGCGGTTGATTTAATGTAACCAACTCTTCGGCAATAGTGGAATGGCCACGGTATTATCAAAATGTTTTATCACTTCCCTTTCCTCATTTTGGAGTTTAACAATCCGCTTAAGAGCTCCTCAAGCGGATTTATCGTTTTAACCTATACTTTAGGCTTTTGCTAGGTATGCTGATAACTCTTCCGAACCACCAATATATTCACCGTTAATAAATACCTGTGGCACCGTATCTTTACCAGTGATGGCACGAACCGAGGAGATTCTGGCATTGCTACCAATACTAATCTCATCGTATTTCATATTCGATTCCTGCAACATGGCTTTAGCCTTGGCGCAAAATGGACAGCCCGGTTTAGTCATAATGGCCACATCTTTTGGTTTATCTGCATTTGGATTTATAAAGTTAAGCATGGTATCTGCATCGGACACTTCAAACGGGTCGCCCGGTACATTCGGCTCAATAAATTGCTTTTCGATCACGCCATTTTTCACCAACATGGAATAGCGCCAGGAACGTTTACCAAAACCAAGGTCATTTTTATCCACCAACATATCCATGCCTTCGGTGAACTCGCCATTACCATCAGGAATCAAGCTTACATTTTCCGCTTCTTGATCGGCTCCCCAGGAATTCATAACAAAAGCGTCGTTGACCGACATACAAACAATTTCATCAACGCCATTTTGTTTAAAGGTTTCTGCTAACTCATTGTAACGAGGTAAATGAGTCGATGAACAAGTTGGTGTATAAGCCCCCGGCAAAGAAAACACGATTACAGTTTTATCCTTAAAAATTTCATCCGTAGTCACATCGACAAATTCATTATTTTGACGTGTTTTAAACGTTACCTGAGGTACGGTTTGTCCTTCGCGATTAGTCATCATGATTATTCTCCAATTATGTTTAAATATGTTTTACAGTAAGTTTTGTTTAAATTTGTTTTAAGCTGTTGCTTAACGTTGAACCTATTGTCAACCAAACCATTTAATTTGTGAAATCGTTTATTTCTTTTGTTATGATAGATAGAACCTATCGATTTAAAATAAATCAAAACTTTTATGAATTTACGTGACCTGGAATATCTAATCGCCGTAGCCGATGAACTGCATTTTCATAAGGCTGCCGAAAAATGTTTTGTCAGCCAACCGACCTTAAGTGGCCAGATTAAAAAGCTGGAGGACGAACTAGGGGTATTATTAATCGAACGTACTAATCGTCAGGTGATGATGACAGATGCAGGCAAAGCTATTGTGGAACAAGCCCGCACAGTGATTAGTGGTAGTAAAATTATTAAGGAAATGGCTCAAAGTTTTGACGATCCCATGCAATGCGAAATTCGATTGGGCCTGATCCCCACGGTTGCCCCTTATCTCTTACCGAAAATAATGAAACCCTTAAGAGAGCAGTTTCCACACCTAAAATTGTGGCTGCATGAATATCAGACTCATATTTTATTGGAAAAACTACGTTGTGCCGAACTGGACTTGCTAATCTTGGCACTTCCCATTGATAAACATGAATTTAGTGAATGGGATCTATTCAAGGAACCCTTTTGGTTAGCCCTAAGTCCTGAAGATGAATTAGCCAATAAACCTTGCGTAACACTGAATGATATTAACCATAAAGAAATATTACTATTGGAAGAAGGCCATTGCCTACGCGACCACGCTTTAGATGTTTGTTATCTGGCCGGTGCCTCAGAATCCGATAGTTTCCATGCCACCAGTTTGGAAACCCTCCGCCATATGGTTGGAGAGGGAATGGGAATTACGCTGCTACCGGAATTGGCAGTCCCTAGACCGATCGTACCTAGACCGATCGTACCTAGACCGGTCGTACCTCAACCGGTGGTACCAAAAAAAGCCAATCAGGAAGATAATATATGCTATATTCCTTTTACTGAACCAGTTCCAACACGTAGAATCGGCATGTTATTTCGCAAGGGAAGTTATCGGCAAGAGACATATCAGCAGATTGCCGAAGTTATTCGAACACTATTTAATCATTAAACAATTATGAAACAAGCATTACGAAAAATTTTCACCTTTATATTAAATTATTTTGAATCCGGCACAGAAGAATACGCCTATAAATCTTCTCACCGAACCATTTTAATTGCCTTTGGTATCTTATTTTCGCTATTAGCGCTGGGCATACTCTGGTTGGCTCAAGGTCAAGATATAGGTTATCTACTACCGGTTGTTGTCTTTGGCGGTGCTGGGCTAGTTAGCATCATTGTTGGGACTTTGGGTACGGATAGGGCTGTTGCCAAAATTTGGGGCTCACAACGTTAGTTCAATTCCATTAATAAAACGAATAGGCAACCACCACTTCACGAACACCTTTTAATTGCAATTCCACTTTAACGGCCTTGGTTTGGGGGTTGTGAATATCCGTAAAACTATTCTCATCGACTAAAATTTCTCCGGAACGGGCCTGGCTCTCCAACCTTTGCGCCAAATTGACATGATGACCAATGGCCGTAAAGGCCTGTCGTTCATTATCCCCTAGAATTCCCAATACCGCCGATCCGGTAGCAATGCCGACACCAACACCCAAGGGAGACAGGCCTTGTTTACGTCGTTGCTCTTGCAATTCTTTAATGCTTTGCTGCATTCGGATGGCGGCATCAAAAGCTGACTGGGCTATATTTTCCTGACCGGGAAAAACCCCAAACAATGCCATTAGCCCATCACCGACAATTTTATCGATTACGCCATGATTTTCTAAAACCGCTTGTATCATCTGATTTAGATATTCATTTAGAGTATAAATAACTTCCTGGGAATCATGACTCTCATTAAAAACTGTAAAAGCACGAATATCAACAAATAGGGTGCAGATCTGTTTCCGCTCTCCATCCATATTCAATCCGCTCTGTCCTCCCATAATCCGATTCACCACCGGATCACCAACGTGCTTACGCATTAATTTTTGGTGCTTTTCAGAGAGTAGGTGTAATTCATTTTTAGCCTGTTGAATTTTTTCTTCGTTTTCAACTTCTTGGCTTATATCTAAAAACAGAACGCAATAACGCTCGGTTTGAGAGTCTTTAAGGATATGAAGATTAATATGGAGCTTGTCTCTTAGCTCTACATATGGCAAATTAAACTCCGTTTCATCAAATGGGATCATACCCGCCAGAAACGGCGTCAACTCCAGAGCACTAATTCCCGGCTCAATGCCTTCAGGAAAATAAAATAAAACGTCACCACCACATTCCAGTAAAATTTCATCCGTGGAGAAATAGAAATAAGCAAGATGTTTCTGCTTAATCCAAAATTCACTTAAATAGCCCTCAACCAAAGCAGGTAAACTTTGACTATCCATTTAGCACCTGTCCGGCTAAGTGCTGAAAAGCGTCCTCGACTCCCTGACCGGTTTTAGCACTGGAACGAATAAACCAGTAATCACTGTCTTTCAATACCTGAAGCTCAGCGTCATTTAATTCCCATGAATCTGTTAAATCAGCTTTATTTAGTAAAATCACAAAAGGAAGCTCGCCAACCGAATCCATGACTCGTTCCTTTAATGCCAAAACTTTTGATAAAGTGTCAGCCCGAGTGCCATCTGCAACCAGTAAAAATCCGGCTGAACCTTTTAAATAATTCAGATGGATGGGCTTATAGTCTTCATCACCGTGGATATCCCAGATTAATAACTCGATATCCTGATCATTTATCTGCAGCTTTTTAGTATCCACCTTTACACCCAGTGTGGAGTGATATTTTTCCGAGAAGATACTATGCACAAAACGCCTAACCAGACTGGTCTTGCCGACCGCCGAAACACCTAACAAACAGACTTTTTTCTTAATCATTACTCGAGCTCTTTTGCCTCAATATCCACGTGTACCCATTTTGACAACACTTGAAAAAAATCATCCGGTAAAAACGGTTTGGTTAAATAATCATTCATTCCGGCTTCTAGGCACTTTTCCCGGTCACCTTTCATGGCATTAGCTGTCATGGCGATTATGGGTAGGTCTTTATAAATTTCTTGTTTTCGGATCGCCTTGGTTGCTTCTATGCCATCCATTACCGGCATTTGTAAATCCATTAACACCAAGTCATAGTTACTGTTTTTTAACATTTCCAGTGACTCCTGACCATTATTGGCTATCTCTACCACACAGCCTTTATTCTGCATAATTTTTTTCGCGACCATCTGGTTGACGCGATTATCTTCGACCAATAGCACTCGAATATCCTGAAGTTTTTTGTGTTCACCTTCCTGGGCGCGTTTTTTATCCCGATATTCTGTTACAGTTGTAGTATCGGTAATACCAACCAAAATGGAAAAAGTAAAGGTACTTCCTTTTTTCTCTTCACTACTAACTGATATATTCCCGCCCATCAGTTCGGTTAAATGTTTGGAAATCGCTAGCCCTAAACCACTACCTCCATATTCCCGAGTTGTTGAGGAATCGCCCTGTGAAAATCCCTGAAATAATTTAGTAATTTTATCCGGAGCAATTCCAATCCCATTATCTGTCACTGCAAATTCAATTTGCGCCTGTTTATCGCTATTTTCTAGCATTTTGATATTTAAACTAATCTCTCCGGCATTAGTAAACTTAACGGCATTATTACAGAGATTAATCAGAACCTGTCCTAAACGTAAAGGATCACCTAAAAGGTTTCGTTGCACCTGTTGATCAATATTAACCTGGAACTGATTATTTTTTTCCTCTGCTTTAGGAATAATCAAAGCGGATACATTATCTAAAACATCATCCAGACTAAATGGAATACTCTCCACATCCATTTTTCCTGCTTCAATTTTGGAAAAGTCCAGAATATCATTAATAATTCCTAAGAGATTTTTTGCCGCCATCTCTATTTTTTGGATAAATTCTTGCTGTTGCTCATTCAGCTTAGTTTTCAACACCAAATAACCCAATCCCATAATGGCGTTCATAGGAGTTCTTATTTCATGACTCATATTAGCCAAAAATTCACTTTTGGCACGCGTGGCCGCCTCAGCATTTTCCTTTGCCTCTTCCAACTCTTTGGTTCGTTCTTTAACGCGTTGTTCCAAAAGATTATGGGATTTTTCCAATTGTTCGTTGTTCCATAAAATCAGACGTTTATCTTTAATCACGATATAAACGACAAATATGCCTAACACACTGATTAAAAAAAGATTGATTAATAATTTATGTTCAATAAGCTGATTGGCATGACGCTTTTTTAATAGAAATTGTTGCGATGAGTCCAGAGTAACCTTCTCCAAATACTTGATATAGTCACGAAAAATCGATTGACTGCGATCCTGTGCATCAAAGACTTTATCGATTAGAAAAGAGATATGATTTTCTTTTTGATCCTCCTCGAATTCGGAAAGCATTTCCATATACTGAATTTGATATTGCCGCCCTTCCTGAGTGACATCTGAAATTTTGGATAAAAATTCCTGTTCTTTTTTATCCAGTCGTTTTTCACGCAAGGCTAGATTTTGTTTAATAAAGTCACTACGAATTAGAGAGACTTTTTGAGAAATATCATCTAATTCAAACGGATCTTCGGCCTTAATCGCAGCAATAAACTTACGGGTGATATGTTCAATATCGTTAAACATTGACATCACATAAATGTGTTTTTGGAAGTTGTCTTGATACAGGAGCCAAGAACTATCGACTTGTTGCTGCTCATCTAATTTGGAATAGTAAATATCTGCGGTCAGATAAAATATTGCGATAAAACTAAAAATCAGAAATAAAGTTGTGTGTCGCATATATGTTGCAGATACCTAAAGTAAAAGCCGCTTATTATTAATGGCTTAAACATCCTGTTTTGTTGGGAGATTTTTATTAATGGATAATTTAAGATTAGCACTATATGAATAACTCAGCAACCACCTAAACCGTAGATTTTTTTATACAGAAACTTACTCAAACTCCAACTTTATTATTAGATTTCCCTCAAACCATGTATCAATAATAAATCGACCATCGGTATGTTGAGGATTAAACAGAGCTTGTTGCTGAGGCAAAAAATGTATCAAGGCCAGTTTATGGGACGGATAATCAATCCTGAGTCGAATATGATAAGGATAATAACCGTCTAAAAATTGCCGATGATAGGGACCGTTTGTAAGTACAAAACCTTTTTCCGCTTTCGATAAGTTTTGCACCAAGGCCTTAACACATAAAATGGCAGGTGAAGTCAGGTTTTTCAGACTAACCCTTTGCCCCGACAACACAGCTTTTTCAATTCCCTGTGATGATATGATGTCCAGCTTCTTAATATTTTTATATTGGTAAACAATATCCAATTGACCGACCGGATCAAGGTTGTGATAACATTGTTGCATATTAACCCAACCGGTTTTTAAGCTATCTTCGGTTATCATTAACTCGGTGTCGGAAAATAACACCGCTTTGTTTTTAATCGGGGCTATAAATTTGAGTTCTCCCTCATTGACGTCAAGACTTTGAAATTCACTATCATCATTTAGCCAGGCCTCATCTGCATCTTCTGTTTCACTGGCAGGTAAGAGAGGGCTATAGAACATCCATAAACCTAACGCGATTACGGCAAGTATTTTCATCGTGTTTTTTCTCTAATGCCCTTTATTTGTCATAAATTTCGATTATTCTTAGTAGTTTAGGTAAAACAAAAGTAGAAATGCAAGGAGACTATAATGCAAATTGGAATGATTGGACTAGGACGAATGGGAGCCAATATGGTAGAGCGGCTCATAGATAATGGACATCAATGTGTTATTTACAATCGTTCCCAAGACAAAATGGCCGCTTTAGCGGAAAAAGGAGCACTTCCGGCGACCACATTGGAAGCCATGCTTGAACAGATGGAGACTCCCCGCGCTATATGGATGATGATTCCCGCTGCTGCGGTAGATAAAGTAATTCATCAGTTAGCACCACTAATGTCTCCGGGTGATATTCTAATTGACGGTGGCAACTCCTACTACAAGGATGATATTGTTCGTTCCCAAAAGCTATCCGAACTAGGGGTTAAATACCTAGATGTTGGCACCAGTGGCGGTGTGTGGGGTTTGGAACGTGGATATTGCCTGATGATTGGTGGTGATACTAAAGCGGTAAATCATCTGAATCCAGTTTTTGCCGCCTTGGCCCCCGGACAAGGCGAAATAGAACGTACACGCGGTCGAATCGGCGAGTCTAAATCCGAAGAACAGGGCTATTTACATTGTGGTCCATCGGGAGCCGGTCATTTTGTCAAAATGGTCCATAACGGCATTGAATATGGCTTAATGGCTGCCTATGCCGAAGGATTTAATCTCCTAAAACATGCCAATATCGGTCAGCAATCACAAGGAGTTGACGCCGAAACCAGCCCTTTAAGAGAACCAGAGACCTTACAATATGATATCGACGTGGCTGCCGTCAGCGAATTATGGCGACGTGGTAGTGTAGTTTCGTCCTGGCTGTTGGATCTCACTGCCAATGCCCTACATGGTGATGCCACTTTAAATGAATTTTCCGGCCAGGTTTCCGATTCCGGCGAAGGGCGCTGGACCAGTATCGCCGCTATTGAATCAGGAACTCCGGCCCCGGTATTAACTGCAGCACTATTTAATCGCTTTTCTTCTCGCGGCGAAGGGGATTTTGGCGATCAATTACTCTCTGCCATGCGCTATGAATTTGGCGGTCATAAGGAAAAGGGAACTAAATAGTATGAACACTCAAGCCAATAGTAATCGACCTCGGGTTCCCTCTGCTTCCATTTTTGTGGTATTTGGAGCCGCCGGAGATTTGACCAAGCGAAAACTAATTCCAGCATTATATAATCTGAAAAAACAACACCTACTCCCTAAAAAATTTGCCATTGTTGGAGTCGATCGGGGTGCTCGTAGCGAGCAGGAGTTTCGCGACTATTTAACCGAACAAGTACCACAGTTTATTGGCGAGGATTTCGATTCCGATATTTGGGAAGATCTTTGCTCACGAATCTATCTATCCAAGGCTGACTTTAACGAACTCGAAGCCTATGAACGCTTAAAAACCCGATTGAGCGAAGTCGACGAGTTGCAAGGAACTCCCGGCAGTTATCTCTTTTATTTGGCCACACCACCCAGTTTTTTCGGTACTATAGCGGAAAACTTACATGCCGTCGGCCTCGCTAATGAAGAAGATAATTATTGGCGACATATTATTATAGAAAAACCTTTTGGGCGAGATTTAGCATCGGCCAAGGCATTAAACCAGCAGTTGCATCGCTGTTTTAATGAAGATCAGATATTTCGTATTGACCATTATTTGGGTAAGGAAACGGTACAAAATATTCTTGCCTATCGGTTTGCCAATAGTACTGTGGAACCTATCTGGAACCACCGCTATATTGATCATGTGCAAATCACCGTGGCAGAATCGGTGGGAGTAGAAAACCGGGCCAGTTATTACGAAACTGCCGGCGCCTTACGGGATATGATTCCCAACCATCTCTTGGCGGTATTATCAGTTATTGCCATGGAACCGCCCAATTCATTTGCCGCCAATGCCTTACGCGACGAACAAACCAAGGTATTAAGGGCAATTCAACCGCTTGATCCGGAAGATGTCTTAACCCAAACCGTACGAGGACAATACGGTCCCGGACTAATGCGTAACGAACAAGTCCCGGGCTATCGGGAAGAACCAAAAATCGACCCCGCATCAAAAGTGGAAACTTTTGTCGCGATGAAACTCATGATCGATTCCTGGCGTTGGGTCGGTGTCCCTTTTTATATTCGTACCGGCAAGCGTCTACCGGGACGCTATACTGAGGTGGCGGTATATTATAAACAGGCCCCCAATGCTATGTTCCGAGATTCCCCTTTGGCTCTGCAAAATATGCCGGCCAACAAGTTAATTTTAAGACTACAGCCCAATGAAGGCATCGACATGAGTTTTAATGCCAAGATTCCCGGTCCCAGTATGAACTTGGGCAATGTCGTTATGGATTTTCATTATAGTGATTATTTTGGGGCAGATCCCACCACGGGCTACGAAACTTTAATTTACGATTGTATGAACGGGGATGCCACATTATTTAAGCGAGCCGATAATATTGAAGTGGGCTGGGAGATAGTGGAACCGATTCTGGATGTATGGGGAGCCTTACCCGCTCGCAGTTTCCCCAATTATGAAGCCGGTACCTGGGGTCCCAAAGAAGCCGAAGAACTATTGCAACGTGACGACAGGGAATGGAATGCCTGCAGAGTATGTCAAACCGGTAATTAACCCATTCGAGATAACGATGAAAAACCGCTTAAGGACCGATATAAAAATATTCCAGTTGGAAAACGCCGATGAAGTGGCGAAAAAGCTTTCCAAACGAATGTTGCAATGTGCCCGAAAAGCAATCAAGCAGCGTCAAGCATTCCATTGTGTTTTAGCGGGAGGGAGCACTCCAAAACATGCCTACCAATTACTCAGTAAAACAGATAGCGATTGGTCACATTGGCATCTATATCTGGGCGACGAGAGAGTATTACCGGCTGAACACCCGGATCGAAATAATATGATGGTTGAGGAAAACTGGTTAAATCAATTGACAAGTCCTATGCCGAATTGGTATCCCATTGCAGCCGAGCTAGATATAGAAAATGCCGTAAATGCCTATACGAATACACTGGCTAGTATTAAACAATTTGATTTGGTGCTACTGGGCATTGGTGAAGACGGCCATACTGCCAGTTTATTTCCTACTCATTTTCACCCTTCGGGCAAATCGGTACTATCGGTTCTCAATTCTCCAAAGCCACCAGCAGAAAGAATTTCCTTAAGCCTGGAACGCCTGATAAAAACCCGAGAAATTATCGTTGTGGTTACTGGTAAGTCCAAGCAATCGGCTATGTTACAATGGCTGGATGGTATCAATTTGCCTATCACCAAGGTTATCAATAATGCCGTTAATGCCAAGGTGGAATTATTAATTGATTACCAGGCATGTCCGGAACTAATGCAATAACGAGACTTAGTATTTGAAATTCATAATAGCCCTAAAATAAACGACAATATTTATATTCTTATGAACAGCAAGCCAATAAAGATTACCTTAGCCATTCCCTTCAATTTGTACCAACAACTCACTATTGAAGCAGATAAGGGTGACGTTCTCGTCAACGATGAAATCATTTCTCGCCTGGAAAAAACGTTTGACCTGGACGAAGTGGAAAAAGAACTACATGATGAGGTAGAACGATTAAAAGAAAATGATTGCGCCGAAAAAAACAATGGTAACGGCACTTCACGCGATATCGCCATTCAAAATGAAGAACTACGCATTATGATGACCAAAATGGAACGTTTGGAGAAAGATTTAGGCGAAATTAAAAATATCGTTAAAAACAAAATTAGGTAGTCGACCCTGAAAAAAGCTAACAATAACTCGATGCTCCGTTCTGCTGTCTATGCCTCACTCCAGTATGACACAATCTTCATAAGAGGAGATAAGTATCAATCAGTCACCTGGAGAGCACATATAGCA
>Ga0209692_10000486_pt1 | contig 91661 bp, 82 predicted proteins | sample tdDd472_FD_187129 | JGI IMG/M metagenome (GOLD analysis project Ga0209692, IMG submission 187129) | Marine sediment microbial communities from the Atlantic coast under amendment with organic carbon and nitrate - tdDd47.2 (SPAdes)... | ecosystem: Environmental > Aquatic > Marine > Coastal >...
AAAGAACTTCTTACTCTTTACTACTTCCAACCCTTCTTCCAACTCCTACTTTGTAGCTAAAGCATAGTTATAAATTATTTTTGCTTTCTTCAACAAAAAAATCCCTTCATCCTCTTGTCTTTCCTATGAATTTTTTCTGGTTATCTGACCCCTCTGAAAGCGGCTGCAAATATAAAAACTTTAATTCCAATTTTCCAAATCTTTTTTGAAAAATTTTTGCTTTTTTTTAGCAGCGTTTCTTATAATCTATTTCAAGAACTTATTCCCGTATTTGGGATTGCAAATGTAGAAACTATTTTTAATTCTGCAAGTCTTTTAATACACTTTTTTCACCCTCCTTATCTAACGAATTAAAATCCAATTAAATAATTTTCAAAAAAAGTCAATTTTAGTTGAAATAAATCAAATTGAAATAAAAGTTTTATCTTCGCCTAATAGAATATTATATAATAAAAGAATTTAGAAATGACAATCAAAAAACTGGTTATTATTCCCACATACAATGAAATTGAGAATATCGAGAAGATGGTTAGGAAAGTATTTTCTCTTTCTTCTAAATTTTATTTACTAATTATAGATGATGGTTCTCCTGATGGAACAGCGAATGTAATTAAATCATTACAAAAAGAATATACCGACCAGCTTTTTATGATTGAAAGAGAAGGGAAACTTGGTTTGGGTACAGCCTATATTACCGGATTTAAATGGGCACTTGAAAATTCCTACGATTATATTTGTGAGATGGATGCTGATTTTTCGCATAATCCCAATGATTTGGTTAAACTCTTTGAGGCATGTGAAAATGGTGCGGATTTAGCTATAGGATCACGATATATTTCGGGAGTTAATGTAATTAACTGGCCGATGAGTAGAATACTAATGTCATATTTTGCATCGATCTATGTAAGAATGATTACACGAATGAATGTTAGGGATACAACTGCCGGATTTAAGTGTTATAGAAGAAAAGTCCTTGAAACTATAAATCTTGATAAGATAAAACTAAAAGGTTATGCTTTTCAGATTGAAATGAAATTTACTACATGGAAGTTTGGTTTTAATATAATAGAAGTTCCAATTATTTTTACAGAAAGACAGGAAGGTGTTTCAAAAATGAGTGGAGGTATTTTTAATGAAGCTATCTGGGGAGTTATTAAAATGAAATTCAGAAGCTTTTTCAGGAAATATAAGTTAGAAAATTAATCACCTATAATATAATGTATAGTTTACTTATTAAAAACATTACAATTGTAAACGAAGGAATTCAGTTTATTGGTAGTGTTTATATCCAAAATGGTATAATTGATAAGATATTCGCTGGTGAAGAACCTCAGAATATGGATGCTCAAAAAATTATTAATGGAGCTGGCAAATTCCTGTTTCCCGGAATAATTGATGATCAAGTTCATTTTAGAGAGCCAGGTATCACACATAAAGGAGAAATTTACACGGAAGCAAAAGCAGCTGTAGCTGGAGGAATTACCTCTTTTATGGAAATGCCAAATACTAAACCTCAGGCAACTACTCAGGAAGTTTTGGAAGAAAAATATAAAATAGCTTCTGAAAAATCATTAGCAAACTACTCCTTTTATATAGGTGCTACTAATGAGAATATAGAGGAAATTAAAAAAACCGATCCTAAAAAGGTATGCGGTGTAAAAGTTTTCATGGGATCGTCGACAGGAAATATGCTTGTTAATGATGAAGAAGCTTTGTCCAGAATCTTTTCAGAATCGCCACTTTTAATAACAACTCATTGTGAAGATGAAGAAACAATTATAAAGAATACTGCTAAATACAAAGAAGAATATGGTGAAGATATGCCAATTAAGTATCATCCATTTATCCGAAGTGAGGAAGCTTGTTATAAATCCTCGTCGTTGGCAGTTAAATTAGCTAAGAAATACAATTCAAGATTACATATTCTACATTTAAGTACTGTTAAAGAACTTGAACTATTTGATAATACTAAAGCTTCGAAAGAGAAAAGAATAACTGCAGAAGTTTGTGTTCATCATTTATGGTTTTCTGATCAGGATTATGAAAAATATGGAACAAGAATAAAATGGAATCCTGCAATTAAGACGGAGATAGATAGATTAGGCTTAATTGAAGGTTTAAAAAGCAATAAAATTGATGTTGTTGCTACTGATCATGCTCCACATACATTTGAAGAAAAATCAAATACATATTTTAAGGCTCCTTCTGGAGGACCTTTGGTACAACATTCGCTAGTTGCAATGCTTGAATTATATCATCAAGATGAAATTTCTTTAAATGATATAACTAATAAAATGTGTCATACTCCAGCTGAGATATTTCAAGTTAAAGACAGAGGATTTATTCGAGAAGGATATTGCGCCGATCTAACAATAGTTGACCTTAATTCGCCTTGGAAAGTAAAAGATGAAAACACTCTTTATAAATGCAAATGGTCTCCATTCGATGGAGTTACGTTTAACTCTAAGGTTACTCATACCATTATAAATGGTAACATTGTATATGACAATGGTAGCTTTGATGAATCTACAAAAGGTCAAAGGCTTCAATTCGATAGATAATTAAAGAACCTATTAACAATAATTCTTATGAAAATTAAATATATTGTATTTTCCATAATATTGTCTGGAGTATTTTTTGCTTGCAACCAACATGAAATTGAAATAAAGAAAGTAGATATAGGTCGAGAAATTAACTATTCTGTTTTTGCTGATACTATTATTAATGACGTTTTGATTCTGAATCCAGATAGCAGCGAATGGACTGATTACTGTTTAAGGAATCTTAAAAAAGATGTTCTGGTTGAAGAGATTTTTAATTCAGTTTATAGCGGCAAATTAGTTCCTTATGATTTTTTCAAAGATATTCCATTAGAAATTAATGATATTCAATCATTGGAAAACGACCCTGAATTCAGTAGAGACAGAATTGCAAAAGTTCAGTTTGAAGAAGCTTGGTTTTTTGATACCGAGAATCAGATAATGGTAAAGAAAGTACACTCCATTATGCTTGCTTATGAGGTTTATAATCTGGAAGGAGAAATAAAAGGATATAAACCTGCATTTAAAGTTTATTTTAAATAATAGCTCAGATGAAAACTGTATTAAAAGTTCTTTTTGTTGATTCAACACATACTCGTTTACCCGAAATGTTAAACCATGCAGGTTTTGATGTTGATTATAATCCTAAAAAAATCACTCTTGATAATATTAAAGATATAATTCCAATTTATGATGGTCTTATTATAAGGAGTAAAATCAAAATTGATAAAACTATTATTGATGTTGCCACCAAACTAAAGTTTATTGGAAGAGTTGGTGCTGGACTAGAAAATATTGATATTGAATATGCTGAGCAGAAAGGAATAAAATGCTTTAACTCTCCTGAAGGGAACAGAGATGCTGTTGGAGAACAAGCCTTAGGCATGCTCCTTTCATTATTTAATAATATCATTAGAGCTGATTCTGAAATACGAAAAGGAAAGTGGATCCGTGAAGGAAATCGAGGTGTGGAGATTAAAGGGAAAACCGTTGGGATTCTTGGATACGGAAATATGGGAGGTGCTTTTGCACAAAGATTAAAAGGATTCGAAGCTAATGTTATTGCTTACGATAAATATAAATCTAATTACTCCAATGAATTTGTAAGAGAAAAATCACTGGAAGAATTGTTTGAGCATACAGATATCCTAAGCTTACATATACCCCTTACCGATGAAACAAAATTTATGGTTAACGATGATTTTATAAATCGTTTTAATAAAGATATTTATATAGTAAATACTGCACGTGGAAAAGTTGTAAAAACTGAAGAACTGGTTAAAAATATGAAAACAGGCAAAGTTCTAGGCGCAGCACTCGATGTTCTGGAATATGAACAAACTTCTTTTGAAAATTTACACTCTGGCGATGAATTACCCGATGCGTTTCAATTTTTAATAAATTGCGATAAAGTAGTTTTAACACCTCATGTAGCGGGGTGGACTCATGAATCAAACATTAAGCTTTCTGAATATTTAGCTGACAAAATAATTGCCGAGTTTACCTAATAACAAAATGAGAAGTATGTCGGCTTCGTTGTTCAATATAAATCTTTCGACCTTCTGTTACTTTTTTAATTGCTTCCTCAGAATAATGCCTTATGGTTAATAATTCAAGATTATCATTGTATAAAACCTTATAATCACCCTTAAGTTTTTCTATTAACTGTTTTGATTTACTATTCGCATTATCAATACACAGAGAAAAGCTAATAGCAGAATTCTGAATTAAATTAACTCTAATTCGTTGCTCAGATAAGTATGAGAAAATCTTGCTCAACTCATCTTCCATAACAAAAGATAAATCTTTAGGGAAAAGACTAATAAGCATTTGATTTTGCTTTAAGATAAATATTGGCAAATCTTGATCGTATTTATGAAAACAATCAATTTCCGTCCCTTGCCCTTCTGGATCTATAAATGAGCGAACATACAATGGAATATTCTTATTATGAAGAGGCTTTAAGGTTTTTGGATGAATAACTTTTGCTCCGAAATATGCAAGTTCTACAGCTTCCTGATATGAAATTTGATCGAGCTTCCCATCAACTTTAAAATATTGTGGATCTGCATTTAATATCCCTTCAACATCTTTCCACACTACTACTTTTTCAGCATCTAATAAATTAGCTAACACAGCAGCAGTATAATCTGAACCTTCTCTTCCAAGCGTTGTTACAAATCCTTTTTTTGAACCACCAATAAATCCCTGAGTTAAATAAATATTTGCATTTTTAAAACTAAAACTTTCTTTAGCTTCAGCCTTGCTTAAATCCATATCAATTTTTGCTTCACGATAAGTATCATTTGTAATAACAACTTTTCTTATATCTATCCACTTATTTGAAAAGTCTTGAGAATTTAGAAAAGCACTTACAATTTTAGTAGAGAATATTTCCCCAAAAGAAACTACCTGATCATATTTAAAATCATATGAATCGTGCTTATTATTATATAGCTCTAATGAAAGATTCTTGAATTGCTCCTCAATTTGATTGTGTATTTCGTGTTTTTTATGAGGGAATAAATCATTGATAATTTCAAAATGGTAATCCTTTAAACTTTCCAATTTAAGCTTGCTCTCTTTGGAATCGTTGAAAGATAACTTTAGAATTTCTTCCAATGCGTTTGTAGTTTTTCCCAATGCAGAAATAACAATTATCAAATTGTCTGAGCAAGTTTTAACAATATTCAATAGATTTCGTACTCCATTGGAATCTTTTACAGAAGCACCACCAAATTTAAAAACGATCATATTAAAAAATCAGTTTAAAATAATAAAGCTTACAAATTTAACATTTCTAAAGTTTTAAAGCTTTATAAAATATTGAAAAGTTTGATGCTGGTTGTTTTTTTCAATATTTTATTCTTATTCATAAAATTAAAAGTATTTTTGCATTGATATTTAAAAAAATTCAATTTCATTTTGGATTTTCTTCATTTTTAACTCTTAATTGTTACTTAATGAAAGGCTATAACATAACCACCCTTAACGAATTTATTATTCGTCGTCAAGCCAACATTCCTTATGCGAAAGGAGAACTAACAAACCTTCTTCATCATATAGGAATTGCAGCCAAAGTAGTACACAAAAAAGTAAATAAAGCTGGATTAGTTGATGTTCTTGGCGAAGCAGGAGAAATAAACATACAGGGTGAAAGCCAGCAGAAGCTTGATGTATTTGCTGACATGCAATTTACATACGCTTTACAGAATAGTGGAGAATGCTGTGGAATTGCATCAGAAGAAGATCAGGAAATTATAACTTTTGATGATGAGCTTTCATTAGATGGCAAATATATTGTGTGTATGGATCCGTTAGATGGATCTTCAAATATTGATGTTAACGTTTCTATTGGAACTATTTTTTCAATTTATCGAAGAATATCTCCTCGAGGTGAAAAAGCTCAACTGATTGACTTTCTTCAGGAGGGAAACAAGCAAATTGCAGCAGGATACATTATTTATGGTTCATCAACCATGCTAGTTTATACAACTGGAATGGGTGTAAATGGATTTACTTTGGATACAGGCATTGGCGAATTTTGTCTTTCACATCCAAACATTAAGACACCTGAGTCAGGTAAGATATACTCTGTTAACGAAGGTAATTACAATAAGTTTCCTGAAGGAGTTAAGAAATATATTAAATATTGCCAGGAAAAAGATGATAAAACAAATCGTCCTTATTCTGCAAGATATATTGGATCACTTGTTGCCGATTTTCATAGAAACCTTTTAAAAGGTGGAGTTTTTATTTACCCAGAAACAGCAAGTGCACCAAATGGAAAATTGAGATTATTATATGAAAGTAATCCTATGGCATTTATTGCTGAACAAGCTGGAGGGAAAGCAACAACAGGTGAAAAAAGAATTCTTGACGTAAAACCTGTTACATTGCATCAAAGAATTCCATTATATACCGGATCAAAAGATATGGTTGAAAAAGCTGAAGAATTTATAAAGAAGCATGGGCATTAACCACTTCTTAAGCATTTATATAATAAGGTAGTTTACAGAATAACTGCCTTTTTTGTTTTGAAAATTTATTGAAACTTGGATATCAAACTATTAAATAATCTTGTTAAGGAACATTCAAGAATAACTGAATGCATTTCTTCAATTAAAAATAATAACAAGGTATTTATAGGAAACCTTAACGGTTCTTCAAAAAGTATATATACATCCAAGATTATTGGAAAACTAAATTGCACTCATTTAATAATACTTCCCGATAAAGAATCTGCTGCTTACTTTGAAAATGATTTATCTATAATTTCAAAACAAAAAACATTTCTATTTCCAACCTCATATAAAAGGTCAATTGTGTATGAGCAAGAAGATAGTTCCAACCTTTTGCTAAGAGCAGAAACATTGCAATCTCTTGCAAACGATGAAAAAAGCATAGTAGTTACTTATCCTGAAGCAATTATTGAAAAGGTTGTTCCCAAAGAAAGTTTACTAAACTCAACTCTTAAACTAAATATTGGCGAGCAAGTTTCATTAGATTTTATTCAGGAAGTTTTGGAGGAATACAATTTTCAGTTTGTTGATTTTGTATATGAGCCGGGACAATTTTCTATTCGAGGCAGTATTATTGATATTTTCTCATTTGCATCAGATTACCCATTTCGAATTGATTTTTTTGGAGATGAAGTTGATTCAATCCGATCTTTTGATATAGAAAATCAATTATCAAAAGAAAGTTATGACTTTATATCAATTGTTCCAAAGATCATAAATCCTGAAAGTGACAATCCAGAACTAATTCAAACAGAATCTCTTTTTCACTATTTCAAAAAAGATTCAATTGTTTGGTCCGATGATCTCACTTATATATTAGGTAAAATATCGGAAATACACGAAAAATTAACCGAACAGGAAAAAGAAAACCAAATCATTTCCCAAGAAGAATTATTGGAAGAAATAAGTAAGCTTAAAACTGTTGAGCTAGGAAATAAAAGTTATTTTAATCTTGATGAAATTGCATTTAACACAGCACATCAACCTGCTTTTAATAAAAACTTTGAGTTATTAGGAGAAAACATCCTTCAAAACAAAGAAAAAGATTATACCACATTTATTCTCTCAGATAATAATAAACAGATTGAGCGCCTTGATGCTATTTTTAATGATATAAACCCAGAGATAAAGTTTAATTCAGTATTAAAAACTATTCATGAAGGTTTTATAGATCACGATATAAGAATTTGCGTTTATACTGATCATCAAATCTTTGGACGTTACCATAAATTCAAAATCAAAAGCAGTCTACAAAAGAAAGATCAGATTACAATTCGCGAATTAACCGGATTACATCCTGGAGATTATATCGTGCATGTTGATCACGGAATAGGAAAATTCGGTGGTCTCGAAAAGATTGATAAAAACGGAAAGATTCAGGAAGCAATTAAACTTGTTTATAAAGACCAGGATACTTTATATGTTAGTATCCATTCATTACATAAAATCACAAAATATAAAAGTAAAGATGCTGAACCTCCAAGAATATACAAGCTAGGAAGTGGTGCTTGGCAAAAACTTAAGCAAAATACCAAATCGAAAGTTAAAGATATTGCTAAAGAATTAATTGAACTGTATGCTAAACGTAAAGAACAAAAAGGCTTTTCGTTTTCTTCTGACACGTATTTGCAGAAAGAGTTAGAATCATCTTTTATTTATGAAGATACTCCTGATCAATTAAAATCAACAACATCAGTTAAATCTGATATGGAGTCGCATACTCCAATGGACCGTTTAATATGCGGTGATGTTGGCTTTGGAAAAACAGAAATTGCAATTCGCGCTGCTTTTAAAGCAGTTAATGACAGTAAACAAGTTGCTATTTTGGTTCCAACAACCATATTAGCATTACAACATTACCAAACCTTTAGCGAGCGGCTTGCTAATTTTCCATGTAATGTTGAATATATAAGTCGATTAAAAACAAAGAAACAGCAAACTGAGATTATCAAAAATCTTTCTGAAGGGAAAACAGATATAATTATTGGTACTCACAGATTAGTCGGTAGAGAAATTAATTTCAAAGATCTTGGATTATTAATTATAGATGAAGAACAAAAATTTGGTGTATCAGTAAAAGAAAAACTTAAAAAATTTAAACTAAACGTTGATACATTAACTTTAACAGCAACACCAATTCCAAGAACTCTTCAATTTTCGATGATGGGAGCTCGTGACCTTTCAATCATAAATACACCTCCAGCAAACAGGTACCCAATAATAACTGAATTGCATAATTTCAATGAAGATATTATAAAAGAAGCTATTGATTATGAATTCCAACGCAACGGACAAGTATTTTTTATTCATAACAGGATTCAAAATATAGCTGAAGTTGAAGTCTTAATTAATAAACTATGTCCTGATGTTAGAACAGTAGTGGCTCATGGGCAAATGGAAGGATCGAAACTTGAGAAAGTAATGCTTGATTTTATAAACTACGATTACGATGTTTTAATAGCAACTACAATTATAGAATCAGGATTAGATATACCAAATGCAAATACTATAATCATTAACAATGCCCAGAATTTTGGATTAAGTGATCTTCATCAGTTGCGTGGTCGTGTTGGACGATCAAACAAAAAAGCATTTTGTTATTTGCTTGCTCCTCCTTTAATTTCAGTATCGCAAGAAGCCAGAAGAAGATTAAAAGCCATAGAAGAATTCTCAGAACTTGGAAGTGGATTTAACATTGCAATGCAGGATTTAGATATTCGTGGAGCAGGAAATCTTTTAGGAGCTGAACAGAGTGGTTTTATTACCGATATTGGATTTGAAACTTATCATCGTATTTTGAATGAAGCTATTCTTGAGCTAAAAGAATCATCTTTTCATGATCTTTATGAAAAGGAACAAAAAATTGAAACCGAGAAACAAATTACACAACAGAAATTCATTAGTGAATGCCATATTGATACAGACTTAGAACTCCTTTTTCCTGATGATTATATTAACAATATTTCTGAGAGAGTAAGACTATATCGAGAATTAGATAATATTGAAACAGAAGAAAAGCTCTTTGATTTTGAAAATAACTTGAAAGATAGATTTGGAGTGCTCCCAGAACAAACAGCCGAATTAATGAATGTGGTACGATTAAGATGGTTAGCTATTAAATTGGGATTTGAAAAGATAATTCTGAAAAATAATAAAATGGTAGTATATTTTATAAGTAATCAAGAGTCACCATATTATAAATCAGCAATATTTTCTGGAATTTTAGGTTTTATACAACAGAACCAAAAAGGAATTGTTATGAAAGAAATAAATAACAAGCTTACAATGAGCTTCATAAAAACATTTAGCATTCAAATTGCAATAGAAAAACTTCAAAAAATTATATCATAGGGTAAAATTTATCCTATTAATCATTATATATAGAATAATTTAATACTTTTGCGCTGACCATAAACATCTTGACATTCGATGAACCTGACCATTGATATTGGAAATACCAGAAGTAAGATTGCAATCATTCAACAAAATGAAATTATTGAAACAATAACTGAAAATGAATTGTCAGTTACTGTTATAAATAAAATCTTTTCAAAATATTCAGAAATCAAGTCTGTAATTTTATCTACGGTAAAAGATGTTAATCCAGAAATTATATCTTTCTTAAAATCAAAATCAAATTATTTTATTGATTTAAATAAAGATACACCTATTCCTATTGAAAATTTATACAAAACCAAATTAACATTAGGAAAAGATCGACTTGCTGCAATAATTGGAGCAAACAATATTTTTTCTAACACCAGCGTTTTGGTGATAGATATGGGAACTGCTATTACTTTTGATTTTATTAATAATAAAAATCAGTATTTGGGAGGTACAATATCACCTGGAATGGAAATGAGATTTAAAGCATTAAATAAATTTACAGGTAAATTACCATTATTAAATAAAAATGAAGATTACAATATTATTGCCGAGACAACCGCTAGTGCAATAATTTCGGGGGTTCAGAACGGAATAATATTTGAAACTGATAGTTATATAAATGAACTAAAAGAGCAATATGAGGACTTAAAAGTAATTTTAACAGGAGGAGATGCTATTTTCTTTGATAAAAAGCTAAAAAATACCATCTTTGTAAATTTGAATTTAAATTTTATAGGATTAAACAGGATTTTAGAATATAACATACTATAATGATCAAAAGACACATAATTATAACAGCAATTTTATTAACTAACATTATATTTTCTTACAGTCAGAGTGTAACAAACTCTCCTTATACTAGGTATGGGGTAGGCGAAATAGATCGTAATGGATTCAACAACAGTAAAGCAATGGGCGGTTTATCAACCGGACTAAGAACAAAGAATCAGATAAATTACATGAATCCCGCTGCTATAAGTGCTCAAGACACAATGTCGTTTATTTTTGACATTGGAATTGGTGCTATTACAAAGGATTTATCAACAGAGACACAGAACTTAAATTATAAAAACTTTGCATTTGATCATCTTGCAATTTCGTTCCCAATAAAAAGTTGGTGGTTTGCCAGTGTTGGTATAACTCCCTATTCTAAGATTGGGTACAACATACAACAAGTTTCAGAATTTGAGCATATCGATTCAACAAACGTATATGGATATTATTATGGTAAAGGAGGAATAAACCAGATATTCTTAAGTAATTCATTTGATTTATCAGAAAATTTCTCCGTAGGTCTTAATCTTAACTTTTTATTCGGGTCAATTGAACAATATGATCAGTTTTTTTTAGACAGACAGGATTTTTATTGTACAATAGTTGAAGATAAAATTTCATTCAATGATATTAATTTTGATCTTGGAGTACAATATCACAAGGCAATACAAAATGACTATTTTTTGGTAGCAGGATTAGTATACTCAAGTAAGACTACTTTTAATTCAACAAGAAACAAAACAGTTTTTATGGCTGAAAATTACGCATTGTATGGAGAAAATGTATATGCCTATTTGAATAGTTACGAAAGTAAATATGATACAATTTCGACAGAAGCACAAAATAATTATAAAATTGAAATCCCGGCAAAATACAGTATAGGTTTCTCTTTTGGAAAAAAAGACAAATATACAGTTGGCATTGATTATTCCTATCAGGACTGGACTGGTGTTGAATCATTTAGCGATAATAAATCCTTCGATTCAGATCATTTAGTAAATATTGGTTTGGAATACATCCCTAACAAATATTCTATTAGAAACTATTTTAATCACATTAGCTATAGGACTGGCTTCTACTACAATAACAGTTATTTAACATTAAATGACAAACAAATAAATAATTATGGCATAACATTTGGATTAGGTTTTCCACTAGGTAACCAAAGAACAAGTTTAAATATGTCATATACATATGGAAAAAGAGGAACAACAGAAAACGAATTAATTGAAGAAACATATTCTTCATTTGGAATAAATTTAACCTTATATGATTTTTGGTTTATAAAACGTAAATTTCAATAATAAAACATAACAAAATGAAAACATTAGCAAAAGGGATCTTAACAGTAGTATTAATCTTCAGCATTAACTTTGTTTTCGGACAAAAGGGAGTAGAAGATGGCTCAAGATATGGGCACGGAGAGGATAGTATAAGATGTATAAGAAACATGTCATTATTTAGAGAATATGTTAAGCAAAAAAACTATGATCTTGCAAAAGAACCATGGAAAATTGTATACACTGAATGTCCAAAAGCAACAATATACTTATACATTAATGGTATATCAATGATTGAGGCTGATATCAAGAAGACTGACGACGAAGTTCAGAAAGAAGTTTTAGTTGATAGTATGATGAAAATATATGATCAAAGAATTAAATACTATGGTAAAAAAGGCTTTGTTTTAGGTGACAAAGGAGTCGACTTTGTAAAGTATTCAAAGAAAACAGTTGAAAATATGGAAAGAGGCTATCGCTATTTAAAAGAGTCTGTAAAACTTGAAAAACAAAAAAGTGGCCCTGCCCAATTATTAACATACATGCAAGCTTCAAACTCATTATATCAAGCACAGGCTATTGAAGCTGGTGACGTTGTAGCAGATTTCGGAGCAATTGTAGAAATTACTGATCCTATAATTAAAAGTGGTAGCAAAAAAGCCAAAAATATGGAAATGGTTAAAGCTTCTGTAGAAAAAATATTTGAAGAAAGCGGAGCAGCTAATTGTGACGACTTAGTACCATTTTATGCTAAGAAGTTTGAAGAAACACCAGATGATGTTGAATTCCTTAAAAAGGCTACAGATCTTCTACGTACAACTAAATGTACAGATTCAGATCTATTTTTTAATATGGCAGAAAAGCTAAATTCTTTTGAACCAAGTGCAAAATTAGCGAAAGAGTTAGCTAAAATAAGTAACCAAAAAGAAAACTTAGAGGTTGCAGCACGTTATTATAAGCAGGCAATAGAGATGCAAACTGACAATATTGAAAAAGCAAATTATTATCTTGAACTTGGTGATGTTACAAGACGTTTAGGTAACTATTCACAAGCAAGAACATATGCTTTAAACTCAATAGAACTGAATCCTGAAAATGGATATCCATATTTATTAATTGGTAATATTTATGCAGCTTCAAGTAAATCATGTAGTGATGATGATTTTGAACAAAAAGCAGTATACTGGGCAGCAGTTGATAAATTTGCAAAAGCAAAATCAATTGATCCTGAATTAGCATCAGATGCAAATAAATTTATTGAAGCATATAGACCTCACTTCCCTGATAGTGAAACAATATTTTTCTATGGATTAAAAGTAGGTGATACTTATACAGTAGGATGTTGGATAAATGAAGCGACAACTGTTCGATCAAGATAAACATATAAGCAAACGAAGCTTTCTAAACATAATAATTCTTGTTTTTACAGGAATTATTATGTTTTTTTCTTCATGTCAAAATAGTGATATTGAGAAAATAAACGCAATTACCAGCGAACTGCATGTGCCAACTATGGCAGTTTCCAATACCGAAATCATATATAGTAAAAATGGTTTAATTAAATCAAAGGTTATATCTCCTCAAATTAACAGATACCTTAACATCGAAGAACCTTATACAGAATTTCCAGAAGGTTTGCATGTTGAGTTTTATGATTCAATCGAGAAAGTATCCTCATATATTCAAGCAAAGTATTGTATTTTCGACGAAACTGAGGAATTATGGACAGCACAAAACAATGTTGTATCAGTAAATACAGAAGGAGATACTTTAAATACAGAATTTTTAATCTGGAATCAAAAAACCAAAAAAATATACTCTGACCAATATGTTCGAATTTCAAATAATAGTGGAGTTGTTCATGGAAAAGGTTTTGAAGCTGATGAGGATCTTACAAATTGGGAAATTAAGCAAACTTCAGGAACAATAAGCATTGATACAGAAGATGAAAAAAGAAAAGGAAAAGGAAAAGAAAAATAATAAAATAAATATTTTTGAAGTTTTATGGCTCTTAACAGCAATACTTTGCTTTGTTGCCGCAATTCATCAAACTTATCGAGAAGGTTTTTCAAAAAGCTACATTCTTTTTATTTTTACAGTAATGGCTTTAATTATGTATATACTTAGAAGATATTTAAGGATAAATAAGAAATCAGACGAGCCCAATGGATGATCCGTTTATATATGGGTTATTATTTGTATTTTTCTTTGTTTTTCAACTTCTCAGAAGTGCGTTTAATTCAATAAATCAATTACAACTCGAGCTTGATAAGTCAAAAGCAGGTTATCACTCAAGTATATTGAATTATATTAGTCTAAATACCCAAGATTTTATTATAACATTAAATATTTTCTATTTTACTTTATTTATCAATCTGGTTTTCATTTCCGAAAAATTCTTTATCTCATCTATATCAGAAAAATATTATCTTTTAATTATCTCATATATAATTATTATTGCAATTCTCTTGTTAATTCTAATTGTAATAAGAATTATAGGAGAATATTTCTCAAATGAAATTATTAACCTCTTTGCAATACCGATATTACTCTCTCACTTAATTTGTTTCCCCATTACAAAAATCATCTCTTTATTTTCTGGAGATATTTTTAAATCGCCCCATAAAGAAAGTCTTAGAAAAGAGCGAAAAACATTTAACAAAGAAGATCTTAATAAATTAGTTGCAGATAATCAAAAACACATTTCTGCCAATGAAGAAGTTGATTCTGAAATAAAGTTATTCAAAAATGCATTGGAGTTTTCGGAAATAAAATTACGGGAATGTATAATCCCTAGAACAGAAATAGTTGCAACTGAATTAAATGATTTAAATGAAGAATTATTATCCCTCTTTATAAAAACCGGTTTATCGAAAATAATTGTATATCGCGATAATATAGATAACATTATTGGCTATGTTACAAGCAAGAGCATTCTCTCTCATGACACAGATTATAGAAAATGCATTAAAAACATATCCATTTTTCCAGAATCGATGCATGCAAACAAATTGCTACGTTTTTTTATAAAAATGGGTCAAAGCATCGCTATAATTGTTGATGAATTTGGAGGAACTTCTGGCATAATTACAATAGAAGATATTCTTGAAGAAATATTTGGTGAAATTAATGATGAACATGATGTAACAGGGCTATACGAAAAAAAGTTTGGTGAAAATGATTATATTTTTTCTGGAAGAATTGAGATTGATTATTTAAATGAGAAATACAATCTAAACTTGCCTGAAAATGATGAATATGTAACAGTTGCAGGATTTATTCTAAACCATACTGAAAAAATTCCTTCTATAAATGATCACATTGTCATTGATCAGTTCAATTTTAATATTTTAAAGGTTAGCGATACTCGTGTAGACCTTGTTAAGCTGGAAATTCTAGATGAAAATCTATAAAATACCTCAGTATAAGAAATTATCCCATTAAATTTCGAAAAGAATAATTTAAAATACTAAATTTGCTAACTATTATTTTGGGTAATTTGCCCTAAAAATAATTAAAATTAGTATATTCGAACCTTTATAAATTTTTGACAAAAACAATATTCAATGGCAACATTAGAGAAAATTAGAAACCGTGCAGGAGTTTTAGTTGCAGTGGTAATTGGAGTAGCACTGCTAGCATTTATACTTGGAGATTTTTTTAATTCTGGAGGAGCATTATTTTCAAATTCGCAGTTTGAAATAGCAGAAATAGCTGGGAAATCAATTCCATATCAAAAATATCAAAAGGAATTAAATGATTTAATAGAAATTAAGAAACTATCTTCAGGCAGATCAACACTTGATGAAACAACCGTTCAAAATACAAGAAAGGAAACATGGGATCAAATGGTACGAGATTATGTTCTTGAAGATGAATATAATGAGTTGGGCATAGATGTTAGTAGTCAGGAACTTTGGGATATGGTTCAAGGAGAAAACATACATCCAATTATTAGAAATATGTTTACAAATCCTGAAACAGGTCAACTTAATACATTAGCTGTTATTCAATTTCTTAAATCATACGATCAGGATCCAACAGGTCAACGTAAAGCTTATTGGTTATTTATCGAAGATGAAATGATTCAGGAAAGAATGTATTCAAAATACTTTAACTTAATAAGTAAAGGACTATATTCAACAACAAAAGAAGCTAAATCAGAGTTAAACTTTGTTAATAAAAAAGTTGACTTTGAGTTCGTATTTCAAAAATTCAATACAATTCCAGACAGCTCATTAGAAATAGCAACAAGTGAACTTAAGGAATATTATAACAATCATCAGTCAGACTATAAGCAAACTGCTTTAAGAGCAATTGAATATGTAACATTCGATGTTGTTCCTTCTGAAGATGATAAGAAGGAAGCAGAAGAATGGATTAACAATATTCAACCTGATTTTGCTAGCACGGAAAATGATATTGAATTTGCACATTTAAATAGTGAAACAGAAGTTAAAAATTCATTTTACAAGCAAGATGAGCTTCCTGAAAATTTAAAGGATATTTTCACTCAAAAAAAAGGATTTATTTATGGTCCTTACTTTGAAAATGAAATATTTTATTTAGCTAAGTTATCAGAGGTCAAATATCTTCCAGATTCTGTTAAAGCTAAACATATTCTAATTGAACCTACCCAGGATGCCAGTGCAGCACAAGTATATTCTCTTGCAGATAGTTTAGTTTCATTATTGAAAAGTGGAACCAGTTTTGCTTCACTTTCCGAAAAATACTCTGCCGATAAAGCAGCTAATGAAAAGGAAGGAGATTTAGGTTGGTTTAGAGCTAATCAAATGGTTACTCCATTTAGCGATACTTGTTTTAATGCAAGAGTAGGAGAATACAAAATTGTAGCTACCCAATTTGGTTTACATATTGTTCAAGTTACGAATAAAGCTCGAAAAGAGAAAAAAGTACAACTTGCAGTTATAGGTCGAAAACTTCAAGCTGGTTCTGAGACATATCAAAAAACTTATGCTCAAGCAAGTAAATTTGCCGGTAATAACCACACATACGAAGCTTTTATTCAAGCAATTGAGCAAGAAGGTTTAACTAAAAAGGTTGCAAATAATATTAAAGAAAGTGATCAGCAACTTGCAGGTTTGGAGTATCCAAGGGAATTTATCAGATCTATTTATAGTACTGATAATAATGAAATAATTACTTCACAAAACAATCCAATTTTTGAGCTAGGAGACAGATTTGTTATTGGCTTTGTTAGTGATGTTAAAGAAGAAGGATTTGCTGCTTTTGAACAAGTTAAGGCTCAATTAATGGTTCAGGTTAAGAAAGAAAAAAAGGCAGAATTATTAGCTGAAAAATTCAATGAAATATTGAAAGATAATTCTGATTTGAGAAATTTAGCAAGTAATCTTAATACAGGTGTTTTCGAAGCATTAGATATTAACTTTAGATCATATGCGATTCAAAATGTAGGTATTGAACCGAAAGTTATTGCAATTGCCACAGCAATGGAACAAGATCAAATTTCAAAACCTATAAAAGGGAATAACGGAGTTTTCATTATAAAGGTTAATGAAGTTACAATTGACGGAGCTAATAATTTTGATTTACAGCAAAACCAAATGCTTACTCAATTCCAAAATAGGGCTAATTACGAAGCTTTTGAAGCTTTAAAAGAAAATGCTGGAATTATTGATAAAAGATCAAAATTCTATTAGAATATAAATATTAAAACATATTAAAAGCGGATTGTAAATATACAATCCGCTTTTTTTAAATAAAAAAAGCTCGCAAAAATGCGAGCTCCTTAATTAACCCTTACAAACTTTGAAACTAAAATAAACGTAATAATTTACTAATATAAACTTCAATAGACCCTTTGTATTCAATAGACCCTTTGTAATTAGGACAATAATAAAAGTTTTACTTTATCTGCAATAGCCTTACCATCTGCCTTACCGGCCAATTCTTTTGATGCTCTTCCCATAACTTTACCCATATCTGCCATACTATTTGCACCTAGTTCATTAATAATTTTTTGAACATGCTTAGTTAAATCTTCATAGCTCATTTGTTCTGGCAAATAAACTTCTATAATTTTTGCTTCAAACATCTCTTTTTCTGCGAGCTCTTTTCTGTTTTTTTCTTCGAAAATTGCAGCAGATTCTTTTCTTTGTTTTACCAATCGTTGTAAAATTTTAAGCTCGGCATCTTCAGTTATATCATTGCTTGCACCTTTTTCCGTTTTAGCTATTAGAAGTGCAGTTTTTACTGCTCGCAATGCTTCAAGTTTTTCTTTTTCACGAGCTAACATTGCTTTTTTGATATCCTGATTAATTTTTTCTTCTAAACTCATATCTTTAAGTATTTCTATACAATAGTAAATTTTCTATAGCTATTAGCCTTTAGCTGTAAGCTATTTATTTATTTCTTATTTAAAATATATTCTAATTCTACTTTTTAAATATATTTCTATAAATTCAACAGATCAATATATTTTAGCTAATTGCCAACATCAAATAACCGTTAATCTACATTATCGTGTAAATATGAATTATTGGGATTTAAACTTGCTCCATCACTATCCTCATCATCTTTTAAAGAATAACGTGAAACTTTTGAATCCTTTGTTTTAACCGGCTGATCTATTTTTAAGTTTTTACGCTTATAAGCAGGTTCACTTTCAATTTCATCAATGTTTTCTCTAATTTTTGACGAATCCATTCTTCGCTCCTTCATTCTTTCCCTTGATTCATTTAGTTTTTTCTGAATCTCAGATTGTTTTGTTTCAACAGCTACTTCTGTATCCGATTCAGGTTCCTGTAATACAACAAACTTGTCGGAATCATTATTTCTACTCTTCTTTAAATCAAAATCAATTGTGCGTTGAGTTAGATCTAAACTTTTATCTTCAGCATCAATTATATCATCTTCTAAAACAAGAACAGGGGCTTTCTTAACTTCACTTTCAGTATCTGATAAAGTAATAGTCTTCTTAGTTGTTTTCTTTGCATATAACTCAGGAATACTACTACTCTCAAATCCTGTTGCAATAACTGTTATACTTATACTATCGCCCAATTTTTCATCTAATCCGGTTCCCCAGATAATATTTGGACTTGAGCCAACCTCGTTGTTAACATAATCCGCAATTTCACCAATTTCATCCATTGTTATCTCGCTGGATCCTGAGGTAATATTTAATAATATATTTTCTGTTCCCTGTATATCATTATCGTTTAATAACGGCGATGTAAGAGCTTGTTGTACTGCTGTAACAGCGCGATCTTCTCCACTTGCTGTTCCAGTTCCCATTAAAGCAACTCCGCTATCCGAAAGAACTGTTTCTACATCGGCAAAATCAACATTTATATAACCTGGAACTGTAATTATTTCTGCTATACCTTTTGCTCCAGTTGCTAAAACATTATCGGCATAAGAAAAAGCCTCTGAGAATTTTAAGTTTCCACATACTTCACGTAATTTTTCATTATTAATAACAAGTAATGAATCTACGTATTTTTCAATTTCGCTTATTCCTTCAACAGCCTGACTGATACGCCTTTCACCCTCGAAACGAAAAGGAATTGTAACAATAGCAACTGTTAATAAGCCTAATTCTTTTGCAGCTTTTGCAATAATTGGTGCTGCACCTGTTCCTGTTCCACCACCCATTCCTGCAGTAATAAAAACCATTTTAGTATTACCTTCTAAAACTTCGGCAACCTCGTTAAGGCTTTCAATTGCTGCTTGTCTTCCTATTTCAGGTTTATTTCCAGCCCCACGACCTTCAGTTAAAGATTCTCCTAGTTGAATTTTTACAGAAACGGGACTGTTAGCCAATGCTTGAGCATCGGTATTACAAACAACAAAATTAACATCTCTGATTCCTTGCCTGAACATATGATTTACGGCGTTTCCGCCTCCTCCACCTACTCCAATAACTTTTATTATTGAAGATCGGTCAACAGGCAAATCGAAATTCATTAAATCCTCAGTCATAATATTCTATTTTACAATTACTTAATCTTAAATTACAATTACATTTCAGCATCATCTTCATCGAAAATATCTGTAAATACTTTCTTTAAATTACCTAAAATGCCGTTCTTCTTATCTTTCTTCTCCATTTCCTCTTCGAACTCAAATTCTTCTTCCTTTTTCAATTCGGGTTCAACAACTTTTTTCGTACTTTTTTGATTATTGCATTGCTCGAAACCTTTAAGAATAAGTCCAACGCTTGTTGAAAACATTGGGTGATTTACTTCCTTTATAGCATCGGTAGCTAAATGTTCAGTTGGATAACCAATTCGAACATCCATACCTGTTTTAAATTTTACAAGAGCAGGTAAATGTTTTAATAACGCTCCACCACCAGTTAAAACAATTCCAGCACTTAAACGATCAAAATATCCTGAATTTTCAATCTCATAGATTACTGCATCAAGAATTTCTTCCATTCTTGACTGAATAATATATGCTAAGCTTTTAAATGATATTTCTTTAGGTTCACGCCCGCTAATACCAGGAATTGAAACAACTTCCGCATCTTTTGCAAGATCGCCTAACGCTGATCCGTATTGAATTTTTAATAATTCTGCCTGACGCTGGAGAATTGAGCAACCTTCTTTAATATCCTTAGTTACCACATCGCCACCAAAAGGAATTACTGCTGTATGTCGAATAATATCGTCGTAATAAACAGCTATATCAGTAGTTCCACCACCAATATCAACCAAAGCAACACCAGCTTCTTTTTCATCGTCGGTAAGAACTGCTTCGGATGAAGCTAAAGGTTCAAGAATCAACTGATTTAGATTTAGTCCTGCTTTTTTTATGCATTTACCGATATTTTTTGCTGATGCTATTTGGCCAATAACGATATGGAAATTCGCTTCAACACGTTTTCCTGACATTCCAACCGGATTTTTTACACCCGTTTCATTATCAACAATAAAATTTTGTGGTAAAACATGAATAATTTCTTCACCTATATCTATTGGTATTTTATACATATCCTGAATAAGAGCATTAATATCCTCTTTTGTAATCTCATCATCGTAAGAATCACGATTAATATACCCACGATTTTTAATACTCTTGATGTGCTGGCCAGCAATACCAACATATACCTCCGAAATTTGTTTTCCAACAGTAAACTGAACATCTTCAACAGTTTTCTGAATTGAATTTACAGCTTCTTCAATATTTAAAACTACTCCACGCTTTACTCCTTTTGAAGCTGTTTTACTAATTCCAAGAATTTCGATCTTGCCATTTTCTTTTCTCTTACCAACTATAGCAACAATCTTGGTTGTTCCTATGTCTATTGCTGCAACGAATTCTTCTTTGTGATCCATCTTATTATCGTTTTGTACAAATTACTTGATTATCAAACTTTAAACTTATTTTCTCATATATATTCCAACCTACATTATTTAATCCGTGTAGATAAAAAACTCGTAGATTTCTAAATTTCTGTTCATAATTATCAATACTTCCCAAACTTATTATATGGGCTCCAACTCTTGGTATTAACTCAAATTCCTGTTCATCATTTACATAAATCTGTTCAATTTGAGATCTCCAAAAATCATTCTCATAAATAAACTTACTCAACTCATATAAATCACACATTAAATGATTTTTTGTTAAGTTTTCTTCCGTATTATCGCAATAAATATCGCGAGTTCTGTTTATTTCGTAATGTTCAACAATATTCCCGTTAGCAATTAAAACATGCGACGAATATGTTCCTGACAATGGCATTATTGTTCCCTCATGATCAATATAATAGCTTTGCCCTCGCTTATTTATTACTCGAACAATTGGATTTCTCTGATCAATTTCAACTCGAATATCTCCTTCCAGAGTTACATATACTTCAGCGTTTTTTACAGAAGCATATCTTCTCAATTTCCTTTCCAAATCTTTTGAATTTATTGAAAAAACAGGTTCTCCAATAATGTTCATATCAGTTTCATGGAAAAAATCTTCAATATCACTTTGCCTGATAAAACCATTATGCAAACTATCTAAAATCTCAACTTTAATATCATGACATAGAATTTTATTTCGTCGATCTTTAACGAAACTAAATGTAACTGCCAAGTATGCAATTATAAAAACCCAAATCAATATGTTCTTTAAAATTTTCATTTAGGTTTAATTGTATATTCTTTTAATTGGTTCAACAAATCCATCTATATCACCAGCTCCAAGAGTCATTAAGACTTCGGGCTTTCTTTTTTGTAATTCTATCAATAACTCGGCTTTTGAAATTAAAATTTTATTCTTATTCTTGATTTTATTAAAAATAATTTCAGATGTAATTCCTGGAATAGGTTCTTCCCTTGCCGGATATATTTCTAATAATATAATTTCATCTAGCAGTTCAAGGCTATTGGCAAATTCCTCAGCAAAATCTTTTGTTCGAGAATATAAATGAGGCTGAAAAATGCCTGTAATTTTCTTGTCCTTATACAATTCTTTTACCGATCCTATTGATGCTTTTAATTCTTCAGGGTGATGTGCATAATCATCTATATAAACCAAATCTTCGCGCTGAATCTGATAATCGAATCGTCGCTGTATTCCTTTAAATTTGCTAATTGCGTTAAAAATCTCGTCGTTATGAACACCCGAAAGCGTTGCCAAACTTATTGCAGCAACTACATTTTCAACATTCAGTAAACCTGGCAAACCTAATTTCAGATTATTTATTCTTCCCTTTATTCCAACAAAATCAAAAACATATAATCCATCTTCAATTCTTATATTTTCTGCTTTGAAATCAGATTCTGAATTCAAAGAATAGGTATAAATCTCAATATCGTCTCTTTTCGGAATTTCTAAATCTATTCCTGCTTTAAATACTAATTTTCCGCCTGTATTTATTTGATTAACAAATTGTTTAAATGTATCTTTCAAGTCGTTTTTGTCAGAATAAATATCTAAATGATCGGCATCAACAGATGATATTATTGCTTTTTGTGGATTCAGTTTTAAGAATGATCTGTCGAACTCATCGGCTTCAACAACCATGTACTTACTATCTGCATCGACAAGATAATTAGTATTATAATTTTTTGATATTCCGCCTAAAAATGCATCACAGCCCATACGCGATTGTTGCATAAAATGAGCAATCATAGTTGATATAGTTGTTTTACCATGCGTACCTGCTACAGCAATACATTTCTTTTGCTGTGAAAGAATTCCTAATACTTCAGATCGTTTCTTAATTTGAAAACCATTAGACCTGAAATATTCTAATTCTGAATTATTGCCAGGAACAGCAGGTGTATAAACGACTAATGTATTTTCACTGTTTTTAAATTCATTGGGGATATTCTTTACATTATCGTCATAGTGAATTCGGATACCTTCATTTGCCAAATCAAGAGTTAGAGGTTTTGAAACTTTATCGTAACCAGCCACATTTTTCCCAAGAATATTAAAATATCTTGCAATGGCGCTCATTCCGATTCCTCCGACACCTAAAAAATAAACATTATGTATTGTTCTAATATCCATTTCCGATTTAAACTAATTTAAAAACTTCCTCAGCTATAATTTTTGCAGAATCGCGTAATGCCATTCCTTTTATATTTTCTGACAATTTTATTATTTCTTTTTCATCATTTATTAATCCAAGAGTAGCATCTATTAACTTTTCTCTTGCCTCAGAATCTTTGATCATAACCGCAGCACCTTTATTTACCAATGCCATTGCATTCATTGTTTGATGATCTTCAGCTACATTTGGTGATGGAACCAAGATTACCGGTTTTCCAACCAAACATAATTCTGATATGGTTCCTGCTCCAGCTCGTGAGATGATAATATCTGCTGCGGCATATGCCATATCCATTCTGGTAATAAAATCAAGAACTTTAATATTTTTATATTTTGTTTCTTCTGCTACTTTTTTAGCATCTTCGAAATAATATTTCCCGGTTTGCCATAGCATCTGAAATTCTGATTTCCCTAGTTTTTCAAAATCTCCAATTACACTTTGATTTACTGTTCTTGCACCTAAGCTTCCTCCAACTACAAGAATTGTTTTCTTTTCCGATTCAAGTTCAAAATGCGTAATTGCTTCTGTTTTACTCCCAATTTTATCCAGTAAATCTTGACGAACAGGATTTCCTGTTAAAATAATTTTATCCTTAGGGAAATATTTTTCCATTCCTTCGTAAGCAACACAAATCTTTTTAGCCTTTTTTGCCAACAATTTATTTGTGATCCCTGCATATGAATTCTGTTCTTGAATTAATGTCGGGATTCTCATTTTATTTGCTTTATACAAAACAGGACCGCTTGCATAACCACCAACTCCAACTACAACATCAGGTTTAAAATCTTTTATTACTCTTTTTGATTTGCGTAAGCTACTTATCAATTTAAAAATGAAACTAACATTTTTAAATGTTAAACGCCTTTGCAATCCGGCAACAGGTAAACCAATAATTTTATATCCAGCAGCAGGAACTTTTTCCATTTCAATTTTTCCTAATGCTCCAACAAACAGAATATTTGTTTCTGGTTCTATTTGTTTAATAGCATTAGCAATGGAAATAGCAGGAAATATATGACCTCCTGTTCCTCCTCCACTTATTATTATATTTTTATTCTTCTGTTTCACTTTCTGCTTGTAAATCAGGTTCAGTTATTATTTCTTCATTCTTTTCAACACTGCGACTAACACTCAAAATAACTCCAAATGCTACTCCAGTGAATAATATTGATGATCCTCCCATACTTACCAAGGGAAGTGTTTGTCCGGTCACAGGAAATAAATGAACTGCAACACCCATATTTATCATTGCCTGAAAAACCAGGCTAATTGTTAATCCAATTGCAAGAAAAGCTGCAAACGTTCGCCTGCTTTTCCTCACTATAACTCCTGCTCTATAAAGCAGGAAGAGATATAAGAACAATACAACAACCCCTCCAAAGAATCCATATTCTTCAATAATTATTGCATAAATAAAATCCGAATAAGGATGTGGTAAAAAGTTCCTTTGCGTACTATTTCCAGGACCTTTACCTAAGATTCCACCTGTTGCTATTGCAATTTTACTTTGCTCAACCTGATAATTAGTTTCACTATCTCCGCTGGCAAAACTTTCTATTCGGTTTTGCCAAGTTCCAATTCTACCTGTAGCTGATCCGGAAATTATAATTCCTGCTATAATTAATGCAACAATTAAAACTCCAACGCCACTTATTCCAAGCAAATACTTTACTCTTACACGGCCTATAAACATCAATAAAAACGAGGTAACAAATAAAATAGCTGCTGTTGAAAGGTTTGCAGGCATAATAAGTCCACAAACTAAAACTATAGGAATTATCATGGTAACAAATACACCATTGAAATCATTCAACTTTTTATCCGTTTGACGCAAAGAAAGCACACGAGCTATGTACATTATTAAAGCTAATTTTGCAAAATCGGATGTTTGGATTGTAAATCCAAGGCCTGGTAAAGTTAACCAACGTGATGCCTGATTCAGGCTTGTTCCCATAACCAAAGTAATTGCTAATAAGAAAATTGACAGATATAAGAACAATTGTGATAATCGTGAATAATACTTAAAAGGAATTAGATGTGTTATAAAAATAATACTCAAGCCAGCGGCAAGTAAAACAAAATGTTTGATTATATAATATGCAGTATTTCCTTCCTGATATTTATATGCAAGAGTTCCCGTTGAACTATAAACAGCTAACAATGAGAATATTGAAAGTGCAAAAATCACACCCCATATCACCTTGTCACCCTTAAAGTATTTAGACAGTACCTGTGTTAATCTCATATTCTTATCAGATTCTTTTATTAAAAATTATTAATACTACAACTCTCTTACAGCTTGCTTAAATTGATTTCCGCGGTCTTCGTAATTATCGAAAAGATCGAAGCTTGCACAAGCTGGCGATAATAAAACAGAATCACCTTTACTTGCAAGGTAATAAGCTGTTTTTACTGCTTCTGATGCTGATTGCACGTCAATTATTGTTTCAACAGATTCACCAAAAATTTTGTGAAGTTTTTCATTGTCTTTACCAAGACAAATTATTGCTTTTACTTTTTTGTGCACTAATTCTTCCAAAATGGAATAATCATTTCCTTTATCTACTCCTCCAGCTATCCAAATGATATTATTTGATATGCTTTCTAGCGCATACCAAGTTGAATTTACATTTGTCGCTTTTGAATCATTAACAAACTCTATACCATGCACCTTAAGCACAGATTCAAGTCGGTGCTCAACACCATGAAAGTTACTCAGGCTTTCCCGAATATCTTCTTTTCTGATTTTAAGCACTTGTGCAGCAATTCCGGCAGCCATAGAATTATATGTGTTGTGCTGCCCTTTTAATGCTAGTTCATTTATTGCCATAATTAGCTCGTTTGATTGATATTTAATTTTTAAAAATTCATTATCTAAATAAGCTCCTTCAGTAAATTTTTTATTTAATGAAAATGGAAGCTGTTTTGCTTTTATTTCTCTTTTTATTAACTCCTGTTTTGTTACCTCATCATCGGCACAATAAATAAACAGGTCTGTTTCTTCCTGATTCTGAATAATTCTGAATTTGGAATCGGTATAACCTTGCATTCCATCGTACCTATCCAGATGATCGGGTGTAATATTCATCAGAATAGCAATGTCCGCTTTAAAGTCGTACATACCATCGAGTTGAAAACTGCTTAGCTCAATTACATAATAATCGAACTTTTCTTCGGCAACCTGCTGTGCCCAACTTTTACCTACATTTCCTGCTAATCCAACATTTAATCCCGCATTTTTAAGGATATGATAAATCAACATTGTGGTTGTAGTTTTACCATTACTTCCTGTAATGCATATCTTGAAAGCATCCGCATATCTTGATGCGTATTCTATTTCAGATATAACAGGAATTCCCTTTTCGATTGCTGATTTAACTATAGCTACTCTTTCAGGAATACCTGGACTTTTTATAATTTCATCAGCATTTAGAATAAGACTTTCCGTATGCTTTTTTTCTTCCCAAGTAATTTTATAATCATCAAGCTTTTGCTTGTAATTTTCTTTTACTTCACCGAAATCAGAAACGAATACATCGGCACCATTCTTTTTAGCAAGAATAGCAGAACCTACTCCACTTTCACCAGCACCTAATATGACAATTCGTTTACCCATTTTTATTTTTATCTGATTTTAAGGGTTACTATTGTTACAACTGCCAGTATAATCCCAACAATCATAAATCGCATTACAATTTTTGGTTCTGGATATCCTTTCATTTGATAATGATGATGTAAAGGAGACATCTTAAAAATTCTGCGCCCCTCACCAAACCTTCGTTTTGTATATTTAAAATATCCTACCTGTAATACAACAGAAATATTTTCCATAAGAAAAATGCCACACAAAATAGGAATTAACAATTCTTTTCGAATTATGATTGCAAATACTGCAATAATCCCACCTATTGCCAAACTACCCGTGTCGCCCATAAATACTTGAGCAGGATAAGAGTTATACCATAAAAAGCCAATTGTTGCTCCTATAAATGCACTCATAAATACAACCAGTTCACCGGTATGTGGGATATACATAATATTCAGATAATCAGAATAAATAATATTACCACCGACATAGGCAAGTATTCCTAAAGTTGCCCCAATTATTGCAGATGTGCCGGTTGCGAGACCATCGAGACCATCGGTAAGATTTGCTCCATTTGAAACTGCTGTTACAATAAGAATTACAACAATTACAAAAAGAATCCATGCTGCTTTTTGGCTATGCTTACCAAAAAAGCTAACCAAATACTCATAGTCAAATTCGTTATTCTTGAAGAATGGAATCGTTGTTTTTGTAGCTTTAATATCATGTGTAATTGGCTCAATATCTTCTCCAATAGCGATAGTTTGTTCTGTATTCAAACTTTGTTCATCATCAATCTTTTCTCGAACAACTACATCATCACTAATAAATAGTGTTAATCCAACTATTAGCCCTAATCCAATCTGTCCAACAATTTTAAATTTTCCTGCTAATCCGCCTTTATTCTTTTTGAAAGTTTTAATATAATCATCTAAAAAACCTATAAGTCCAAGCCAGACTGTTGTAATAATCATTAAGATTACATAAATATTTAGAATATCTGCAAAAAGTAATGTTGGTATAATTATCGAGCCTAAAATTATTACACCTCCCATCGTTGGAGTTCCCTTTTTACTCATTTGACCTTCTAATCCAAGATCTCGAATTTCTTCACCTATTTGCTGTCTTTGTAAGAACTTGATAATTCGCTTACCAAACACCATCGAAATTATAAGGGAAGTAATAACAGTTAATGCAGACCGAAACGAAATGTATTGAAACATTCCTGCTCCCGGAATATCAAATTTTTCTAAGTATGCAAAAAGATAATAAAACATAATCCTCTTAGTTATATAATTCGTTAAAATTTGTTTCTATGATTTCTCTGTCATCAAATTCATATTTCACCCCTTTAACCTCCTGATAAGTTTCATGACCTTTCCCTGCCACTAAAACTATATCACCCTTTTTTGCTAATAAACATGCAGTTCTGATTCCTTCTTTTCGATCAACTATTGCCAATACTTTTTTCTTGCTTACTATATCAACCCCAGCTTTCATTTCTTCAATAATAGCTGTAGGATCTTCAGATCGCGGATTATCTGAGGTTAATATCACTTTACTGCTATTTTCAGAAGCAATTTTTGCCATTTCAGGGCGTTTTGTTTTATCACGGTCGCCACCAGCACCAACAACGGTTATCAATTCCTGATCGTCAGTTCTTATTTCATTAATCGCATTTAAAACATTTAGCAATGCATCTGGAGTATGCGCATAATCAACAATTGCTGTAATTCCATTTTGTGAACGTAAGGTTTCGAATCTTCCCTCAACTGGTTTCATCTCACTTAAAGCAGTAAGAATATCATTTTTATCAAACCCTAACATTATTGCACTGGCATAAACAGCCAATACATTATATGCATTAAAGCGACCTACGAAATATGTCCATACATCAACATTATCAATATTTAGCATAGATCCTTCGAAATGACTTTCTATGATTTTGGCTTTGAAATCCGAAGCAGATCGTACAGAATAATTCTTCACTTTTGCTTTGGTGTTTTGCACCATTATACTTCCATTTTTGTCGTCTCTATTAATGAGAGCAAAACTTCCAGGTTTTAAGTCATCGAAAAATTTCTTTTTCGCTTTAATGTATTCTGCAAATGTTTTATGATAATCTAAATGATCGTGTGTAATATTTGTAAATAAAGCTCCCGCAAAATCAAGCCCCGCAATTCTCTCTTGATGAATTGCATGAGAGCTAACCTCCATAAAACAGTAATCACAACCATAGTCAACCATCTGTCTCATAAGCTTATTCATTTGCACAGCATCAGGTGTTGTATATGTTGCTTCAATGATTTGATCACCGATATAATTTCGTACCGTTGATAGTAAACCTGTTTTAAATCCTAATTTTCGAACTAGATTATAAAGTAAAGTTACTGTTGTTGTCTTCCCATTAGTACCCGTTACACCAACTAATTTCAATTTTGAAGATGGGAAGTCATAAAAAGCAGATGCAAGCTTACCCAAAGCTTTCGATGAATTTGAAACATGAACAAAAACAATATCATTAGAAATTTCTTCAGGTAGTACTTCGCAAATTATTGCTTTTGCACCATTCTCAATAGCTTTTTCTATATAATCATGACCGTTGGTAAGTGTTCCTTTTACAGCTACAAATAAGCAACCCGTCTGAACTTTTCTTGAGTCAAATTCAATTGCAGTTACAGGCAATTCTATGTTTCCGATTACCTTCGTAACTTTTACAGATTTTAATATGTCGCTTAAAATTTTCACCCTAATTTTCCATTAATTAAATGACATTTCGAGAACCACCAGATCACCTTTAGATATTCTTGTTCCAGGAGCTATAGATTGTTTTTGAATTGTTCCTCTTCCTTGCAATTCTACACTTAGTCCAGCGTTTTCAAGAATAAAAACTGCATCTTTAACACCCATTCCTTTTACATTTGGCATTAAATTCTCAGTTATTGTTCTATTTGAAAGCTTAACACACGAATCTAATCGTGTAGTAAGCACCCATTCAGAATTAACATCCTCATCATTGGCTTTAATATCTAAATAGCTAAGCACATTTTTCAGTTCTTCTCTATGACTATTTTTTGTGTAAGGCACCTCTATATTTTTTCCTTCTTCATTTTCTGCGGAATTTAGGCCTTCATGCATTTTTGTATTTGTGGCATATACCTTATCAGCAATTTCTTTAAAAACCGGACCTGCAACTAAATTTCCATAATAAACATTTCGTGAAGGTGCATTTACAACGACAATACAAGAGTACTTCGGATTATCAGCCGGAAAATATCCTACAAACGAAGCTTGATGACTAATTTTAGACTTATCGCTATATCCAAATTCTCTATTGTCTAATTGAGCTGTTCCTGTTTTTCCTGCTATTTTATAATTATCATTTCTGAGATTTTTTGCTGTTCCTCTTTCCACGACACCCTCAAGCATAACTCTAACTTTACGTAAGGTTGAACGTGAACAAACTGACTGTTTTATTACTTCGGTGTCAAATGTTTTAACCCAATCTCCGTGATACATTAATCCTTTAACAAACTTTGGTTTTACCATTTTGCCATCGTTTGCAATTGCATTGTACAAGTTCAATGTTTGCAAAGGAGTTAATCTAACCTCATAACCATACGACATTTGGGGCAACGAAATGCCAGACCACAATTTATCCCCTGGATATTTTATCTCAGGTTCACCTTCACCTTTAATCGGAATTCCTAATCTATTGTTAAGGTTCATCCCATAAAGGCGATTAATAAATTTCTCTTCTTTACCTGTATAATAATCTGTAATAAGTTTTGAGATGCCTACATTTGATGACAACTCGAAAACTTCCTGAATAGTTAAAATTCCATGCCCTCCTCTTTTTGTATCTGTAATTTGTTTATCGTAATACATTATTTTACCATTTCCGGTATTTATTGTATCGTCTAACTCAACATAACCATCTTCGAGCAAAGCAATTATTGACGCTAACTTAAATGTTGATCCTGGTGCACGACTTTCGCCAATTGCATAGTTATAAGTTTCTTTGTATTGTCCTTTGCTATTTCTTTCCAGATTTACAATTGCTTTAATTTCTCCCGTAGAAACTTCCATAAGGACTGCTGTTCCATGTTGAGCCTCATGTCTCGTAAGTTGTTTCAATAATGCATTTTCGGCAACATCCTGAATATCAATATCAATTGTTGTAACAATATCCATTCCGTCTCGTGGTTCAACTTCGTTCCCATCGTGAACTGGCATCCAGACATTTCCGTTTAATCGTTGCATTAATCGAACTCCTTCAATGCCTTTAAGTTCCTCATTAAATGCATCTTCAATCCCTACAATTCCACCAGCTTCTTGAGTTGTTTTACCAATTGTTCTGGATGCTAAACTGCCATGTGGCTGAATTCTTAAATTTGTTTGTAATGCTATAAATCCACCTTTATATTGGCCTAATCGGAAAATAGGGAATGTTTTAATTTTTTTAAGTTGATTATAATTTACTCGTCTTTTTATTAAGTGAAATCGCTCACCGCTTTTTCGTGCTTTTACCAATTCCTTTTTATATTCACTTGACGATTTATCTCTAAAAATTTCTGAAAGCCTTATTGATAAAGAATCAATACCAGAATTAAAAATTGTGTTATCCATTCCTGTACTTCGCGTATCCATTCTTATTTCGTAGTATGGAACTGAACTTGCCAGAAGTCTACCGTCCGAAGCCAGTATATCTCCACGATTTGATTCAATTGTAATATCTTTAAGGGTAAGTGTTTGTGCTTGTTCTTTCCATTTACCCCCTTCAACCAATTGCAAATACAATATTTTACCAATAATAAGAATAGCAAAAGCCAGCATGAATATATATATCACGCCTACTCTCCATACTATTTCTTTTTTCAATGGCATAAATTAATTTACTTTTCAATTACAATCTTTTTAGGTGGCTCAAAAGACTCTTTTAAACCTAATCCTCTTTTTTCGACAAGCTTAACAACTTCGGATTGCTTGCTAATGAACATAAGCTGTGATGATGTTGTGATTGCCTCTGCTCGCAAGTCATTAATTTCTTTTGATAATTCAACATTTGCACGCACTACCTTTTCTGCATGATACCTGTTTGCGATATAAACAAATGCAAGCCCCACTAAAAAAACAATAAATGGAAGCTGCTTAGCAATAAAATCATTTGCTATAAGAGAACCATCGAGTAGATCCTTAATTGAACCAAACTTATGTTCTTTACGTTCAGGCCTTTCTTCGATGAACTCAACGTTATCTTTTTTATCGCCTATCATATTCTTTCAGCTATTCTTAGTTTAGCACTTCGCGCTCTATTATTTACTTTTATTTCCTCATCGCCAGGAACTATTATTTTTCTGTTTACTGCCTTAAAAGGAACCGCTACATTTCCAAAGAAATCTTTTTCAGCCTTACCCTTAAACTTTCCGTCTCTTATAAAATTCTTTACAATACGGTCTTCGAGTGAGTGATATGTAATTACAACTAATCTTCCACCCGGCTTAATTGCATCAATTGTTTGAAGCAACATTTCTTTTAAAAACTCCATCTCACGATTTACTTCGATTCTTAATGCTTGAAATACTTTAGCCAAAAACTTATGCTCCGCATGTTTAGGTAAAAAAGGCATTAAAATATCAGTAAACTCTTTTATAGTTGTTATCTCTTTTTGAGCCCTATTTTCAACAATCACCCTTGCTAACTTTCTGTTATTCTTCAATTCGCCATACTCCCAAAACACCTTAGAAAGCTCTGCTTCTTGGTATTTATTAATTACATCTTTAGCAGATGTTTTAGCACTTTGATTCATTCTCATATCTAACTCACCATCAAATCTGAACGAAAATCCACGCTCAGGATCATCAAAGTGATGAGAAGAAACACCTAAATCCGCCAACAAACCATCTACTTTTTCAATTCCATGGTGTTTCAAAAAATTTTTCAAAAACCTGAAATTGTGATTTACAAAAACAAATCGTTTGTCATCAATTAAATTTGGTAAAGCATCGTCATCCTGATCGAATGCTACAAGCTTACCCGTTTTAATATGTTTAATGATTTCACTGGAATGACCGCCTCCTCCAAAAGTTACATCGACGTAGATTCCGTCTGGCCTTATTTGTAAGCCTTCAACACTTTCATTGAGTAAGACTGGTGTATGATACGCCATTTCTATTCAATTTCCTGATTCAAACTCCCTCCCATAATTTTTTCTGCCAATGCAGCAAAATCATCATGCTTCTGTTCAGCTGATTCGTACAGCTCTTTAGACCAAATTTCAATTTTACCATCTTGTCCTGCTAAAATTGCTTCTTTAGAGATTTGTGCAAGATCAAGTAGTCGCTTTGGGATAAGCATTCTATTATTTCCATCCATTACAATCTCTGCTGATCCCCGGTAAAAATTCCTTAAAAATTTGTTGTGTTCTTTATTGTATGGATTTATTCTCTCTCGAATTAATGTATTTTGTCGTTCCCATTCTTCAATAGAAAACAGAACTAAACAATGTTCAAATATGTCTTTTTTAACAACAAATCGGCCTTCAGAAACAACTCCAAGTTGCTTCTTAAGCGTAGATGGAAAAGTAACTCTTCCTTTTTCATCTACTTTACAATTATAATCACCGATAAACGTTGTCATATACATTCTCTTATTAACACGTAAAAATATACAAAAATTTACCACAATTTACCACTTTCCACCATTTTTTACCACTTTGTTAATAACTTTCATTTGATTGTTTATGATCGAAAATATACTTTCTTTAAACCATCCTTACTAAAAGCTACTATTCATGGGCTTTTCGATCTTTGAGGAAAATTATTTTTATTAAAAAGAAATAAAATAAATTATTAAAAAATAAATGTTTTAATTTTATCACTTAAATCAGTGATACAAATGAATAAATTAAACGTAAGAGACGTTTTTAAAGAAAAAAGCCCTAAGGTCGCAAAATTTGTACCCGGCTTTGTTTTCAAATATATCGAACGTATTGTACATCAGAAAGAAATAAACGATGCAATTCCTATTATTGGCAATAAATACGGTCTTGATTATGTAAAAGCTGTAATTGATTTTTTTCAAATAAAAATAAATGTAAATGGCAAAGAAAATATTCCAACTGAAGGACGAAATATTTTTGTGTCAAACCACCCTCTTGGCGGACTAGACGGAAGCGTTCTAACACACACGATCGGACAAATTCATCCAGAGCTTCATTTTTTAGTTAACGATTTATTAATGATTTTTGATAATGTCGATAACATATTTGTTCCTATTAACAAACATGGGAAACAATCTGTTGAGTACGTAAAAAGAATTGAAGAAATATATAAGTCAAACAAACAAATACTTAGTTTTCCTGCAGGATTATGTTCGCGAAAAATTAAAGGGGAAATTCTTGATCTTGAATGGAAAAAAAGCTTTATTTCAAAAGCTATTCAACATAAACGAAATGTAGTTCCGGTACATATTGATGGGGAAAATTCAAACTTCTTTTATAATCTTGCAAATTTCAGAACAAGCTTAGGCATTAAAGCTAATTTTGAAATGTTTTACCTTGCAGACGAGATGTTCAAACAACGAGGTAAGACCATAACTTTAACATTCGGAAAACCAATTCCATATACATATTTTGACAAATCTTTGCATCCAAAAAAGTGGGCTGAAAAAGTTAAAAATCATATTTACACTCTTCCTAAAGGTAATACAGAACCATTTACGAAGTAAAATAAAAATTGTAAATTTGTGTTCCCAAACCACTACAATTTAAAAAATGAAAGACGTAATTGAAGCAGTTGAGAAAACACTTTTAGAAAAGGAATTAACTCCAGAAAGATTTTTACGAAAAACCAATAACGGAGGAAATGAATTATACATAATTAATCATCACAACTCACCAAATATAATGCGTGAAGTTGGGAGATTAAGAGAATTAACTTTTCGAAGTGCAGGTGGTGGAACAGGGAAAGAAATTGATATTGATAATTTTGACACACAGGAAGAGCCATACGAACAATTAATATCTTGGGATCCAGAAAATAAAGAAATTGCAGGAGGCTACAGGTTCCATGTGTGTAATCAAGAGAGCGACCCAAACAATCTTGCAACTACTAAATTATTTGAATTCTCAGAAGATTTTAATAAAGAGTATTTACCTTATATGATTGAATTAGGAAGATCATTTATTCAACCTAAGTATCAATCTGTTTCTGCTGGAAGAAAAGCTTTATTTGCTCTTGATAATCTTTGGGATGGATTAGGCGCTTTGATAATTGAAAATCCACAGATTAAATATTATTTCGGAAAAGTAACCATGTACCCTCATTTCAATAAAGAAGCGCGGAACATGATATTGTACTTTTTAAACACTCAGTTTCAAGATGATCGAGCAATGGTATTTCCAAGAAATCCATTGGGATTAGGGATTGATATTTCTAAAATGGAGAGTTTATTCAACGAAAAAGACTACAAAGCGAATTATAAGATATTACAAAGGAAAGTACGTGAGTTTGGTCTGAATATTCCTCCCTTAATTAATGCCTATATGAATCTTTCACCATCGATGAAATTTTTTGGCACTGCAATTAATGAAACATTTGGTGGTGTTGAAGAATCAGGAATAATGATAACCATAGACGATATATTCCCTGCAAAAATTGAAAGACATATTAAAACCTATATTAGAAATAGATTATTAAGAGCTTTTAAGCGAAAAAAATAATCTATACATCATAAAAAACCTCAGCAAATTATTACTGAGGTTTTTTTTATATTTACTTCTGCTTTAATATGCCCTTTGATTTTTCCCTTCGATAAAATTAATGAATGATTTATTCACTACCTTGTTTCCTCCAGGCGTTGGATACTTTCCTGTAAAATACCAATCTCCAGTGTCGTTAGGGCATGCAGCATGCAGATTTTCAATAGTTTGAAATACAATCTCAACATCTGCATTTACTTCATCAGATTTTAATAAATCAGAAATTTTTGCCGAGATCTCTTCAGGTGTAAAAGGTTTGTAAATTTCTTTTACATAATTTACAATTTGCTCTTTAGGTAAATTTTCTTGTGATTTTGATTTTTTATAAATCTCGTTAATTACATTTTCCCTTCCTGATTCTTTTAAAAGATCAATAGCAGCACGGAAAGCAACAAAATCTCCTAATTTAGCCATATCAATACCGTAACAATCAGGATACCTAATTTGTGGAGAAGAAGAAACTACAACAATTTTCTTCGGTTTTAAACGATCCAAGATTTTCAAAATACTTTCGCGTAATGTTGTTCCTCGAACTATTGAATCATCAATAATAACAAGATTATCAACACCTTCGCGTACTGTTCCATAAGTAATATCATAAACATGACCAACCATGTCGTTTCTACCCTTATCCTGAGCAATAAACGTTCTAAGTTTTATGTCTTTAATTGCAATCTTTTCTACTCGGATTTTTTTATGCATAATCCGATCATACTCTTGTTCATTTAGCTTATCACCTAAGTCCAGAATTTCTTTTTTCTGTTCATTTAACCAATAAGACTTTAACTCATCGACCATTCCGTAAAATGCGGTTTCTGAAGTGTTAGGAATGAAAGAAAAAACTGTATTTTCAATATCATTATCAATTGCTTTCATAATCTGAGGAACAAGCAATCTTCCTAACTGTTTTCTTTCCTGATAGATATCCTTATCGCTACCACGTGAAAAATATATTCTTTCAAACGAGCAAGAACTTCTTTTTTGAGGGACTCTTACTTCTTCTGAAGAAACAGTTCCATCTTTTTTAATAATAAATGCTTCTCCAGGGTTGATTTCTTTTACTTGCTCCGCCTTCAAATTCATTACTGTCTGTATAACAGGGCGTTCAGAAGCCACAACAACAATTTCATCATCTTTATAATAATAAGCAGGGCGAATTCCATGTGGATCACGCATTACAAAAGCATCACCATGACCTAAGACACCTGCTATAGCGTAGCCTCCATCCCAATCTTTGCTTGCTTCTTGTAAGATTTTCTTTATGTCAAGTTCTTTAGCAATTATTGCTGATATTTCTTTATTTGTAAATCCTTCATTTTTATTTTGCCTAAATAGCAACTGATTTTCTTCATCAAGAAAATGTCCAACTTTTTCAAGAACTGTAACTGTATCAGAATATTCTTTCGGATTTTGTCCTAATTCAATTAGAACTTTAAAAAGTTCATCAACATTGGTCATATTGAAATTACCTGCCAACATTAAATTCCTTGATTTCCAATTATTTTCACGCATTAATGGTTGCACAAATTCAATGTCATCACCACCAAAAGTTCCATAACGTAAATGCCCTAAATAAACATCTGCTGCTGATGGAAGATTTTCCTTTGCCCAAGATGCATCATTTAACAATTCAGGATTTTTCTCAACTATCGCATTGTGAAAACTATTTACCTCAGCAAAAACTTCTTTTATTGGCGATTCCCCATTAGATCTAAAACGATGAATATACTTTTTACCAGGATCGAGATCAAATTTTAAAGTTGCAAGTCCTGCGCCATCCTGACCACGATTATGTTGCTTCTCCATTAACAAATACAATTTATGTAAACCATACATCCACGTGCCATATTTAGCCTGGTAATATTCCAATGGTTTCAATAATCGTATTAATGCTATCCCACATTCGTGTGTAATCTTGTCACTCATTCTATTTTAAATTAAAATGTATAGCAAATATATTAAACATATATATCGAGCCTTTTGTTTGAAAATGAAACAAAGAAGAAATTCCTGAGAGAACAACAGGCTTCCGTAATACTTCTTACAAATTTGTATGATTTTTCAGTTAATTTTAGGATTACACTCGCTCTATTTTGGAAAGGAGCTTTTTCTTTTTTTGTGTAATCCTTTTTTTCTGACATATACTTATTCTTCCAGATTCGGGTAATTAATTTTATCGGGGACAATAAATGCTGATGGAAAATATCGCTTTACTCTGTTAAAATCTTTTAAGGCATCTATTTTAGTTCTATAGTCACCTACTACCACCCGATAGTAAGGACTAACGTATTCTCTATGAATTGGTATTTCAGGAAATAGACCAAAGAATTTAGCTTTAGCATTCTGGGATTGAATTCTTGCTGTACTTCCTAAATCAGAAAAGATTCTGATTCTAAATCCGTCAACACCTTCTTTGCGTTTGTTTTGCTCTACGTGATTATAAAGGAGCTCATTAATTCTCATATCCTGAAAAACTAAAATATCTCCTTGATTTACTTGTTTTTCCTGAATTTTAATGAAAATATTTCCAGCATCTTTTGAATAGGAAATAGACTGACCAAAAACACTTTGCACTAAAAATGAAACTAATAATACTATAAATATATTTTTTAAAAAGCCCATATATTTCTTTTAATTACTACGCAAAATTAAACAAATTTTCTCAGATATCTTTACGCTAAAATGAATTAATACAAAGCAAAAACCTAAAGGCTAACGTTTTGTTTTTCTGATACTTCTATTGTTTTTCCGCCTAAAAAAGCTTTTACTTTAATTTCTCCTTCTATTTGCATTTCAAAACTCTTTGCTTTTCTCAATCTATAAAGTGAAGACATACTTGATAATATATTTGAAACATGTATATCTACAGGAAAAACCTGAACCTCATCTGATTTTGAAGGAATAACTATCTGATCTGAATTTTTCATTTTACCCAAATATTTCCCGTTAATGGTAACATCTAGGTCCATTTCTTTTATTTTTATTTTATATCCGTTTGGATTTGTAACCGGAACTGATAATTCAAGACTTATCTTATTATCGACCATTCCTTTAAAATTCACATTGCTCACATCTCCTATATTGACTGATTTATATGCACCACAACTACTTAAAGCAATAAGTAAAACTAATAATCCTGCAATATTTCTTATCTTGTTTTTCATAATCTTCTATTATACAAAAGTTATTCCTTTTTTTAATTCTACTGTTGCCAGTTCATTGCTTTTTCTACTGCTTTTTTCCAACCGGCATATAACTTTTCTCTCTTATTATTATCCATTAACGGTGAAAAGGTTCTATCTATTTCACGTTTTTCAAAAATTTCATCTATAGTCCAGAATCCCACTGCAAGACCAGCAAGCATTGCTGCGCCCAGAGCTGTGGTTTCAACATTTGATGGTCTAATTACATCAACATTTAGCATATCGGCCTGAAACTGCATGAGAAAATTATTTGCACACGCGCCTCCATCAACATTTAGGCCTTTAAGTTTAATGCCTGAATCTTTTTCCATTGCTTTTAACACATCCATCGTTTGATAAGCCAATGATTCCAATGTCGAACGCACAATATGCTTATCAGTCACTCCTTGTGTTAAACCTAATATTGCACCGCGTGCAAACATATCCCAATATGGAGCTCCTAATCCGGAAAATGCAGGCACTACGTACACCTCTTCTGTGTCATCGGTTTCGAAAGCAATTTTTTCTGTTTCTGCTGCATTATCAATTATTTTTAAAGCATCTCTAAGCCACTTTATTGCTGCACCTGCAATAAAAACACTTCCTTCCAAAGCATATTTTATTTCTCCATTTAAACCATATGCTATTGTTGTTAATAATCCTGACTCTGATTCTACAGGTTTATTTCCGGTATTCATTAACATAAAACATCCAGTACCATAGGTGTTTTTTGCCATACCATCAGAAACACAAGCCTGACCAAACAATGCGGCCTGCTGATCTCCTGCAATACCGGCTATCGGAATTTCTTTCCCAAAAATAGATTCATCTGTATATCCATAAATCTCTGAAGACATTTTTACTTCAGGTAAAATTTGTTTTGGAATTCCAAACAACTCAAGTAAATCTTCATCCCATTCCAAACTATGAATATTAAATAGCATTGTTCTGGATGCATTAGAGTAGTCTGTTACATGCAACTTACCTGCTGTTAGTTTCCAAGTAAGCCAAGTGTCGATTGTTCCTGCTAAAATCTCTCCTTTTTCTGCTCTTTCTTTCATCCCCGGTACAATATTTAATATCCAGTGAATCTTAGTAGCAGAAAAATAAGAATCAATTATTAGTCCTGTATTCTTTTTGATATACTCACTCCATCCATCATCTGTCAATTTTTTACAAAGATCTGCTGTTCGCTTATCTTGCCAAACTATTGCTCTATATACTGGTTCTCCTGTATTTTTATCCCACAAAATAGTTGTCTCCCTCTGATTTGCAATTCCTATTGCTCCTATTTCAGCAAGATCAATATTCTGTTTCTTTATAAGTTCCTTTGCGGTTTTTATTTGTGAATTCCATATTTCTAATGGATCATGTTCAACCCATCCTGCTTTTGGATAAAATTGCTTAAATTCTGTTTGTTCCCAACCAACTATATTTCCTTCCTTATTAAACAATAATGACCTTGAACTTGATGTGCCCTGATCTAATGAAAGTATGTATTTTTTATCCATTTTTCATGATTTTAGGAGAATCTAAAAATACAATAATTTAGGTAGTTTTTGGGATAAAAATAAAAACGGTTACATCACAAAGAAATAACCGTCAAGTAATGATTTAATTTTTTATTTTATTCCATTGCTGCTGCAACTTCGTCTGTAAGCTCAAGACTATGATATACGTTTTGTACATCGTCATCATCTTCAAATGCGTCAATCATTTTTAACACTTTAAGTGCAGATTCAACATCTAACTCTTTTGTATCATTTGGAATACGCTGCAAGCCGGCATTCTCAACTTCAATATTTAATTCGTCTAATTTTTTCTGCACACTTCCAAAATCCTCTTTAGCAGTAGTGACCGTAATTAATCCTTCCTCAACTTCAATATCTTCAGCTCCGGCATCAATCATTTCCAATTCAAATTCATCCATATCAATTCCCTCAGCTACTGGAAAAGTAAAAATTCCTTTTGTATCAAAAAGAAATGATAAAGAACCATTTGTTCCAAGACTACCGTTGTATTTGGTAAAAATAGCTCTTACATTACTAACTACTCTATTCTTGTTATCGGTTAAGCAATCAACAAATACTGCTATTCCATTAGGTGCATATCCTTCAAAAGACATTTCTTCGTAGTTATCACCATCCTTATCAGCCTTATTAATAGCTCGTTCAACATTATCTTTTGGCATATTTACACCCTTTGCATTATTCATTGCAAGGCGTAATCTTGGATTTGCTTCCGGATCAGGACCACTTTCTTTAACAGCTATTGCAATTTCTTTTACAATCTTTGAAAACATCTTAGATCGTTTAGCATCTGCTGCTCCCTTCTTTCTCTTAATGGTTGACCATTTACTGTGACCTGACATAATAATTTATTTTATTTAATATTAATCGTATTCTTTAAGTGGCAGTAAAATTACTAAAATGCTTTATATTTTAAAAACACTATTTACTACAAATACATAGTTAAAAAATTTTAATTTTGGCTTATGAACTTTCTTTTATCCGACTATACTATATTATTTCTTATTGTAACAGTAGGAATTTTACTTGGAAAAGTAAAAATCAAAGGTATTTCCTTTGATACTTCGGCAATTTTTTTTGTTGCACTTTTTTTCGGTTCTCACGGACTTCAAGTCCCAATAATTGTTGAACAAATTGGGCTAATTTTTTTCATGTATAGCATTGGAATACAGGCCGGGCCAAGATTTTTTGAATCATTTAAAAGCCAGGGAAAACAATTATTATTGCTTGCAATTATTTTAAGTTTTAGTGGAGGAATAATTACAGTTGTATTATCTAAAATTTTCGATGTTGATATTCTTTTATCAGTAGGTTTATTTACTGGTTCATTAACAAGTGCATCTAGTCTGGCAATAACTCTTGAAAACACAAATTCAGCCTTACCTTCTGTAGGGTTTGGTATAGCATTTCCTTTTGGAGTAATTGGCGTTGTGTTAATAACAAGATTATCACCTAAAATATTTAATATTGATATACATCAAGAAGAAATAAAAGAAAAAGCCGAAAATAGATTGGTTTATCCAAAATTATTTACAAAAAACTTTATTGTGCAAAACCCTAAAGTTTTTAACAAAACAATCGGTGAACTTAAATTAAGAACAACTACGAATACAAATATTTCTAAAATATATCAACGCTATGCTCTGGTAAGTCCTAAGTCATCAACAATACTTTGTAAAGATGATATAATCAAGGCATGTGGCACAAAAGAAGATCTTAACTTATTAAAGAAAATAATTGGAAAAGAATCTACTATAGAATTACCCGTTCAAAAAAAATATACCATTAAACATTATATAGTTACTAATGATAAAGTAATTAATAAACAATTAGGTCGATTGGATATATTACATATGTTAAATATAACAATCACCACAATTCGTAGAAGTGGTATCGAAATTATTCCAAATGCACACAGTAAATTACACATAGGAGACAGGATAAATGTAACAGGGCCAGAAGAAAACATGGAAAAAATTAAAAAACTGTTCGGTAATGAAAAGAGTAAACTAGATGAGTTAGATTTTTTACCTATTGTTTTAACTATGTTAATTGGCATTGGTATTGGGAGCATTCCTATTCTGTATCCAATTTCTCCAAATATAAAACTTGGTTTAACGGGAGGAGTTTTAATTTCAGCTTTAATCCTCAGCAATATAGGCAAAACAGGTAAAATAATTTGGAATATCTCTGGACCTTCAAATCAATTTTTAAGAAAATTAGGCTTAATTACATTTCTTGCGGGTGTTGGAACAGATGCAGGAGCAAATATTATAAATACGATTAATGATCAAGGATTACACTTGTTTCTAATGGCTATTGTTATAACAGTTTTACCCATGTTTATAACGCTATTTGTGGGTAGATATCTTTTAAAATTAAATTTCTTGCGATTACTTGGAGGTTTGACCGGAAGTATGACAAGTACTCCGGCTTTATCTGCAATAGAACCTTTAACTAAATCGAATGCACCACAAGTGTCATATGCAACAGTATATCCAATTGCTTTAATTTTAATAATAATTGTAAGTCAACTAATTACCCTGCTATGATATATTAGCTAAATTACACAACACTTAATAATTATAGATATACTAAAATCCATGTAATTTTTAATAAATTTGCAGAAGTTTTCAAATAAAGATTCTTAAAATGAGCATAACAAATTCAAAGATATCTCAAAAATTATATATTGAAACATACGGATGCCAGATGAATGTTGCAGACAGTGAGGTTGTTGCATCGGTAATGGAAGACAATGGATATAGTATAACTGAAGACATTAATGAAGCTGACATAATTCTGGTTAATACTTGCTCGATAAGAGAAAATGCTGAACAAAGAGTGTGGGGTCGTTTAGATGTTTTTAAGCAAATTAAAAAGAAAAAACCTGAGCTTACAGTTGGCGTAATAGGATGCATGGCAGAAAGATTAAAGGAAAAATTAATTGAAGAAAAGAAAATTGTAGACTTAGTGGTTGGTCCGGATGCATACAGAACCCTCCCTGAATTGTTGGAAACTGTAGAATCGGGTCAAAAAGCAATAAATGTGATTCTTTCAAAAGAAGAAACTTATGCAGACATTAGCCCTGTAAGGTTGGATAAAAATGGAATTTCTGCATTTATTTCAATAATGCGTGGTTGTAATAATATGTGTTCATATTGTATTGTCCCATATGTTAGAGGTGGTGAACGAAGCAGAAATCCTGAATCAATTGTTGCAGAAGCTGAGGATCTTTTTCAAAAAGGTTATAAGGAAATTACCTTATTAGGCCAAAATGTAGATTCGTATAATTGGGAATCTGAGAATAAAAACGAAACCCTTCGATTTGCTCAGTTATTAGAAAAAGTAGCAAAAATAAGTCCTTCATTAAGAATCCGTTTTTCCACGTCGCACCCAAAAGACATGTCAGATGAAGTTCTTTTTACAATGGCTATGTATACTAATATTTGCAATCACATTCACTTACCAGCACAATCGGGAAGCTCAGAAGTTCTTGAAAAAATGAAACGTGGATACACAAGAGAATGGTATATTGACAGAATTAATGCAATCAAGAAAATTTTACCTAACTGTGCTATCTCAACCGATATTATGACAGGTTTCTCTGGTGAAACAGAAGAAAATCACAAAGATACCCTTAGTTTAATGTCTCTTGTTAATTACGATTATGCTTTCATGTTTAAATATTCTGAAAGACCAAAAACATATGCATCAAGGCATTTAAAAGATGATGTTGATGAGGAAATAAAATCCAGAAGATTATCAGAAATTATAGAATTACAAGGAACCTTATCTGAAAAAAGCAAAAAGGAAGATTTGGGCAAAACATTCGAAGTACTTGTAGAAGGAGTTTCAAAGAAATCTAAAGATCAACTTTTTGGAAGAAACACACAAAACAAAGTTGTTGTTTTCCCTAAAAAAGATTATAAAATAGGAGATTATGTTTTTGTAGAAGTAACTGAATGCACTTCTGCAACATTAATTGGTAATTCGATAGAATAATTAAATACCTAATTTATCTCAAAAACACGATCTAATTGCACTAATTGTATTAACTCCATTAATTCATCTGAAAGATTTATTAAGTTGACATTGGAATTACTCAATTGTGATGTTTTATGAACTTTTAACAATGTTTCAAATCCAGAGCTATCGATAAATTTTATCCCTGAAAAATTTAAAGTAAGATTTGAATCGGTTTTACTTACCAAAGAAGAAAGTTCTGATTCTATCTCGTTCGAATTTAAAACATTAAGTTTAGTAACATTACTAAATGAAACCAAGTATCTATTGTCGAATTGATCAACTGTTAGCATAATTTATTATGGAGTTTAAATTTGAAGTAAAGAAGCAACAGAAAAGTTAATATATCCAAAAAAAAGCAGCGAAGTTTTTAACAAAAATTGTTAAAGTTTTAAACCACTAATTGGTTTAAACATTTCCTTTTAAAAAGATAAAGTAAAAACAGTATATTCATTTGGCACTGACTTAACAGAAACATTTCCTTTATGAAGGTACATAATCTGTCGCGTAATACTAAGTCCAATACCTGATCCTTTTAACTTTGTGGTATAGAATGGAACAAAAATATTCTCAAGTTCTTTGGAAGTTATTCCCTTTCCATTATCCTTAACCATAACAAAGATACGATTCTCTTCATTTCTTTTAATTTCAATACTCAGAACAGGTTTTTCAACACCTACTAATGCATCCACTCCATTTAAAATTATATTTAAGAAAGCTTGTTCGATTAATGACGGATCAGCAAAAACAATCATCTCCTCAGTTGAAAAATTAGTATTAATATGAATTGCAGAATCTTTCAATCTGGGTTTAAGCAAATTAATAATTCTATTAATTGTAGTTTCTATATTTACATCTTGAAATTCGGGCTTTGGCATTTTTGTAAAACTCCTTGTTGCCTCAACAAACTTAACAAGCCCACTACTTCGAACTTTAATTGTATCTAAGCTCTCTTTAATATCAATTACCTTTTCCTTATCTAGGTTTTCATTATATTGATCTTCATCAAAAAGCATTTGAAAAACAATTCCAGACAAGTTAGAAATAGGAATCGCAGAATTCATTATCTCATGTGTTAAAACCCGAGTTAGTTTTTGCCAAGACTCCAATTCATTCTGTTCAAGCTCACTCTGCACATTTTGGAATGAATACAGGCTAAATTTATCTTTTAACAACTTAAATTTAGCTACTTGAATTGAATATGTGCAAATACTTTCTTCAATTTCAAATTTGACTAGTTTTTTTTCTCCCGTTTTTAATTTTTTCACTAACTCAGGTAGATTGTCATTTGAGTTTTTCAAAGAGTCAATATTCCTTAAAACACTCTTATTAAATAACTTATTTGACGAATTATTCGACAATACTATTTTACCAGAATCATCAATACACAAGATTGCAGTATCAATTTGATTAATTATAGTCTGTAAATAGTGGTAGCTAACTTGGGCTTTATCGCGCAATGAAACAATAACCTGAGAGAGCTGGTTGAATGCTTTATTTAAATCTAGATCTTGATAACTTTTTGAAAAAGGTGGAGTAAAATCATCCTGATCAACAGAAATTAAAAATTGAGATAACTTTTTATATTCCTTTTGCACAAATTTTAATAAAACAATTATAACACCAATATCCAGAATAAATATCCAAATTGAGGTAAGCCAAAAATAAGTATTAGTGGCAATATAAACTCCAGCTGCAGTTAAAACGACAACAGCAATAATATAAAATAATGATATATTTCTAAAATTTTTAAATACCATATTTCTTCATTTTTCGGTACAATGTACTTCTCCCTAAGCCTAATTCACTTGCCGCTTTTGAGTAATTTCCGCCATACTTTTCTATAGCTTTAATAATTGTATGTTTTTCTATATTCTCAACATTAAGCGAATCAGAAAGGGGCCCATCTGCTTTCTTTTTTAACGCAAAATCATTTTCTTCAATTAAATTACTTTCACACATTATTACAGCTCTTTCTACTAAATGCTGTAATTCACGTATGTTTCCAGGCCAGCTATATCCTTTTAATGCTTTTATAGCTTTCGCAGATATTTTTAAGGCAGGCTTGTTATACCTTTTACAGAATTTCTTTAAGAAACTTTCTGCTAAAATGTTTATATCATCCTTTCTTTTTCTTAAAGGAGGAATATTTATCTCCACTGTATTTATCCTGTATAATAAATCCTGCCTAAATTCTCCTTCTTCAACCATCTGATAAAGATCCTTATTAGTTGCACAAATAAGTCTTATATCCACTTCAATATCTTTATTCGATCCAACGGGATTTACTATTCTGTTTTGGATGACAGACAATAATTTTGATTGGAGATTAAAAGGAAGATTCCCAATCTCATCTAAAAACAAAGTTCCTTCATTAGCCAACTCAAACCTTCCAGGCCTATCTTCTTTTGCATCGGTAAAAGCCCCTTTTTTATGTCCAAAAAGTTCCGATTCAAATAGCGATTCTGATATTGCTCCAAGGTCAACATTAATAAATGCCTTATCTGCACGATTTGATTTTCGATGTATTTCTCTAGCCACTAACTCCTTGCCAGTTCCATTCTCACCTAAGACGAGAACGGTTGCATCAGTTACAGAGACTTTATTTATTGCTCCAAACACAGGACTCATTGTATCAGATTTACTAATAATCTCAGTAAAATTCTTCTCAATTTCCTGATTTAGAATTTTCTGTGTAAACTGTAACTTATTTACCTGTTTCTTTGATTTACTTAGTTTAAAAACTGCTTGCACTGTTGCAATAAATTTATGTGTTTCCCATGGTTTTACTATAAACTCAGACGCACCATGTTTCATAGCTTCAACTGCCAACTCAATATCTCCATATGCTGTATTCATTAATATGCATAACTCAGGATCAATATTCTGTATTTTCTTTAGCCAAAATAAACCCTCTTCTCCATTTGTAGCACCAGGTTTAAAATTCATGTCAAGAATTACAAGATCAAAATCTTCATTCTTAAGATAATCAGGTAATTTTTGAGGATTTTCTTCTGTAATTATATCTGTAAAATATTGCTTTAATATAATTCTAGCAGTTGTTAAAACATCTTTATCATCATCAACTATTAAGATCTTTCCCTTGATCTTACTCATAATTATTATTAATATTGATTTTTTCAAAAATAATAATTGTATCAATGTGACACAAATTTTTGTGCCATAATGATACAATATAAAATATACAAACAACCCCACACAGTCGTATGTGCCTGAATTACTTAATATTATTAATGTTGGCACATTTTTGTATATAGTTCTTAAAAAAAGAACTAAATTTAAGAAAATGATAAAAAATTATTTAATAACAGCTTTCAGAAATATCTCAAGAAATTTTGGGTATTCACTTATTAACTTCATAGGATTATCAGTTGGTATTTGCGTTTTTATCTTGATAAACCTATTTGTAATAAATGAATATTCTTTTGATAAATTTAATAAAAACTACGATCGAATTTATCGATTTGAGGAAGGGGATGCAGAGTCCGTTCATTTACCATCTGCAATGGGTCTTGATGCACAGGATTGGTTTCCTGAAATTGAAAAAGTAGTTCGATTTAAATCTTGGGGTAGTCAGGTTTTTCATCATGAAGCTACAACCTTTAAGATACCTCATATCATGCTCGCTGACTCAACTTTCTTTGATGTTTTTACAACTCAGTTTGTAAAAGGGAATCCCGAAACAGTTTTTGAAGTAGCTAACTCCATTATTCTTACAGAACGAATTGCTAAAATATTTTTTGGCGATGAAGATCCAATAGATCAGATAATTAAAACTACTGGAGGTTATGAATTGGTAGTAAAAGGTATAATAAAAGAATTTCCAAATTTCCACATTCAAATAGAAGCATTAATACCATTTAAAATTTTAGGTGATATAAATAACTCCGAATACTTAAGAAGCTATGGGACCTGGCAATTTCAAACTTATTTCTTGCTTCCAAATAATTTTGACGTCAAGAATCTAGAAAGTAAACTAGATGATGAGTTTACTAAAAGATTTGCAAACCATTTTGAAGATGGTGAAGATCTTGTTATTACTTTAAGACCATTGAAGGATGTATATTTTGCTGACCATACTCAAGCAGATTTTGGAGTTATACATGGAAATAAAAATAACGTAAAGCTTTTCTTTGCAATTGGTCTATTTATAATTTTTATAGCTTGCATTAACTTTATAAACCTTACTACTGCCAAAGCTTCATCTAGAGCAACAGAAGTAGGAATGCGAAAAGTTTTAGGAGGTTTTAAAAGACAGCTCATATTTCAGTTTCTTTCTGAGTCCATTTTAATAACTTTTATTTCATTTGTAATTGCAGTTACACTTGTGCAAGCTTTACTTCCTTTTTACAACAATCTATTAAAGAAGAGCTTATCTCTAACAACTTTTATTAATCCTGCGTTTTTAAGTATTGCAATTATTGGAACTATTTTAGTTGCTGTAATAGCAGGACTATATCCTTCATTTTACCTCACAGCATTTAAGCCAATAAGTGTATTAAAAGGAGAAAAAACAAAAGGAAAAAGTGCTGCATTTTTTAGAAAAATATTGATTGTTATTCAATTTACAATTTCAATAGCATTAATAGCGTGTACTATAACGGTTCAAAAACAATTAAATTTTTTGAAGAATAAAGATACGGGATTTACAAAGGAAAACATTATTACAATTGGTTTAAATTCAAATCTTAGATCACAAAAAGATGCATTTAAACAGAGTTTATTAAAGCACCCTGAAATTATAGAAGTTGCCTATAGCGGAGGAAGCTTAACATCAATTAGAAATACTGAAAGCTTTGATTTTAACTCTGACGGAATACGAACTGCAATACAACTACATCCAATTGACCCGGCTTATTTTGACCTTTATGAATTAAAACTTATTGAGGGTCGCAATTTCAATTTTGACAATAAATCTGATTATCAAAAAAAGATTATTCTAAACGAAGAAGCTGTAAAAGTAGCTGGATTCAAATTAGGCGAAGTAGCAGGGACAATATTCCATAGAGATGAATGGTATTTTACAGCATTACCAAGTAAAGAGTGCGAAATAATTGGAGTTGTTAAGAATTTTCATTACAGATCATTGCACGAAACGATTGGGCCGCAAGGACTAGTCTGGAATGGAGACTGGCATGGTGCAGTTAACATTAAAATTCAACCAGAAAATACTAATGAAACTATTGCCATAATTGAAAAAGTATTTAAAGAATTTTCAGAAAATGTACCATTTGAATATACTTTTGTAGAAGAAGAATTAGATAATCTATATAAATCGGATAATCGATTAGGGAAATTTTTCAGGTATTTTTCAATAATTGCTATAATTATCGCAATGCTTGGATTATTTGGGCTTGCTGCTTTTATTGCAGAAAGTAGAACTAAAGAAATAGGTATACGCAAATCTTTAGGATCTTCATCAACTCAAATTATTTTTATGATTTCTAAAGAATTTCTAAAATGGGTTCTCGTTGCAAATATTTTCGCGTTACCAATAGCCTATTACGGAATGAATAAATGGTTGCAATCTTTTGCCTTTAAAATCAAAATCACTCCAGATATTTTTATAATATCTGCAATAATATCAATATTAATAGCCTTAATTACTGTTTTTTATCAATCTTTTAAAGCAGCAAGAAGCAATCCAGCAGATTCATTGCGATACGAATAATATAGTTTTCTCATTATATAAAGAGTTCTATTATTACAATAGAACTCTTTTTTTATGTGATTGAAAGTCTGTAAATTGATATGTCATAATAGGGTATTCATTTATTTCTTCATCTTAAGATTAGAAAACGGAAATAAATTATCTACTAAAAATAAAAAGTTATGAAAACAATAAAAAAAATAATGTTCGGACTGGTTTTGTCAGCATTTATGGTAATAAATGTGTATGCCCAACCAAAATCGGAAATCATTGATGATAAGGACACAAAAATAAATTGGGCTGAAGCTGATACATTGTATACTTTTCAGTTTGACACTGAGAGTAACTCATGGGTATTTTTTCAAAGAGAAATAAGAAGATTTAACGAGAAAAAAATCCCTACGGAAAATTTTGTTCAAAATTGGAACATTGCAGAAAAAGCCTGGTATAATTATTTAAAGGTAAATTATACTTATGATAAGTATGGAAATGAACTTGAGAAAATTACTCAGGAATGGGATGTTAATTACAATAATTGGGTAAATGCCAATCTTGTGACTAATACTTACAAAGGCAGACAAAAAGAAGAAATATTATTTCAGGAATGGAAAAAGCCAACCAACGAATGGTATAATATAATGAAGTATCTTATTAAGTATACCGATAGTGAACTTGAAAAATCGATCACCGTAAGTTTATATAATGGAATTACACAGGAGTGGGATAATCACAAGCAATTTAACATGGAATTTTCAATGCCTTTTTCTCCTCCAACCACCGTTATTTCTGAAACTTGGAAAAACGATACCTGGAAAGAAGATGGTAAATACGAACTACAATATAACGGAAGAAGTTATAAAACTCAGGAAATTAGATATACCTGGAACGATGGTTTTGGAGACTGGATTGAAGGTGTAAAAATGGAAATGACTTACGATAAAAAAGGAAATCAGCTTGATTATCAAGAAATGAAATTTGATTATCAAAAAAGTGAGTGGGCAAAACACAGTAAAAATGAGGCCATTTATAATGAAAACGGATACATGACAGAGAAAATAGAATATATCTGGAACAGAAGTACAAATCAATGGGAAGTAGCCGGCAAGTTCAGATTTACAACTGACGCAAAAATCTAATAGACTTAAACATAAACAAAAAAGAGCTCTTTTCAGAGCTCTTTTTTTATTTAAGTATTTTCAATGTTAATTCCTTTAACTGTTTTTCATCAACCTCTGATGGTGAATCTATCATAACATCTCTGCCAGAATTATTTTTAGGAAAAGCAATATAATCTCTGATTGACTCTGATCCTCCAAATACTGAACACCAACGATCAAATCCGAAAGCTATTCCACCATGCGGTGGTGCTCCAAATCGAAATGCATCTAACAAGAATCCAAATTTCTCTTCTGCCTCATTTTCAGAAATGCCCAAAGCTTTAAACATCTTCTGTTGTAATTCTGCATTAAAAATTCTAATTGATCCACCTCCTATTTCAACACCGTTGATAACAAAATCATAAGCGTTTGCTCTCATTTTTCCAGGATCTGAATCAAACAATCCCATATCTTCTTCTTTAGGAGAAGTAAAAGGATGATGCTTAGCAAAGAATCTATTTTCTTCTTCATTCCATTCTAAAAGTGGAAAATCAACAACCCAACATGGGGCAAATGTATCTTTATCTCTTAATCCAAGTCTATCTCCCATTTCAAGACGTAAAACATTAAGAGCATTAAGCGTTTTTTCAATATTTCCAGCAAGTACTAATAATAAATCACCTGCTTCTGCTTGCATGGTATCTGCCCAATTTTTTAAATCATCTTGCGAGTAAAATTTGTCTACAGAAGATTTATAAGTTCCATCGGCATTACATTTAACATAAACCAACCCCTTTGCTCCAACTTGTGGCCTTTGAACAAAAGCTGTTAATGCATCAAGTTGTTTTCTTGAATATTCAGCACATCCTTTTGCAACAATACCACCAACATATTCAACACTATCAAAAACTACAAAACCTTTTCCTTGAACCAGTTCTGTAATTTCAGAAAACTTCATTTCAAATCTAATATCAGGTTTATCCGATCCATAATATTTCTTTGCATCTGAATATGTAATTCGCGGAAATTCATCTTCAAATTTTTGTCCCTTTACTTCTGAAAATAAGTATTTTGCAAGTCCTTCGAAGGTGTTTAAAATGTCTTCCTGATCTACAAACGACATTTCACAATCAATCTGTGTAAATTCAGGCTGACGATCTGCTCTAAGGTCCTCATCGCGAAAACATTTTACAATCTGAAAATATTTATCGAATCCTGAAATCATTAACAATTGCTTAAATGTTTGTGGTGATTGTGGCAATGCGTAAAATTCTCCTGGATTCATTCTTGAAGGAACTATAAAATCTCTTGCTCCTTCAGGAGTAGATTTAATTAAGTAAGGAGTTTCAATCTCCATAAATTTCTCTCCATCCAGATATTTCCTGATTTCTTGTCCCATTCTGTGTCTTAATTCAAGACTTTCCCTTACAGGATTTCTTCTTAAATCAAGATATCGGTATTTCATTCTTAATTCATCACCACCATCTGTTTCATCCTCAATTGTAAAAGGAGGTATTTCTGATTTACTAAGAACAGTAATTTCATCTGCAATAATTTCTATATCTCCTGTTGGCATTTTAGGATTTTTACTGCTTCGCTCAACTACTTTACCTGTAATTTTTAAAACAAATTCTCTTCCTAATTCTTCTAACTGAGATTTTATTTGATTCGGTGTATTTTCATCGAACACGAATTGAGTAATTCCATATCTATCGCGTAATGCAATAAATGTCATTCCTCCAAGATTTCTAATAGTTTGAATCCATCCACTAAGAGTAACTTCCTGCCCTACATTTTCAATTCTTAATTCACCGCAAGTATGTGTTCTATACATAATGTTATGTTATTATCTTGTCTGTAAAATTTATTTGTTTGAACTGCGAAAATAGGACTTTATTTCCTTTTTATAAAACTGTTATCTTTTTAAAAGTAATCAGTATTTAAAAACTTTATTTAATATTATCTTTGATAACATAAATTAGTTGTAGATTATGGATATTTTCTCTCCTGAATACTTTATGAAAGAGGCACTTAAAGAAGCAAGAAAAGCTCTTGAGAAAAATGAAGTTCCGATTGGTGCTGTTATAGTTAATAACAATCAGATAATTGCCCGAGCTTACAATTTAAGTGAAACTTTAAACGATGCAACTGCTCATGCAGAAATGCAGGCATTTACAGCTGCAACCAATTTTTTGGGAGGTAAGTATTTGACAGACTGCACGATATTCGTAACATTAGAACCGTGTATTATGTGTGGAGGAGCTTCATTTTGGACACAAATTTCAGAAATTGTTTATGGAGCTTCAGATAAGAAAAGAGGATATAGTACTGTGCGCTCAAAAATTCTGCATCCAAAAACAAAGGTAATTTCAGGAATACTTGAGGATGAATGCAGTAATTTGTTAATTGATTTTTTCAAACAAAAAAGGTAAATTTATAAATTAAAGACTACATTTATAACCACTCTTTTAAAAAGGTGATGCATATCATCGGCATTTAATTTGTAAATCAACTAATACTTTAAATCTTTACATTGATTAAAAAAGGAACATGAAACATTTTACACTTTTAATATTAACCTTTTTTTCAATTAACTTAAGTGTTCAGGCGCAATCTTCAGTATATGAAGCAGAAGCTGGTATGATATATAATTTTACTAAATTTTTTGACTGGCCTCAGACAGAAAAATCCGGAGATTTTATTATTGGAGTTCTTGGCTCAAAAGATTTATTTAAGGAATTAACTGCTATTACAAAAGACAAAAAGAATGTAACTCAAAATATTGTTGTTAAATCGTTTAGTAGTTATGAAAAAATTAATGACTGCCATGTAATATTTATATCATCTTTTAATTCCACACACATTCAAGATATTCATAAAAAAACAGGAGTTCACTGTTTAATAATTAGCGATAGTATGACAGCAATAGAAAAAGGAGCTGTTATTCAGTTTTTTATTGAAAATGAGCGATTAAAATATAATTTTAGCATAGAAAATGCCTTAAAACACGGACTTAAGTTTCACTCAAAAGTCTCGGAAATGGCTAGTACCACTTACACTTACTGAAATTTATAAGATTAATACTTCCATTTATTAGCAAGAGCTACCAACGATAGCATTACAGGCACTTCAACTAAAACACCTACAACAGTTACTAGAGCTGCAGGTGATTGCAATCCAAACAATGAAATTGCAACAGCAACCGCTAGTTCAAAAAAGTTACTTGCACCTATCATAGCAGCTGGCGAACAAATTGCATGGGGCAATTTCAATTTTCTTCCACCAATCCAAGCAATAAAAAAGATAAAATATGTTTGAATAATTAGCGGTACTGCGATAAGTAAAATAATAAATGGATTATTCAGTATATTAATGCCTTGAAATGCAAAAAGCAGTACTAATGTAACCAATAATGCTATAATTGAAATCGGTTTCAATTTAGGAAGAAACTCTTTTTCAAACCAATTTTTTCCTTTTAATCGAACTAATATTTTATGTGTAATATATCCTGCTAATAAAGGAATTACGACAAAGATTATAATACTTGCTACTAATGTATCATAAGGTATTTGAATATTTGTAATCCCAAGCAATAAGCCAACAATTGGAACATATGCCACCAATATAATAAGGTCGTTAACAGAAACTTGCAATAAAGTATAATTTGGATCTCCATTTGTTAAGTAAGACCAAACAAAAACCATTGCTGTGCAAGGTGCTGCTCCTAACAATATTGCTCCAGCTATATATTCTCCAGCGAGCTCAGGCTCAATAAATGCACCATACAATTTTGAAAAAAAGATCCATGCGAAAAAGGCCATTGTAAATGGTTTAATCAACCAATTAACAACTAGTGTCAGAATTAATCCTTTAGGTTTTTTACCAACATTTTTTATGCTTGAAAAATCAACTTGCAACATCATTGGATAAATCATTAACCAAATTAATATAGCAACAGGAATATTAACTTTAAAAACCTCCATCTGACTTAAGAATTGCATGTTATCACCTGCGAAATGGCCAATTGCAATACCGCTGGCTATACATAAAGCTACCCAAAGGGTAAGATATTTTTCAAAAAATCCAATTTTCTTTTTTTCTGACATAACTAAATATTATTTTCTGTTCTTATCTGCTTGCAAATACATTAATACTAAAAACACCAATATTACTATTTTTAAATTCTTGCAATTCAATTCTACTCATAAAATTTAATAAAATATCATCAGGGATTTCAATCTTTTTTTCTTTTTGAATTTCTATATTTCTAAATCCTGAATCTTTAATAATTTGAATATACTCATTTTTTTGAATCGCCCCAGAAACACATCCAGCATACATTTCGGCACTTTCTTTTAACTTTTCAGGTAACTCTCCCATCAATACAACATCTGAAATTGAAAAATGGGCATCCTCTTTTAAAACTCTATAAATTTCCGAAAAAGCTTTTTGTTTATCGAGAACTAAATTTAATACACAATTACTAACAATTACATCAATAGAATTTGATATTATAGGCATATCTTCAATATCACCTTTTATAAATTCAATGTTTTTATAAGCAAGTTTTTGTGCATTTTCATTAGCTTTTTCTAACATCTCATCAGAAAAATCAATACCTATTACTTTTCCTTGTTCACCGGCAATTGCTCTTGCCACAAAACAATCGTTTCCCGCACCAGAACCTAGGTCTAAAACAGTATCACCTTGCTTAATTTTTGCAAACTCTGTAGGCAAACCACATCCTAATCCTAAATCGGCATCAGAGTTATAACCTTTTAAATTAGAATAGTCGTCGCTAAAAACGGTGTAATCTACTTCGTCACAACATCCTGTACTTCCACAACAGGAAGTTTCATTTTGCTGTTTAGATTGGCTAGCTATTCGTCCATATTTTTCTCTAACTATATCTTTTATGTTCTTTTTAACTTTCATGATTATTCAATTTTATCATTATAAAATTTAAAAAACGCATCTTTAATCTCATCACGCACGCGATAAAATTCATTCATAATAAACTCATCAGTACCTGCAGCATGTGATGGATCATCGAAGCCAATATGTATGCGGTTTTTTACTTTTCCAATAAAAGCAGGACAAGCTTCATTTGCTTCACCACAAACGGTAATAACAAAGTCCCATTCTTCACTTAAATACATATCGACAGAATCTGAAGTATGATTACTTATATCTATTCCTATTTCATTCATTACAGCAACTGCTTTTTCATTTAATTTACCTGAGGCTTCTGTTCCTGCTGATCGAACTATTAGTTCTTTATTAAAAGATTGTAAAAAGCCATGTGCCATTTGACTACGACACGAATTTCCAGTACACAATATTAAAATCTTCATAGTTTTAGCAATTACATGATTCACTAGTTTCTTCAAATATTTCATTAAAAAACGAACTAATATTCTTGCTAATCAAATTAATACAAGGATTACAAAGGCAATAATTCATCTTTAAACCATCTATTTCTCCCTTTATTAATCCAACCTTTTTTAGTTCCTGTAAATGCTGAGACACAGTTGTACGGCTTAATGGAATTTCATTACTTATATCTCCCGAAATACATGTTTTACATTTCGCTAAGTACCGTAATATTGCTAATCTAGCCGGGTGACTCATTACTTTAGCAATCTCTGCAAGTCGCTGCAAATCCTCATCAAATAGATCTGTTTTTGTATAAGTCATAACATTTATGTTTTATGTCGTAAACATACGACATTATTTCGGATAAAAAATATTTTATTATTTTTTTCGTATTAAATTAAAAAAAAGCTGTGCATTTTTTGCACAGCCTTATTATTAATTGAAAGTTTTTTATAATCCTATTGATTTCAAGAATGCTTCTTCGTTTGGTTCTCTGCTTAAGAATTCCCTTACAATTTCCATCTCTTCAATTGTAGATCCTCGCTCCAGAACCACTTTTCTTAATTTCAATCCTGTTTCCTGATTCATAACACCATCCTTTTCAAAAACAGAGAACATATCTTCGGCAAAAACCAAAGCCCACAAATAACTGTAGTAGCCTGCTGCGTAACCATTTAAATGTCCAAATCCAGCTTCGAAGTGTGTTCCTTCATGGAAATTATATAAAGTAATTTCATTTTGTAGTTCTTTTACTAATTCTGTTGTAGTCTTTGATCCATTAGGATTAAACTTATCGTGATAAGTCATATCTAAAATTCCATAAAAAATTTGCTGTAGCACATGCAGGCCTGAACCTACATTTTTAGCAGCAAGCATTTTATCATGAAGCACTTTAGGAAGTACCTCTCCTGTTTTATAATGTTTTGCAAATAATGATAATGCTTCGTAGTTCCATGCCCAGTTCTCGAAAATCTGCGATGGCATTTCAACAAAATCTCTGGCGACATTTGTTCCTGCTTGCGCTGCCAATTCAGCTCTTGTTAGCAAATCGTGCATTAGATGCCCAAACTCATGGAAAAATGTTTCTACATCATTATGCAGCATTAATGCTGGTGTATTTCCGTTTGCCTTTGGGAAATTACATATAAGGCTTGCAGTTGGGATTTGATAAATATCTCCAAGTTTTTTACCTGGAATCATCCCAAACATAGCTGCGTGATTATATTTATTTTTTCTTGGATATAAATCAAGATAAAATCGAGCAATAAGTTTATCGTTTTCTTTTACTTCATAAAATTTCACTTCATCGCACCAAACCGATGGATCTTTCTTTTCTTCAAATTTTACTCCATACAAATGCTGCGCTATTTGAAATAAACCATCAATTACCTGACCTACTTCAAAATACTTTTTCAACTCTTGATTATCAAGTTCATATTTTTCTTCCAAAAGCAAATTATTGTAAAATGCTGCTTCCCATGATTCAATTGATTTTACATATTTATCTCCTGTATAATCTCTTTTTACTTCGAGAAGTTCTTCACAATCTCGTTCTGCCTTAATTCGAACTTTCTTTTTTAAGCTATTCTCGAAATCCCATATACTTTGTGGATTTTTAGCCATTCTGTTTTCGGTTCTATATTCAGCAAATGTTTTATAGCCCAATAGCTTAGCCACTTTCTCTCTTTCAATAAAAATTTCTTTTAGAATATCTAAATTTTTATCAGCAGCCGTATTCTTATACTTAAATGTTAGTTCTTTTCTTGCTTTATCTGACTTTGAATACTTCATAAAGGGTACATAAGAAGGATATTCTAATCCTATTTTATATGTTCCGTCATCCTGAAGATGCTCTTTCTTATAATCATCTGGCAAACCATCGATTTCTTCTTCTGTTGCTATTAAAAAGTCCTCATAAGAACTAATGTTAGAATCGAACTTAATCCCAAGGTCAGATAATTTATCCTGAATAACTTTTAATTGATCCCGTTTTTCTTTTTGTAAAGAGAATCCGTTTCTTTCAAACTCTTCAACTGTTTCTTTCAGATATTTCTTTTCTGCTCCTACGAGTTTGAACGCTTCTTCCGAATTTGAATAATCTTTAACGGCTTTATATAATTCTTCGCTTAAAGCAATTTCATTAAAAAACTTTCCAAACACCGATGTACTTTCTAAACATTCGTTCCTAATATCATCTTTGGGATGAACATAAGCTAGTAATGAAATGCTCTCGTTCACTTTCATTAATTCATTATATAAATTATCAGAAGCTCGCATTGTATTTTCAAAATTTCTCTCTTTCGAATCAATTTCAAAAATTTTTTTTAAACTTTCTTTGGCATTATTTATAGATTTTTGAGTTGCCTCTTTAACATGCTTAGCTGTTATAACCTTAAAATTTATGGTTTGATTTATTTCATTAAAAAAAGGATTCTTCATTTACTTTAGATTTAGATAACAAGTTTTAAGGTAACAAAAGTAATATTTTATAAATTACACCTGATTATAACATCCATTTTACTTACTTGTTTATTTATGAGTCTGAATTCACAAATAAAAAAATTATCTGAAAGAATTAAACTACATAAAATGCTGTTTATTTCCGATCAAGCAGGTATTATGCAGCGATATATAAGAGAAAAACAAAACTGGGATATTCATCTTAATGAAGTTAAAAACTTTATTAAACATTCATCAAAAACTAAGAAAAAAAATAAGGTTGTAGTATTCGGAAGTGGATGGTTACTCGATTTACCATTAATAGATTTAAGCGAAAACTTTAAAAAAGTTGTTTTAATCGATATTTATCATCCAAAGCAAATACAAAAAAAAGCAAAACAATTTCCAAATATTACTGTTCAAACTGATGATCTAACTGGAGGATTAATTGATTTCTTTTATAATCATAAAAAACAAAAAGTTTTAATCTCAACAATTGAATCCTTTAAATATAAAATTCCTAAAAATACAGATTTTGTAATCTCTCTAAATATTATGTGTCAATTGCATATTATACTTATTGATTATTTAAGGAAGCACAATCGATATTCAAACCAGGAACTTAAAATGATAGAAAAGCAAATTCAGTTATCGCACATAAATATACTACCAAAGGAAAAGTCGTGTCTTATTACTGATTTTGAAGAAGAAATTTACGATGAAGAGGATAACTTAGTTGGCATTAATCCTCTGTTACACATTGGTTTGCCAACAGGAAGTCTTTCGAAAAACTGGCAATGGAAATTTGATTCATTAATGACATATCGACCCAATGCAAAAACATATTTTAATACAACAGCTATAGATTTTTAATACTGAAAACTTAAAATGATTGACCAGAATATAAAAATGACAATTACCGACCTCGATGGGACTTTGTTAAATAACAACCGAGAAGTAAGCTTAATTGATATGAAATCATTGTTTTGGCTTGGCGAAAATAATATTACAAGAGTTATTGCTACGGGTCGTAATTTTTTCTCTCTGAAAAAAGTATTAAAAGAAAATTTCCCAATTGACTATTTGATATTCTCGTCTGGTGCTGGTGTTTACAACTGGAAAAAGAAAACTTTAATACATTCACAATATTTACCCGATATTGAAGTAAAACAAATCTCAAAAATTCTTATGGAGAATAATGTTGATTTTATGATTCATGAAATGATCCCAGAAAATCACAGATTTGTATTTCATAGAACGAAAAACCATAATCCTGACTTCGAAAGAAGAATAAAGGTTTATAAAGATTTTGCTTTTGAGCTAAATCCTGAAATCGAAAAATACGATCATGCTTGTCAGATTATTGCAGTATTCCCTAACAACTTAGATCTTTTTGAAAACATTCAACAAAAATTTAAGGATATTAAAATTATTAGAACTACTTCGCCTTTAGATGGAGATTCGATTTGGATGGAAATTTTTCCAATAAATGTTTCAAAGGCATATGGAATAAATTGGCTGTGTAATGAACTTCAAATTAATAAAAAAAATACAATTAGTATAGGAAATGATTATAACGATATTGACATGCTTGAATATACTGCAAAGAAATTCGTTGTGAATAATTCACCTTCAGACTTAAAAGAAAGATTTCCTGTTTGTAAAAGTAACCAGGAAAGTGGTTTTTCCGATGCTATTGATCACTACTTTGATTTTATGTAATCAGATCTGGGCTTAGCATTAAATCTATATCTTACTCCAAAAGATAGCTCTAGAAGTTTTGGATAACCGGGAATAAAAGTTGTGGATAAATCCAATGAATTATTCAACTTATAATTAAACTCAAATTCACCACCATACCATAGAAATTTATATTGCCAGAAATCTGTTTCATTACCATTATAAAAACCTGAATTAACATATTCGTCGAATTTTGAATACCAGCTTCTTCGGTAAATAAATGTTGGTCCAAATCCTCCACTAATTGAGAATTTCTTTCTTTGCAAAATAACTCCTCTTAGTCCAACATGAAATAAACCAGAAAAAAGACCTCCACAATCAGAATAAAATGCTGTTCCTATTTTATAAGAAAGCCTATCCTTATGAAAAAAAGATTCGTATCCAATGATCATCCCTAAGTTTATTACTACAACTCCATTTTTATCTATTTTGGTTGGCATATTCTCAGCATTTAAATCACCATCGGGGTGAAAGCTAAAACCGAAAAATTTAGCTGAGAAATTATCCTGCGACAATCCTTTGAAAGAAAAAAATACGAATAATAAAAGCAGGATTTTTTTTTGCATAAAATTTCTTCTTAGAAGGGCACTAATTTACATCGAAGTTTCTTTATTACAATAAAAAAGGAATCCTAAAAAGGATTCCATATTATTATAATGTATGTTTTTTTCTATTCAAAAAATGCTTCCACTCCTGGATAATGGAATCTTTGTTTTGCCATTTCCTGTGGAAAAATGAAATACTTTACTTCGGCCACAGAACAAATTACCCCAACAGAATTTAATATTTCGGCTCGTATTAATGCAAACTTTCTGTCCTTATTAATTAATTTAGCACGAACTGTCAACTCTCCCTTATCTGTAAAAACTGTGTTTTTATATTTTACATTTAATGTTGCTGTAACTCCTGCAGTTTGAACTTTCGTATATACAACCCAACTTGCTATTTCATCTAAAATTGTCGATTGAATACCTCCGTGAAGGATATTTCCATATCCAGCTAAATGACTTTTTGGCTGCCATTTACTAACAATATAATCACCATCTTCATAGAATTCCATTTTTAAGCCTAAATCATTTTTAGATGAACAACCAAAACAGTTATAATCTTCAAGATGATTGTATGGATTTTTTATCTTTCTCATATTTTTATTATTAATAGGCATTTACTTCTATAAATACTCAAATGATCTTCCTGTTATTGATTCAACCGGTATTTTTATAATTAATATATTATCAACGGAAGGCTTAGAGAATTCAAATTCACGTTCAGAATAATTCTTCATAAAAACCTTTAACGCTTTTAATTTCTCATCAAAGTCGTCAATTAAAATTGCATGACCATGTATAAGAACACTTCTATATGCCATTCTCCACGAACAAGCAACATGCTCGTGACGCGAAAAAAGCTTATGATCAGTATCGAATTCTAAACATACTTTATTATTTCTTTTAAGTATATCAATTTTCTTACCTTCTTTAGCACAATGCAGCCAAACCGTTTGATCCTCATAACCAAAGTTCATAGCTAGAACATAAGGATCGTCACCATCAACCATTCCTACTCGACAAATTTTACATTTTTTGATTATCTCTTCAAGTTTATCAAGATCCGTAATATCCTTTATTGCATTATCACGTTTAACCATAACATTAAATTAAGAAAATTAAAACTTATTTATGCTAAGATACAAAAATGAGAAATGAACAAGAAAATATTTAGAAAAATTAGTTCTCAGGAATATTAAAAAGCGGTAGCGTAAAAGTAATTGTTGTACCTTTTCCTTTTTCACTTTCAATATAAATATCCCCATTGTTAATATTTACAAACTCTTTACAAAAGAATAAACCTAAACCTTTACCTGTTTCTCCTCTAGTTCCTTTAGTTTGGCCATTAGCCAGTTCAAAAACAACTTCTTTTTTACTAACAGGCATTCCAATTCCTGAATCTTTAACCCATATTTTTGCAAATTGCTGATTTCTTTCTATCCCAACTGTAATTTCACCATTTTCAGGTGTAAATTTCACCGCATTATTAAGTAGATTTCTCATCACGGTAAAAATCATATTTTTATCAGCAAAAACCTTTACATTATTTAATGCTTTAAAATTGAGCTCAATATTCTTTATTTGAGCAATTGGTCTATAAACATCTATTGTTTCTTCTAAATTTTTCTTAAGATCAATGTTCTCAGGTTTATAAGGGAATTTACCCTGCTGATTAAGGGCCCAGTTTAATAAATTATCTATCAATGACAATACGTTATTTACAGATAACTCAAGTGTTTTCGAAAGTCTTCTTAAGGACTCAAAATCCTGTTCTTCAACCCAATATGGTATTAATTGAGTAATGCTTTCCATAGAAACCAGGGGGCTTCTGAGGTCATGGGCAATTATCTGAAATAAACGGTCTTTGGTTTCATTCGATTCCAGCAACTTTTCATTTTGATCTACAATTTTAGCTCTTTGATCAATGATTTTTTTATTTTTTCTTACAAGAAATACTAAGAAAACTATTGCTAATATTACAAATACTATTAATATATTTCTTTGAAAACTTTTTTGATTAGCCTCAATGGTTTTCTTTGATAAATTAAGTTTTTGAATTTCTTGTTCTTTTTCTAGAAAAGCAATTTGTTGTTTACGTTTTTCAGCCTCGTATTTTTGTTCAAGTTCTGCAATCTGTTTTACTTTCTCCAATCCAATTAGGCTATCATTAACTCGCTGATAAATTTCGTGATAATCAATGCTACTTTTATAATCTCCTATCTTTTTATATGCCCAAATCAAACTTTCTGAAAGATTTTTCCTTTTTAAAAGATTTCCTTGATCTTTAGCTAAACTATAAGCTCTTAATAAATAGGATAAGCCTTCATTATATTTTCCTTCCATTATTAAAACATTACCTAACCCTTGCAAAGTATAAATAAGTTTATCTTGTTCTCCTACTTCCTCTTCAATTCCCAAAGCCTTTAAATAATAATATTTGGAACTTTTAAAATCCCTTTTAATTTGGTATATATCGCCCATGTTTTGCAACAATGATAACTGACTATATTTTGTAGTGTTTTTATCAATTAAATTTATTGCTTCTTTGTAGTAATCTAAAGCTTTGTTATAATCCTGAGTTTCAAAATATACCGCCCCAATATTCATTAATGTCTTCATCTCCTGATTCTTACCGACTTTTAATTTGCGTTTAACTTTCAAATTTTGCAAATGATATTCCAAAGATTTATCATATTCACCCATGTTTTGATATAAAACCCCAAGATTATTCATAACATTGCAAACTTTCACAGAATCACTTATCTCTGTATATATTTTAAGGCTGGATATAAAATTTTCTACCGACTTTTCATAGTCCCCAACCCTTTTATAAGTATTCCCTAAAGAATTCAGCACTCTTGCTTTCTCTTCAGATTTATTCATTTTTTCAAATAAATCATAAGACTTGTTCGAATACTCTATAGCTTTTTTATAATTACTTTGGTAACGTAAAACTAAACCTAACTGAAATAAGCTCTTTGCTTTCCCATATTCAAAATTAAGTTTTTCCGATAAATCGAATGCCATTTGACTTAAGATGAATGCTGTATCTAATTGATCTTTCATATATTTATAAGAAAGTTCATTAAGTTTTAAAATTTTAGATGCATCATCTGGTAATGTAGTTACATAAAAGTATAAACTATCAGGAGTAGTATTTTGTAATCTTTCTGCACCAAATATATTATATGAAGAAAAAACAATTATTGAAACAAAACAGTAATAAACGAAACCCACCTTTATACGATTTAATGTAACACAAACATAGTGAATTAATATCAAAAAAATAACTGCATGAATTAACAAGCAGTTATTTAATTTTTTGAACTAATCTTCCTCTTCAGTTGATGGAGGTGGTTTTGGTGGATCTGGATCATCACCATCAGGGACTCTGCACACAATTGAATAGTTAAATAATTTCATATACTTCATATTTTAGTTAATCGTATTAAAATTAATTAAAAAAATCGAGTTCTCCTATTAATTATGCAAAAATATTTAGTGTATATTGCTGTTTTTCAACTACTTCACAAACCCGTAATCCGTTTCAGAATTTAAAATACGACATCATATTGAATGTAAAACTTAACAAAATTTCTATTCGAAAAAACGATTCCAGTTAAGACTCAGTAAAATATTAATTTTCAGCAATATTAAATAATGGTAAAGTAAAAGTAATTGTTGTTCCTTTTCCTTTTTCACTTTCAATATAAATATCTCCATTGTTAATATTTACAAATTCTTTACAAAAGAAAAGACCTAAACCTTTACCTGTTTCACCTCTGGTTCCTTTAGTTTGGCCATTAGCAAGTTCAAAAACGGCTTCTTTTTTACTAACAGGCATCCCAATTCCCGAATCTTTAACCCAAACTTTTGCGAATTGCTGATTCCTTTCAATTCCAACAGTAATTTCCCCATTTTCTGGTGTGAATTTCACAGCATTATTTAGAAGATTTCGCATCACTGTAAACAACATATTTTTATCAGCAAAAACTTTTACATTATTTAATGCTCTAAACTTGAGTTCAATATTTTTTATTTGAGCAATTGGCTTATATACATCTATTGTTTCTTCTAGATTTTTCTTAAGGTTTATATTCTCAGGTTTATAAGGAAATTTCCCTTGCTGATTTAATGCCCAGTTTAATAAGTTATCGATGAGTGATAATACATTATTCACAGATAATTCTAAAGTCTTAGAAAGTCTACTTAGGGATTCAAAATCCTGTTCTTCAACCCAATACGGAATTAACTGTGTAATACTTTCCATGGATACCAATGGACTTCGAAGATCATGAGCGATGATTTGAAATAACTTGTCTTTGGTTTTATTCGATTCGAGCAAATAATCATTTTGCTTTGCTATTTCGATCTGTTGATCGGTAATTTTTGTGTTTTGCTTTAAAAGTAATTGATTAAGCTTTTTTCGCTTTTTACTATCAATAAAATAATAGATCAATAAAGCGGCTCCTAATATTACTATAATTATTAACGCATTTCGCTGAAAACTCTTCTGCTTACTTTCAATTTCTTTTTTTGATATTTCAAGTTGCTGTATTTCTTTTTCTTTTTCTAAAAATGCTATTTGTTGTTCCCTCTTTTCTGCATTATATTTTTCCTCTAATTCAACAATTTGCACTTTTTGTTCAAGAGTAAACATTCGATCTTCAATATCAATATATTCTTTTAAATATAAAACGCTATTTTTAAAATCCCCTTTTTCAAAATAAACTTCGTAAAGATTTATTGCCAACTTGTGTGATTTTCTTATATCCTTAATTTCATTAGCTAAACCAAAACTCCGAAGTAAATACTTCTCACCCTCTTTAAAACTGCCTTCCTTTATTAAGGTGTTACCAAGTCCTTGTAATGAAAATACAAGCATTTCCTTTTCTCCAATTTCTTTTTGAATCTCTATTGCTTTATAATAAAAGTTTATGGCATCTTTTAATTTCTCTATTTGTCCATAGGAATTTCCTATATTATGTAAAAGCAACATCCGATCATATTTGTTTCCTGCATTTGCCATTAAATCAAGTGCCATTTTATAATATTCAACCGATTTTTCAAATGATCCTAATTGATAATAAACATTACCAATATTCATATAGGTAATGTCCAAACCTGATTCCTGATTTAGCTTCTTTTTAATATCAACAGATAATAAGTAATACTCCAACGATTTTTCATTTTGACCCAAATCATAATACAATACTCCGAGGTTATTCAAAACAAATGAAATTCGTGTTGAATCATTTAAAGATTGATAGATTTTAAGGCTTTGCATAAAACAATCTGTTGACCGATCGAACTTTCCATATCTTTTATAAACATTTCCTAATCTATTATAAATACTTGCCTGTTCAGATTCAATTTGAAGATTTTCAAAATGAGTTAATGACTTGTTGTAGTAATATAAGGCGGAATCATATTCCGTTTTATACTTAAATACCAATCCCATTTGATTCAAAGATGTTGCATATCCAAAATCATATTGCAACTTTTTTGAAAGTTTAATCGCCTTTTTGCAAAGAAAAAAGGATGTGTCCGATTGTACTTTAAGGTATTTATAAGAAAGATCCTTTAATTGCAATACTTTATTTGTATCGTCAGGAAAACTTAACACTTCTCTTTTTAAGCTATCTAATTTGTTAGATGCTACAGAGTTGTTACAAATCCCTAACAACAGTAATAAAATAATTAAAAGGCAATTAAACGATCTCATTATTACATCTTATTCTTGTTCTCCATTTCCAGCACCAGTTTTACCTTCGCCGTCAGGATCACCATTGCGTAGCAAATTGTCATAATTTTTCACAACAATTTTAATATTATCCAATTGCTTTACATCTTCTGGAGTTAGGTCAATATTATATTCTTCCATTTTTTCTTTAAGAGCATCAATTTCTTTTGTTTCATTTAGTTTTATTCTAACCTCCCAGTAGTCATTTACAAAATTTTGCTCAATTGCTGTTTTATTAACATTGTCTGGTAGTTTTACTAATACATCTAATCGATAATTTGTTGTTCCTGTCTTATAAAACAAATTAAAATACGGATAATAAAGTTTCATACATTTTAAATTAAGGTTAAACAATAATCTATATTAAAGTTAATACAATTATTATTAAGTCCTAAAATAAATGCAGATTTTTTTATTTTATTCTATTGATATCCAGCATCTATACATCAGAAATAAAAAAAGACACTTAAAGGGCAGCATTCAAATATTAGTTAAGTTTTACTTGTATTTAGGTTCAAGCTCTTTATTCTTATTCCTGTTTAAAATCAAACACTTTAACCAGAAACTAATATCTTACCCCTTTACTTAATTGGAATTATTTAAAGAATAAAATTGTAAGCGCTTAAATTCAATCGAACTACAAATAGTTTTGTCGCTGCCATTCAAATAATGCTATTGCTAATGAATGCGATACATTGAGAGACTTATTATTTCCATTTACTGGAATATGAACTATTTTATTGCATCGATCTAATAAATTATGATCGACCCCAGAGAGTTCATTACCAACAATAAATGCTGCTTTTTTTGGTAGCTCTGTTTTATAAATATTAACGGAATCACTTGCAGTTTCTATTGCTATCCATTCATAATCGGAAGGAATTTTATTTTTAAGCTCTTCAATCAAACAAAAGCTCCATTTTACAGAGTCAAAACTGGACGATGCTGTTTTTTTTATTTTAGACGTGCGTACATTTTCACTGTCGGAAACAATAATAATTTCTTTACAAGCAATATTACCTCCTAGACGAATAATGTTTCCAATATTTTCGGGAGTTTTAATATTGTATCCAATAATAATTGGACTTTCGAAATTTTCAGGTAATATATTATTTCTAAATAAATCTTTTGAATGGATTGTCCTTTTTGTCATACTTATTTCAATTTGTAAGAATCAAATCCATTTTCACATCATATTCATCAACGGGAACCGATTCCAGCATCTGGAAATCAAAACAAACTCCAATTTTTAATGCCTGTGAGTTTTTTAATAGTTTATCGTAATATGCTTTTCCACGACCAAGTCTGTTCATAGATTTATCGAATGCTACTCCTGGAACAATTATTAAATCAATTTTATTTGCTTGTTCAAACAAATCTCCTTCTGGTTCTCCAATACCAAAGTGATTCTCTGCCCTTAAATTTGATAAACCTGTAAATTCTTTAAGATCTAGACTTTCTCTATTTACAACAGGTAATATAATTTTCTTCTTGTTTTGATATTTTTGAATAAAATCGTGTGTAAAAACCTCATCATTTAAAGACCAGTATGCCATAATGATTTCAGCTATTTGAAAAGCATCAAGTTTTTCTATTTGATTAAAGATCAATCTCGATTTTTCTTTTTTTTCTTCAAAAGAATAGGTTTTCTTTTTTTCTTTAATCTGTTTCCTTAATGCTTTCTTTTCTTCGTCAATCATTCTGTTAAACACTTTTACACTATTAGCTTATATCCTTTTCCGTGAATATTCAATATCTCAATAGATTGATCTTCTTTAAGATATTTCCTTAGTTTTGTAATATAAACGTCCATGCTTCGTGCATTAAAATAGCTATCTTCTTGCCAAATTGTATTTAAAGCAAAATTTCGCTCAAGAACATTATTCATATTATTACACAACAATTTTAAAAGCTCTGATTCTTTTGTTGTAAGCTTTTGATCCTTTTTATTATATTTCAGTATTTGCTTTTGTGAATCAAACTCATAATCTCCAATTACAAAAACTTCATTTGTTTCAGAATTATTATTAGTGTTTGTTCTTCGTAAAATAGCATGAATCCTAAATAGCAATTCTTCCATGCTAAATGGCTTTGTCATGTAATCATCGGCACCAGCAGTAAATCCTTCAATTACATCTTCTTTTAATGATTTTGCAGTAAGAAATATAAACGGCACATTTTTGTTAACCTTTCTTATTTCTCTTGCCAATGTAAAACCATCCATTTTAGGCATCATTACATCAAGGATACACAAATCATATTTATTTTTATTAAATCCTTCAAGCGCAAGCTCTCCGTTTACAAAGAGATCAGTTTTTAATTCTTTTGCAATTAAGTATTCTCTTAATAGTGATCCAAGATTTTCATCATCTTCAGCTAATAAAATCTTTATGTTTTTCTCATCCATTGTTTATATTGTTATTTGGAAAAAATATTTCAAAAGTTGTTCCTTTTCTAAATTCCGAGATTAATGTTATTTCGCCACCATGTGCATTAACTATTTTCTTAACATAACTTAACCCGAGTCCAAATCCTTTTACGTCATGCACATTTCCTGTCGAAACCCTATAAAACTGATCAAAAATCCTTTTCTGATCTTGTTTCCTTATTCCAATTCCTTTATCAGAAACCAAAACACAAATTCCATTTTTAACTTCCTTTGTGCTTACAACAATTTCTGGATTATCTCTGCAATACTTTACTGCATTATCGAGCAAGTTAAAAATTATATTTGTAAAATGAACCTCGTCAATGCTCAAAATATGATTTGTAGCTTCTAACTTTTTAACTAATTTGCCATTCTTTGATTTAACTTGAATTTCAAAGTTTTTAACCACATTCTCAATTATTTTATGGAGGTTAAGTTCCCTTAATTTTAATTTTATTTGTCCTTGTTCGAATAAAGCTGTTTTAAGCACTTTCTCAACCTGGTAACTAAGTCTTTTACTTTCATCATCGATTACATCTGAGATATATGCTAAGTTCTTAGATTCCGCTGGAATGCTATCATCCTTTAGCATTTGTGATGCAAGAGAAATTGTTGAAATTGGGGTTTTTAATTCATGAGTCATATTATTTACAAAGTCATTCTTTATTTGAGAAAGTCTCTTTTGTTTAAACATTATATGAATAGAAAGTGAGAAACCAAATACTATAATTAAAGTTAGTAAAATGGAGGAAAATGCCATAAAACCTGATGACTTTAATATAAAGCTTTTTTCTTCAGGGAAATAAATATAAAGATAGTTTCCTTTTGCAAAAACATCTTTTGGATACAACTGTGAAGTAAACTTCCTAGCTTCATGTTTCTCTGCATACTTTTCAGAACTATAAACGGTTTTGTCTTTATTCTTAGTAACCAAATATTCATACTCAATATCAATACCTAATTCTAAGAAAGTTCTTTTAAGAATTTCCTCAATTGATCCCTTATCGATGCGATCCTCAAGTTCAACATCTATTTGGATTAGTTTATTTACAACATTCTCTACGAAGATTGTTCTATTATCAAGATTCTCAGTTAAATCAGTATTGACCTTTAAACTTCCAAAATTTTGCTTTTTCGTTACGTCATTAATCTGCAGTCCTGATTTATTTCTAAATTGTATTGCATTATTAGCTAATAATTGCAATTGAGAACTAATATTTAATGAGTCGTTCTCATTTATTATAAAAACTTCCTTTTCTTCATCTGTTGTTGATAAGCTAAATGTACTTTGACTTAGTTTATTTAATTTATAATTAATAGAAGGCGCTCCTGTAAGTGAAACATCATGATATGGATCCATTTCATTTACAACCTGAGAAATTATTTCCCTGTTCTCAATTTCCTCAACAATATTCTCCATTCCTTTTATAACAAGCTGATGAAATTGTTCTTCATTAATTTTAATAGCATTTTTAATCCAGTATGCTTGCACAAATATGAGACATACTAGTGTAACAGATAAAATTATTGTAATAGTCCAGAGTATTTTCTTTTGCATAACGATACAAATATAACTGCTTGATATTGGCTTAAAGAATTATTTAACATTATTTAACAAAGCTTTAAATAACTTAACCAAAGGATGCTATACTTTTGTGGTGACAATATCAAGAGTGCAAGATAGATTGTCACATAGGTTTATATTTTAGGGTTAAAAAGAGAGAGTAATATCTCTCTTTTTTGTTTCAATAATTTAGAAAGCAAAAGTGTTTTTAACTTTATCTGGCAGATCTTCAATAAAGAAAGCAGTAATTATTATATCGATCTTTTTTAAGCTTTTTAGTAGATTATTTAATTGATCAGAATCAGTTTCTTCAGAAATTTTGAGAATAAAATCGATATTTGTCATTTGTGGTAATAAAAATCCTTTTTCAGACTTATTTGAAATAAGATGATAACTAATATAGTTATCATCATCAAAACATGTGTACATTGAATAATGAGCTTCTATTTTATGTTTAGGGTGGTGAATTAATAAATCATCTGCTTTAACAAAATCTATATTCAAAAATTTATTAATTGCCCAACTAAGTCTATAATCATTCTCATGGGACGCTATTCCGATTAATTTGAAATCACTCTCAAAATCAAATGCTAACTTGTGAATCTTTTTCTTTGCACTCATCTAATTTAGTTATGAAATAAAAATAGGAATATTTATTTACATAAACTACCTGTTGTTGCACTTAAATGATTATGATAGGGAGTGTTCATCTATAAAAACCAGAGCTTCTTTAGATGCATTTTGTTGAGCCTCTTTTTTTGACAATCCTTTACCTTTTCCTAAAACTTTATCGTCCATTGAAATGGAAGAAGTAAAATGCAAATTAGTTTGCTCTGTACTTTCAACTTCTTCATCATTAAAATTAATTTCAATTTTGTTTTTTTGAGCCCATTCAATAATCTGACTTTTATAATCTGAGTCAGTAACTGAAAGTTCTTTCAAATCAATATTATTTTTAATGATTCTGTTAATAATAAATTTCTTTGTTTTATTGTATCCCTTATCGACATACAAAGCACCAATTAATGCCTCTAATGCATTACCGTAAATATTTTTAGTCCCATTAATATTACTTTGCGATACTATATGAAATTGTAGGCCCATATTAAGAGCTATTTCATTTAATTGCTCTCGACTTACAATTCTGGCTCTCATTTTAGTTAAGAAGCCCTCTTTTTTTAATGGAAAGTAAGTGTATAAAAAATCAGCAATAATAGATGCAAGAATAGCATCGCCTAAAAACTCAAGACGCTCATTATTAAGCCGTTTAGAACTGTCTGGATTTCTTGAAGCAGATTTATGCGTAAAAGCAATTTTATATACTTCAAGATTTGAAGGATATACTCCACTGAGCTGATAAATCAGCTTATAGAACTTTTTATTTTTAGAAAAGTAATATTTTACAGGAAATAAACCTTTTAACACAAAAATGTTATTCTGAGTATTTTTTTATGATAACAGAAGCATTATGACCACCGAAACCAAATGTATTGCTTAATGCAGCATTTACTTCTCTTTTTTGTGCTTTATGCAACGTTAAGTTCCACTTAGAATCAATATCAGGATCCTGTTCCACATGATTAATAGTTGGAGGAACAACTCCATTCTGAATAGCACAAAGAGCTGCTAAAGTTTCAATTGCACCGGCTGCACCTAAAAGGTGACCAGTCATCGATTTAGTTGAGCTAATATTCATTTTAAATGAATGATCCCCAAAAACTTCTTTAATACCTAATAACTCAGCAACATCACCTCTTGGTGTTGCTGTACCATGTACATTGATATAATCAATCTCTTCAGGTTTCATATTAGCGTCGCTTAGTGCGTTTTTCATCACATTCATAGCACCTAAACCTTCTGGATGTGGAGCAGTTAAATGGTGAGCATCTGCTGATAATCCACCACCCATTACTTCAGCATATATTTTTGCACCACGCTTTTTAGCATGTTCTAATTCTTCGAATATAAGTGCAGCACCACCTTCTCCCATAACAAATCCGTCGCGGGTATTACAGAAAGGTCTTGATGCAGATTCATAATCCTCGTTATTAGTAGATAAGGCCTGCATTGAGTTAAAACCTCCCATTCCAGCTTCGTTAATTGAAGCTTCAGAACCTCCAGTTATAAAAACTTCGGCTTTACCAAGACGAATATAGTTTACTGCATCAATCATTGCATTTGTAGATGATGCACATGCTGACACTGTAGTAAAATTAGGACCTCTAAATCCATATTTCATAGAAATGTGTCCTGCAGCAATATCAGAAATCATCTTCGGAATAAAGAAAGGACTGTAACGGGGAGTTCCATCTCCATTTACATAATTCCTAACTTCTTCCAAAAATGTATCAATACCACCAATGCCTGATCCCCAAATAACACCGGCTCTATCATGGTCGATAGCTTCAAGATCAAGGTTAGAGTCTTGAATTGCTTGCTCAGCCACTATCAAAGCAAACTGTGCAAAACGATCCAATTTTCTTGCCTCTTTTCTGTCAAAGTGTTCATTAGGATTGAAGTCTTTAACTTCGCAAGCAAATCTTGTTTTAAATTTAGATGCATCAAAGTGAGTAATCATGTTGCAACCACTTACTCCATCCATTAAATTCTTCCAGTATTCCTGAACATTATTACCTATCGGAGTAATTGCTCCAACACCTGTAATCACTACACGTCTGAATTCCATAACAAATAAAATTTAAAACAAGATTTTGAGATATTAAAAATTACTTAGCGTGCTCTTCAATATATTTTGTAGCATCGCCTACAGTACCAATGTTTTCAGCTTGATCATCTGGAATAGAAATATTAAATTCCTTTTCAAATTCCATGATTAATTCAACAGTGTCAAGAGAGTCGGCACCTAAGTCGTTAGTAAAACTAGCTTCTTGTGTAACTTCATTTTCATCAACACCTAACTTATCAACGATAATCGCTTTTACTCTTGATGCAGTATCAGACATAACTTTAAATTTTAATTAATAATTAAGTTTTATTTTTAACAGTGCAAAGAAATATAAATAACTATTAGAAATCAAAAATATTTCTTTATTTTTTCGGTGTAAAAATAGCTTTTTTTGAATTTTAAAAACCATTTTTGCAATAAAATTTTAATATTTCGTTTCAACAAACTGCCATACAGCACATATAAAATATTAGATATGAACAAAATAGCATTATTTGCATCAGGTTCCGGATCAAATGCCGAAAACATCATAAACTTTTTCAAAGAAAATAAAAAAATTGAAATCTCCCTTGTTTTTTCGAACAATAAAAATGCAGGAGTTATTCAACGCGCTGTTAATCTTGGCGTTAAGCGCCATATTTTTTCTCGAATAGATTTCTACGAATCAGAAAAAGTGCTTGATAAACTCAAAAACAACGATATAGACTTTATTGTTCTAGCTGGTTTTCTGTGGTTGATCCCCGAATATTTAATTGATGCTTTTCCTAATAAAATAATTAATATTCACCCTGCGTTGTTGCCAAAATATGGTGGAAAAGGAATGTATGGTATGAATGTGCATAAAGCTGTAATAGAAAATAAAGACTCTGAATCAGGAATTACCATTCATTATGTTAACAAAGAATACGATAAAGGAAATATACTTTTTCAGGCCAAATGCTCAGTTCTACCAACTGATACTCCAGAAGATATAGCAAAAAAGGTGCATGAGCTGGAATATTTACACTTTCCTGAAGTAATTAAAGACTTACTTGATCCTTAAAAATATATTCTAAAGCCAAAATCAAAATGAGAAATATCAAAAATATTAATTTCCTCGTTTTCAAAAAAACTATACAAAAGAAAATCGTTTGTACCTATTTCATAATATAATTCCATTGCTCCAATATTGATGTTTGTTTTAAATTTATAAAAAATACTTTGCCCCATCGAAATTCCATATCGTGTCCTTGTAGTCCACCAGTAATAATTATCAGGATAATTTTCTCCGACTAATTTAGTATACTGTTCACCGAATGCATAAGTTGAATATAATCCCATATTTACAGGTACAAAGTAGTGATTTTTATTAAATCCACTTATGAACCACGGACGATAACTCGTTTTAGTATTTAATGTAATAAGATTTATTTCGCCGATAGATTCAGGGAGATATCCTACTAAAAAATCAATTGTTAATTTATTCTTATTAAGGTTATAACCAACACCTACAGAAATAAATCCTAAATCACCCGCGAACTGAGTAATAGCATGAGTTGGCATAAACCATTTGTGCGTGGTATCCTTATTTAAAATCTGAGATTGTGCAAATCCACTATATAAAAATATAAGAACTAAAAATATAAATTTAAATATGTTAGTTTGTGAATTCAATAATCTCATAGCTATGGCTTTGATCAAACTCATCTCCCTTCCATATCTTAATTTTTAAATATTTGCACTTATCCAAAGCATCAGAACTTAAATAATGAATATCACCAGAATATGGATAACTTGAGTTAAAATGATGTAAATGTCCATTTAAAGAAAGAATTGTTTTACCATTTGAATGAACAACATCAACAAATTCTTGTATTAAATTAGGATCAAAATCAGTATTTCCCGGCGGAACATGCATTACAACAATAGCTCGCTCATAATTTGCAGTATCACTAAATACCGTATTCATCCAATTAACATTAGGAACCTTTCCGTTAAATTCATACTCCCTGCTATTTGTATTAACAAATACAAATCGAAATCCATAAAAATCGAAAGAAAAATCAAGTTGATCGCCAAACATTTCGTCAAATATTTCTTCGCCGTTATATAATAAATCATGATTGCCAACAACCAATAAATACGGAACTGATAAGTTCTTTATAATACTGTTCATCTTAGTATATTCAAACTGCAATCCGAAATCAGTAAAGTCACCTGCAAAAACTACAAAGTCTATAGTGCTATCTTTGTTAACTTTATCAACTAGATCAGAAGCTTCATCATAAAATCTTTGGGCATCGCCAGCAAAAACAAAAATAAAAGTATCCTTCTCCGAAATTTGATTAATTAATTGAATATTTTGGACATTTAAATCTCTTGCATCCTTATCTGGCTTAACTTCATAAGGGTTATATTCAATACAGCCCAATGTTAAAGCAATTGAAATAAAAACTAATAAAAAAGGGACTCTTTCTCTTTTCATTGTTATTCAAAGTATTTACTATAAAACAGTTTCTAACGATCTAAGTTCAAATTAACTTATTGCAATTAAATTATTGTGAAAAACTTTTCAAATAAGAAGAGGGTGTGTTTAAATAACACACCCTCTTATAAATAAAAACAAATTTTCAATTTATAAATCGTATTTACGACCAATATTAAATTTAAGACCAAAATTCAAAATTAGATTTTGGTGATTATAGTCAATCTGTTCTTTATTTATAGGAAATGAATATCCGAATTGTATTACTACTTTCACATATTTATAACCCATTTTAGTTGTTATGACGGGTTCAATAAATGTATTCCACGATTTTGATATAGTTTGGGAATTATCTGGAACCATTTGCACCATAGCTAATCGAGTTGCGAAACTGCCATCAAAAAAATCTGTTGCTGTACCAATTGCCGGTTGTAAAAAAAATCTATTAAACTGAACATCTACTTGATCTAAACCACCAATCCCGTAATCTTCAAGAGTTTGTATTTTTCCTAAACCATAACCTCCAAAAACTTCAATTCGTGCAGCAGAACTGATTTTTCTATAATAACCAACCCCTCCTTCAAGAATAAGATGTTTATGAAATTCATCCGTTGTATCGTTTGTTTGATCTGCGTAACTTCCATTTGCAATAACAGCAATATTATCTGTAATTGCATAGCCCAATTGCATGTCAAAATTACTAGTTCCTGTTGCAACTATTGCCTGAAACTCTCCTGCATTAGAAAACATTGGAGAATTAACCATATTTGGGATATATTCTGGAGAACAAGAAGAAAAAAGAACCAATATGAATACCAAATACAAAAAACGTTGTTCTTTTTTTGTTGTTTTCATAACAAGTAAATTTTAAGAAAATACTAATTGATTTTATGCAAGTTAAGAATCAATTTTGCCAAGTTCAATAAAATATTCTTTTTTTCTATTTTCGAAAGCTGATAAGTTATTTTCCAAAATAGGTTCCACTGGTGGAGCTTTTATTTTTAAAGGATTAATAGCATATCCATTTTTCCAGACTCTAAAATCGAGGTGGGGCCCAGTAGCATAACCAGTGGCTCCTACAAAGCCTATAATATCACTTTGTGAAACTCTTTGCCCTTTCTTAATTCCTTTAGGATATCGTGACAGATGATTATATCCTGATGTGTATACACTATTATGCTTAATTTTAATATAATAACCTGCTGATTTTGTATATCCTTTAGCAATAACAGTTCCATCACCTATACTAAAAATTGGTGTACCTTTTGGTGCTGCATAATCAATGCCACTATGTGGTCGTCTAATTTTTAATATTGGGTGCATTCTACTTCTAGAAAAGCCCGAACTTATTCTTGAAAATTTTAAAGGTGCTTTTAGAAACTGACGTCGCAAGCTCTTCCCTTTTTCATCAAAAAAGCTTTTCACTCCATTTTGTTCAAACTCATAAGCAAATAACTCTTCACCATGATGGGTAAAGCTAGCTGCATAAATATCACCAATTCCAATAGTTATACTATCTACGTATTGTTCATCGTAAACAACCTTAAACTGATCGCCTTCCTCAAGCCCAAAAAAGTCAACTGTCCATGCATAAATCTCTGATAAACGAATCGACATCATTGGATCAATATTATTTTCAATCATAGTAGCCCATAATGATGAAGAAATTATTCCAGAACAGCTTTTTCGGGTACTTACAACTTCTTTTTCACCATAAAGAACTTTTGGTTCTCCTTGAAGATTAATTTTAAGATACTCTATTGGACTGTGCTTATATACAAAGTAAGCTAATGATTCTGTGCTATCTTTTGAATAGTACAACTTGTAATTATTTCCTGCTTTAATTTTTCTTATATCAAAGACTTCTGCTGATCTATATGTAGCTTTTGCAATTTTCTGATTATCCAAACCTGCATCTGCAAGTAATTTGGCAAGACTATAATTACGTTTTATCTTATTCTGATTTATTAAAAACGAGTCAATCGTAATTCCATACTCTTTTTTAATATCATGATATATTATATTATGGTCAATTCCAACAGCATAAATATCCTTGTTTCGCTGTATAATTCTACTTTCCGAAGATTTTATTAAACTCGCTAAAACAACTATTAATACTACTGAAGTTATTATTGTAATTCTCTTAAAATGCATATAATTAAGTATTTGCCACCAAAATAAACAATAAATAGCTAAAATTCAAACATTTAACCTTTTATTCGATCAAAACCATTGCCATAAACACCCATAACGCTATTAACTGATATAAAAGCTTCGGGGTCAATTTCTTTAATTATTCTTAGTAAACTATTTGATTCTTGCTTTTTAACAAGAACCATTAATATTTTTGAATCTTGTTTAGTATACCATCCAGTGCCATCAATCAATGTAATTCCACGATTAATTTCAGTAGAAATTTTTTGGGCAATTTCATTATGCAATTTTGAAAAAATAAACAACTGAACTGTTCTTTTAGCACCAGTTAGCACCAAATCAATTGCATAGGCTGTAACTCCCATGGCAACATATCCATATACTATTTTTTCAATCGATTTAAAAATTAAAAATGAAGATGATATTATAATTACATCTGCATACAAAATAATTTTACCAGGACTAATATTTCTGTATTTATTAATTACCATTGCGATAATATCGGTTCCTCCTGTGCTACCACCTTGGCTAAATACTATCCCAACACCAGCACCAGCCATAATTCCACCAAGTACTGCTGACATAAAGTTTTCGTTTACAATTGGTTCTTTAATTATACCCTGTAAAATAGAGAAAAACAATGTTAGAACTACGGTAGAATATATTGTTTTTATCCCAAAGCTTTTCCCAAGAATCTTAATACTAACTGCAATAAGAATAAGATTTATAATTAAATAAGGAATCCAAACCGGTATTTCTGTCGCATAAAAAATAAGTGTTGCAACACCGGTAATTCCTCCACCAGCAATTTCGGCAGGGATTAAGAAGGCTGTCCAGCCTAAGGCATTGATAAATAAGCCTATTGTAATAACCAAGTAGGTCCTAAAATTTTTTAACAACTTATTCATAGCAACTGTTTAAATAACAATGTTTACAATTTTCTTAGGTACAAAAATTACTTTGCGAGGAGTTTTACCTTCTAACCATTTTTGAGCCGACTCATGAGTTAAAACTTTTTCTTCTGCATCTTTAGCATTAATATCAATTGGCAATTCAATTTTAAATCTCATTTTACCATTAAAAGATACTGGATACTCAAAAGTACTTTCTTGCAAGTATTTTTCAATAAATTCAGGAAAAACTGCTTGTGTAATACTTTCAGTATTTCCACTGTGCGCCCACAATTCTTCTGTAATATGAGGAGCAAAAGGAGATAAAAGAATTAATAAAGGCTGTAAAATATCTCTCTTATTACATTTCATTTCAGTTAATTCGTTTGCACAAATCATAAATGCACTTATTGATGTATTGAAGGAGAATCGCTCAATATCTTCCTGAATTTTCTTTATCGTCTTGTGTAAAACTTTTAATTCTTTATCATTTGCTTTTTCATCAGAAATAATAAATTCATTCTGATCATTATGAAATAATCTCCAAAACTTACGTAAGAACTTATGAACTCCATCTATCCCATTTGTATCCCATGGTTTTGACATTTCAAGTGGCCCCAAGAACATCTCATACATACGTAATGTATCAGCGCCATACTGGTCAATAATAACGTCTGGATTTACAACATTATAAAGTGATTTTGACATTTTCTCTACAGCATAACCACAAATATATTTCCCTTCTTCTAATACAAATTCCGCATTTTTATATTCAGGATTCCAATTTTTAAAAGCTTCTGTATCTAGAATATCATTACTAACAATATTAACATCAACATGTATTGGGGTTACATCATACTCTTTTCTTAGATTGAATGAAACGAAACGATTTGTTCCTTTTATTCTGTAAACAAAATTAGAACGTCCCTGAATCATTCCCTGATTAATAAGTTTTTTGAAAGGTTCGTCTTTACAAATCCACCCAATGTCAAATAAAAACTTATTCCAGAATCGTGAATAAACTAAATGTCCGGTTGCGTGTTCTGTACCTCCAATATACAAATCAACATCTTGCCAGTATTCATTTGATTCTTTTGACACTAAAGCCTTGTTATTTTTTGGATCCATGTATCGCAAATAATAAGCTGAAGATCCAGCAAAGCCTGGCATAGTACTTAATTCATATGGATACCCATCAGTATTTGTCCAGTTTTTCGCTCTACCTAAAGGTGGCTCACCTTTTTCTGTAGGCAAATAAGCATCAACCTCAGGTAATTCAAGAGGAAGATCTTCTTTATTTATTGGATAAGGAAGTTCATCCTTAAAATAAACAGGAAATGGTTCACCCCAATATCTCTGGCGACTAAAAATTGCATCTCGTAATCTGAAATTGATTTTTCTTTTTCCAATTCCTTTTTCTTCAATATAGTTTATTGTATTTGTGATAGCCTCAGAAACATCAAGATCATTAATAAATCCTGAGTTAATCATTTTTCCTTCTTTAGAATCGTACGAATCATCCCAGATTTTTGGATCAGTTGGTTCTTCACCTTCTTTAACAACAACCTGAATAATTGGTAAATTGAAATGACGAGCAAATTTAAAATCTCTCGTATCATGACCAGGAACAGCCATTATTGCACCTGTACCATATCCCATTAATACATAATCACTAATATAAATAGGGATTTCGCAATTTGTTAATGGGTTAATTGCATATGATCCTAGAAATTGACCGCTTACAGTTTTTGCGTCAGCCATTCGTTCACGCTCAGATCTCTTTTTAGTTTTATCAATATATGACTGAACTTCTTCTTTAAACTCAGAAGTTGTTAGCTTTTCAACCATATCGCTTTCTGGAGCTAATACCATAAATGTAACTCCCCAACTTGTATCAGGACGTGTTGTAAAAATCTCTAGATCTAAATCCTTTCCCTTAACTTTGAACGTCATTTCTGCACCTTCTGATCGACCAATCCAGTTTCTTTGAATTTCTTTCAATGAATCTGTCCATTCAAGTTTTTCAAGATCATTAAGTAATCTTTCAGCATATGCTGAAATTCTTAATGACCACTGCTTCATTTTCTTTTGAACAACAGGAAATCCGCCGCGTACTGAAAAACCTTCCTTTACTTCATCGTTTGCCAAAACGGTTCCCAGTTCAGGACACCAGTTTACCATTGTATCAGCAAGGTATGCAAGTCTGTAGTTAAGTAAAACCTCTTGTTTCTTCTTCTCACTAAAATTATTCCACTCTTCCGATTTAAAACCAACTACATCATCGTTGCATGCTGCATTCAATTTCGTAGTACCTTGGCTTTCAAAAATTTTAATAAGATCTGAAATTGGTTCTGCTTTTCCGGAATCTATATTATACCAGTGCTCGAATAATTCAATAAATACGAATTGTGTCCATTTGTAATACTCGGCATCGGAGGTTCTTATTTCGCGACTCCAATCATACGAAAACCCAATTTTTGTTAATTGCTCTTTATATCGTTTAATATTTTTATCAGTGGTAATTGCAGGATGCTGTCCCGTTTGAATAGCATATTGCTCTGCAGGCAATCCAAAAGCATCATAGCCCATTGGATGTAAAACATTAAAACCTTTCAATCTCTTGTAGCGTGAGTATATATCGGAGGCAATATATCCAAGAGGATGTCCTACGTGTAATCCTGCTCCTGAAGGATAAGGAAACATATCTAATACATAATATTTTGGTTTTGAGCTATCAATATTTGTTAAGTAGGTTTCATTTTTTTTCCAAAAATCCTGCCACTTTTTCTCAATATTTTTAAAATTGTATTCCATAATTATTGTCTGATTGAAAGTTGTTTTTCAAGTTGCGAAATTAGAAAAAACTTAGCAATAATTCGTTATGAGATTTAAATAATGATTTAGATAGTTATTTTTGAAAAAGTAGAACAGTGGTAAAATATTTTTATAAATTTGCAGCATTATTACTGGCCCAGTAGTTCAATGGATAGAATATCAGATTTCGGCTCTGAGGGTTGGGGGTTCGAGTCCTCCCTGGGTCACAAAACAAAAGACTTCCAAAAAGTAGGTCTTTTTTATTTAATCGTATTTAAATAAATTAACTAATAGACGATTTATAGTTTAAATCTTTAGGTGAAAAATTATGCTATATAGTCCGTTGAAGAATACTATTGGACTAAATACAATTTAATAAGAGAAGATCCCAACTTATTATCTTCGAAATGAATTAAGATATCGTAGAAACCTGTTTTGGTACATTTAAACATAAATTTCTCATAATATTTATCATTAACGAAGTTTGTAGCGACAGTTTTGTCGTTATCTAATATTTCAACCACAGCATTTCCTGGAAAATCTCCGATATGATTTAAAACTGTGAATTTATAAAGAGAATTCTTATTTAATGTAATTGTAAGAAAATATTCATTTTCGTATTGATTGTTACTTAATTTCTTTAATTCAAACTGAAATTGTTTAATGAAGATATCTTTCTGAGCTACAGAATTGAAACTTATTAAACAAAACAAAAATAATGGGAAGATGAATATAAAGGCTTTTTTCATAGAACCAGCTTAAAATACTCTAAAATGAAAATTATCTCTTAATATACTAAGTATTTTGATACAAATATAAGATTTATTGAAAAATGTTCTAACATTTATCGATTTTTCAGTTAAAAATAAAAAAGGAGATGAAATTCATCTCCTTTTTCTAAAAGTATAATATATATTATTCTATTGCTTCAACTTTTCGTGTTGTATAGTTAATTTTTAATGCACTCGCTTTTCTTAGCTCCTGCTTAACATCAACAATTACACCCATCTTAGTTTTACTATCTACTTTTAGAGAAACGGTCATTAATGGTCTTTCTTTTTCGTCCATCTTTTCTCTTTCTGCTGTGATAAAATCTCTCACATCAACAACTTTTGCAAAAGCATCATTAAGTTGAATCCTAGGTTCTGAACCATATTGAGCCTGAAGTGATCGAATCGGGCTACCAATACTTATAGTAGTAACCAATGATTTTCTTTCCATCTTTTTTACTTCAGTAGCTCCTGGCAGTTTTTGCTGTACCTTTATTTCACTTTGACGCATCGTTGTTGATACCATAAAAAAGAATAACAACATAAATATAATATCTGGTAATGATGCTGTAGAAATTGCAGGTATTCCACCTTTTCCTTTTCGTCCGAATTTAGCCATATTAGTTTCCTCCTCCGATATTTTTAGGTTCAGCCTCTGAAATAATTCTCGGATAATACTTTTTTACTGCATCTTGTTTATCCTCTGGTAATTCATCAAAACGCTTTCCAAACTGTCTCATTGCCACTTCATCACGCACTTCGTTATATGCTGCAATAAGTTCATTCTGTACCGCAATATACATTCCGTAAGAGGTTCCTCTATCATTCATTAATGATATTATTCCTTTTGGAACCATAACCTCTCCGAAGTAATCAATCTCACGTAATTCTTTTTCTGGCAAACTCTCTTTATTCGCAGGATTAACAATAAACTCTTTTGCTTTTTCTCTCAGATTATGCACATCCGTTTGCTCACCCTCAACCATTAACAGATCAGTAGAATTAATAAGCACAACAAAAACATTACGTTCTTTAATTTGCTTATCATCATCAATTGCTCCAGGTTCTGGCATAGGAGGTAACTTTCTCATTATTCCACTATCAACATCCATGGTTGTAGCAACCAAGAAGAAAATAAGTAACAAGAATGCTATATCGGCTACCGAACTCGCATTTACATCTGACACTTTTCTTGCCATAGTATTATTTTTTTATATTTTAAATAAGTTTTGTGGCAGAGTTTCTACCACAAAACTAAGAATCATCTATTTAAAGACTTTAGAAATCTCTGAATATGCCATTGCTACTATAGCTAAACCTGCTAATAAATAATTTGTATAAAGCATGGTTCCAGCGTATTTTAGCGTATTTGGTGTATCAAATTCAATTAATTCAGGGTCAATAATTCCTAATAAATCTCCAGAAGATACTATATAAGACACTAAGATTACAGCTCCTAGTGCTAAAACACCAACTAAACTCTTTTTAGCATTTTTAGGATTTGTTATCATCTGAATAATAGGAAATATTACAGTAAATCCAACAGCCAGGCCTGCAAGAGCATATGCCCATACAATATATAAATTTGTAAAAACAGGGTCACCGTTAATATCCTCACCTCCTACATAAAATAAAAAACATATAAATGCGGAGAGAGCCATTAGGACTATTAAAACTATCCTTAATATTTTACTCATAATAATAATTATTATTTTTTAAGATTGTATTTTACTAATATATCAATTAAAGAAATTGAAGCATCTTCCATGTCACCAACGATACCATCAATTTTTGAGATAATATAATTATAAAATACTTGCAAAATAACTGCAACGATCAAACCAGTAACAGTTGTGATCAAGGCTATTTTAATACCACCAGCAACAACTGTTGGAGAAATATCACCGGCTGCTTGAATAGAGTCAAATGCACCAATCATACCAATTACAGTACCCATGAAACCTAACATAGGAGCAATTGAAATAAATAATCCAATCCAGCTAATACCTTTTTCTAATAATCCCATTTGAACTGAACCATAAGAAACAACTGATTTTTCAACAACGTCAATTCCTTCTTCCATTCTGTCTAATCCTTGATAGAAAATACTAGCTACAGGCCCTTTAGTATTACGACATACATCTTTAGCTGCCTCAACACCACCCTGATTTAAAGCTTCTTCAACACTCAATAAAAGTTTATTAGTGTTAGTTGTTGCAAGATTTAAATAAATAATTCTTTCAATCGCAAGTGCTAAACCTAAAATTAAACATAGTAATACAGAACCCATAAATCCAGGTCCACCTTCAATAAACTTAAGCTTAATTTGTTTGTGCAAAGTTTCTTTCACTTCAACTTCTGCAACAACCTCTTCAGCAACTGCTTCTTCTTCAACTGCAACTGTATCGATAGCTTCTTCCATTTCCATAGAATCAGTTTGTTCAACAGCCATTTCATCAGTTGTTTCATCTTCTTGAGCAACTGAATAGAATGACGCTCCTAAAAGCATCCCAAAAACTGCTATAAATGCAAATAATTTTTTCATGGTTTGTTTTCTGTTTAAATTATTAACGATATTTATGTTTGTAAAAATATTAAAAAAATTACGAATTAAAAATTATTGCGGAGAAAGAGGGATTCGAACCCACGATACCCTTGCGAGGTATACACGCTTTCCAAGCGTGCGCCTTAAGCCACTCGGCCATTTCTCCATCACAAATTCTCCCTAATTTAGGGGCACAAATTACAAAAAATAAAATAAAACCAAACAAATTATATTGTTATTTCACCACTAATTGACTGATTTAACTTTATTTTAATTGTACTATTATCAAATTTTTGCCCCAACAAATGCATCAATTTTGTAACTGCTGCCTCTGTTGTTATATCATATCCACTTATTACACCTAATTTTAAAAGCTCATTGCCGGTTTCGTATTTTGTCATATCGACACTACCTGCAGAGCATTGCGTAACATTTAATACTATTTTCCCTTCACTAATTACTTTTTCCAACTCATTTAAAAACCATTTTTCAGTTGGAGCATTTCCTGCTCCATAGGTTTCCATAATAATGGCTTTTACATCTTTAATATTTAAAAGAGTTTTAAAAGTTTCTTTATTTAAACCAGGGAAAATCTTTAAAACAACAATATTCGTATCTAATTCTGAATAAATATTTAATTCTCTATTAGAAGTAGTATAATGAATTGCACCGTAATTAAATTTTAAATTAATTCCAGCATCAGCAAGGTTTTGATAATTGGGCGATTCAAAAGCATTAAAATGCTCTGAATTATATTTTGTTGTTCTATTTCCTCGCATAAGTTTATTTTCGAAATAAACACATACTTCAGGAGCCATTGGTTGTCCGTTTTTCTCAGTTGCTGCAATTTCAATTGCTGAAATCAAATTTTCTTTTCCATCGGTTCTTAATGTCCCAATTGGTAATTGAGAACCGGTAAAAATAACAGGCTTGTCAAGATTCTCAAGCATAAAACTTAAAGCAGATGCAGAATATGCCATGGTATCGGTTCCATGAAGAACTACAAAACCGTCGTATTTATTATATTCCTTCTTAATTATCTTTACTAATTTGGTCCAAACCTTTGGATTTAAATTTGAAGAATCAATAAGAGGTGTAAAAGATATTGTTGAGAGTTCAAATCCAAAACGCTTTAATTCAGGAACTTCATCTAAAATCTGTTCAAAATCAAATGGAGATAAAACTCCTGTTTCAGGATCTTTTATCATACCAATTGTACCACCAGTATATATTATTAATATAGATTTTGAACTTTTAGTTTCCATATTTTATTACAACTTAAATAGTTGTTTCGCATTATTAGTAGATATTGTTGCAACTTCTTCCAATGAAATATTTTTAATTTCTGCTATCTTTTTTGCAATATGCACAATGTAAGCACTTTCGTTCCTTTTTCCCCTTTTTGGAACAGGTGCCAAATATGGTGAATCTGTTTCTAAAACGATATGATTTATATCAATATTATTCACTACTTTATCTAAACCTGAATTTTTAAAAGTTACTATGCCTCCTATTCCAATCTTAAATCCCCACTCTACAATTCTTTCAGCTTGAAAATTATTTCCGGTAAAAGCATGAAAAATTCCGTTAAGTTTTTCATCATTTACCTCATCCATAATTTTAAAAATCTCGTCAAAAGATTCTCGAGCATGGATAATGATAGGTAAATCATATTTTTTTGCTAATTCAATCTGGTATCTGAAGGCTTCCTCTTGCTCTACTTTATGTGTTTTATCCCAATAAAGATCAATCCCTATTTCTCCAATTGCATAAAATTTTCTTTTGCTAAGCCAATTTTCAATTGTTTTAATCTCTTCTATGTAATTTTCATTTACCGAAGTTGGATGTAAGCCCATCATTGGGAAACAAAAATCGGGATATTTATCAGCTAAGCTTAAAAGTGGTTCTATAGTTGAACAATCAACATTTGGTAAAAGAACTTTTTCAACACCATTTTCTCTTGCATTAGCAATTACCTGATCGTGATCAGCATCAAATTCCGGGAGGAATAAATGGGTATGTGTATCTATTAATTGCATATTTCTAAAACCGATGCAAACATAAAAAATTTCTTATTCATTCTTTTAAATAAGAATCTAATTCTATATGTCATAAAACATTTATTTTAATATGATTAACATTACCGTATAAACCCTAAAACAAAAAGGAGGCAATTAGCCTCCTTTAAGAATATATTTTAATGATGAAATTAACTATACCGCACCTTGGGCAAGCATAGCTTCGGCAACTTTTACAAATCCACCGATATTTGCTCCGTTCACATAATTAATAAATCCTTCAGAATCTTTTCCATACTTTTCACAAGTAGCATGAATATCTTTCATAATCTGATGTAATCTTTGATCAACTTCTTCTCTTGTCCAGCTTAATCTTAAGCTATTTTGCGACATTTCAAGTCCTGACACTGCAACACCACCAGCATTCGCGGCTTTTCCTGGTCCATAAAGAATCTTATTATCAATATAAACTTCAACAGCTTCAGGAGTAGAAGGCATATTTGCACCTTCAGAAATTACGAAACATCCATTAGCAACTAGAGTTTTAGCTTCTTCTTCATTAAGTTCATTTTGAGTAGCACAAGGAAGAGCAACATCACATTTTATTTCCCAAGGACGTTTGCCTTCATAATACTCACAACCATATTTGTCAGCATATTCCTTAATTCGACCACGCTTAACATTTTTAAGTTCCATTACATAAGCTAATTTCTCAGCATCAATTCCATTTGGATCATGGATAAATCCTGCAGAATCGGATACAGTAACAACTTTACCACCAAGTTGATTTACTTTTTCGGTAGCAAATTGAGCAACATTTCCTGAACCAGAAACAGTAACAATTTTACCTTTAAAGCTATCGCCTCGAGTTTTTAACATTTCTTCAGCAAAATAAACTGCACCATAACCAGTAGCTTCAGGACGAATTAAACTACCACCGTACTGAATACCTTTACCTGTAAGAACACCTACAAATTCGTTTCTAATACGCTTGTACTGACCAAACATAAAGCCAATTTCGCGACCACCAACACCTATATCTCCAGCAGGAACATCTGTATTAGCACCAATATGCTTACATAATTCAGTCATAAGACTTTGGCAAAAACGCATTACTTCGTTATCTGACTTTCCTTTAGGGTCAAAGTCAGAACCACCTTTACCACCACCCATAGGCAGTGTTGTTAAACTATTTTTTAATACTTGCTCAAATGCTAAAAACTTAAGAATACTTAAATTTACAGTTGGATGAAATCTCATTCCTCCTTTGTATGGACCTATCGCACTATTCATTTCGATACGGTATCCTTTGTTAATCTGAATTTCTCCTTTATCATCTAACCATGGAACTCTAAAAAGGATAACTCTTTCAGGTTCTGCAATTCTTTCAAGAACCTTTGCATGCTTGTACTTTGGATTTTCCTCGATATAAGGAATAAGAGATTCGGCTACTTCTTGTACTGCCTGATGAAATTCATTTTCATGTGCATTCTTGGCAATAATTTGAGCCATAAATTGTTCTACGCGTGGATCCATAATTTTTTTTAGTTTTTAGTTTGTAATTTATGGTTTAATGCTAACAAACTTATGTAAAAAAAAAATTAAAGGAAATAGGGCAATTCAGAATTTCCCACTGTTAATAAATTAACACAACTGTTTATCACCCTGACCATTAGTAAAAGCAGGCAATACAACTATCGCATGTTTAAAAACATTTATGACATAAGTCATGGATATATTGTAGAAATCAACTTGTATGACTTGCCTGGTAATGTCTTTACAACACCCATGAACTCTAAGTTTAACAATATTGGCGATACCTTACTCGTTGGCATATTGCTTTTTAGACAGATTTGATCGATTGTTATCTCTTCTTGTTTTTTTAATATTTCAGCAATCAATCTCTCTTCATCGCACAGATTTTGAAATAAATCAATTTGAACTGCATCGTTTTTCTTTTTCTCTGGCTCCCATCCTAACATATATTCAAGATCCTCAACTGAAGTTAGCATTGCAGCTTTATTAGACTTTATCAAATTATTGCATCCTTTTGAATATTTATCTGAAGCTCGCCCTGGAAGAGCAAAAACATCCCTATTATATGAGTTTGCAATATCGGCTGTAACTAATGAACCTCCTTTTTCTCCTGATTCAATTACAATTGTTGCATCTGATAAACCAGCAATAATTCTATTTCGTTTAATGAAGTTATTTTTATCACGAATTGATTTACAAGGAAAATCTGTTACAAGCATTCCTTGATTTATAATATTCTTTGCAAGACCTTTATGTGAAGCTGGATAAATAATATCTAATCCATGGCCTAAAACTGCTATAGTTTTTAAACCATTTTCCAATGCAGCATGATGAGCTACTGCATCTATTCCATACGCAAGCCCGCTTACAATTACAGGATTATGATCACGTTCTTTTAAATCTTTTATTAATTTTTCGGTGAATGCTTTTCCTTCGGTTGTAGCTTTTCTTGTACCAACAATACTAATCATTTTCCTAGAATTTAAATCTATTTCCCCTAATGTGTATATTAAAATTGGTGCGTCTTCACAGTGCTTTAACCTTTCGGGATATTTTTTATCAAGATAAAAAACTGGAGTTATTTTACTTTTTATTATAAACTCTATTTCCTCTTCAGCTTTCGGAATAACATTTGAGTTTATTATTGAATCGGCTAGAACTGACCCAATCCCTGGTATTTTCATTAAGTTACCTTTCTTTTCACTGAAGACACCATCAAAACTACCAACATATGCTACTAACTTTTTAGCAGTAACATGACCAATTTTAGGTATTAAGCTTAAAGCAATTTTATACTTTAAATCATCATTTATCATATTCACATAAAAATTTACATGAAATTAATAAAATATTTCAAAAAAAAGAAGGTGTTCTTTTCAGAACACCTTCTTACCATAAATTACAAACTAAAAACTACAAGTTATATATAAATTAAATAACTCCTTGATCTAGCATTGCGTTAGCTACTTTTAAGAAACCTGCAATGTTTGCGCCTTTCACGTAGTCAACTTGTCCGTCGGCATCTTTACCGTACTTAACACATGCTTCGTGAATGCTACACATAATTCCATGTAATTTAGTGTCAACTTCTTCTCTTGACCAACTTAATTTCATTGAATTCTGTGACATCTCTAATCCTGAAGTTGCAACTCCACCTGCGTTAGCTGCTTTTCCTGGACCATATAATAATTTGTTATTTTGAATTACTTCAATTGCTTCTGGTGTACATGGCATGTTTGCTCCTTCTGAAACACACATACATCCATTAGATACTAATGCTTTTGCATCTTCTTCGTTTAATTCATTCTGAATTGCACATGGAAGAGCGATATCTACTTTCTGTTCCCATGGTCTTTTACCTGCGAAGAATTTAGCTCCAGGGAATTTGTCAGCGTATGGCGCTACAACGTCGTTGTTAGAAGCACGTAATTCTAACATATAATCAATTTTCTCTCCTGAAATGCCATCAGCATCGTAGATATATCCGTCAGGACCAGAAATAGTAACCACTTTTGCTCCTAATTCTGTTGCTTTTAAAGCTGCTCCCCAAGATACATTACCGAAACCTGAAATAGCAACTGTTTTGCCTTCAAAAGTTTCTCCTTTTGTTGCTAACATTTCTTTTGCAAAATATACATTACCGAAACCTGTCGCTTCTGGACGAATTAAACTTCCACCCCAGTTACCACCTTTTCCAGTTAATACACCTGTATTTTCTCTTGCAAGTTTTCTGTACATTCCAAATAAGAATCCAATCTCACGACCACCTACTCCGATATCACCTGCTGGCACATCAGTTTCAGGTCCGATTAGTCTCCAAAGTTCTGTCATAAATCCTTGGCAAAAACGCATTACTTCAGCATCTGATTTTCCTTTTGGATTGAAATCAGAACCACCTTTACCACCACCCATAGGAAGTGTTGTTAATGAGTTCTTGAAGATTTGCTCGAATCCTAAGAATTTTAATCCACTTAAATTAACACTTGGGTGAAAACGTAAACCTCCTTTGTAAGGTCCAATAGCGTTGTTAAATTGTACACGGTAACCTA
>Ga0209692_10000487_pt1 | contig 91521 bp, 63 predicted proteins | sample tdDd472_FD_187129 | JGI IMG/M metagenome (GOLD analysis project Ga0209692, IMG submission 187129) | Marine sediment microbial communities from the Atlantic coast under amendment with organic carbon and nitrate - tdDd47.2 (SPAdes)... | ecosystem: Environmental > Aquatic > Marine > Coastal >...
GCCGAGCTCGACGGTCGCGAGTACCGGCCGGTACCCACGCCGCTCGACGGCCTGCAGCAGGGAGTCGACCGGGGGCGGGTCGTCGCCGACGGTCACAGTCGCCTGCTCGGTGGCGAGGTTCACGTCGACGTCTTCGACGCCGTCGACCGCGCGCAGCGCCTTGTCGACGCGACGCACGCAAGCCGCACAGGTCATGTCGCGCACGCCGATCGTGATCGTCGTGCCGGGTTGCGAGGGGGTGGACGGGGGTGCGCTCATGCGATCCTACTGGGGCACGCGAGGCGGCACTGCAACCTAGGCACCCGGTCGCCGAGCGCACACAGGGCCCGCGAACGGGCGTTGATCGCTTGCACGCTGCGAGGGATCGGGGTATCCCCCTCGGCGCGCGCCAGACGGCGGCACCCCGAGAAGCTCGGCGCGCGCCCGGCGAGGCGCGCAAAGACACGAGGACACGATGAGCGACGACTCGATTCAGATCGGCCCGATCTCGCTGGCGAAGGACACGATCCTGGTGCTGGCGTTCACGTTCATCGCCACCGGCGGCATCGTCACGCTGTCGGGCCTCGGCATGCTGGCGAACAACTGGAACAAGCAGGCCGAGCCGGACATGGCGCACGAAGAGTACGGCCACGGTCACGGCGACGACCACCACGGCGACGACCACGGTGGGGATCACGGCGATGACCACGGCGATGACCACGGCGACGATCACGGCGACGAAGGCGGTCACTGATCGCCTGGCCGCACACGCACCGGTGACCAACCGGTCTGCGGTTCGCTGACGACGCGCTGCCCCCGGGTGGCGCGTCGACGTTTTTGCACCCCTGGCGCGATCGGGGCACGGTGCCCACTCGACGATCGTTCCGATCACGACGACGCCCGAGCCCCATGCCCGTCCCCCCGCTTCGCCTCGCCATCTGCCGCCGCTGCCGCTGGCCTTCGCGGCGCGCGAAGGGGGCTGACGACGATCAGGCGCTGCTCGCGCACGCCCGCGACGGCGTCGAATCCCGCGGTCTCGAGGCGCACTGCCGGGTGAGCCAGTGCCTGAACTGCTGCGACGGCGGCCACACGGTGCGGGTCGAGCTCGACGGCGACGAGGTCGCGCTGGTCGGGATCCGGACGCTGGCCGAGCTCGACCGGGTGCTCGACGCCCTGCCCGCCATCGGGCGACGGGCCGTGCCCGAGTCGCTGCAGCGGCGCGTGTATCAGGTGTGGATCGACGGCACGCTGACGTGGCACCTCAACCTGAATAGCGATGGTGTGTCGCTCGAGGACGTGCTCGTCGACGACGTCGACGGTTGACCCGCCCGCGAGGCGCCGCCACCGTCGGTGCGATGCGTCCTTCGTCCCAGCGGGTGTTTGCCCGTCTCGCGTTGCTCTTCTTCGCGACCTGCCTCGGCTGCGGGGACGATGAGGCCGGTGCTGCGGCGGACGCGGGCTCGGACGCGCCGACCGATGCGTGCGTCGCCGCGCCGTTCGCCACCGGCGGGCTCTCTGCGCCCGCGGTCCCCGCCGATGGCCCCGACCCGCGCGCGGTCGAGCAGGTCGTGTACGAGCTGCAGGTGCGATCCGCGAACGCGTGCGATCCGACCGTCGGCAGCGAGGCACAGCGGCAGGCGTGCGCCGACAAGCCGGCGCCGACCGTCGAATACCGCGCCGTGAACAGCTCGTGCGACGACCTGCGCCGCCTCGAGCGCATCCGGCTCGGTACCTTTGACGACCTGCGCGCCGAGACCACGGACTTTCGGGACGGGATCACGCTGCGGTACATCGCCGAGCAGGTCGGCGCGACGGCGATCTGGCTGCAGCCGATCTTCCCCAACAACGACCGAATCAACCTGCCGACCGGGTGCGACAACCTCGGGTCGCCCTACGCCGTGCGGGACTACTTCCACGCGCGCGGCTCGCTCTCTGCGGCCTGCGCGCTCGAGGGACGCGACGCCTACAGCGACCCGCCGTGCTGGGGCGACGACGCCTTCCAGGCCGTGCTCGACGACGCCGACGCGCTCGGGCTCGACGTCTGGGTCGACGTGGCGTTCAACCACTTCGGCCACGACTACCTCGTGTACGACCTGCTCGGGCACGAACCCGTGCGGCGGCGGCTCGCCCGGGGCGAGGATCCGGACGACTGGTGGGACTTCGACGCGCACCTCGAGCCCGCGCTGCTCGACCCCGAGGTGATGGACGACCCCGGCGAGGTCGAGGCGCTGGCGGCGCAGAACGACGACGACGCGGCGGACCTCGCCGCCCTCGACGCCCGGTGCCCGGGCCTCGACGGGCACCGCCGGGTGCGCGCCTTCGCGGCGTGGCGGATGGCCTTCGACGACGAACGCGCGACGTTCGACTGCGACGCCGACACCCTCGAGGGCATGGTGCCCGGGCTGCTGCTCGGCGCACCGGCGAATCGCCCGAGTACCGGCGCGAACGATACGTTCACGCGGGACTGGTACGACGTGAACTTCCTCTTTCACCGCCGTGAGGATCCCCGCTGGGATCCGTACGCGCTGCGCACCCGCGAGTACGTGTTCCGGGCGCTCAACCGGCTCGTGGCGATGGGCGTCGACGGGTTTCGCCTCGACCACGCGACGGACGATGCGAGCGGCATCCGCGGGCCGACGTGGGCGTACCTCATGGCGAAGGTCGAGTTCTACGCCGACCGCCGGGGGCAGGCCGCGCCGCTGTGGCTGGCCGAAGAGTTTCATCATCAGGACGAGATGAACGAGGTCGCCGACATCCTCACCGAGGGCTACCTCTTCGACATGGCCGGACGCGGCGGGGTGCAGAAGGACGTCGCGCACGTCGAGGGCGTGCTCGAGCGCGCCAACCGGTTCGGCTTTCGCTCGCTCGTGCTCTCGCACCTCGAGAACCACGACGAGCTGCGCCTCACGACGGACACCGGGTTCTCGCCGTGGACGGGCGCCGGCTTCTGGGCGCTCGGGCTGTCGACGTGGTCGACGCCGATGCTGCTCGTCGGCCAGGAGTTCGGCCAGCCGGAGCGCCTGCACTTCAAGCGCTCCCACTACCTGTCGGCGCGCTTCGATCCGCTCGACGACGCCGACGACCTGCTGGCGTTCTATCGTGAGCTGATCGCCGTGCGGCTGAGCGACGCCGGCGCGGCGCTGCGTGGCACCGGGCGGCGGTTTCTGCGGCGCCCCGACGGGTCCCGCAACGATGGTGTGCTCGGCATGATGCGGTACGACGACGAAGGGCGCGCCCTGCTCGTGCTGCACAACCTGTGGGAATCCGAGGGCGTGACGACGTGGGCCCTGCCATCGGACCTCGCCGGCGGGCTCGGGCTCGACCCGTGCACGTCGTACCGCGCGGTCGACCTGGTCTCGGGGCGACAGGTGGTCGGGTGCACACCGGCGACCGAGCTCGTACGCAGCTTCACGGTGTGGCTGGGCTGGCGCGACCGGGTGGTCTGGGCCGAGTGGCGCGCCTGCGAGTGAACCGTTGCCGCCTGCGCAGACCGGGCCGGTGCGGGCGTCAGGTGAGCGCGGCGTAGTCGACGCCGGTCGCCTCGACCGAGGCCGCCCACAGACGGTCGGCGTCCTCGACCCGCTCGGCCTTCGCCTTGCGACCGACGCGCCCGGCGTCGCCCCACATCTCCATGAACCCGGTGGGGCCGAAGTACTCGTTGCCCTTCACCGTCGGATCCGTCGCCGCCATCAGGCTCGGCTTCGCACCGTCGGGCGCGTCCATGCACATCGGCTTCACCAGCGGCGCCATGAACCCCATGTGCCGCTGCAGGTTCGTCGACGTCACGCCGGGGTGCGACGCCACCGCGATCGTCGACGCGCCCGCCGCCTCGAGCCGGCGATGCAGCCCGAGGGTAAAGAGCAGGTTCGCCAGCTTGGATTGCCCATATGCACCCCACGACGTGTACCCGCCCTGCTCGTAGTTCAGGTCGTCGAAGCGCATGCGCCCCTGCCGGTGGGCGATGCTCGACACGTTGACGACGCGGCTGCCTTCGGTCGCGAGCAGGCGCGGCAGCAGCCGACCGGTGAGGGCGAAGTGCCCGAAGTGGTTCACGCCGAGCTGCAGCTCGAACCCCTGCTTCGTCGTGCCCCGCGGCGGCACCATGACGCCGGCGTTGTTCACGAGGATGTCGAGGCGATCGTGCGCCTCCAGGAAGCTCGTCGCGAAGGCCTCGACGCTGTCGAGGTCGGCGAGATCCAGCGGGATGAACGACCGCGGGCCGGCCAGCGACTCGGCGTTCAGGCGCGCCATGGCCTCGGTGGCGCGCGCTTCGCTGCGGCACGCGAGCACCACGGTCGCGCCGGCCCGGGCGAGCTCGCGCGCGGTCTCGAACCCGATGCCGCTGTTGGCGCCGGTGACGATGGCCACACGGCCGGACTGGTCGGGGATCGAGAGGGCTGCTGCGGGCATGATCGAGCCGGGGCACGAGGGATGGACGGGCAGCAACATGGCCGCGCCCGACGCCCGTGCAAGCCGATCACTCGTCGACGCGGTGCAACCAGATCGTCGTCCCGTCCTCGAGCGCGAACGTGATCGCGTCGTCGTCCCACCCGAACCGGGCGTGGTTGGACAGGCCTTCGTTCGTCAACCACGTGAATCCGTCGGGCAGGACGAACGATGGACGCCAGGGATACTCCCGCGGCGGTGCATCACCGACCTCCATCCGCAGCACCCCGTCCGACCGGATGTGCCACCGCAGGTTCGCCTGCTCGAAGTCTGCCACCAGCTGGTCGATCGCGGGCTCCGACGCGCCCCGTGCGCGGTTGTCGCGCACCATGCGTTCGATGTCCGGCTCCCACGTCCCGTGCAGACGCGTCACGAGCGGGTCCGTCCATGGCGAGACCACCGCGTCCGAGATCTGCACGACGATGGGCGTGGGGAACTCGATGACGGCGCCCCCCGGTCGGTCGAACACGAGGCGAACCGTCCGCTCGGTGCCGTCGGTGAACGACCGAGTGCGAGCGATCCATACGCCGTCCTCGCTGGTGGGCGATGCCTCCCCGAAGCTCCATCCGCGCCCGGCGTGCTGACCCGATGGGTCCAGCTCGTCGATGGACCAGGCGAGGTCGGTCCCATCCGTCAGCACCAGCACGAAGCCGTACCGCTCGTAGTGCTGGAGCGCCTCCTGCTGATCGGCGAGCAGGTCCGTTCGCGCGTTGAGCCGCCGAGTGGCAGCCACGTCGAGCTCCATGACGACAAAGCCGTCTGGATCCGGCGGCCACGACACAGGCCGCTCGATGCCGAGCGCCTCGTCACGCCGCTCGGCGACCCGGTTCGTGAAGGCCTGCGTTGCCACCCCCACCATGTCGGCGTGCGGCCCATCGAGGGCTTCGACGAAGAGCGCCTCGAACCCCTCGGGTACGACATCGGCCGTCGTGACCACGGTCATCCGGTCCCGCTCGGCGGACACCGTGCCGGTCATACGCACCGTCCCGACCGCGCCGCCCATCGTGGCGCTCAGGTCGCTCGGCGCGCCCACCAGCAGATCGACCGCGCCCTCGGCGTCCGCGACGACGTCGTAGGACGCGCCATCCGGGTCCGCGACGAACGCGTCCGTGTGGTGGTTCAACACCGCGGACACCGCGAGGGTGTGGCGACCCACGACGAGCAGGTCGCCCGCGCGACCGAGGGTGAGGACGAGCCCGGCCGGACCGAAGGCCATCCAGCGCACGTGTCCGTCGTCGAACGATGGGACGAGCGAGCCGCGAGCGCGGGCGGCTTCCGCCAGGCCGTCGAGCCACGCGTCCACGGCGGCGATGTCGTCGACCCGCATCGCAGCGACGATGCCAGCCATATCGAGCCCGGGCAGCGACGGACGGGTGATGCCGATGATCCCGAGCATCCCCGAGGACATCGGCGCGAGGGCATCGAGCGAGACCCCATTCGCATCCATCGCGACGAGGAGGTCCGGCGCGAACCGTCCGAGCATGTCCTGCCCGAACGCGGGGACCGCGCCCGGAGCCACAGCCACCGCCGCGACGAGCGGACGGTCCTCGGCGAGCGTGGCTCGAACGCCGCCGCCGGCCGCGAACGTCCGCACGAGGTCGTTGCGAGTGGCCGGGTCGTACGCCAGCTGGCGGTGGGTCCGCCACCGGTCGCCCTCGTCCCACGCGTGTTCGACCGCCCACAGCGCGTGGACTTCCACCGCACGCGTCGAGAAGGCGTCCGGGTCCGTCGCAAGGTACAGCTGGGAAGCACTCGGATCGATCGACGCCTCGAAGCGGGCCCATCCTGCATCGCGTGCGGCGACCGGGCGGTCCCCGATCGCGCGACGTGCGACCTCCAGGTGGCAGGACGGGTCCATCGGCTCTGCGCACATCACCAGCGCGTAGTCTTCGCCGAGATCGACCCAGACGCCGAACTCGGTCGCGAACACCGGGCGGTCGAGCACGGGGTCCCGGTAGGCGTCGCCCGCCGTCGTCCACGTCCACCACCAGGTCGCCACCTCCGTCAGAGATCCGGACCAGTCCGGGGCGCGCCCGAAGACCGCGATGCTGCCCCGGTCGACATCGTTGCGCCACGAGACCATCGCGAACGGCGCGTCGACGTCGAGCGCCCCGTCCGACCACCGATGGGGCTGGGTCCACATGTCGAGCGCTTCGGTCTGTGGGTCGAAGTCCATCGACACGAGCCGCGCCTGCATCTCGTCGCTGAACACGGCCTCGCCTGCGGTGATCGTCTGCCGCGGGTCGAGGACGATCCGCACATCGACCGCGTCGGGCGGCGACACCCGCTGTGCCTGCGCGAGGGCCCGGCGAACCCGCAGCCACCGCTCCGGATCGACTTCCGCCGCGTCCTGCGCCGTCGCGCCCGCCGGGCTCGACGCGCTCGACACCGCATCCGGCATGGGCGACGCGCCGCAGCCGACGCCGACGATCCACAGGAGGATCAGCGACGCGATCCACCCGAGTCGCGTTGTATGCATGAGACCCCCACCGGGTTTGCGTGTGGCCTCATCCTCGCATGACCTCGGGCGACCCGTCGACCGTGACTGCTGCACGCGCAGGTCGGCGCCTCGTCGGATCAGAGCTCGCCGCGCGGGCGGATGAGCACGTTCGCAGTGAGCAGGCCGGCGACCAGCGAGGCGGCGACCATCAGCGTGGTCACCGCGGTCGACACACCGGACACGACGTCGGTGGTGACCAGCTCCGAGATGCCGCGGAACCCGATGCTGCCGGGCACGAGCATCAGGATCGCCGGCGCCGCGACCACCGACGACGGGTGGTTCCATCGTCGCCCCCAGAGGTTGGCCGCGAGGCCGATCACAAGCGCGCCGACGAAGACGCCGAGCCGGGGTCCGAGTACGTCGGCCGCATAGCGACCGGCGTAGAACCCGGCGAGGCTGACGACGGCCACCGCGAGCAGATCGTCGAGATCGACGCGGAAGATCAGGGCAAACGAGAGCGCGCTGACCACAACCGCGCCGAACAGGAGCGGCGGTGACGCGGCGCTCGCCGCCACCTCGGGCATCGACCAGCCCAGCAGCGCGGTGATGCGCACCGCGAGGGCAACACCGAACGCCAGCAGCACGAACGTCATTACCGCGTTCGCAAGACGTGCGACGCCCGCAACGAGATTGCGCGTCGCCAGCTCGTTCATTGCGACGGTCAACGTGAAGCCCGGCAGCAGCACGATCAGGCCCGACGCGGTCACCACCCACGGCGACGTCTCGAGGCCGAGCTGCCCGGCGGCGGCCACGCTGAACGTCGCGACGAACGCGCCGGCGGGCTCGAGGATCCGCAGCGCGCGCCGCGACGCGGACCCGAGCACGCCGGCCATGCCGATGAGCAGCCCGGTCAGCGTCGCGAGGACGACGTCGAGCAGGTGTCCACCGAAGAACACCGCCGCAGCGGACGACGCGAGGCCGAACGCGACCACCTGCGCGACCGGGCCCCACGAGGGGGGTCGCGCATCGAGGGCATCCAGCGCCCGGACCGCTTCGCCGACCCCGATGTCACCCTCGGCGATGCGGCGCGACAATGCATCGACGGCCGAGAGCCGGCCGAGGTCGACCTCGCCGGGCTGTACGCGGATCATGCGCACGGCCTGCTGCTCGGGGGGGCCGAGCGCCATCAGCACCGACGTCGGGGTCACCATCACCTCTGCGCGCACGCCGAGGCGTTCAGCGATCGCGAAGAGGTCGTCCTCGATGCGATGGGCGGCGGCGCCGGCGCGGTGCAGCGCACGGGCGAGGCGGACCATGAGGCCAGCGATCTCGGGGCGCACGGGGTGGGCCCCCTGCGCGGTCTGTGGGCTCGTCGCGTTCACGCGGGTCACGTCGGGCAGCGCCGGGTCGATGTCAAGAGGCGGCCCGTGTGCCGGTCGGCGCAAAAACGACGACACGCGCCGAGCCAGGGGCCGCGACGCGTGTCGTTGGAGTCGGCGTGGGCCCGAAGCCCACCCGGGCTCACTGGCGAGCGAAGACGACCGAGTCGTTCATCATCTCGATCGAGAACTGGTTGTTGCCCGAGAAGACGAGCGTCTGCTCCTCGGCCTCTTCCTCGTCCTCTTCGGTGATGGCGACGACCATCTCGTCGCCCTCGGCCGAGGTGATCTCCCACGTGCCGGCCGAGGTGTTCTCCTCGTCCATGAACGTCATCGACATCTCGGCGGTGCCGTCGGCGTTGAAGGTCATGGTCATCGACATCGAGTTGAGCTGCTCGGTGGCCTCCTCGCGCTCGGCCTCGAACTCTTCGAGCTCCTCACCCTCGAGGGTGGCGGCCTTCGCGTCCATCGTGGCCTCGACGTCGACGGCCCACGTGCCGGTCAGACGCTGCTCGGGGCTCTTCGAGCAACCCGTGGCGAAGACGAAGAAGAGAGCGACGAAAAGCGAAAAGACGATGCTGGAACGCTGCATGGATCGAACTCCGTAGAGTGTAGCGAGGCCCCGGACAGGTGGAGCCTCAACGCCGGTCGAGCCCCTCACGACTCGTGCTGGCAGAACTGAAAGCCGGGCGGACCGTACGGGATCCGATCTGGAACGTCCACGAAATTCGTACGGTTCGGCCATCGTGCCCCCGGTGCGATCGATGGTTGCTGCCCCTGCGCGGACGCGGTACGACCGCCGGACCCCGGTGCGGTTTCGTGCCACTCCCCCTGGCCCCCGACTCGATGCTCGCGCTCGAAGGCTGGCTCACGCTCGGCGTCATCGCGGTGATGTTCGTCTCGCTGGTCCGCGAGTGGACGAGCGCAGACGTGTCCGTGTTCGGTGCGCTCTGCGTGCTCTGGGTCCTCGGCATCGTCGACACCGATGCCGCCCTCGCCGGATTCTCGAGCCCGATGGTGCTTACCGTCGGGCTGCTCTTCGTCGTGTCGCGCGCGATGCAGGACACCGGCGCGCTCGCCTGGGTGAGCCGCCGCATGCTGCGCCCCGAGGCCGACCGGCAGAAGCTGATGGCGCGGCTGCTGATCCCGATCGCGACGATGTCGGCCTTTCTGAACAATACACCGCTCGTCGCCATGTTCACCCCCGCGGTGCGGGACTGGGCGCTGCGCAACGAGCGGTCACCGTCAAAATACCTCATCCCCCTGTCATACGCGGCGATCCTCGGCGGCACCTGCACGCTGATCGGCACGTCGACGAACCTCGTCGTCAGCGGGCTGCTCGCCGAGAACGGGTTCGAGCCGTTCGGCATGTTCGAGCTGACCCCGGTCGGTCTGCCGGCGACGGTGGTCGGGCTCGCCTTCGTCATGACCGTCGGGCGCGCGCTGCTGCCCGAGCGCATCACGCCGGACGCCCAGCTCGCCGGCGCGGCCCGCGAGTACGGCGTGCGCCTTGTCGTGCGCCCGGACTGTCCGCTGATCGGCCAGACGATCGAGGACGCCGGCCTGCGCCACCTGTCGGGGCTCTACCTCGCCGAGATCGAGCGCGGCACGGACCGCATCGTGCCCGTCCGCCCCACCGATCGCATCGCGTCGGGCGACGTGCTCGTCCTCTTCGGCGTCGCCGACACCGTCGTCGAGCTCCGCAAGATTCGCGGCCTGGTGCCCCTCGGCGAAGAAGACCGCGCCGAACACCACGACGGGCTGCGTGACCGCCAGCTCTTCGAGGTGGTCGTGTCGGCGAACTCGCCGCTGATCGGCGCCACCCTGCGCGACGCCGGGTTCCGCCGGCGGTACGACGCCGCCGTGATCGCGATCCACCGTGGCGGCGAGCGGCTCAACGTGAAGCTCGGCGACGTCGTCATGCGCACCGGCGACACCCTCATGCTCGAGGCGTCCCCCGGCTTCGGCAGCGCGTGGGGCAACAGCACCGACTTCTACCTCGTCTCGCAGGTCGAGGAGGCCGAGCGGCCCCGGTACGCGCTGGCCAATGTCTCGCTCGTCGTGCTCGTGTCGATGGTCGCGCTGGTGACCGCCCGGGTGCTGCCGATGGTGCTCGCCGCGGCGCTCGCCGCGATGGTGCTGATCGCGCTGCGGTGCATCCGCCCGTCGGCGGCGCGCAAGTCGATCGACCTTCGGGTGCTCATCGTCATCGCGTCGAGCTTCGGCCTCAGCGCAGCGGTGGTCGAGAGCGGGCTCGCGGCGCGCACGTCCGAGCTGCTGCTCGGGCTCGTCGGTGACCTGCACCCGCTGGCGTCGATCGCGGCCATCTACCTGGCGACGGCGATCCTCACCGAGGTGGTGTCGAACGTGGCGGCGGCGGCGCTCGTGATGCCCATCGCCCTCGCGGTCGCCCAGCAGGTGGCCGCCGCCAACGGCATGAGCGCCGACCCTCGACCATGGGCGATCGCCGTGGCGATGGCGGCGTCCCTGAGCTTCGTCACGCCCCTCGGGTACCAGACGAACCTCATGGTGTACGGGCCGGGCGGCTATCGATTCGGCGACTTCGCCCGGGTCGGACTGCCGCTGGCGCTCGTCTGCTTCGCGACGGCGATGGCCGCGATCAGCGCGCTGGTGCTGCCAAACTTCTGACCGCGCCGCGTTCTGGATCCGGATCGTCACTCCACGAGTGGGCAGGCGCTCGGCTTGACACCGCCGAGAGCCCGGCGCATGGCAGGCACGCGCCCTGCCGCGCTCCCTCGCGCCCCGAGGCCCTCATGGCCGACTCGACCCTGCGCCGCCTGCTGTCCGAACGCATCCTCGTGCTCGACGGAGCGATGGGCACGATGATCCAGCGCCACGGGCTCACCGAGGCCGACTACCGGGGTGACCGGTTCGCCGAGCACGACATCGAGCTCAAGGGCAACAGCGACGTGCTGTCGCTGACCCGGGCCGACGTCATCCGGTCGATCCACGACGAGTACCTCGCCGCCGGCGCCGACGTCATCGAGACGAACACGTTCAGCGCCCAGCGCATCTCGCAGGCGGACTACGCCCTCGAGGACCTGTCCCGCGAGCTGAACCTCGCCTCGGCCCGCATCGCCCGTGAGGCGGCCGACGCGATGACGGCGCAGACGCCGGACCGGCCGCGTTTCGTCGCCGGCGCGCTGGGCCCGCTGAACCGCACGCTCTCGCTCTCGCCGGACGTCGACGACCCGGGCTTTCGCGCCGTCACGTTCGACCAGTGCTACGACGCGTACCTCGAACAGGCGCGGGCCCTCGTCGACGGCGGCGTCGACGCCCTGCTGATCGAGACGATCTTCGATACGCTCAACGCCAAGGCGGCGATCAAGGCGGTGCTCGATCTCTTCGACGAGATCGGCCGGCGCCTGCCCGTGATGATCTCGGTGACAATCACCGACCTGTCCGGGCGCACGCTCAGCGGGCAGACCCTCGAGGCGTTCTGGACGTCGATCGAGCACGCCGAGCCCCTCACCGTCGGCATCAACTGCGCGCTCGGCGCCGAGCAGATGCGACCCTGGGTCGAAGAGCTGTCCGGGCTCGCGCACTGCTTCACGTCGGTGTACCCGAACGCCGGCCTGCCCAACGAGTTCGGTGGCTACGACGAGACGCCGGCGCAGACCGCCGCGTTCATCGCCGACTTCGCCGATCAGGGCTGGGTGAACCTCGTCGGCGGGTGCTGCGGAACCAGCCCGGACCACATCCGGGCGATCGCGGAGGCCATGGACGGGCGCGCCCCACGAACGCCCGCCGCGCGTTCGCCGTACTCGCGGTACAGCGGCCTCGAGCCGCTCGTCGTCCGGCCGGACACGAACTTCCTCATGGTCGGTGAGCGCACCAACGTCACCGGCTCGCGGCGGTTCGCGCGGCTGATCAAGTCCGGCGACCACGACACGGCACTCTCGGTGGCGCGTCAGCAGGTCGAGGGCGGCGCGAACATCATCGACATCAACATGGACGACGGCCTGCTCGACGGGCCGAAAGAGATGACGACCTTCCTCAACCTGATCGCCGCTGAGCCCGACATCGCGCGGGTGCCGATCATGCTCGACTCGTCGAAGTTCGAGGTGCTCGAGGCCGGGCTGCGGTGTGTGCAGGGCAAGGCGATCGTGAACTCGATCAGCCTGAAGGAAGGCGAAGACACGTTCCGCGAGCACGCGACGATCATCCGACGGTTCGGCGCCGCGGTGCTGGTGATGGCGTTCGACGAGACGGGGCAGGCGGTCGACGTCGACCACCGGCTGCGGATCGCCGAGCGGGCGTGGACGATCCTCGTCGACGAGATCGGGTTCCCCCCCGAGGACGTCGTGTTCGACCCGAACATCCTCGCGATCGCGACCGGGATGGAGGAGCACGACGACTACGGACGTTCGTTCATCGAGGCGACGCGCCTGCTCAAGGAGCGGTACCCGCAGATGAAGATCTCGGGCGGCGTCTCGAACCTGTCGTTCTCGTTCCGCGGCAACAACCCCGTCCGCGAGGCGATGCACGCGGCCTTTCTGTACCACGCCATCGGCGCGGGCATGGACATGGGCATCGTCAACGCCGGGCAGCTCGAGGTGTACGACGACATCGAGCCCGAGCTGAAGGAGCGGGTCGAGGACGTCATCCTCAACCGCCGCCCCGACGCCACCGAGCGCCTCGTCACGTTCGCCGAGACGGTGAAGGGCTCGGCGAAGGAGCGTACGGTCGATCTCGCGTGGCGCGACCAGCCCGTGGCGAAGCGGCTCGAGCACGCGCTCGTTCGCGGGGTCGTCGACTTCATCGAAGAAGACGTCGCCGAAGCCTTCGACGCCCTCGGCGACCCGCTGCACGTGATCGAAGGCCCGCTGATGGACGGCATGAACGTCGTCGGCGACCTCTTCGGCGCCGGCAAGATGTTCCTGCCCCAGGTCGTGAAGTCCGCCCGCGCGATGAAGCGCGCCGTGGCGTGGCTCACGCCGCACATCGAGGCCCAGAAGAAGGCCGACGCCCCGCGACGGGGCCGCGTGCTGCTCGCCACCGTGAAGGGCGACGTGCACGACATCGGCAAGAACATCGTGGGCGTCGTGCTGGGCTGCAACGGCTACGAGGTCATCGACCTCGGCGTGATGGTGCCCGCCGACCGCATCCTCGACGCGGCGATCGAGCAGGACGTCGACATCGTCGGTCTCAGCGGCCTGATCACGCCATCTCTCGACGAGATGGTGCACGTCGCGAAAGAGATGCAACGCCGTGCGATGACGATGCCGCTGCTGATCGGCGGGGCGACGACGAGCCGCAAGCACACGGCTGTGAAGATCGCGCCGGTGTACGAGCACCCGGTCGTGCACGTGCTCGACGCGTCGCGCGCGGTGCCGGTCGTCGGCGCCCTGCGCAGCGAAGAACAGCGCGAACCGTTCATCGCCGAGAACCTCGAGAAGCAGGCGGCGGATCGCGAGAAGTACGCCGAGCGCGGGCGCACGCAGCTCGCCTCGTTCGACGCGGCGCGCTCAGCCGGGTTCGACGGCGGATTCGACTCGTACGCGCCCACGAAGCCCGCGTTCGTCGGGGTGCGCGAGGTCGAAGTCCGCGTCGCCGACCTGATCGACTGGATCGACTGGACGCCGTTCTTCACGACGTGGCAGCTGCGCGGCACGTACCCGAAGATCCTCGACCACCCCGAGATGGGCGAGGCAGCGCGGGAGGTCTTCGAGAACGGGCGCACGCTGCTCGCCGACATCGCCGACAACGACAAGCTCACCTGCCGCGGGAGCTGGGGCTTCTTCGCGGCGAACCGGGACGGCGACGACGTGATCGTGTGGGACGACGAGGCACGCACCACCGAGCGCACGCGCCTGCACATGCTGCGGCGGCAGAAGGTGCTCGACGGGCGCCCGCACCTGTCTCTGGCCGACTTCGTGGCGCCGCAGGGCGTCGACGACTGGATCGGCCTGTTCGCCGTCACCGCCGGGCACGGGCTCGACGCGATCACGGCGCGCTTCGCCGAGGCGCACGACGACTACAACGGCATCCTCGCCACGTCGCTCGCCGACCGCCTGGCCGAGGCCTTCGCCGAGTACCTGCACGCGCAGGCGCGCGAGGCGATGGGGCACCCCGACCCGGCCGACCTGTCGCACCACGACCGGCTGCGCGAGAAGTACCGCGGCATCCGCCCGGCGCCGGGGTATCCGGCGTGCCCGGATCACACCGAGAAGCGCACGATCTTCGACCTGCTCGACGCTCCAGGGCGCGCGGGGATGGCGCTGACGGAGTCGTGCGCGATGACGCCCGCGGCGTCGGTGAGCGGCTACTACTTCGGCCATCCGGACGCGCGGTACTTTACCGTCGGGCCGATCGCCGCCGACCAGGTCGAGGACTACGCCCGCCGCAAGGGCGTGTCGTCGACGACGGTCGAGCGGTGGCTGCAGTCGGTGCTCGCCTACGACCCCTGACCGGGGGCGACGGCGAGCGCCGCAGCGAGTCGTTCGGCGGCCGTGGCGTCGACGGTCACCTCGACGACCACGTCGTCCGCGACGCGCAACGCCCCCATCATCGCTCGAAACGGCGGGATGCCGAAGGCGGTGGTCGACAAGGTGTGCGTGCCGGCGAGTGCGCCGTGGGCGGTCGGAGCAAGCGACAGCCGCACCGGGCGCTGCGTCCCGCGCAGGGTGAGCGCACCGTCGAAGCGGACTCCGGACGCCGTCGCGTGCACCGTGCCGGTCGCCGTCACCTCGGGGTGTTGGCGCGCGGCGAGGACGTCATCGCGCAGGTGCTTCTCGATCGTCGCGCGATCGCTGGCGCTCGGCCGCGCGGTGTCGTCGCCACCGGGGGTACGGACCGCGACGACGCCGATCGCGTCCGCCGGGATCACCACGCGCAGCGCGCCGTCATCGCCCAGGGTCAGGTGAATCGCGCGGGCCCGGAAGCGCAGATCGTGGCCAACGCGCGACAGCAGCCCCTCGCGACGGGTGCACAGGTCGACGCGAACTCCGGTGGATTCGATCGGTTGGGCAGACATCGGCAGGGCCGGGCGAAGGGGTGCAAGAAGCTCGCACGATTCTCATCGACCTGCCACGATGGATTCGTTGGCTCCAGTGAACCTCTTTGACCAGGGAGTGACCTCGAATGAAGGCGATGGTCACGTTCAACAACGGTGAGGGCGTCTTCGCCCGGTTCGAGCTGGGCGCCGGGATGGCATGCCCGGTCGCCGGGCAGTGGGTGCTGATTCGCAGCCGGATGTACGAGGTGACGCGGGTCGTGATCGACTTCACGCCGCAGGATCCGAACGTCCAGCAGCTGATCATGTGCAAGGTGCGGCCTTCGGGGCCCGCGCGCGGCAAGCCCTAGCGCGCTCGGCGCCGCAGCCCCGCTCCCGCTCCCGCTCGCAGGCCCGACGAGACACGATGGGTGACTCGGACCGACACACACTGCCCGAGGGCGTCGAGGTGGTGAACGTCCCCCACGGGGATGTTCGGCTCGTTCGCCTGTACGGCGCAGACGTGCTGATCGGCCGCACCCTGGGCGGGCGCTATCGGCTGCGGCGCATCCTCGGGCGCGGCAACACCGCGACGGTGTTTCTCGCCGAAGATCTCGAGGCGCAGGCCGAACGAGCGCTGAAAATCCTCGTGCCGAGCGAAGCCGCGCAGCGCGTATCGATGGGGTCCGACGAGCTGACCGGGCGCTTCGTCCGCGAGGCGCGGCACGTGCGTGACCTCGTGCACCCCAACGTGATCCGGGTGTACGAGGTCGGCGGCAACGAGCACTTCCTGTTCATGGTGATGGAGCGGCTGACCGGCGTGTCGCTGCAGCGTCGCCTCGCCGCGCAGGGCGCGATGATCGCGCTCGACGCGGCGATGATCGCGCTGCAGGTCGCCCGTGGAGTCGGCGCCGCGCACGAGCGGGGGCTGCTGCACCGGGACGTGAAGCCCGCCAACATCTGGCTCGTCGACGAGAACCCCGGGGACGTGCGGGTGCTCGACTTCGGTGTCGCGCTGCCGTTCGCGTCCGACGAGACGCGGCTGACGGACACCGGGCGCGTCGTCGGATCGCCGGAGTACATGAGCCCCGAGCAGGCCCGCGGACGCGTCCTCGACTCGCGGTCGGACGTGTACGCGATCGGGATCGTGCTCTACGAGATGCTCACGGGAACGACGCCGTTTCGCGAGGCCGATCCGCGGCAGGTGATGCTGCGCCACGTCCGCGAGATCCCGAAGCCCATCGAAGAGCACCGCCCGGACCTCGCCAGCACGCGGGACCTGCTCGACTTCTGCCGCACCTGCCTGCGCAAGGACCCGGCGGACCGCTTCGACAACGGCGGCGCCGCGGCGTGGGAACTCGAGCGGGTCATCGAGACGCTCTGACCGACACGCCTTGCCTCACCGGCGAGCGTGCCGCAGGGTCCACAGACCTCTCAGCCGGGACGGTCACCATGGTCGAACAACCGACGGACCTGACCCTGCCGCGCATCATCGGTGTCGGCGCGTCCGCCGGGGGGCTCGCGTCGCTCGAACGCCTCTTCGGACGCGCGCCGTCGAACGCCGGCGCCGCCTGGGTCGTCGTGCAGCACCTGTCGCCCGACTACCGCAGCCTCATGGTCGAGCTGCTCGGACGGCACACGAGCATGGACGTGCGCCGGGTCGCCGACGGGATGCAGGTCGTCGCGGACACGGTGTACGTGATCCCGCCCGGCGAGGAGATCGAGGTCCGCGACGGGCACCTGCACCTGCACGCGCGTCCCGAGCGGTCGACGGGCACGGTGAGCTATCCGATCGACCGCTTCTTCGACTCGCTGGCCGAAGACGCCGGCGCCCGGGCGGTGGCGGTGATCCTCTCGGGCACCGGGTCGGACGGCAGCCGCGGGATTCGCAGCGTCGCCGAAGCCGGCGGCGTGGTCCTCGCCGAGTCGCCGGAGTCGGCCCAGTTCGACGGCATGCCCCGCAGCGCGCTGGACACCGGCGCCGTCGACGCGACCGGCGACCCGACCGAGCTCGCGGACCTGCTGACGCGGCTGCTCACCACCGGCGAGTCGATCGCGCCGGCACGCGAACGGCTGCCGCTGTACGACGACATCCTGGCGACCGCGTCCGAAGAGGGCGGGCTCGACTTCTCGGTGTACAAGCGCGCGACCCTGCACCGGCGCATCGAACGGCGGGCACAGCTGTGCGGCGCGGCGAGCCTCGAGGCGTACGGTGAGCTCGTGCGGTCGTCCGCCGAAGAGCGGGACGCCCTGCTCGACGATCTGCTGATCGGCGTGACCCGGTTCTTTCGCGACACCGACGCCTGGGAGTCGTTCGAGTCCGGCCCGATCGAAGACCTCGTCCGGGCCCACGAGTCCAGCGTCGAGCTGCGCGCGTGGGTCACCGCCTGCTCGACCGGCGAAGAGGCCTACACCCTCGCGATCGTACTGCGCGAGGCGATGGAGCGGGTCGGGCGCACCCTCGACGTGAAGATCTTCGCGACCGACGTCAGCGAGCGCTCGCTCGAGTTCGCTGCGCAGGGCGTGTACCCGCGCGGCATCGCGCACGATGTCGGGCCGGAGCGGCTGCGGCGGTGGTTTCACGCCGAAGGTGGCGGGTACCGCGTGCACCGTTCGCTGCGCGAGATGATCATCTTCGCACCGCACGACCTGACGCGGCACACGCCGTTCACTCGGCTGCACCTCGTCACGTGCCGCAACGTGCTCATCTATCTGCACCCCGAGGCCCAGTCGCACGTGCTCGAGATGCTGCACTACGCCCTCGAACCCGGCGGGTTGCTGCTGCTCGGCGCGGCGGAGGGGGTCAACGAGATGGGCGGCGCGTTCGAGACGCTGCAGTCGCGGTGGAAGCAGTATCGCAAGCGGGGCGTGCTGCGTGGCGGTGTCACCGGGCGCACGCTGCGTCACGCGAACGTGCCGAAGCGTCGGACGATCGCACCGCGGCGATCGCGATCTCCGGGGCCGGTCGCCGAGCAGGCGGCGAACCTCGTGCTCGAGTCCGAGAACGCGACGTGCATCCTGCTCGGGACGGATCTCGACGTGCAGCACGTCCTCGGGCGCGCGCCGGACTGGCTGCGGCACCGCCCCGGGCGGTTCACGTCGGACGTCGCCGAGCTCGTGCCGCGTACGCTCGCACTGTCGATCACGACGGCCGCGCGCCGCGCTCGACGAGACGCCGCGCCGGTCGATCTGTACGGCATTCACACGAGCGAGGGCGACGCGTCGTGGTTGCTCGACATCCGCGTCGCGCACCACCCGCCGACCGATGAACGGTCCGAGTTCGTCACGGTGGTCGTGCGCCCGTCGTCGGCCGAGACCCGGGACGAGCCGTCCAACTTCGACGTCGACGACGCCGCGCAGAAGCGGATCCGGGACCTCGAGGTCGAGCTGCTTCAGGCGCGAGAGAGCCTGCAGGCGACGATCGAGGAGCTCGAGACGACGAACGAGGAACAGCAGGCGACGAACGAAGAGCTCATCGCGTCCAACGAGGAGCTGCAGTCCACCAACGAGGAGCTGCAGTCCGTCAACGAGGAGCTCTACACCGTCAACGCCGAGTACCAGGCGAAGATTCAGGAGCTGGTGCGCCTGAACGCCGACATCGACAACCTGCTGCAGAGCATCGATGTCGGGGTCGTGTTCGTCGACCGCGCGCTCCGCATCCGCCGGTTCACCGACACCGCGCGGGAGTCGATCAGCCTGCACGAAACGGACGTCGGGCGGGCGCTCGGCGACCTGACGCACCGGCTCACCGGGCTCGACCTGCCCGCGCTGCTGCAGCGAGTGCTCGACGAGGCGCGGCCGATCGGGCGCACCGTCACGGACCCGGCGGGCGAATCGCTGCTCGTGCGGGCGCATCCGTACCGCACCGACACCGGCGGCGTGGACGGCGCGGTGCTGACCATCGTCAACGTCAGCGCGCTGCAGCGACGCCATCAGCTCACCCTCGAGACCGGACCGGGCGAGACGACGGACCTCGCCGTCGCGATCCTCGACCCGGTGAGCCGCCGGGTCCGCCATGTGAGCGCCGGGTGGGGCGACCTTGTCGACCGGGCGCCGACGCGTCTGATCGGCCCGATCGAGGACTTCGATGCGCCGGTCGACGCGCACGACCTCGACGCCGTGCGCGCCGCGCGCGAGTCGGCGATGGGGGGCGACGAGGTGGCGCACGTGTACCGGATCCACGGCGCTGGCGACCGGGTACGGTGGGTGCGCGAACGGCTCGTGCCGCTGCGGGCGACGGACGGCTCGGTGCTGCAGGTGATCGCGGCGCTCGACGACGTCACGGCCGCGCACGACGCGACGACAACGCGCCGGGATCGCCAGCTCGAACGGCTCGTCGAGAGCACGGCAGACGCACTCTTCGTCGTCGAACGCGACGGCCGGATCCGATGGTCCGATGGCGCAGCGACGCTCTTCGGTCGGGCGATGGACCGCCTCTCGATGGGCGAGGTCGTGCACCCGGCCGATCAGACCGCGGTCGAGCAGGCCCGCAGGGCCGTGACGCGCCGCCGCCCGACGGTACATCACCGGTGGCGCGCGCGGGATCCGGACGGCGCGATCGTGACCGTCGACGAGACCTGGACGGGCGCCTTCGACGCCGACGGAGCGGTGGCCGGGGGGTCGGGCATGCTGCGCCGCGTACTACCTTCGGACCCGCGCAACGACGGGCTCGATCGGGTCGCGCGCGCCGGGGTCACCCGGTGGACATGGGACGCGACGAGCGACGCGCTCGTCCTCGCGACGCCGCACGCGCTCGGGCTCGGGACCGACGGCGTGACGTCGATGGCCGACCTCGTCGCCGCGGCACCGAAGGGGCGACGGGACGGGATCGAAGCAGCGCTGCAGCGGGCGCGCCGGGACGGGACGCTCGACCTGATCGCGCCTCTGCGACGCGGCGACGACACCACGCTCGACGTGTTGTGGCGCGGCGCGATCGACGACCGGGACGAGTGGGTCGGGATCGCCGTGGCGCTCGGTGACCACGAGGTGCCGAAACCGTCCGGTCGTTGACCCGAGTGCGGGGGTCGGCCAGGGATCGTGCACCCCTGACCCACGGATCCTGCATGCGAACCCCCTGGACGCGTTCCGTCGGCCTCGCAGCCGCCCTCGCAGTTGCGGCGTGTGGCGACGATGCCGCCTCGACCTTCGACGGCGACGTGCTGGACGCGACCGACGACGCGTCCGATGCGGGCGCCGACGCGGCCGAAGACACCGCTGGCGACACCGCCGAGGACGCGGCGGAGGACGCCGCGGACGACACCGCCGAGGACGCGGCGAATGACGTGGCGATCGATGGCGAAGCAGACGCCGAAGAAGACGTCGCGGCGGATGCCCAAGAAGACGTCGAGCCGGACGTGCCGATCGAGTGCCCGACCTTCGACACGCCGGTCGAGCTGCCCGAGCCGGACCGCTACACCCCGCGGTGGGCGTTCGAGCCGTGGATCTCGAAGGACATCAGCGACGGGCCTGACACGTATGCCTTCGTGGACGGTTTCATCGAGCGGCACATCCCCGTCGGCGTGGTCGTGCTCGATTCGCCCTGGGAGACGAACTACAACACCTTCGTGCCGAACCCGGATCGCTATCCGGACTTCGAGCAGATGATCGACGACATGGCCGCCCGCGACGTGCGCGTCGTGCTGTGGGTCACGCAGATGATCAACGACGTGTCGTACGACCTCGAAGCCGGGGGCGACACGTATCTGGAGCCGTCGCCGAACTTCGCGGTGGGCGAAGCGTGCGGGTACTTCGTCAACGACGGCCGCACGTACAACTGGTGGAAGGGCTTCGGCGCCGGCATCGACTTCTTCAACCCGGACGCCGTGCGCTGGTGGCGCGCCCAGCAGGACGCCCTGCTCGACATGGGCATCGCCGGGTGGAAGCTCGACTTCGGCGAGGAGTACATCACCGGCGAGACGTACGACACGTTCGCCGGCGAGGTGACGCGTCAGGCGTACTCCGAGGAGTATTATCGGGACTTTCTCGCGTACGGCGCCGATCGCGTCGGGGTCGAGAACTTCGTCACGATGGTGCGCCCCTGGGACGAGTCGTACGGGTTCGACGGGCGGTTCTTTGCCCGCCCCGAGCACGCTCCGGTCGCGTGGGTCGGCGACAACCGGCGAGACTGGATCGGCCTCGAAGACGCGCTGGATCACATCTTCCGGTCGGCGGCCGAGGGATACGTCGTGGTCGGTAGCGACATCGGCGGATACCTCGATCGCGACGACCTGAACCTGCTCGAGGACGTCCCGTTCGACCCCGAGAACTTCATGCGCTGGGTCGCGGTCGGGGCGATGACGCCGTTCATGCAGCTGCACGGACGCGGCAACCTCGAGCCGTGGAACGTCGACGAGCCCGGCGAGACCACCGTCCTCGACACGTACCGGTACTGGGCGACGCTGCACCACGAGATGGTGCCGTTCTGGTACAGCCTGACCCGCGCGGCGTACGAAGACGGCACGACGGTGATCCGGCCGGTGGGCGAGCTCGAGGACTGGGCGGGCGACTACCGCTTCTTCGTGGGCGACGCCTTCCTCGTGGCGCCGATCCTCGACGAGACCGGAGTCCGCGACATCGAACTGCCCGAAGGTAGTTATCTCGACTGGTGGGACCGGTCCGGACGGTACATCGAAGGCGGCCAGACCCTCGAGGGGGTCGACGTCGACGACCCGGGCCGGATCCCGCTCTACGTCCGCGCAGGCGCCATCGTGCCCCTTGCGCTCGACGGCGACGAGACCGGGCTGGCGCGGGACTCGTGGGGAGAGATCGACGCGATCTTCGCGTGGCCGGCGAGCCGTCGCACCGAGTTCACGACGTACGACCTCGACGGAGGCACGACGACCTGGTCGACGCAGCGGGCGCTCGACGCGCTTTCGTTCCGGTCCGATCGCGTCCCGACACGGACGCTCGTGCGACTGCACAAGAGCCCCGAGCCCATCGCGGTGCAGTGGGGGCTCGACTTCCCCGAGCCGTCGGCGGATCCGGGGTCGAGCGAGGAGTTCGCATGGGCGTGGGACCCCACGACCGGCAATCTGGACATCCTGCTGCCCGCGTCCGAGTCGCCGGCGAGCGTCAGCGTCATCCTGGACTGACGACCTCGTCGACCTCATCGACGTGGCTGCCGGCGCTCGTGCCGCGCAGGATTCGCGACACGACGGGGATGAGCGGCACGAGGGAGATCATGTAGGCGAGCACCAGCGCCGAACCCGCCCACGCCGTGGCGCGTACCACTTCGGCGGACGTGCGTTCACCGGTCGCGATCGCCTCGGACAACCCGAACCGGCGGACGATGTCGAGGATCGCCCAACCGCTGAGGAGCGCGACGCGCACCGCCTCGGTCCACAGCGGAGTGAGCGCCTCACCCCGTCGGCGGAGCCACGAGCGAAAGGCGCCGAGCAGCACGATGAGCGCGCCGGCGACGGCCTGAGGCTCGTGAAACTCGAACCGGTTGAAGAACGAGAGCGGGTCCACGCCGGGATGCAACGGGTCCGGGAGCCCCGCCTTCACCATCCACAGCAGCCCGACCGCCACAATCCACCGCTCGACACGCCCGCCCGCCGCGCCACGGTGCGCGATCGTCGCCAGGATCAACTGCCCGAAGGTAAGTACGACCGCGACGACGGCGACGAGATGAAAGATCGGGACGAGGCCGTTGAGCGAGGTCCGCCAGGCGAGCGGAACCAGCAACATTGGCAGTGGCATCAGATAGATGGCGACCGCGAGCAGGTTGACGTTGCGCCGCACCATCGACGGGCTGGACGGGTCTGGCGCCCAGACGTCCCACATGATCGCCCAGGCGAACGGGTACGCGACAGGGACAACCCACAGCCAACCGTGCTCAGGGATCGCCGGGTGATAGACGGACGCGGTCTTGAGCGCGATCAGGGCGAACAGACCGACGCCGAGCCACACCGCTCCGTCGTGGTCGCGGACGGCGAGCGCCCGGCTATCGAGCCCGAGCGCGAGCACGAAGAGCAGGATCGCCAGGACATCGAGCACCTGCCCTGCGGCCATGAGCGCGAGGACCGCGTCCTGCGATGCGAGCAGGTCAAAGGCGAGCCCGAGCGCGAGCGCTACGACGGCGGTCGGGATCGCCCAGCGGATCCGGGGGATGTCGAGGGCGCGGACGTCGAGACGCCATCGCTGCAGGACAAAAAGTCCGCCCATCGAGAGCATGGCGGTGGTGGCCAGCGCGCCGCTATTGCGCTCCCACGCGCCGACGCCGAGCAGGGCGCCGATCGGGTGCCCGGCACGGGCCAGGGTCGCGATCGTCGCCTGCAGGAGGATCACGGCGGTGGCCACCGTCGCCAGCGCGACGAGGGACCGTACGGGCAGCTCTGCCCACCGGGGTGAGCGAGGCGGGGCGTCCTCGACAGCCATGAATCCTCGGGGTCCCGGCACCCGAGGCGAGGGTCAGGCGAAGACGTCGGCGTCGCCAGACGAGGCGACGAGGAGCGTCGTGGGCAGACCTTCGGTGAGCGCCGTGTACCGAGCGTACCACTCGCTCGGGTCGGCGTCACCGGCGGGTGAGAAGCCGAGGAACACCACGTCGGCGTCTGCGGACTCCGCGCGCAGCGTCTCGGCGAGCTGCGCCGTCTCGACGATCTCGATCTCGCCGGGCATCCGGGCGGCTTCGACAAGTGCCCGAAGGTCGTTTCGCGCGGCCGCCGTATCGGCCCCTGGATCGACGGCGCGAAGGATCCGGACGCGCGATCGACCCCACTCCCAGTTCAGGCTGACCAGCCACGCGAGGATGATCATGAGCGAGCCGTTGGTCTGCCCACGCCACCAGACGTCGATGCGCTTCTGCTTCACCGGCGGCGGCAGCCCACGATCGAGGACGGCGACATGACTCATCCCCAGCCGGAGCGACAGGGCGACGTGCCGAGCGAAGGCGGCCGCGCGGTCCGGTGCGCCGGGCCAGCCGCTGACGACGAGGTTCGGCTTCAGTGGGCCGATCGAGTGCGCCTGGAGCAGGGTCGAGATACCCTCGTCGAGCTCGCGGGCCACGAGGACCTCGCCGAACGCCTCGAGGCGGTTCTCGCGGATGTACTCCTCGAGCTCGCGGACGGCCTCGTCGCGTTTCGGGAGCAGGTCGTCGAGGGTGCCGACGAGGATGCGAGCGAGCGTGGCGATGCCGCGCCCGGACTCGAGCCAGATGGCGTACCGGGTGAGGGTGAGGCGGCTCAGCGGGTTGCCGGACAGCACCAGCGCGGTCGGGCGCCAGTTCTTGGGGTGCGGGTCGTGCTCGTCGAGCTTGAACAGGTTCGAGCGGACTCGCGAGTAGACGTAGCCGCGCCGAGCGTCGCCGAAGCTCGTGGACAGGACCCGGCGCTCCACGGACGCGAAGATGCCGAGCACCACGGCAAACGCGACGCCGGCACCGATCGGATCGATCAGGATGGCCGCGAAGACGCAGCCAAGCGCGCCGAGCAACGCGGTGATCGGGTGAAAGAGGCGAAACCGCGGGCGAAACGACGGGTTTCCGCTCGCCTTCTCGACGAACGCCGCCATGTTCGTCATGCCGTAGGTGTAGAGGAAGAACATCGTCAGCAGCGAGGCGACGGCGTTTAGCGCGGTGCCGCCAGAGCCGTTGCCGGCTACGACGAGCACGAGGACGCTCAGGACGTAGGTGGCGAGCAGGCCACGGCGCGGCTCGTCGCCTTTCGCGGTGCCCTTCGCGAAGGGGCCGAGGAACGCGAAGATGTCGTCCTTTGCGAGGGCCTGGAGGATGCGCGGCGCGCCCATCAGCGAGCCGAGCGCGCTGGACAGTGTGGCCGCGCAGACGCCGGCGACGATGAGCGGACCGGCGTTGAACAGCGCCTGCGCCATGAGGCTCTCGTACGGCGTATCGACGAGGCTCTCTCGGGCGGTCGAGCCGCCTGTCAGCACGATCTGCGCGAGGTAGACCACGAACCCGACGGCGATGGCGGCGAGCGTGCCGCGGGGGATCGACACGGACGGGTCGCGTAGATCGCCGGACATGTTCACGCCGGTCATGATGCCGGTCACGGCCGGGAAGAAGATCGCGAACACGGCCCAGAAGCCGACCTCGCCAGTGAAGGCATGGGCCACGTTGGCTTCGAAGGTCGCGGTCTCGAAGCCTGCACCGGCGCCACCGAGCATGACGACGACCGCGGATAGGAGGACGGCGAGGATCCCGTACTGGGCGCGGATCGCGTACTGCGACCCGACCCAGTTCACGGCGAAGAGCGCGGTGAGCGTGCCGAGGCCGATGGGCAGAAAGTACGGGGCGATGCCCGGGAAGGTCGCTACGAGCGCTTCGACGAAAGCGAGGATGTAGAACGGGACGCTGAAGGCCTGGGCGAGAAAGAGCGCGAGACCGATCGCGCCGCCGTATCCGGGTCCGAGCGAGCGACTGATGAGGAAGTATGCGCCGCCGCCACGGACCCGCGTGTTCGTCGAGATCGCGCAGATCGAGAGGCCGGTCAGGAAGGTGATCGAGTTCGCGAGCACGAGGATGCCGACGGCACCCCAGATGCCCGCCGTGCCGACGACGTAGCCGGTACGGAGGAACATGATCGCCCCGAGGATCGTCAGGATCGACGGGGTGAACACGCCACCGAAGGTACCGAACTTGTTGCCGCTCGGCGCGGCGTTGGGTGCAGCGTCGGACATGTCTCGAGGGCCTCAGACCAGCCGGGCGCGTTGTAGCACCTGCCCGGGGCCCCCGTCACGTCTCGATCCGGTCAGTCGCGGCGCGGGGCGGGCACGACGAGGGTGGTGTGTGCGAACCTTCGGGCGACCTTCTCGGCGGTGTTGCCGATGAGGGCGCGCGCGATGCCGCGGCGCCCGCGGGTGCCGATGACGATGGTGTCGGACCGGTGACGTTCGGCGGCGGCGAGGATCTCGGCGGTCGCATCGCCTTCGACGACCTCGTGTTCGACGACGAAGCCGGCTTCGGCAAGCTCGTTGGCGCGGGTCTCGATGAGGGTCCGGTACTCCTGCGTCATCTGGCGGACGAGCTCGGTGCGGACGAGTGCGTCGCCGACGACGTCGGTGAAGTAGGCCGGCATGGCGGTGACGGACAGCAGCACGAGCCGGGCAGCGGGGGGCAGACCGAGGCCCTGCACGAAGTCGAGCTGGGTCTCGACGTTGGGCCCGAAGTCGATGGGCACGAGCACGCGGCGGGGGGCTTCGACGCCGGTGGCGGGCACGAGCGCCACGGGGCGATCGGCGTGGCGCATGAGCTTCGACGCGGTGCCGCCCATGAGCATGGACTCGAGGGCGCCGGCACCGGTGCGGCCCATGACGACGATGCGTGCGTCGCACTCGCGGGCAGTGTCGAGGATCTCTTCGACGGGGTGGCCCATGCGGACGTAGAGATCGGGCGCGAGGTCGTCGAGGCCGAGCTCTGCGACGTCGTCTTCGAGGGCGGACCGGGTGGCGTCGTGAGCCATCTGGCCGACCTCGAGCGGGTCGAAGCGCAGGCCGCCCAGGCCGGCGCCGAGGAGGTCGTTGGGCATCTCGTCGATCACGTTGACGATCGCGAGCGGCACATCGAAGTCACGCGCCCACTTCGCCGCGGTGGTGACCGCGTGGCGGCCACGGTCGCTGAGGTCGGTGGCGACGAGCAGAGGTCGGTCGGTCGGCATGAGTCACTCGGGGTCGATACAGGCGGCGACGACGCCACCGCCCCGAACCTCGCGCCCGCGACGCGGATGCGCAAGCGGTGTCTGCGGCCATTCGGTCCGCCGACCGCTCCACCGACCGCCCGAAGGTACGTGCGAGCAGCCCCATCCACTGCCCGAAGGTACGTACGAGCGGCTCCATCTACCGCCCGAAGGTACGTACTCGCCGAAGGAATGCGGCGCTCTCACAACGCCCGATGCACGAGCGCGCTCGTGCATCGAACGCACCCTGAGCGCAGATTGCACGCAACACGAGCGCGACCGTTTCGACCCTGCTCACGGATCTGCAAACACGGAGTTCGTGATGACCCCGCCCCGGCGCGTGCTCAAGGACACCCCCGTCGAGATCACTCAGCGGACGCTCGACCGCACCTTCCGCTTCATTCCGCGCCACGAGATCAACAACCTCGTGTTGTACGTTCTCGGTGTCGGCGCGCAACGGTACGGCGTGTCCCTCTACGGATTCGTGATGATGGTGACGCACTACCATCTCACGGCGCGCGACGTTCGCGGGAACATGCCGGCGTTCGTCGGGTATGTGAACTCCCTGCTCGCCCGCGCTCTCAACGCAAAGCAGAAGCGCCGCGACAAGGTCTGGTCGGGCTCCGGCTACGTCGCGGTCGTTCCCCAGGCTCCGCACGATCTGATGGGGAAGATCGTCTACGGGCTCGCGAATCCCGCGGCCGCCGACCTCGTGAATCGCGTCGAGGACTTCCCGGGCGTCGTGATCACACCGGATCGCATCGGCACGTCCATCACCGTCGATCGTCCAGATTTCTTCTTCAAGGACGGCGGCAAGATGCCCGATCAGGTCACGGTTCGGTTCGAAGTACCGCCCGAGTTCGAGCACCTCGGGCTGGACGCGTACCGAGCACTACTATGGCAGCAGCTTCGTGAACGCGAAGCGGCCTATCGTGATGAACGCCGGCGCACAGACCGCACGGTCATGGGGACGAAGCGGCTCCGTCAGGTCGTGTGCGGCCAACGGTCGAGAACGCCGGAGCCGTGGTCCACGCTTCGTCCAACCGTTGCGGCGAAGGTTCGTGCTGAACGTTTCGCAGCTCTTCAGGCACTCCGAGCGTTTCGCGAGGCATATCGTGACGCGTGGGCAAGGTGGCGAGCCGGCGAGCGCGAAGTCACGTTCCCGGCCGGGACATGGTGGGTCGTCGTGTACGCGGGAGCTGCTGCAGTCGGGTAGACTCAATGTCTCGGCACAACAAAGGATCCGACGCACTCGAAAACTGGCGACCCGCAGCTCTCGAGAACTCGACTTGCCAGCGGTCCGTGGAGTCAGTGCGCGTCGCCTGCACCAGTCTCTGCGGTTGCTGATCCGAGAAACGGATCGGCACCCGTAGCGATGTCGAGGCCGAGCGCATCGTGCAGATCACGGTCGAGTAGATGCGTCGGCTGCACGTTTCCGAGTGCAGCGAGCATGTTGCCCTTCACGCGTGGGTTGTGCTGCTCGAGGTCGGCGAGCATGCGCTTGATCTGCTGGCGATGCAGGCCGTCCTGCGAACCGCACAGATTGCACGGGATAATCGGGAACGCCTTCGCCCCGGCGTACGTCGCAATATCGTCTTCAGCGCAGTAGGCGAGCGGCCGAATGATCGTGTTTCGACCATCGTCACTGCGTAGCCGCGGCGGCATCGTGCCCAACTTGCCCGAGTAGAACAGGTTGAGCAGCGCGGTCTCGACGATGTCGTCGCGGTGGTGCCCAAGTGCGATCTTCGTCGCTCCGAGCTCGACGGCCGTCGAGTACAGGATGCCCCTCCTCAGACGCGAACACATCGAGCAGTACGTCTTACCTTGGGGCACCTTGTCGAGAACCACAGAATACGTGTCCACGCGGATCATGTGGTGCGCATGGCCCTCACGATCGCACCAGTCGACGAGGATCTGCTGGTCGAATCCCGGCTGGACCTGGTCGAGATTCACGGCGATCAGCTCGTACTCGAATGGCACAATTCGCTGCAGCTTCGCCAGCAGGTCCATCAATACGTACGAGTCCTTCCCGCCGGACAGGCAGACCATCACCCGGTCGCCGGGTTCGAGCATCTGCCAGTCGCGGCTGGCTCGAGAGAGGTTGCGCAGCAGCTTCTTTTCGAGCTTGTCGATCATCGCCAGACTCCGGGGGACTCGCGCGGCGCGATGTAGCCGGGATCTCGGCAGACCCGCAAGGACGGATTGCTCCATGGACAGCAACTGCGACAACTCCGACCCCTGCTGTTCTCCGACGGCGCCGGGAGCAGGCGGGCTCGGGGTACCTTTCGCCCGAAGGTCGTGCAAAACCACCGCCCGAAGGTCGTGCAAAACCACCGCCCGAAGGTCGTGCAAAACCACCGCCCGAAGGTCGTGCAAAACCACCGCCCGAAGGTCGTGTGCGGCGCTCGGCGCGGCGCTCGTCCTGCTCGCCACACCTGCCTTCGCTGCGCCCGTGCCCGCCGACGATGAGCAGGCGGAGGGGATCGCGGCTCGGGCGATGCCGGACACGGGTGTCGCCGAGGTGGACGTGGTGCGGATCGATGCCGGGTCGTTTCGCATGGGTTCGCCCCCCGCGGAGCTGGGCCGCGACGTCGACGAAGGCCCGGTGGACGTCACCCTGACGCGGGACTTCGCGATGATGACCACCGAGGTCACCCGCGAACTGTGGCAGACCGTCACCGGCAGCGATCCGTCGTGGTTCACCGCCTGCGGGTCCACCGGCCCCGTCCAGCGCATCAGCTGGTACGAAGCCGTGACGTTCGCCAACGAGCTGTCGAGACGCCACGGGCTCCCCGCGTGCTACGCCCTCGAGGGCTGCACCGGCACGTTCAACGGCGGCTGCCCGACCGACGTGAACGACGGGCGGCTCTGCGACGGCGACTACACCTGCACGACAGCGCGCCTGACGTCTCTCGACTGCGCCGGCTGGCGGCTCCCCACGGAAGCCGAATGGGAGTACGCCGCCCGCGCCGGCACCGACACCTCCACCTGGGCCGGCGACGTGACCGAGGGCGGCCGGTCGTGCGCGCCGGATGCCGTGCTCGAGCCCATCGCCTGGACCTGCGCAAACGCCGTCAGCGCCGACACCGGATGCTGGCCGAGCCCCGGCGGACAATGCGTCGGTGCCCAGCCGGTGGCGACCCGGGCGCCGAACCCGTGGGGCCTGTACGACATGCTCGGCAACGTCTGGGAGTGGGTCGATGACGGCTACGCTGCGTACCCGCAGACCCCTGAACGCGTCGACCCATGGGTCGCCGTCGCCGGCAGTCGGGTGTCCCGCGGCGGCGGGTGGTGGGACGAGGCGTGGCGGGTCCGCGCCGCCCACCGCCACCACACCGCACCCGAGTTTCGGGGCCGCGACCACGGCGTGCGCCTCGTGCGCACCCTCGACGACTGAATTCGCGGCACGGACGCAACACGCCGCCGATGCGTACGATCCCTCGTTGACCGGTGGTCCTCGTTCGATAGACTGCCGACGCCTCGATCCCGCACGGTGCCCATGATTCGTCGCTCCGCACACCTCGTCGCGATCCTCGCCCTCGCCTCGTTCGCGGGGGCCTGCGACGACGGCGACGGGACGGCGGCGCCGGCCGTGGCCACCTCGTACGTCGATGGGCCCGTTCGAGCCGGGGTCGAGCACGAGCATGACGGCGACAGCATGCACCGCATCGTCGCGCTGCAGTCGCCCCAGGCCGTCGCCGACGCATTCGTAGACGGCGTCGCGCGCTTCGAACGCGACGAGGCCTTCGAGCAGCTCGGCTTCATGTGGGACGACGCCGGCGACGGTGCCCTCGAAGCCCGCGTGCGCGGAGCCGACGGGCAGTGGTCGGACTGGCAGCCGATCGAGGTGACCTGGCGCGAGGGCATCGTCCACGTCGGTCGCCTCGTGCTGGACGCGCCGACCACCGCGGTCGAGCTCACCGGCGCCGATGGCGTCGCGTTCGCCGCGATCGAGTTCTACCCCGACGTCGTCGCTCGGCTCGACGAGCCCCGCGCGATCGACCTGCCGTTCACCGACGGGGCCGACGACTTCGTGGCCCATGCCGATGCACGCCGCGCGGTCGGGGACCTGCGCCAGGTGGACCTCGCCGTCGACGCCCCGGGCTGGGTGACGTCGCGGTCCGGCTGGGGCGCGCGCAACGCCGGTACGATCTGCGGCTCACGCCACAACCCGCGGTGGGTCACCATCCACCACACCGTCACCCCCACGCCGGACTCCGTGTCCGCCCCGCAGCGCATGCGCGGCATTCAGGCGTACCACATCGACAGCAACGGCTGGTGCGACATCGGCTACCACTTCGTCGTCGGACACGACGGCACCGTGTACCAGGGCCGCGCAAGCCACGAGTACACCGGCGCCCATGTCGGCGGGCACAACACCGACAACGTCGGCGTCAGCTACATGGGCGACTTCACGAGCGTGACGCCGTCGACGGCGATGTACGAAGCCGGTGGCCGCATCGTCGGTTGGCTGACGTCGACCTATGGCATCCCGCTCGATCGCAGCCGCGTCCGCGGGCACCGCGAGTGGGGCTCGACGGCCTGCCCCGGCAACTCGCTGTACCCCACGCTGCAGCGCATCCTCGACCTGGCCGGCGGCGGCGACGTCGAACCCGAGCCGGAGCCCGAGTGGGACGTGCAGATCGACGTCCGCGTCTCGGGGACCACCGATCGCCTCACGCAGGGCACCAGCGCCGGACTCGGCGACCTGCTGCCCGGCGACGAGTTCGAAGCCGAGATCCGGCTGACCAACGCCTCGACGGATCCGCTGCGCGACGTCGAGCTGATGTACCTGATCGAGTCCCCCTGGCTGCGCGCGACGAACTGGCGCATCGAGTCCGATCATCCAGCCGACGACCGAGCGACGTGGACGATCAACAGCGCCGACGGTGAAGCCGCCAACCCGCCCCGCGACGGGCTCGGGCGCAACGGCACCCTCGTCATGCACGCGTTCAGCCCCGGCGAGACGAAGCGCGTCGTCATCTCACTCGTCGCCGACGAAGACAGCCTCGGCGCCGTCGATCATCCGGACATCCGCGGCTGGCTGCGGCGCGCGTCGGGCGTGTACGGCCCGCAAGACGCGTGGGACGCAACCCCCGGCGTGAACGAGGTCGGGCGCGTGGTCCGCGACTACGCCCAGACCGACGTGCTCGGGCCCGCCGGGTGGTTCTTCGACGGCCAGACCGCCGAGGATCTCGAGGGCTGGTCGGCGTGCAACCCGTCCGAGGTCGACGAGCTCCGGCTGAACGTCGGCGACGGCATGATGGCGGCGCACGTCGCCGGCTCGGACTCCTGCCTCGCGTCCCCGGACTGGACCTCCATCGACGCCAGCCGGTTCGACGAGCTCGTCGTCGAGCTGCGCAGCCACGACGGCCCGCACGAGGTCGCGGTGTACTGGGCCGCACCCGGCGCAGGATTCGGCGCCGACCGGGTCGCGCGATTCGAGCTCCCCGGCGACTCCACCGCCCGCACCGTCGTCGTACCCGTCGGCCAGACCGGCGCCTGGGGCGGCGTGGTCGGGCGCCTGCGCCTCGACCCGCTCGACGACCGCGGCCCGATCCTCGGCGACAGCAACTGGTACGACGTCGGCCGCGTATTCGCGCAGTCTTCGACCTCTCGCACTACGTCCGCCCCTCGCGCGGACTACGTCGATGGACCCCGTGTGACGCTCATCGGCGGCACGGGCGTCGGTCCGGACCCGGACGCCGGCGGTGGCTCCGACGCCGGAGGGGGCTTCGACGCCGGTGGTGGCGGATCCGACGCCGGTGGGGGCTTCGATGCAGGCGGTGGCTCCGACGCCGGGCCGCGCCCCGACACCGGCAGCGGCGGCGGCACGATCACCCCGGGCGACGCCGGCACCGGCGGGTCCGGCACCGGCGGGTCCGGCACCGGCGGCGGAACGAACAACGGCGGCACCGGCGGCGGATCACGCGTCCCTGCCGCCAACGTCGAAGTGAACTCGCCCGCCTGCGCCGCCGGATCCGGAGCACCGGTCCCGAGCGCGCTCGTGCTCGCACTGCTCGGCCTGATCACCACCCGGCGACGGCGATGACAGCGCGCATGGTACTTCGCGCGACGCTGCTCGGTGTCGCGCTCGTCAGTCTCGTCGCCTGCTCGTCCGCCGAGACGCCCACAGCCGAGGCCGACACCTCGACCGGACGCGGTGGGCGGGGTGGCGGTGCGACGGACGTCGGCTCCACACCCGACGCCACGGACACCGGCACGCCGCCGGAACGCGACGTCGCGCTCGACGACACCGGACCGCGCGACACCGGCCGCGAGCCGGACGCCGGCGAAGACACCGGGCCCGGCGAAGACGTCGGCGCGACCGGGCGCTGCGGCGACGGGCGACTCGACCCCGGCGAAGAGTGCGACGACGGGAACCCGCGCAACGACGACGACTGCCGCGTCGACTGCCTGCGCAACCGCCGCGACCTGTGCAGCCCCTGCACCACAGACACCGACTGCGGCACGGACGCCGACCGCTGCGTGCCCCTCGCCGACGGTCGGGCCTGCGGGCTCGACTGCTCCGCCAGCCCCTGCCCGACCGGAACGGCGTGCGATCGCGGGCAGTGCGTCCCCGAGTCCGGCGCGTGCAAGTTCGAGGACTGCCGCAACGGGGTCGACGACGACGACGACGGCGCCATCGACTGCGACGATCCGGACTGCGCCGTCGACATCTTCTGCGCCCCGCCGAGCGAAAACTGCGGCAACGGCATCGACGACGATGGTGACGGGCTCGCGGACTGCGCCGATGGCGACTGCAGCGGCAGCGCCGCGTGCGGTGGCACCGGCGTCGAGCTCGACTGTCGCGACCGCCGAGACGACGACGCGGACGGTCGCATCGACTGCGAAGACAGCGACTGCGCCGACGATCCGTTCTGCGACAGCGTCACCCCCGAGGACTGCGACAACGGCATCGACGACAATGGCGACGGCGCCATCGACTGCCTCGACGTCGCCTGCCTCTTCGACCCGGCATGCGACTCGAGCGACCCCGAGATCTGCAACAACCTGATCGACGACGATTTCGACTTCGACACCGACTGCGAGGACAGCGACTGCGCCGACGACCCGGCCTGCTCCCCCACTCGACGGTGCGAAGGCGCACTGGTGCTCACCGGCGCCTCGATCTCGGGCACCGCGCCGCGCGGTTCGAGCCTCGCCCAGGGCACCTGCGGCGGGTTCGGGCCCGAGGTTGCGGTGCGGTGGACGCCGCCGCGCGCCGGCGCGTGGTGCGTCGACACGAACGGCAGCGGCTTCGACACGGTGCTCTACGCGCGCTCGACCTGCGACGACCGAGCACCGAGCTGGGCTGCGACGAACGACGGCGGCAGCGGGCTGCAGTCCGAGCTCGACCTCACGGCAACCGGCGCCGAGGTGGTCTTCTTCGTCGATGCGTACAGCGGCGCGTTCGGTGGCGATTGGCAGCTTCGCGTCCGCGAGGGCTCGTGCGACGCGGTGGTGCCCGAGGTCTGCGACAACGACATCGACGACGACGACGACTTCTGGACGGACTGCGACGACCCGGACTGCTTCGACGATCCCGCGTGCACCGAGGACTGCGACAACGGCGTCGACGACGATGGCGACTTCAGCATCGACTGCGATGACTTCGACTGCGGCGACGACCCGGCGTGCGCCGAAGACTGCAGCAACGGCGTCGACGATGACGGGGACTTCCGCATCGACTGCGACGACTTCGACTGCCGCGGCGACGAGGCCTGCGCCGAGATCTGCGACAACGGCGTCGACGACGATGGCGACTTCAGCGTCGACTGCCGCGACACCGACTGCGCCGGCGACCCCGCCTGCGTCGAGGACTGCGACAACGGCGTCGACGACGACGGAGACTTCTCGACCGACTGCTACGACGACGACTGCGACGACGACCCCGCATGCATGGAGTCCGACTGCAGCAACGGCATCGACGACGACGGAGACTTCCGCGTCGATTGCCGCGACGAGGACTGTGCCGGTGATCCCGCCTGCGTCGAGGTCTGTGACGATGGCGTCGACAACGACGGAGACTTCTCGACCGACTGCTACGACGACGACTGCGACGACGACCCCGCATGCATGGAGTCCGACTGCAGCAACGGCATCGACGACGATGGAGACTTTCGCGTCGACTGCCGCGACGAGGACTGCGACGGCGACCCCGCCTGCGTCGAAGACTGCGACGACGGCATCGACAACGACGGCGATTTCTTCACCGACTGCGACGACTCCGACTGCGACGAAGACGTCGCCTGCGTCGAAGACTGCGACGACGGCATCGACAACGACGGAGACTTCGCCACCGACTGTGCCGACTTCGACTGCTTCGACGACCCCGCGTGTCTGTGACCGAGCTGCGCACGCACGGCGAACCGGCGCCCGAACTCGAGCCACCCGCTCCGCACCGGCCGGACGCGCCGTCGGACGCGGGCCTCGACGGCGAGCTGCGCGAAGCGCGGTCCCACCTCGATGTCGACGTCGAAGCCCTCGCCGACGAGGTGCAGCGCGAGCTCGGCGTCGATCTGCGCGCCTGGGTGCGCCCGGACCTCATCGAACGCGTCACCGACCTGGTGTCCCCCATCGCCACCGCCGCCCGCATCGTCCTCGGCGCGGTGGTCGGTGGCGGCCTGTGGATCGCGTACTGCGCGTGGATGCTGCACGGCTCGGTCACTACCTTCGGGCTGGTGATCGGCATCGGCCTCGCCGCCGTTGCGCTGCCCTTTCTTGCCGTCGCGGTCGCGTCCTCGTGGGGCATCCACGTCGCCGCCGGGCACGTCGCCGCGCTGACCCACGCAGGGCGCGAGCTCGCGGGCCAGGCCACCGCTGACGCCGCGCAGATGTTGGCGCTCCGTGACGATCCGCTGCCGCCTGCGCGAGCGGCTCGCCTGCTGCTGCGAGGCACCCTGCTCGTCGTCGTGCTGCCCGGCGTCGAGGTCGGCGTCCGCCGTGCACTGAAGCTGCTCGGCCGCCCGGTCGCCTGGGCCGTGCGCCGGGTCGCTGCGATGGCGATCCGGCGGGCGCTGCCCCCGACCGTCGAAGCTCCCTCGCAAGCGGTGGACGCGGCAACCGAGCCGAGCACCGCGGCAGATGCGGCACCCACCGCAGCGGCAGTGGGTCCGGCGAAGCCCGCAGCAGACACCACCGCGCTGCCCCTCCTGCAGCAGGCGATGTCGACCCTCGGCGACCGACTCGAAACCGTCGGGACCCGTGCACCGATGGCCTTTCGCCGCTGGACGTGGATCGGCACCGGGATGCTCGTCGGCCTCGCCGCGATGGGAATCGCCCTCGTCGCCCTCGTGTTCTGACCGCCCATGACGGACGTACCCGACACGACGAACGCACCCGACCACGACGACTCGCCCGATCGCGGCGACACCCCGAAGCGCACCTGGCGCGAGTGGTTCGCGATGGTGTGCGAGCGCATCGGCCAGGTCGGCGTCCGCCTGACAAAACTCGCCATCCTCGTCACCCTCTTCGGTCTGCTCGCGCGGTGGCTGTGGCTCGGTGAGCTGGTGGCCAGCCTCCGCATCCACGTCGCCGCCGGGCTCGTCGTCACCGCACTGCTGGCGGCCGTCGGGCGGCGCTGGGTGTGGGTCGCCGTCGCGCTCGTCTTCGCCCTCGCGAACGGTGGCCCCACGCTCGCGCTGCACCTCGCGAAGCCGCCGCCCGTCCCGGGGGATGCCCACCACGTGCGCATCGCTGTCGCCAACGTGCTCGGCTCGAACGAAGACCCCGAACCGCTCATCGCGTGGCTCGAGTCGGTCGACGCCGACATCGTCGTGCTCGTCGAAGTCACCGACCCGTTCATCGAAGCCTTCGACGCGCGCCGCAGCCGCTGGCCCTACCAGGCCCACGACCCGCAGCACGGCCCGTTCGGGCTCGGCGTCGCGTCCCGCATCGGCTTCACCGGAGTGCGGCTCGGCATGGACGGCCCGGGACCGATCCCCGTGCTCGACGCCGAGATCCCGACCCCGAGGGGGATGGTGAGTCTGATCGGGATGCACACCCTGCCGCCGGCGACGCCGTCGTACATGCGCACCCGCGACGACCTGATGCAGTGGGGCGCCGACCGCGCGCAGTCGACGGCCAACGTCGTCCTGGTCGGGGACCTGAACGCGACGACGACGAGCCCGGCGTTTCGCCGTCTGCTGCGCGACGGCGACTTCGTCGACAGCCGCCGCGGCTTCGGGCGCCACGCCACCTGGCCCGAAGCCCTCGGACCGCTCGGCATCGGAATCGACCACGTGCTGCTGCGCGGCGACGTCGTCACCGCCGACCGCATCGTCGGCCCGGACATCGGCAGCGACCACCGCCCGATCCTCGTCGAGATTGCGGTCGGTGGCGACCTCATGCCCGCGTCAGATCGCTGATACACGGTGGGGCATCCCTGACGGGGTCCCCGGCTCGCGTCGTGGTCACGCGCTGCGGGTCGACTCGGCACAACCTTCGGTTGACACACGACAATCTCGTGTCGTGCATCGGCTGGCACGCCTCTCGCTATGCATCGGGCCATCGACCCCGGCGCGCCGTACCGGCCGCCCCACCGATCCCGCTCCCTCGCATCCGGACGCACGATGAACCTGCCGAACCGCCTGCTCGCCGCCAGCCTCGCGCTGCCTCTCGCCCTCGCCGCCTGTGGCGACGAACCCGCCGACCGCTTCGATGGCGACGAAGGCAGCGGCAGCGGTGCGCATCAGACCGTACGCTCGGACCTCGCCCGCGACACGACGCCGGACGCGACCGCCGAAGAGATGGCGGCGCTCGCCCGCGGCAACCACGAGCTGACCCTCGACCTGTACCGCGCGCAGACGGCCGACAGCAGCGACAACGCCATGTTGTCGACGCTCAGCATCCGCGCCGCGTTCGCGATGGTCTACATGGGCGCGCGGGGCGAGACCGCGACGCAGATGGCCGACGTGCTGCGGTACGACGCCGATGCGGACCGGTTCGCCACGGCGTTCAACGCCCTCGACCTCGCGCTCTCGTCGCGCAACGACGCCGGCGATGGCGACGAGCTCGACCCGGTCGAGCTGCACATGGCCAACGCCTTCTGGGGCCAGACCGGCTACGAGTGGGACCCGGCCTACCTCGACACCCTCGCCGTGAACTTCGGTGCGGGCATCGAGGCGGTCGACTTCGATACCGACGCCGAGCTCGCGCGCACGACCATCAACACGTGGGTCGAGGATCGCACCCGCGATCGCATCGTTGACCTGCTGCCCGAAGGTAGTATCGACGCGAGCACCGCCGCGGTGCTGACGAACGCGATCTACTTCAAGGCCCCGTGGGCGACGAAGTTCGACGAGAACCTCACCCGCGCCGGTGACTTCACGACCCTCGGCGGCGACACGGTCGAGGCGCAGCTGATGTCGGCGATGGAGCACCACGGGTACGCCGAAGGCGACGGCTGGCAGGCTCTCGAGATGACGTTCCGCCAGGACGAGCTGTCGATGGTGTTCATCCTGCCCGACGCCGGCACCTTCGCCGACTTCGAGGCGTCGCTCGACGCCGATCAGCTTGCCGGCATCGTCGACGGGCTCGAATCCGGGCTGGTCGACGTGACGATCCCGAAGTTCGAGTTCGAGACCGGGTTCACCCTCTCGCAGACCCTGATCGCGATGGGCATGGACGTGCCGTTCTCGGGCGCCGCCGACCTGTCGGGCATGCTGCCCGGCGGCGGGCTCTTCATCGACGAGGCGTACCACAAGACCTTCATCGCCGTGGACGAGACCGGTGCCGAAGCCGCCGCGGCGACCGCCGTCGTCGTGGGTGAGACGTCCGTGCCGATGCCCGACGCCGAGTTCATCGCCGATCGGCCTTTCGTGTTCGGCATCCGCGATCGCGAGACCGACGTGTGGCTCTTCTTCGGCCGCGTGACCGACCCGAGCTGACCCGACGCCGTCGCCCGGGCGTCACGCCTGCGACCGCACCGCCGCGCCAGGATCGACCTGGCGCGGCGGTGTGCGTTTCGTGTGTGGACGGGATCCCGCACCGCTCGACACCGGACCCGAGCATCGCACCGGGCACGGACGCCGAGCACGTCGCCTGGCGTCACCCCCGAACGCGAAACCACCCGGTGATCGTGTACCGATCCACGGTGGTCGGCTGCACGGCGTGCTCAAGGTCCGCCGACCAGAACGCGACGAACGTGCCCGCGCGCGGCGCGACGTCGACCGGATCGATCGTACCTTCGGGCCAGATGCGCAGGGCGCCCCCGTGCTCGGCGCGCCAGTCCGGGTTCAGGTACAGGATCGTCGACACGACCCGATGCGCATCGTCGCGGAACCGGTCGCGATGACGCGCGTAGCCCGCCCCGGGCGGATAGATCGCGAAGTGCCCCTCCCACTCGAAGAGGCCGGCCATCGTCCTTCGGTTGATCGCCAGGCGCAGACGCTCGATCCGCTCCAGGTACCGGCGGACGGCACCCCGGGCCGTCGCGCCATCGATCCACGCAATGCGATCGCCGCGGATGTCGCTCCGCTCGATCGCGCTGCCCGCGCTGCCGATCCGCGCTGGACGCAGTCCGTCCGCCGCGTCCGCGCGCTCGATCGCACGGCGCAGGGCGACGACCTCGTCCGCGCGCACGAGCCCCGGGGCCACGCTGACGCCGCGGTCGGCGAGGTCGGCGGCGACGTGGCGAATCGTCGGGCGTGCGAGGGGCGCGGCCATCGGGCTCCCGTGGAGGTGGGCAGAACGTCGGCCCCCGGACGGTGCGTCACCCGCAGCGGTTCGGCAACCGAAAGCGACGGCAGCGTGCTGCGCGTGGCCCGCGCTCGCGCGTCCGGGTACGGTGGGCGCGGTCGTGCTGTGCCCTCATCGACGCTCGAATTCATGCCGCGCCGGATCCTGCCCCCCAGACGCGCACTCGCCGCCGTCGCTGCTCTCGCGATGGGCATGACGCTCGTGGCCTGTCGCGCCTCACCCTCCGGCGCACCGACGACGGGCGCAACGCCCGCGACCGAGCCGGCGCCGGTCGGCGCGACCGAGGGCGCCGAGTGCGAGCGCATCGCCATCGACGTGCCCGATCGATTCGTGCAGGACGCCACCCAGTGCATGCCCGCCGCGGCCGCGATGGCGGCGTCGGCGCTCGGCGTGGCACAGACCCCTCGCGACATCGCCCGCACCATCCGCATGCACCCGGATGGCGCCCACTTCTTCGACATCGAGAACGCGCTGCGGGACGCCGGGCTGGGCGCCGCCACGACCGTTGCTTCACTCGAACACGTCGCGGTGGCTGTCGATCGCGGGCTCGTACCCATCCTCGCGATTCGTCGCGGCGCAGAGCGACACGTCGTGATCGTGACCGCATTCGAGCAATGCCCCGAAGACGACGCCGTGACGGTCACGTGGATCGACCCGCTCGACGGCCTCGACCACCGCGCTCCATCGCTCGATCTGCAAGCGCGCCGCTCGGCCGACCAGGTGCTCTTCGTCGCCCCGCCCGGCACGGCGGTGTTCGACGACTGGCCATTGCCCGGCGCCGCAGAGCTTCGGTCGACGCACGCCCGGTTCCGCGCCGAGACCCTGTATCGACGGGCGATGGAGCACGACGGCGCCACCGACAGTGCGCTGCGCCTGGTGCTGCGAGCGAACGCCGAAGACCCGTGCTGGATGCCCCCCCACGACTGGACGTACAGGCACCGCCCCGGCGACGTCGCCGACCTCGCCCCCTGCCCGGGGTACTGAGCACGCCGCGCGCCTTGAGCGCCCGGGCGGCGCGCCGTAGGCTGGCGGTCATCCGGCCATCGTCGAGCCTGCTCATGTCGATCCCGACCCGACACCTCTGGTGCATCGTCGCGCTGTTCGCGTGGGCGATGCTCGCCTGTGGTGACGACGGCGGCCAGGGCACGGCCACGCCCGACACGGGCGACGACGACGACGTGCCGGCGTTCGACACCGTCGACGACACCCACGGCGGTGACGCCTCGACCGACGGGGGCGACGAGGACGCCGACTGCACCGGGCTGGGTTGCCCGTGCGACGACGACGTCGAGTGCGCCAGCGGGTACTGCATCCGCGACGGCATCGGCGACGCCCGCATCTGCTCCGAGCTCTGCGACGGCGAGTGCTCGCGCCCGGGCTACGTCTGCCGTCTGCTCGAGAACGCCGAGGGCGACGCCGTGCGCCTCTGCGTGCCCGAGAGCGACCCGTACTGCCGCCCCTGCGCGCTCGACAACGAGTGCGGCAGCCTCGCGAACGCCTGCGTCGAACAACGCGATGGCGCGTACTGCGCGACCGCCTGCGACGACGAGACCCGCTGCCCGAGCGGCGCCGAGTGCGCCACCGTCACGGTCGCTGGCGAGATGCTCGACCTGTGCGTGCCCGTCGACGGGCGCTGTGAGGGATGCGCCGACGGCGACGGCGATGGTTTCGGCATCGGGCCGGAGTGCGCCGGCGGCGACTGCGACGACACCCGCACCGACGTCTACGACGGCGCGCCCGAGCTCTGCGACGATGTCGACAACGACTGCGACGGCGCCATCGACGAAGGCTTCGATCGGTCGAACGACGTCGACCATTGCGGCGCATGCGGCGTGGCGTGCACCAATGAGCACGGCGAGACCACGTGCACCGACGGCACCTGCGATCCCACCTGCGACGAGGGGTGGGGCGACTGCAACGAAGACCCGACCGACGGTTGTGAGACGCCCCTCGACGAGGACGGATACTGCACGGTCTGCGGCGACGACGAGCGCGTGGCCGGCGAACCCTGCGGCACCTGCGATAGCGGCACCTGGGACTGCACCGACACCGGACTCGCCTTCTGCGACGGCGACCTCGGCCCCGACGCGCTGAATGCGTGTGGCGCGTGCGGCGGACTCGACGGCGCACCGGGGGACGCATGCGGCGCGTGCGGCGACGGCACCCTGACCTGCGACGCCGAAGGCGTCCTCGTCTGCGAAGACGCCCGCGAGCCCAACGCATGCGGCGGATGCGAAACCCTCGGCGGCGTCCTCGGCGGCGCATGTGGCACCTGCGGCGATGGCGTCTGGGCGTGCGACGGCGCAGACGCGCTCTTCTGCCGCAGTGACGCGCCCGCCAACGCGTGCGGCGGATGCGAACCTCTCGACGACGACCTCGGCGCGCCCTGCGGACGCTGCGGCGATGGCGCGCTTGTGTGCGACGGCACCGACGCCCTGACCTGCGAAGGCGCCGACGACGACGCGCCCGCCTCGTGCCTGCGGCTCGGCACGATCCGCTTCGGCTGGTCTGCCGGTACCGCGACGAACGACGACCGCATGCGCGTCGGCGCACCAACGAGCGATCACCTGCACCGGATGTCCAACGACGACCGGGTGCTGCAACCCATGCCCACCCCGAGCGCACGATGAAGCGCCTGACCCTGCTCGCCCTCGCGGGCGCCCTCGTGACGCCAGCGCTCGCCAGCGCCCAGTCCACCTGCGCGCTGCCTGTTGACGCCTGGCTCGGCGACCTCGCGGGCGCTCCTGCAGACGGTCCGGTCGACGTCGAGCTGCGGTTCTATGTCTCGGACCACGCCGACGCCCCGGCACTCGACTGCCGAGTCGCCACCGACGTGCCCGTCCGCGACGGCTGGATGCGCATGGTCGTCGACGCCTGCAGCGTGCCGGAGCCCGGGGACAGCGGCTGTGGTGCAGCGCCGCTGACCGACCTCTTCGACACGGCCCTCGCGGCGGACGCGCGCCTCTTCATGGGTGTGACCATCGGCGACGACGTCGACGAGCTCGGCCCGCGCGTCGAGGTCGGCGCCGTGCCCTTCTCGGTCCGCGCAGGCGCCGCGCTCTACGCCGACGAGGCCGGCGAGTGTGTGAGCCTCGTCGGGTTCGACCCTGCCGAGTACCTGCGCGCCGACGCCGACATCGACGCCGACACCTTCGCCGGGCGGCCCGTTGAGGACTTCGAGCTCGCCGGCATGGCCGAGGATCTGGTCGACGACGCGCTCGCGCTGCACGCCGCCGACCCCGACGCCCACCACTCGTCGACCAGCGATGGCCTCAACCTCACCCCGGCGAGCGTTACCGTCGGCCGCACCGCCCTGACCGACGGCACCCTCGATCTCGGGGACGGCGCCGACGACGCGCTGACCGCGGCGATGGTCGAGACGCTCACCGCGGGCGGCAACGCCGACGCCCTGCACACCCACGCCGGATCCGGCGGTGGCGGCGCCTGCTACACCGCGTGGGGACGTGCGAGCTGCCTCGACGGGTGGTCGATGGCGTATTCGGGGTACGCCGTGTCGCAAACCACATCGATCTATCGCTCGGGCACGTTCGGCGGCGGCGGGGCCGGCGGCCCCATCTGTGTCGCGGCAGAAGGCGCCAGCTGGGAGACCTTCAACGGCTACCTCGGCTCGAGCACCTACATCCTGCAGCGCACCGCCGCGCTCGGCTCGGACGCGGGGACGAACTTCACCGTCGCGCGTGCTCCAGACGGAGTGCCCGGCATCTCGTGCGCCATCTGCTGTCGTTGAACCCGGACCCAACCATGCGCCATCTCACCGCCGCCCTTCTGCTCGGCGCGCTCCTGACTCCCGCAGCAGTCGCGGCCCAGTCCACATGCGCACTGCCGATCGATGCGTGGCTCGGAGATCTCGACGGCGCCCCGGCGGACGGACCGGTCGATGTCGAGCTGCGGTTCTACGTCTCGGACCATCCGGACGCTCCGGCGCTCGACTGCCGTGTCATCACCTCGGTGCCCGTGCGGGACGGGTGGATGCGGGCGATGGTCGATGCCTGCGGAATGCCCGAACCCGGCGACAGCGGGTGCGGCGCAGCGCCGCTGACCGACCTCTTCGACACGGCCCTCGCGGCGGACGGACGCCTCTTCATGGGTGTGACCATCGGCGACGACGTCGACGAGCTCGGCCCGCGCGTCGAAGTCGGCGCCGTGCCCTTCTCGGTCCGCGCCGGCGCCGCGCTCTACGCCGACGAGGCCGGCGAGTGTGTGAGCCTCGCCGGATTCGACCCCGCCGAGTACCTGCGCGCCGACGCCGACATCGACGCCGACACCTTCGCCGGGCGGCCCGTCGAGGACTTCGAGCTGGCAGGCATGGCCGAGGATCTGGTCGACGACGCGCTCGCGCTGCACGCCGCCGATCCCGACGCCCACCACTCGTCGACCAGCGATGGCCTCGACCTCACTCCGGCGAGCGTCACCGTGGGCCGCACCGCCCTCACCGACGGCACCCTCGATCTCGGGGACGGCGCCGACGACGCGCTGACCGCCGCGATGGTCGAGACGCTCACCGGGGGCGGCAACGCAGACGCCCTGCACACGCATGCCGGATCCGGCGGGGGCGGCAGCTGCTACAACGTCTGGGGCCGCAGCAGCTGCGCCGAGGGCTGGACCGCGACGTACACCGGATACGCCGCCGGCATCAGCACGACGGTCTACAACCGGTACGACGACTTCGGCGGCGGCGGCGCCGGCGGGATGCTGTGCATCGCATCGGAGGGCGCCGACTGGACCGAGACCCCCATCGTCGGCGGCAGCTACACCAACATCCGCAGCTTCCTCTTCGGACTCGGCAGCGAGCGCGGCGGCAACTACACGCACGTGACCGCTCCGGTCGGCGAACCCGCCCTCACCTGCGCGGTCTGCTGCCGCTGAATCTGCGCATGCCTTGCCGCCGCCAGTCGGAGGTAGGGGGAGCGCATCGGGCGCGAATCCGGTAGCCTACGACGGCCTCGCGCATCGCGCGCCTGCCTCGGTGCATCGCAGGATCAGCCCGAACAGCAGGTCCGGCGGCGCGCCGCATGCACGCGAACGCGCGTGCGAACTCGGGGGAGTCCAGACGGCGTCCGTACCTCACACGACCGCGTGCGCGTGCGCGTCCGGGCTCGACCTCGACGCGGGCCCCGCCCCTGATCTCATCACACCCTCGCCCCACGAGACCTCATGCTCGAGACGATCTTCACCCGCTTGCGCGATCTCTTCTCGCCCGAAGCCATCGCCGACTCGATCGCGACGCACCTGCCGAACGTCGTGGTCGCGAGCATCACCCTCGGGGCGTTCGTCCTGCTGTGGAGGGTGCTGCGCAAGGGCCTCGAGACGTCGCTGCAGCGATCCGGGCTCGACGACACCGCACGCCGATTTATCGAGACCGTCGTGCGCTTTCTCGTCCTGACCATCGGCATCGTCACCGCCCTCGGGCAGGTCGGCGTGAACATGGTGTCGGTGATGGCGAGCCTCGGCGTGATGGGGCTCACGATCGGCTTCGCCGCGCAGGACACGCTGTCGAACGTCATCTCGGGCATCTTCATCTTCTGGGACCGCCCCTTCGTCATCGGCGACCTCGTCGACATCGGCGGCAACTACGGTCGGGTGTCCGAGATCACGATGCGCACGACCCGCGTGGTCACGGTCGACGGCAAGATGCTGGCGATCCCGAACCGCGAGATCGTGAACACGACCGTCGCGTCCTACACGAACTTCCCCAACCTGCGGATCGACGTCCCGGTGACGATCGCCGTTGACGAGTCCATCGACCGCACGCGCAGCCTGCTGCTCGGCATCATCGAAGGCGACGACCGCTATCTGACCGATCCGCCCCCGACAGTCGTCGTCCGCAACCTGAACGACTACAACCTCGAGCTGGTGTTCCGCGCCTGGATCGAAGACGAGCGCAAGCACGTCGCCATGCGCTTCGAGCTCCGCGAGAAGATGTACAAGACCCTCTTCGAAGCCGGCATCGACATGCCCTTCGAGCACGTCTCCGTCGCCGTCCAGCAGCAAGCCGCCGCCGCATAGCCGCCCCACGACACGACCTTCGGGCGGGCGATTCGAGCTCCCGTGACACGACCTTCGGGCGGGCGATTCGTGGGCGATCCGAGCTCCCGATACACTACCTTCGGGCGGGCGATTCGTGGGCGATCCGAGCTCCCGATACACTACCTTCGGGCGGGCGATTCGCCCTCCCGATACACTACCTTCGGGCGGGCGATTCCAGCTCCAGAAACACTACCTTCGGGCGGAGTTCGGACCGCCGTTCGGCAGCAAGCCGCCGCCGCACAGCGGCCCCACGAACCCACTCGATGAATCTACCTTCGGGTGGGCGATCCGAGCTCCCGATACACTACCTTCGGGCGGCGGATCGGCACTCGATGAAACTACCTTCGGGCGGGCGACTCGCCCTCCCGATACACTACCTTCGGGCGGGCGATTCGACCTTCGGGCGGGTAATTCTGCGGACGATTCCAGCTCCCGATACACTACCTTCGGGCGGGCGACTCGCCCTCCCGATACACTACCTTCGGGTGGGCGATCCGGGCGATCCGCAGGCGATTCGAGCCCCCCACGAATCTACCTTCGGGTGGGCGATTCGGGGTGGGCGATCCGAGCCCCCACGAATCTACCTTCGGGTGGGCGATTCGAGCCCCCACGAATCTACCTTCGGGCGGGGGCGAAGCCGAGCGTGCTTGACGCGCAAGCCCCCGTGCCGCCACGCTGATCCGGCACGCCCGCCCCGGAGTGCCCATGAGCGACGCACGTGTCGCGATCGTCACCGGTGCCAACGCTGGCATCGGCAAGGAGACGGCCCTCGCGCTCGCGAAGCAGGGCTTCGTCGTCGTGATGGCCTGCCGCAACCTCGACAAGGGCGCCGCAGCGAAGCGCGACATCGTCGCCATGAGCGGTCGCGACGACGTGGATCTCATCCACTTCGACGCTGACTCCATCGCGTCGATGCGCACCTTCTGCGAGACCTTCGCCGAGCGCTACGACCGGCTCGACGTCCTCGTGAACAACGCCGGCGTCAGCCTGCCCACGCGCACCGTGAACGACGACGGCAACGAGCGCCTGCTGGCCATCAACCACCTCGGGTACTTCGTGCCCGCCTGCCTGCTCGCGCCCCTGCTCATCGCGACCCCGGGCGCGCGCATCGTCAACGTCGCCAGCGAAGGGCACCGCCTCGGCCGCATCGACCTCGACGACCTGCAGCGCGAGCGCGGCTGGAGCGCCATCCCGCGCTACGGCGAGACGAAGCTCATGAACATCCTGCTGTCCAACGAGCTCGCCCGGCGCCTCGCCGACCACGACGTCATCTCGAACGCCCTGCACCCGGGCGCCGTCGGCACCGAGTTCGCCCAGGACGAAGACGGCTGGTTCTCGCGGCTCATGAAGCTGTCGAAGAAGCTGCTGCTCACGCCGGCGCAGGGCGCCCGCACATCCATCCACCTCGCGTCGAGCCCCGACGTCGCCGGGCGCACCGGCCTGTACTGGTCGAGCTGCCGCCCGAAGAAGCCGTCGAAGGCCGCCCGCGACGCCGACCTCGCCCGCGGGCTCTGGGACCGCACCGTCGCCCTCACCGGCATCGACCTGCCCGGCTGATCGCCTGCACCGGCGCACGCGACACCGCCGGCGCCCGCCCGCCACGAACGACGACGACCGCCGCCCCGAGGGGCCGCGGTCGTCGGTGCGTTCGGCGATCCCGAGAGATCCCCGGCGGCCCGATCAGCGCCGGCGGCGCAGCACCGCCAGGCCGAACCCGACCAGCGCCAGGCCGAACGGAACGCCGCCGGTCGTCGGCGCCGCGGCGCAACCGCCGCCGCTGCCTCCGCCGGACGACACACCGCCGTCGCCCGTGCCCTCGTCGGGCACCGAGCAGCCGCAGTCGGCGCAGACCGTGCCCTCGACCCAGTCGACGCCACCCTCGGCAGTGCACTCCGCCTCGGTCACCGCGTCGATGCACAAGCCGGACTCGAGGCAGCACCCGCCGGTGGGCTCGCCCGAGCCGCACGGCACGTCGTCACACGTCGCGCCGGACGTCCATTCGCCGCCGAGGCGTTCGCACGACCGCTCGGGCAGCTCGTCGTAGCAGACTCCGTCGGCACAGCAGGCGCCGAGCTCGAGCGACGTACCGCACTCGATCTCGTCGCACGCCGCATCCTCGGACCACGCACCACCGCGACGGTCGCAGACCACCTCGGTGACGTTCTCGACGCACGTGTCGCCCAGGCAGCACGCGCCCACCGGATCGGCCTCGCACACGCCCGGGTCATCACACGACGCGCCCTCGGACCAGTCCCCGCCTCGGCGCTCACACACCGGTGCCGTGACGTTCTCGATGCACGTGTCGCCCAGGCAGCACGCACCCACCGGTTCGACCTCGCAGATGCCCGCGTCGTCGCAACCGGCGCCGGCGGTGAAGTCACCGCCCTCTTCGACGCACTTCGCCTCGTCCAGGCCGTCCACGCACGCGTCACCGAGGCAGCACGCGCCGAGGATCGGCCCTTCGCAGATCCCGGCGTCGTCGCAGCCGGCGCCGGCGGTGAAGTCACCGCCCTCTTCGACGCACTTCGCCTCGTCCAGGCCGTCCACGCACGCGTCACCGAGGCAGCACGCGCCGAGAATCGGAGCCGGGCAGAGGTCGCCGTCGCAGGCGCCTCCCTCGGTCCACTCGCCGCCGACGCCGTCGCAGATCGCGAGCGTCACCTCGCCGGCGCACGCGCCGGTCGGCAGGCAGCACGCACCGATGGGCTCGATGTCCGCGCAGAAGTCGACGTCTGCGCAGCTCGAGCCGGCGTAGAAGTCGCCGCGGTCCGCACACTCGGCCTCGGGGATGTCCTCGAAACACCCGGCCGGCGTGCAGCACGCGCCGTAGTCGATGATCGTGTCCTCGCAGAAGTCGACGTCCTCGCACGACGCGCCCTCGGTCCACGTGCCGATGAACGAGCAGCGCAGCTCGGTCATCGACTCGAGGCAGGCGTACTCGGTGCAGCACGCGCCGATCGGATCCGGGTCCGGGTCGCCGTCGTCCGCGCAGTAGTCGAGGTCCGCGCAGCTCGAGCCGGCGTTGAACACCCCGCCTTCGCGGGCGCAGTCCTCGGCCCCGAGGTTCTCGACGCAGGCGTCGACGCCCAGACAGCAGGCGCCGTCGACCGGCGGCGTACGCAGGCGGCAGTCCGGCGTGCACTCGTCGCTGCCGTCCGGCCCGTCGTCGCACTCCTCGGCGTACCCGCCCTCGACCGAGCTCTCCTGCACGACGCCGTCGCCGCAGCACTGCTCGACCTCGGCGTCGAGGTACACGATCGGGCAGAACGCCTGGACCCACTCGGGGGTGTCGTCGTCGGGGCTGTCGTAGAGCGGCTGCTCGCAGACGCCCTCGGCGCTGCACCGCTCGCCGTTCGCTTCGACGCAGTCGGCATCCGACGCGCACTCGCACGCGCTCTCTTCGGCGGAGTCGAAGCGGTCCGAGAAGCACGCGTCCACCTGCTGCAGCCAGACCTCGCCGACGTTGTTGATCACGATGGGGAAGGGGCTGTCGTAGAACCGATACGCCGCGACCATGTTCGCGAGGTTCAGGTCGAACGAGTCCCCCGACCCGTAGATCGGATCGTTGTCCGGCAGCGCGACGAACATCGCGTCGAGGTCGAAGATCGGCCCGTGGTCCGGGTGCGTCGTCACGATCGCCGGGAACGCCGCCGCGAGCCGCGTCGCAGCGAGCGTGCTGTCGGCATCGAGGCAGCCCCAGATGGCGAGCATCTCCTGCGTGATGTCCCCGCACGAGAACGTCCACGTGTCGCCGGTCGTCGGGTCGTCGTACGCGCAGTCGTAGTCGGCGAGCAGGCCCTCATCGAGCACCTCGCCGTCCTCACCGAGCGTCGGCTCGAGCCCCGCCAGCCACTCGTCCCAGAGCACGCCGTCGACGCAGAACTGGTTCTGGGCGTAGATCTCGAGCGTGACGTTGTAGCCAAACTCGTAGGTGTCGACGATGCCGTCGATGATCGAGTCGGTCGACGAATGGTCCGGGTTCTCGACGTGACCCGGGTAGTCCTCGTTGCAGTACGTCAGGAAGGCATCGACGTCGCCGACGTTGCCGTACGCGTAGTCCGACGGGTCGTCCTGCGACGCCGGCAGCGGATCGCCGTACCGGCACACACCGCCGTTGCTGCAGATGCCGAGCGCGTCGGTGATCCCGTCGGCGTCGAAGACCCCGTCGTACGGGTTCGACGTCAGCGACCGGGGGAACCGGTTCGTCACCGGCTCGTCGAGCAGCGGGTTCTCGCACTCGTCCTGGTACAGCGCCTCGAGACCCGGCTGGTACCAGCCCTTCCAGGTCGAGCCGAGGTCCCAGCCACGGTTGAAGTCGAGGATGCGCCACTTGCGCTCCTTGCCGAAGAGCTTGAACGACAGCTCGACGTACAGGTTCGTCGTCAGGGTCAGCGTCGCGTAGATGTCGCTCATCGCGTACGTCGACACGAGGTGCGTCGGGGCGTCGAGGTTCTGCATGCCCCAGAGAATCTCTTCGACCGTCGGCACGCCGTGCGGCGGCGCGCAGCTGCCGGACACGCACTCGCGCCCGTCCGCACAGTCGTCGTCCGTGGCACAGAGCAGCTGGCAGGCGCCATCGACGCAGGTGCGCCCAGCGCCGCAGGTCTCGCCGGGGCCGCAGACGCAGCTGTACGACGGCGTGCCGTCCGTGCACTGGCCCTCGGCCGAGCAGGTCTCGCCGGCGGCGCAGTCCGCGTCCGTGCCACAGCCGCACGCCGAGGCGAACCCGTGCTGCAGCGGGTGACAGCCGTCGCCCGTCCAGCCCTCGAGCTCGGGCGTCGTCGTCGTCCGGCACGTGTAGGCCGAGAAGATGCCCGACGGTTCGTCGACCGGGAACCCTTCACCCCGAGCGTTGATGCACTCGATCGAGGCGTCGTCCATGACCGCGCACAAGACGCGGCCGCCGTGGGAGTAGCCGGCGATGAGCGAGGTCGGGCCGCTGAAGCTCGACGTGATCGGATCTTCACCCCAGCACTCGACCGAGCCGTCGGGGCGACGACCGCAGACCGAGCACGGGCCCTGGTCCTCGATATCGGTGAACGTCCCGCCGGGGGCCGCGCCGTACCGATCGGCGTCACAGTACGAACCACCGCCGAAGCCGGTGTCGTCGAGCTGACCGCACTGCACCGTGCCGCCACCGTCCCGCAGACCGCAGACGCCGAGGAAGCTCGACATCGACACGTCCTGGAACCGGAAGTCGCTGAACGGATACTCCGGCGTGACCGCTTCGCCGAAGCAGGCGAGCAGGCCGCGACCGTCGATCGCGCACGAGCGGTTGTAGCCGGACTCGACCACGGTCCACCCCTCGCCGCGCGGGTAGGTGCCGCGCCCGAAGTTGTACGAACCGCCCCAGCACTCAAGGCCGCGGTCGACCGTGATGCCGCAGACGTGGGTCTCACCCGCGCGAATCATGAGGAACCGCGTGTCCGCCGGCGCGCTCGTCTGACCGAGGTCGAACGACGCGGAGAACCGGTAGCAGTCGACCGTCTGATCATCCGCGCGGATCGCACAGGCGTAGTTTCCGACAGTCGTGACCTGCGTGTACGCGACCGCCGAAGCGTTCGCCGCCGAGTAGTCCCAGCGGCCCCAGCAGTAGAGCTGGCCGGTGCTGTCGATGCCGCACGTGGTCGTCGTCGACGTCGACACGTCGATCCACGATCGGCCCTCGCTCTCGCACTGATCGAGCGTGGTGTCGTGCGTGATCGAGCCGTCCTCGTACGTGCAGAAGCCGAACTGCTCGCACTCCGAGAGCGACTGGATGTTGAGGCCCGAGGTCGAGAAGACCTCCTCGAACTCGCCGCCGCCGCACTCGCGCTCGGCGCACGACGCGCCGTCGCGCCACTCGCCGCGGATCACGACCCGGCGCGCTTCGCCGATGAGGTTCAGCAGGCGGTTCTGCAGCCCGGACAGGAACCCGGGCAGCCCCTCGATGACCTCCTGCGCGTCCTCGAGCGTCGAGCCCGGCAGGTTCAGGTAGTCGCAGTACTCCTCGTTGATGCCCGTCCAGTCGTCGACGCAGAGCGAGTAGCGCTCGATCCCCGACTCGAGGAAGAGCTCGATCGTCATGCAGCACGACGACTGACCCTCGGTCGGGTCACACGAGAACTCGCCCTCGGAATCGGGGAACGCGGTGTTCGAGCACTCGTACGTGTTCGCCCAGTTCCACACCGGCTCGCAGACCGCGTCCGCCGGCGGGTTCGAGTTCACCAGCGCGTCGCCGAGCGCGGCGTTGATGTCGACGAGACCGCCGGTGCCGCCGGGGCGGATGTTCACCGCGAGGGCGACCCGCGCGCCGGCGCCGACCTTGATCTTCCAGATCTTGAAGCCGAGGAACGCCTCGATGGCGATCGACGGCTCGACGAAGGCGAAGGTCTGGTTGTCGGCCGTGAGGTCCGGCGCCTGCATCGCGTGCATGTCGCGCCCGAAGTCGTCGGTCGACAGCTGCAGCGCCGGCGGGATGTTCGCGTTCACCATCTCGAGCACGCGCTCGCGCATGCCGTTCGTGTCGTGCACCCAGCCCACGCCGAGCTGGATCCCGAACGACGGGATCACGGTGAGGATGCCGGGGATGATCGGGATCGACGGCAGCTCGAAGTACTCCGGGCCGTCCGCCGGCCACGTGAACTCGAGGTTCAGGCCGAGCGACATGACGGCGACCGAGCTGCTCTCCCACTCCGCGTCCACGCCCGGGCGCGGCCACTGCGGCGTCGCGAACCCGGTCGGGCGCGACGGGAAGAGGTCACGCACGAGGAAGGCCCCGATCGGCACGCCTTCGGTGAGGCCAAACGGGTACCGGTCCATCGGCACCACATTGAACACGTCGAGGCGGCCCACCGTGTCGGGGTCGATCGTCGCGCCCATCGGGATGCCGAACGGCCGCGTCTGATCCCAGAGCTTCCAGCCGTTCATCTGCGTGTTGAACTCGATGCCCGGCAGCAGGCTCAGGTCGTACCCGAACGCGCTGACCGCGAAGCCACCGCTGCGGAACTGCACGCGATGCCGCTCGGACAGGTTGTGCGACGAGTACCGCGCGCCGATCGAGAAGTTGTCGCCGCCGAGGCCACCCATCTGCGCATACGCACCGTGGCCGTAGTAGCCGATGCACATGTGCAGGTCCGGGCGCAGCTCGCTGTACGCGCCGAGGTGATAGCCCTCGGTGAAGAGGTCGACGTAGGCGAACGCGTCCCCGAGGAACTCGATCACGTTCTCGATGGACTCCTCGAAGTCGCCGAGCACCCCGAGCGTCGCGGTGAACGCGGCGCCGAGGTCCGTCTCCATCTGCGTGGCCACCCACTCGCGGATCTCGTCGAGCCAGCCGGTCTGCTCGAGCGCGAAGAGCGCGCCGGACGCGGCCCCCGCGGCGAGGGCTTCGGGATCCTGGAGGAAGTCCACCGGCATCCAGATGAAGTCGTCCTGCGCCGTCGCACCGGACGCCGCGCAGTGATCGAAGCATTCCGGACGCGTGCCCCGCATGTAGCAGGCCTCGAGCGTCGACGTGATGAGCGCTCGCGCGTCGCCGGCCCACGCGTCGAAGAGGGCGAGCCCATCCTCGAGCCCGATGCCGGTGATGCGGTCCTGGATGTTCTGCCACGTCATCTCGATGCGCGCGGCGGCTTCGTCCCAGGTGTCCTCGATGATCGAGGTGAGCTCGTCGGTCAGGTTGTCGAGGAAGTCCGCCGGCGAGAACCCGGCGGCGTACGACGCGGCGTCTTCGATCGCGTCGACGCAGGCCTGGACGTTCGCCGAGCCGGTCGCGAGCTCGTCCATCACGAGGTCGTAGATGTCCTCACCGAGGGTCTCGATGCGGGTCACGTACGCGGCGGCCGTCTCCCAGATCTCGGTGACGTCGTCGATCGCCGTCTGGATGTCGGTGATCGTGTCCTCGTAGTACGGGACCATGTTCTCGATCGTCTCGGCGAGGGCCGTCCAGTCGAGGTTGATGAGGTCCCCGAACGAGTCGACGCCCTCGAAGTACCCGAGCACCTCTTCGAGATCGTCGTCGAGCTGGTCGAGCACGGCGCCCGGCGTGGTGATCGCGAGGTCCACCGCCGCCATGATCGTGGCGATGTCCGCCTGGAAGTCGGCCTCCAGCTCGGCGATCGCCGCGATGACCGCGTCTTCGATCGCGTCGGCCAGCTCACCCGGGTTCGCCCACGTCGAGGGGTCACACGCGTCGGCCACCGGGCCGATCATGTTGGCCTGCGCGCCAGCGATCTCGGCCTCGATGGCGTCGTAGACCGCCTGCTCGAGCAGCGACACGACGCCACCGCTCGGGTCGATGAGGCCTTCGAAGTACGCGACCAGATCCTCGAGGTCGGCGATCGTCGCGTCGACCTTCTGCGTGAGGTAGTCGGTGAGGATGTCCTCGATGTTCTGGACGTCGATGAGCTCGTTGACTGCGTCCTCGGCGTCTTCGAGGATCGTCGCCGGGTCGCAGCCCCCATCGAGGCAGACGCAGTGGCCGTCGACCTGCGGGATCAGCCCGTACGTCGCGTCGAGGTACTCCTCGTCCTCGAGGAATGTCTGGGCCGACTCCACCCGAGAGCTGATGTTCTGCACCATCGAGAGCAGGAACTGCAGCGACTCGAGCACCGCGAGGTTGTGCGAGACGTTCTCGTAGTCCGGGTACCGGATCGAGGTCGAACCGTCCGTGTGCACGATGCCGTCGTAGTGCGGCCCGTCGAGGTCGCTCCAGACCGGGCGGGCGGGCGCGTACGGCACACCGAGGTCATCGGTGTCCTCGCAGTACCCCGCCTCGTGCGCGTACACGAGGGCCGCCGAAGACGCGCCGTCGAGAGCGGCATCGTCGACCGAAGCGGCGCGGTCCAGGGGCGTGGGATCCACGTCCCCGCACGACAGCGAGAGGGCGGTGACGCACAGGGCGGCGAATACGAGTCCAGAAGACGATCGAACGATCGACGAGCGCTGCATCCAGAGGCTCCAGCGAGTGAGATCCGAACCGCACGAGGGACGCGCGAACGGATGGCGTTGTGATCCCCTCACCCGGCCATGGCATGGCGCCCCATCAGGACGAGGGTCCGGTCACTGTGACAGACCGGTGACATCCTGAGAACCCCGAATTCCCGTCCGGTGTGTCATTTTTCGCCCCACAACCCATTTTGATATTCATTTTCAAAATGGGTTGACGCCGACCGTCCCCCCACGCATCCTGCAGACCGAATCGCCGCGCCGATCCCTCGGCAAGGTCGACCACAGCAACATCGTACAATCCGCTGCTGCGGCCGGGATATCCCGCGCCCTCGCCGCGGATGCCGGGAGCAGCATGCCAATGACCCGCCCCATGTTGAAAACCATTTTCATTATCATCACCACTACTGCCTTCGTGGGGTGCGGAGACGACGCGACCCCGAACGGCGCAGACGCCAGCGTGGCGACAGACACCGGACTCGGGTCTGACAGCGGTTCGACGGCGGATGCACCTGGCGCCGAGGACATCGGCGCCACCGAAGACACCGGCGCCACTGACGACACCGGTACCGCCGAAGACACGGGAGCGACGGCGGACGCCGATGCCACCGTCGACACCGGCCCCACCGAAGACGCCGGCACGACCTGTGACCCGGCCGCGGTCGCTGCCGAGACCCTCGGCCTGCACACCACCCCCGCCGAGGCCACGCTGACCCCGGGCGACACCGCCGACCGGGTCACCCTCGACGCCGGGCTCGGTGGCGCCGCGATGGCCGCCGAGTCCTCGTGGGTCTACGTCGACGTCACCGCGGGCGAGCTCGTCGCGCTGTCCGACGTGGACGCGTTCGAGAGCGACACGTGGACCCTCGCCTTCAAGCGCACCGAGATCCGGTCGAATGGCGGGGACTCGGGCCCGGGCGCGTGGATGGTCACCCGCGTCGAAGGCACGACGTTCGACGCGGCCAGCGCTGGACGCGACGCTGAGTGGGCGACCGACGACTTCGTCGACGACACGACCTGCGAAGTGCGCACCGAGGGCCGCGGCACCCCCGCGACGGCCTTCGGGATCTGGTACGACTACGACCCCGAGACGCACGCCGTCAGCGCACCCGAAGGCGTCGTGTACGTGCTCTACAACGCGGCGACGCACGGCGCGTACCGCGTCGAGATCGAGACGTACGCCGACGGTGTGTACGACCTGCGGTGGGGCGCGCTGTGATCCAGCGCCAGCACCCCCTCATCGCCGGTGCGCTCGCCGCGAGCCTCGCCGCCGCGGCCTGCGGGGCCGAGTCCGGCGACAACGGCGCCGAGTCGCCCGTCGCCGGGCTCTCGACCCCGACGGCCTCGGCCATCGACGAGGGCCCGGTCGCCGAGCGCTCGGCCCCCGGCAGCGCCTGGTACGACTACGACGCGACGACCCACGCCGTGACCCCGCGCGACGACGTCTGGCTCTTCGAGAGCACCGACGGCGCCTGGCTCGTCGCGATCGACAGCTACTACGACGCGCGCGGGGTGTCCGGCACGTTCTCGTGGCGCGCACGGGCATGGTCCGGCGACGCGTGGGGTGACGTGCACGAAGGCTCGCCGGCCGGCAACGTGAAGGACGCGCCGGTGTGCGTGCGCCTCGACACCCGCGACGTCGTGTCGTGCGACGAGAGCGTCGGGCACCTGTGGTTCGGTATCGAGCCGCGCGCTGTCCCCGCCGCCGGGTTCGCCGTCCGCAACCCGGCGGTGCGGCCCCGCGGCCACCACTGGGACCCGGACTCCGTCGTCCGCGCCCACCGCCTGCCGGGGCAGGACCTCGCTGCGATCATCGACGACCCGGCCACGCTCGCCGCGTCCTCGTCGACGCCCCCGAACGCCGCGCACGACACGTCGGCCGGCGTGCTCGCCGAGACCGACCTCAGCGCCGATCCCGGCGTCGACCGCTACCAGCTCGTGACCGCCGACATGCAGCTCGCGTGGTGGCGGGCCTGGCTCGACGGCGAAGCGCTGCACATCGAGTCGACCTGCGCGCCGGTCGCGCTCGACCCGTCCGACCAGCCCATCGCCGCCGCGCCGACGGTCACCCGCGCCATCCCTCTCGGCGACCGACACGGATGGCTCGTCGACCTCTGCGACGACGGCGACATCGGCCCGTGGACCGACCCGGACTCGATCCGCACCGCCGATCCCGGGGCGTGGGACCTCGTCGTCGAGCGGACGGGCGACACGTGGACGCTGCGCGCGTCGCCGGGCGCGCTCGTCGTCCGCGCCGAGCAGGGCACGTCGGACCCGACCGAGGCGATGCAGGTCGACGCAGCGCACGCCGGGTTCTGGGAGTAGTCGACCGTGAACCGCGCGCTCACCATCGCCCTCACGGCCCTCGTGACCTCGGCACCCGCATGCGCCCTCGCACAGACCGGTCTCGCACAGTCCGGTCACGCACAGAGCGGCGGAGCCGGACACGACGCCGACGCGACCGAAGCGGACCCGTCGGCGGTGGCGACCCGTGCCGGCGCGCGCCTCGACCCCGTGTGGATCGATCGCGACGAGGCCGATGAGGGCGGCGCCCACGACGACGACGTCGAGCGCGTGGACGCCGTCGACGCAGACGACCTGACACGACGCGGCGCGACCACGGTCGGTGACGCCCTCGACGGCGTCGCCGGCGCCGCGCTGCTCGACGACACCGCGACGAACGCGGGGGTGTCGGTGGACGGGCTGCCCACGACGTGGACCCGCATGCTGATCGACGGGGCGCCGTCCGGCTCGACGACAAACACGCGATCCGGCCCGGTCCAGGACCTCCGTGCCCGCCCCATCGACCCGGCCACCATCGAGCGCATCGAGATCCACCGCGGCGTCGGGCCCGCGGGCACCGCCGGTGAGAGCGGCATCCTCGTGAACATCGTGACGCGCCCGCCCGAGGACCTCGCCGTGACCGCCCGCGCCGGTGCCGGATTCGGCCACGACACGTGGACCCGCCGCTTCGCCAACGTGGCCGCCGAAGCCCCGCTCGGCGACAACGCCGGCGTGCGCCCGTCGGTCTTCGTCGAACAGCGCGAGGCGATCGATGTCGACGGCGACCTGAACCCCGACACGACCCGATCCACCGTCGCCGGGGGCACGGCCGAGCTGCAGTGGCGGGGCAGCGCGACGGACCGCCTGCGCATCCGCGCGGACGTCTCGGGCCGCGACCAGCTCAACCTCGGCGGGCCCGACGCGCCCTTCGACGACCGGCAGAACGCGCTCACCTGGGACGCGACGATCGCCGGCCGCTGGGGCCTCGCGGGCACCGCGGGCATCGAGCACACCTCGACGGTCGGCGTGCACGCCTACGACCTCGTCCGTGACGTCCGCGACGGCGGGCGACGCACCATCTCGGACACCTCGCACCTGCGCGTGCGCAACGACCTGGTCGTGCGCGTCGGGCCACCGCGCAACGAGAGCCACGTCGAGGTGTGGGCGGACCACGCGCGCGTCGAGCGCACCGGCGCATCCGGCGAGGTGCCCCCGCGGTCGATGCACACGGTGGGCGTCGGTGGCGGCCACGCCTGGACCTCGCGCGACGACGCGTGGTCCGCGTCCACCCGCGCGATCGTCGACCTGTCGGACGCCTTCGGCCCCGGTGCCGCCGGCGAGGTATCCTCCGCCCGGAGGTTCGGCGACGCGTGGACCGTGCGCGCCTCGGGGGCACGCACCCGGCGGCTCCCATCCGCCGAAGAACTCTACCTCTTTTTCGACCACGCCGACGTGGGATACGCGGTCGAGGGGCAACCGGATCTGGGTCCCGAATTCGCATGGACCGGCCGGGCCGGGGCCGTCATCAGCCCCGATGACCGGTTCAGCGTCGAGTTCGAAGGGTTCGTCCACCGTCTCGACGACGCGATCGACACGGTCGCGACGGGGGACACGGCGAACGGCGTGCCGGTGTTCAGCTACGGCAACACCGGGCGCGCTCGGATCCTCGGCACGAACGCGGGCATCCGCGCCACGTTCGTGCCGTCTGCCCTCGACTTCGAAGCCTCCTGGGCATGGGTGCCCGTCGCCGAATCCCTCGCCGACGAGCCCCTGAACCTGCGCGCCGAACACCGGGCCCGCGCCGAGCTGCGCTGGTTCGCCGTGCGCGACGTGCTCGAGCTGTGGGCCGACGTGTCCGGTCGCACCGCGCAGACCGTGCCGACCGGCGCCGACCCCGCGCCGGGGTTCGCCCGGTTCGACGTCGGGGCCGCCGTCACGCCGACCGACGGCCTCACCATCTTCGCCGAAGCCATCAATCTCACCGACCAGACCCATCCGTCGTGGGGCCCGGCCCCGGGACGCGCCGGTCTCGTCACCCTCGAATGGACCACCCGATGACTCGACCCCTCTCGTGCCTTGCTCCGCACATCGCCGCGTGCGGGCTTCTCGCGCTGGTCATCGGAGCCGGCTGTGCGCCGTCCGACACGCCCGCCACGGACGGCTCCGGCGAGACCGCGTCCCCCCACGACGACGCCACCGCGAGCACTGCCGCACTTCGCATCGTCAGCCTCGGCGACGGCGTGACCGACACGCTCTGCGCCCTCGACCTCTGCGCCGCGATCATCGCCGCCGACACGTCGAGCGACCTGCTCGAAGAGCGCGACGACGTCGTCGAGCTGGCGTACTACCGCATGATCGCCGCCGAGGGGGTGATCGCGCTGTCGCCGACCCATGTCGTGCACATGCCGACCGCCGGTCCGGCCGCCGCGCTCGACCAGATCCGCGCCGCCGGCATCGAGACCATCGAGGTCGTCGAGGCGATCTCTGCCGACGAGGCACGCCTGCGGGTCGAACAGCTTGGCGACGCGTTCGACCGCACAGCCGAAGCAGACACACTCGTCACGCAGCTCGCGTCGGCCGAGGCGACCCTGCCCGGCGCGGATGCACCGGACCCGACGCGCGTCGCCTTTTTGTACGCCCGCGGCCCGACGGTCCTCATGATCGGCGGCGCGAACACCGCCGCCGACGCCATGATCGAGCTCGCCGGGCTGACCAATGCGTTCGGCGACCTCGACGGGTTCGCCCCGCTCACGGCCGAAGCCCTCGTGGCCGCCGACCCCGACGTGCTCATCGTGCCGACCGCAGGGCTCGAGAGCCTCGGCGGGCTCGATGGCCTCGCAGCGATCCCCGGGGTCGCGTCGACCACCGCGTGGGACGAACGACGGGTCGTCTCGATGCGCGACCAGGCGCTGCTGTCGTTCGGGCCGTCGTACCCGCAGAGCGCGCGCGAGCTCGCCGACCGCGTGCACGCCGCCATCGACCCGGCCCACCCGTGACGATCGCCGCGACCCCCAACCCGGACCGCACCGCCCACCGGCTGACGATTGCCCTCGCCATCGTCCTCGCCGCGCTGTGCGTGGCGTCCCTGGCCATGGGCGCCATGCGCATCGCGCCGACGCACGTGCTGGCGATCCTCGCGTCGTTCGTCCGCGTCGACCTCGGCGTCCCCGTCGAAACCGCCGAACAGGCCGTCGTTCGCACGATCCGCCTGCCGCGGCTGGCGATGGGCCTCGCGGTGGGCGCCGGCCTCGCCAGCGCCGGGGCCACCCTGCAGGGCATTTTTCGCAACCCCCTCGCCGACCCCGGCCTCATCGGCGTGTCCGCTGGCGCCGCCGCCGGCGCAGCGACCGTCCTCGTCCTCGGCGACGCCTGGGTCGCGCGGCTCGGCGTCCCGGCCCCGGTGGTCGTCGCCGTAGCCGCAGCGGTCGGCGGATGGGCAACGACGCTCGTCGTGTACCGCCTCGCCACCCGCGCCGGGCACACGTCCGCGGCGACAATGCTGCTCGCCGGGGTCGCGATGAACGCGCTCGGGTTCGCGTGGATCGGGTGGATGACGTGGATCGCCGACGACGCCCAGCTGCGTGCGATGACGATGTGGTCGCTCGGCTCGCTCGGCGCCACGACGCCGGCGTTCGCGCTCTGGCTCGTGCCACCAACCGTGCTCGTCGCTGTCGGGATGAACCGTCTCGGCACGGACCTCGACGCGCTCTCGCTCGGCGACGCCGCCGCGCGCTACCTCGGGCGGCAACCGGACCGCATCCGGCGACGTGCGATCGTCGGCGCCTCGGTCGCCGCCGGGCTCACCGTCGGCGTGACCGGCCTCATCGGCTTCGTCGGCCTCGTCGTGCCCCACATCATCCGGCTCGTCGTCGGCCCGTCGCACGGCCGCGTGATCACCCTCGGCCTGCTGCTCGGCCCGATCCTCGTCGTGGGCGGCGACCTCATCGCCCGCACCGCCGCCGCGCCGCTCGAGATGCCCGTCGGCGTCGTCATGAGCACCGTCGGCGCCCCCGTCCTGCTGTGGCTGCTGCTGCAGAGCCAGCGAGGCCTCGATGTCTGATGCACCCTCGCCTCAGCGCGTGCCCCGCGCCGGCGGCCCGGCGCCGGGCCCGCTCGTCGCGCGCGGCGTGTCCGTGCAGCGCGGCACCCGCCGCGTTGTGCACGACGTCGACCTCACCCTGCGCCGTGGCGAGGTGCTCGGCCTCGTCGGCGCCAATGGCGCGGGCAAGTCGTCGCTGCTCACCGCCATCGCCGGCGACCTGCCGTTCACCGGCTCGGTGACCCTCGGTGGGTTCGACGTCGGCGCTCACGACCTCGCCGGCCTCGCACGCGTGCGCGCCGTGATGGCGCAACACACCGCCGTGCCGTTCGCCTTTCGCGTGCACGAGCTCGTCGCGCTGGGGCGCCTGCCGTTCACCGAGTCACCGACGGCCCGCGACGCCGCTGTCGCCCGCGCCATCGATGCCGTCGACCTGACGCCGCTGCGCGACCGGCCCCACCACGCGCTCTCGGGCGGCGAGCTGCGGCGCGTGCACCTCGCGCGACTGCTCGCCCAGGCCGACGGCATCGGCCCCGGCGCCGTCCTGCTCGTCGACGAACCGACCGCCGGGCTCGACCTCAAGCACGCGATGCAGGCGCTGGCCCTGCTGCGACGCCGCGCCGATGCCGGCGGCGCGGTGATCGTCGTGCTGCACGACCTGCACCTCGCCGGGCGGTTCTGCGACCGACTCGCGCTCCTGCACCGCGGGCGCTGCATCGCCTGCGACACCCCCGACGCCATCATCCGCCCCGACCTGCTCGAGGTCGCCTGGGGCACCCCCATGCGCGTGCACCGCACCGACGACGGCGAACGCATCGCGTGGGCCGCTCCGTTGCCTTCGACCCCCACTCTCGACCCGACCACTCCGGACCTGTCATGACCCCGCCGAACTCTGTTGCTGCCCCCCACAACAGCCCCGACGACCTGCTCGAGCGCGCCGCCGCGTGGCGCGCCGCGCAGGGGGGGCGCAGCTTCCCCCGCGAGCTGGCCGAAGCGATCGGCACGACCGAAGCCGAGCTGCTCGCCGCCGAGTGTGACGGCGAGCGCGTGATCCGCCTGCGCCCGGACTTCGAGCCGCTCGTGCACGCCCTCACCGACCTCGGTGAACTCAAGGCGATCACGCGCAACGCGCACGCGGTCATCGAGAAGAACGGCACGTTCGATCCGGTCGAGATCTTTCGTCACGGGCGGATCACGATGGGCAACGTGCTCGACGCGGGCATCGACCTGCGGCTCTTTCTGCACCAGTGGGGCAGCGCGTTCGCCCTGCGCCGCCCGGACAGCCGGTACCCGGTGTCGATCCAGCTCTTCGACCGGTTCGGCGGCGCGGTGCACAAGGTCTTCGGCCGGTCCGAGACGGCCATCGCCGGCTTCGACGCCCTCGTCGACCGCTTTCGCCACGACGATCAGGCCCGCACGCAGTCCGTCGAACCCCGCGACGCTCCCGCGTACGCCGAGCAGGTCGACCGCGACGCGCTGCTGGCGGACTGGGCCGCGCTCGAAGACACCCACCAGTTCTTCGGGTTGCTGCGCCGGCACCGGGTGCAGCGCACCACGGCGATGGCGCTCGCCGAGGGGACGTTCACGCGCGCGGTGGGCGTCGACGCCGTGCAGACGCTGCTCGATCGCATCCGCGAGACCGAGCAGACCGTCATGATCTTCGTCGGCAACACGGGCTGCTACCAGATCCACATCGGGCCGGTGCAGCGCACGAAGGTCATGGGCGAGTGGTTCAACATCTTCGACCCGGGCTTCGAGTTTCACCTGCGTGCGTCCGGTGTCGACCGGGCCTGGGTGGTGCGCAAGCCGACGGCTGCGGGGGATCTGCACTCCCTCGAGGCGTACGACGCCGACGGTCAGGAGATCGCGCTGCTGCACATGAAGCGAGCCGACGGCGAACCCGAGGCGGAGTGGTGGCGCGCGCTGCTCGATGCGCTGTGAGCCGGGGGCTCGCCGCAGGCCCGTACGAGCGCGGCGCCACCGGCGTTCGAAGGGCGGATCCGCCCGGTTCGAGCGCCCGCCGCGGGCACCGGGAGCGAGGGGCGGATCGTTGCTCCTGAAATCCACTTTCAAAATCGTTTGACATCCCACGACCATGTTTCCATGGTCAGGGTGTGCTCAGCGCGCGCGAGCCGCGCGTGGGCAGACCGACGCCAGCACGCGCGCGACCCGCGCGTGAACCGACCGACGCCAGCGAGGACTCTGATGGGCCGGCAGGGCGGACCCCAGAATGCGGCGACCGACGCCACGACCCGACGACTCTTTCGTCGCGGGTGGTGGTCGATCGATCGGCTGCTGATCGGGTCCCTCGTCCTGTCGGCGACGGCCCACGCGGCTGTCGGTGTCGTCGCTGGCCACGCCGAGCCGCCGCCGTCCAACGCGACGGCGATGACGCTCTCGCTCTACGCGTCGATCGACCCGAGCCTCGAGCTCGACGAAGAAGACATCGAAGAGATCAGCGGGTCGTGGGACTACGCCCCCGAGCCCGATGCGCCGGAGCTGGCCGAGGCGCCGCAGCCCGAGCCCGATGCGCCGGAGCCCGAGGTCACCCCGGAGCCCGAGCCCGAGCCCGAGACCCCCCCCGAGCCCCAGCAGGTGGCCGCGGCGGATCCGGTCGAGCCGCAGGCCGAGACCACCCCCGAGCCCGAGCCGACGCCGCTGATCCCGGCCGGCGACCCCATCGCCGTCACGCCGGACCCGGACGACGCGCCGGACCCGGACGCCCTCGTCGTCGAGCCCACCACCCAGGTGGCCGCCGCGACGCCGGACGCGGACGCCGACCCCAGCGCGACCCCGAACCCGAACGCGGCGACCTCGCCAACCGGCACCGCCGACGCGACCGCCGCGCTCGAGCCCGTCGGCATGCACGGCGGCACGGCCACCGAGCGCGTCGCCCCGATGACCGGCGACGAGCGTCGTGCCCTCGAGCGCCTGCGCGCCCGGTTCGACCGCCGCCTCGGCGCCCGCATCGATCGCTCGGTGCGCTGGCCGCGCCACCTGCTCACCGCCGACGTCGAAGGCGTCGTCGTCGTCGGGTTCCGCTTCGACGCCGACGGACACGTCATCGACGTCGTGGTCGTCGAGTCGTCCGGCCACGACGCCCTCGACGAGGCCGCCCTCGAACAGATCGCCGGCCTCCGCATGCCCGACTGGGACCCCGCCCTCGCCGCCATCGACGAGCGCTACCGCGAGGTCCCGCTGCACTTCGACCCGACGGGTTGAACGGCTGACGGGCAACACGGGCCCGGCGCCATGAACACCGGACCCACCCCCACCCCCGCGATCGTCAGAACGACCAGCGGAATCCGACGTGGGCCATCAGCGGGCGTGCCGGGCGGGCGCCGTACGGGCGACGGGACGCGACCGGGCGCGCGTTCGTCAGGTTCTCGCCCTTCACGTACACCTCGGCGTCGCGAAAGATCTCGTAGAACGCCAGCGCGTCCAACATGACGATCGGGTCCGTCATCGCGCCCTCGAGCGGCCCGCCGCCGCCGGACTGCTCACGCATCGCGCCGACGTAGCTCGCGCGCACGTTCGCGCCCCAGACGTTCGCCAGCAGCCCGAGCTGCAGCGACCCCTGGTGCGTCGGCACGTACGGCAGCTCGTCGCCGGCTTCGACCTCGCCGAACGCCGGGTTGCCGGACACGAAGTCGGACGCGAACCGCGACTGGGTCAGCGTGTAGGCCGCGTCGACGCCGAGGTCGATCGTGGGCGTGAGCGGGACGGTCTGCGACGCGGCGATCTCGACGCCGTACACGTCGACCTCGCCCGCGTTGAACTGGTCGTCGAGCTGGTCCTCGTCACAGCCGCGCGAGAACGAGCACTCACCCAGCAGGTTGTTGTAGTCGTTGAAGAACCCGACGACCTCGTAGAGCGTGCCGAGCCGCGGCTCCGAGTACCGGACGCCGGCTTCGTAGTTCGTCGACGTCTCCGGATCGACCGCATTCGGCTGCCCCGGCGAGACCGGGCTGAAGCCACGGTGCACACCGGCGAGGACCCCGAACTGCTCGGTGAACGCGTAGTGCGTGCCGATGCCGGGCAGCACGACATCCTGCGTGTTCGACGACGACGTGCCGGCGAGATCGTCGTTCAGCTCGGTCTCGATGTGCTCGTACCGCAGCCCCGGCTCGACGGTGAGCCCCTGCCACGTCAGGCGGTTGCGCACGAAGCCGGCGATCGCCAGCGCCCGCGCGTCGTTGTCGAGCGACAGGTACGCGTCGGCGCCGGTGTCGACCAGCCCGCCGTCCTGCATCGCGAAGGTCTCGGCGGTGTGATCCCGATCGACGCTGTCGTTGTGCACCCGCAGCCCGATCTCGAGCTCGTTGTCGACGCGGTCCTCGTCGCCAGCGCGATAGCGCAGCGAGGTCTGCACACCCTGCGAGATGTAGTCCCGCCCGTTGCCGCCGATGATCAGCTGCTCGGCGTCGACCGACGTGTCCTGCGCGCCGGTGAGCACGTCGTAGAAGATCTGCCGCTCGCCCGAGTCCGGATCGGCGAGGATCTCGCTGAACGACGGGCCATCGACGAAGCCGTTCACCTTGCGCCACGTGCGTGAGAAGTCGTGCCGGTACCCGACAACGCGCACGTCGAGGTCGTCGCCGACGTCGAGGCGGTACCCGATGCGCCCCTGGGTGCGCCACCACGCCATCCGGTCGAGCTCGCTGGCGGCGTACCGGCGAAACGGATCGGCGTCGAAGTCGGCGTCGCTCAGCCCGAGGTAGGTCTCGTGCGAGATCTCGCGCGAGTACCCGGCGCGCACCTCGAGCCGGTGCCGCAGGTACGCCGTGGGGTTGCTGCGCACCATGCCCGTGAGGACGAACTCGTCGCGCACGAAGCCGGTGTCGCCCCCGCCGTCGAGGTCCTTGAACCCATCCGAGCCGAGGTGCAGCCCTTCGATCAGGATCCCGAACCGGTCGTTGCTCGTGCCCCAGTGCAGGTGCAGCTTGTTGGCGAGATGCATGCCGATCGAGGCGTCGACGCCCCCCTCGGGGCCGTCCGGGATCTCGCGCGAGATGAGGTTGATCGCACCACCGATCGTATGCGGACCGTACGCGATCGCTGCCGGCCCCTTGAACACCTCGATGCCCGTCATCCGCCCCAGCAGGGGGAAGTAGTACGCCGCCGGCGCCGCGTAGGGCGCGGGCCCGGCGAGCACCTCGTCCTCCATCAGCGTGATCCGCCGGCTGCGCTCGGAGTCCGTGCCCCGGATGCCGATGTTCGGGCGCAGCCCGAAGCCGTCTTCCTGCCGGACGTACACGCCGGGTGCCGGCGCGAGCGCCGCGGTCGGGTCCTCGAACTCGAAGGCTTCCAGCGCCTCCTCGTCGATCAGCGTCACCGACCCGCCGACCCGATCGAGGTCTTCGCGGTCCCGGGTGACGCGGATCGTGCCGAGCCGCCCGTCGCGGCCGGCCGCATCATCGGTGCCGGACTCGTCGGCGTCCGCAGTGGCCTCGTCGCCTTCGGCGGCCTCGGCGGCCTCGGTCGACGGCTCGGCGGCCTCGGTCGACGGCTCGGCGGCGTCGATCGCGTCGTCCGCCTGCGCGAGCGAGGTGGCGACGGCAGCGCGCGGGCCGTCCATCGGCCCCGACGCCACAACGGGCGACGCGAAGAGGCAACCGGTGGCCGCGAGCGACACGGTGATCGTGCGAATCATGGGGTCTCGGTGAGAGCTGCGGTGGGCAGGGTTCGTGAGGGCGTCAGCCGAATCGGCGGGCCCGGCGGGGGCGCGAGGATCCAGTCCGCGCGCGCGAGCCCGCGACGGATCTCCATCAGGTCGACCGTCGGGTCGATCATGGGCGCTGGCGGGCGCCCGTTCAGCGACACGAGGGCGTCCACACGCACCTCGACGTCGTCGTGACCAGCGGCGCGATAGTCGGCGCCGATCTGGTGGGCAAGCTGCAGGATCATGTCCGGCTGGCCCGAGAACTCCCGCTCCTGGTGCGGCGTCAGATAGCGGGACGGATACACCAGGTGGCGGCGGTCACCATCGAAGTGCACCGCGTACGTGATCGCGCCGTTCTTCTCGCGGCACATCACCCGCCAGGACCAGCGCATCCCCTGCTCGTGCCAGTTCACGTCGCCGCCGTAGGCCCAGCCGCGCAGGGGCACGACGACCTGCACGGCCATCCACACGGCGATGGCGACCAGACCGAAGCGACCGAGGGGAGCAACCGGTGCGATCGGCGGGTTCCTCGTCGTCGGCGACGTCTCGACGCGTGACGCGGTACCCCGCCAGCGTCGCCATCGGTCGCGCAGGCGCCGCGGCCAGTCCGGCGCGAAAAACGTCGTCGCCCCCATCACCATCAGGATCGGAAAGATCCCGATCTGAAAGAACACGCCGGTGAACCCGTGAAAGACGACGATCACGGCGAACATCCACGGCCGCGTGCGCCGCCACGCCAGCAGCCACGGCGCCAGCAGATCGTTGAGGAACCCGGCCCAGCTCATCACCAGCGCGACCCACCACAGGTCGAGCAGCGGGCCGATGACCGGCGTCTCGGTGCGCGCCGACATCCAGATGTTCAGCGGCTGGGCATGGATCAGCCAGTCCGGGCCGGCCTTCGCCAGCGCGGCGAAGGTGTAGACGACGCCGATCTGAAACCGCAGCAGCCACACCGCCCACCGCGGCACGGTCGGCCGATGCGCGGGCACGACCAGCAGCAGCAGGCCGAGCAGGGTCACGAGGTAGTAGTGGTTCAGGTAGTTCGTGACGTCGATCAGCTCGACGTACGAGAACACGAGGACGAAGGCGGCGAGGGCCGGCCGATAGAGCCGACCGCCGACCGCGATCGCCACGCCGAGCGCCGCCATCGCGACGTAGAGCGCGTACATGCCGGCGACCGGCAGCGGGCGCACGAAGTCGAAGCCGTAGTACGTGAAGAACCAGGTCGGCTCGCCGTAGAACCGCTCGACCCACCCCTCGGCGACGAAGCGCACCGCGCTGAACGCCATCAACGCACCGAAGCCGATGCGCAGGGCGTTCAGGGACGCACCGCTCACCGGCTCGTTCAGGCGATCGCACAGGGCGGCGAGGCGCATGGTCAGTCGTTGTCCCCCGCGGCTCGGTCGGGCAGCTCGAGGTCGAGCACACCGACGAACTGCGTCTTGAGCAGGTCGGTCAACGTCTTGATGCGGTCGTGCACCTCGATCACGGACGCGTTGTCCGTTGCGATCAGCTCGACCATCGTGCCGTCGAGGTCGTCGGTCCACATGACGATGTCGCCGATCGACACGTCCATGCCCTCGGCGAGATCTGCTGCACCGACCGCTTCGAGCAGGTCGTGAAAGCCGACCGCGTTCGGGTCGTCGGCCGCGCCACCGTGGTAGAGCATCGCGAACCCGGCGATGTTGTCGCGCACGTTGTCGAGCGACCGGCCCGACCAGGGCGACTCGACCGCGTCGGGGCAGGTCGCCTCGGCGCAGTCGGTGAGGCCCGTCGGCACGGCGAGCTTCATGTCCTTCACCTCCTTGTCGAGGTAGAACATCGCGTCGGACAGCGCGTTCAGCGCGTCCTGCCGGGTGCGAAACGTGTCGGCCACGGCGAGCGTCAGCTCGCCACCGAACGCCGCGTCGGACCAGCGCCCGCGCAGGTCGGTCGCCGTCGCCGTCAGCAGCTCGGCGAGGGTCGCGGCGTACGCGGCGCGGCGGCTGTTCAGCGCGTCGGCGTCGATGGCGGCCCAGTCGCCGCTGGTGTTGATGCCGCTGTTGGGCGCGCACGCGTTGTCGGTGCCATCCACGAAGAGCAGGTACTCGAGGGCGTCGAGCCCGCGGACGTTCACCGGCTCGGCCGCGAAGGCCGCGGCGTCGGTGTACGCCTGCTCGACGATCTCCTGATCGACGCGGCACGGGTTCACGAGCGGCCACGAGTAGATCTCGTCGCGCAGGTCCTCACCCCCGACAGCGACGCCCATGGCGCCGGCGGGGCCCACCTGAATGAGCTCGAGCCGCTGCCACGTACCCATCGCCGACGACCACGCGTCCTGCGCCGCGGCGCGGTCCTCGGCGGTGCCGGACGCGACCCACGCGTCCGTCGCGGACTGCAGCGCCTCGGCCTGGCCGACGAGGGTGTCGAGCTCGCCGCGGACGACCACCACGGTCGACTCGAGCAGCGCCTGGCGCACGTCGTCGAAGCCGTCGTCGACCGGCGCGTCGTCGTTCGCGCCACCGGTATCGGACGAGCACCCGACGAGGGTCGGGGGCAGGGCGAGACAGAGGGTGAACAGAGCGAGTGCGTGCTTCACGGGATCACCAGTTCTCGACGTTCTGGGGGTCGAAGCCGTACGCGGTCTGCAGCAGATCGCGCGCGGCGAGCAGGTCGGCACGGTAGGCATCGAGGGCCTCGGCGCCAGCGGACTCGAGCACCGGCGCGTCGCCCACGAGCTGATGGAACTGCGCGAAGTCGGCGTCCGACAGCGGCGAGCGCGGGTTGAACTGGAACCCGAGCGCGAAGCCCTTGAGCTCGGACCAGTGCTTCGCGTGATCGGTGAAGCTGTAGTCGTCGGTACCCATGGCATCCATGTCGCCGAGCGTGTCGTTGATGTAGTGCACGACGGTCGCCGCGATCGCCGACTCCCACGCGCCGATCGCGCGATCCCGCTCGGTCATCAGCGCCGCCATCTCGTCGTCGGTCAGGGTGTCGCCGGCCGCGGCGATGATCGCGCGGCCCGTGCGGAACCCGGCAAACGCTTCAGCGGTGAAGTCGGTCGCCACGGTGGCGCCGGCGTCCCGCTTCGCGGCGTTCGTCGACGCGCCGAAGTTCACCTCGCTGCCGAGGTCGATCGAGCCGTCGCCGTCGAGGTCCATCACGGCGCCGTCTGCGATCGCGGCGTCGGTCCACGCGCTGTAGTCGATCGACGCGCCGAAGTACCCGAAGCCCTCGTCCCACTGGTGCTCGAGGGTCGAGTACGCGTTGTCGCCATCCTGCGTGTTCGGCGCGAGCAGTCCCTTGCCGTCCGTGTCGTCGTCCAGGTAGTCGTCCGCCGCCTGCGAGAAGGTCACGGCCATCAGCAGGAACTTCTGCGTCAGCTGCCGAAGGTCGAGCCCGGTCTCGGTGACGTACACCGGCAGCTGCGCACCGTCCGGCCCCTGCCGCACCGTGCCCTCGGCGCGCCCGATGGCGTTGTCTTCGAGGGTCTCGAAGAACGCGAGCACGAGGCCCTCGGGCGAGTCGATGCTGCCCCCGCTGGCGGCGATGGACGCGTCCGACCAGCCGCCGAACGCCGTCGACCAGTCCATGTGGTCGGTGGCACTGTCGTTGCCCGCGAGCTTGCCGACGAGGTCCTTGTCGCTCGAGATGTCGTCGAACGTGCCCTGCAGCAGCGGCAGGTCGAAGTCGTACGCCGTCAGCCCGGTGCTGCCGTTCGAGGCCGAGTCGAAGCGGAAGTAGAAGTCCAGCGAGGCGACCACATCGCCGTCTGCGGCGGGCTGGAAGCTGCCCCCGTCGATCGCGTCGCCCATGCCTGCGATCCACGCGTTCAGCTCGTCGATGAGCACGTGACGGTAGGTCTGGCCGGAGTACGCGACGCTGCTCGCCCCATCGACGAAGCGGCTCTCGAACGCGTACGTCGCCGGGACGTCCACGGTCGCGCCCACCGGGTCCCCCTCGAACCGGTCGGACGGCTCGTCACCACACGCGGCGAGCAGCATGCCGGACGTCAGCAGCGCGAAGCAGGCGGTCGAAGCGCGAAGGGTCGGTCGGAACATCGGAATCCTCGGGATACTTCACATGAAGATGAAAACCGTTTTCAAGACCACGCCCCGGAGGTACATTCGGTCGCCATCGGAGTCAACGACTTCGATTGTCGATTTCTCCTTCGAGCGGGTCGGATCTTGTCGCGCCGTCGCGCGGGCACTAGACCCCGGCCCTGGTTCACACCGCATCCCCTCTGCAGACCCCGAGGCGCCATGCCGACGCAACTTCGCACGTACCTGCTCTGTCTCGCCGCTCTGTCGCTGCTCGCCTGCCAGCCGTCCGGCGGCGGGGACGCCGAGGCCGAAGGCAGCGGCGACGAGACCGAATCCGCCGAGACCACCGAAGGCGAGGGCTCCGGCGCAGAGGGTGCCGCGGTCGAGACCGAGGTCGAGCAGATCGTCCTCTACTCGGGGCGCAACGAAGAGATGGTCGGGCCGATCATCGAGGCCTTCGAGAACGAGACCGGCGTCGACGTCGTCGTGAACTACGCCGGCAGCGCCGAGCTCGCCGCGACCCTGCTCGAAGAGGGCGACCGCACCCCGGCCGACGTCTTTCTCGCGCAGGACGCCAGCACCCTCGGCTTTCTCGAGGGGCAGGGCACGCTCGCTGCGGTCCCCGAAGGCCTGCTGACCCAGGTCGACACCCGGTACCGCAGCCCCGCGGGCCACTGGGTCGGCATCACCGGGCGCGCGCGCGTGCTCGCGTACAACACCGACAACCTGAACTCGTCGACGCTGCCGCGGGACTTCCGCGCGCTGACCGAGCCGCACTGGCGCGGGCGCGTGGGCTGGGCCCCCGAGAACGCGTCGTTCCAGTCGTTCGTCGCGACGATGATCGCGATGGAGGGTGAAGAGGCGACCCTGGAGTGGCTGTCCGCCATGCAGGCCAACGAGCCGGTGGCCTTCCCCTCGAACACGCCGATGGTGACCGCGATCGGCCGAGGCGAGCTCGATGTCGGCCTGACGAACCACTACTACCTGTACCGCCTGCGTGAAGAGCACGGCGCCGACTTCGCCGCCGAGAACCACTACTTCCGCGACGGCAGCGCGGCGGCCTTCGTGAACGTCACCGGCGCCGCCATCCTCGAGGCATCGGACAACCGCGAGGGCGCGCAGATGCTCATCGGGTACCTGCTCGGCGATCAGGCGCAGACGATGTTCGCCGAAGCGAATCACGAATTCCCCCTCGTGAACGGCGTGGCCTCGCCGGACGGCCTGCCCGCCGCGACCGACCTGAACGTCCCGTCGGTCGACCTCGCGAACATCCACGATCTCGAGACGACCCACCGCCTGCTGCGCGAATCCGGCGCCCTGCAGTAGGTGGCGAACCGACGCGACACCTCGTGGGTCGGCACGCTGCTGGCCGCCCTGCTCGCGCTGCTCTGCGTCGTGCCGCTCGTCCTGCTCGTCGTGCGCGGCGCCGTGGACGGGCTCGGTCCGTTTCGCACGGTCCTCGCCGCTGAGAGCACGGGGGCCGCGCTGACGAAGTCGCTGCTGCTCGGCACCCTTTCGGGGGTCGTCGCGGTGGCGGTCGCGCTGCCCGCAGCCTGGTTCTCGCAGGTGACGGACATGCCCGGCGCGCGCGTGTTTCGCGTGCTGCTCGTGCTGCCGCTCGCCGTCCCGTCGTACGTGTCGGGCTTCGTCGTGATGGCGGCGTTCGCCCACAACGGCTGGCTGCACGGGCTGCTGCGCCCGTTCGGCTTCGAGGACGCACCCGACGTCTACTCGCTGTGGGGCGTCGTGCTCGCCCTGACGTGGGCGTACCCCCTCGCGCTGCTGCAGATCCAGGCGGCCCTGTCGCGCACCGATCCGGCGATGTGGGGCGCCGCGCGGACCCTCGGTGCCGGCCCATGGCGCGCCTTCGCCGACGTCGTGTTGCCCGCGCTGCGCGCGCCGATGGCCACCGGCGGCCTGCTCGTCGGGCTCTACGCGATCGGGGACTTCGGGGCGGTGTCGCTGCTGCGCTTCGAGTCGCTGTCGTACCTCGTGTACCTGCGGCACAAGTCGCTCTTCGCGCGCGCCGAGGTGGTACCGCTCTCGCTGCTGCTCGCCGTCGTCGCCCTCGTGCTCGTCGTGATCGTTCTCGTCGTGGGCGGCCGCACCGCCCGTGGCGCCCGCACCCTCGACGTGCACCGCGCGTGGCCGACGATCGAGCTCGGGCGCTGGCGGTGGGTGGCCTTCGCCTTCTGCGCGACCCTCGTGCTCGTGTTCGTCGGGCTGCCGCTCGGGGTCGTCGGCTACTGGCTGACCCGCGGGCTGCGCCTCGGCGCCGAGCTGCGCATGCCCTGGGACGACGCGGCGCACTCGGCGATCCTCGGCGGCGTGTCGGCGCTCATCCTCGTGGTCGCGGCCATCGGCCCGGCGCTGGCCCATCGGTTCGGTCGCGTCGGCGGCGCGCGCGCCCTGCGCACGCTGACCTTCGTCGGCTACGCCCTGCCCGGGATCGTCGTCGCCCTGTCGATGGTCTCGTTCGTCGTGCGCTGGGTCGAGCCGCTGTACCAGACCTTCGGGTTGCTCGTGATCGCCTACGTGATCCGGTTCACCCCGCTGGCGCTGGGCACCCTCGAAGACGGACTGCAGCGCGTCGGCACCGGGTTGATGGACGCCGCGCGGACCCTCGGCGCGTCCCGCGCGCGGGCTACCCTGACCGTGATCCTGCCCAGCGCCGCGCCAGCGATCGGCGCTGCGGCCCTCGGCGTCTTCATCGCGGTGGTCAAAGAGCTCCCCGCCGCGCTCATCCTCGGCCCGCTCGAGTACGACACCCTGTCGACGCGCATCTGGACGCTCACCGAAGACGCGTTCTATGCCCTCGCCGCCGTCCCCATCTTCATGATGCTCGGCGTCGCCCTCATCGGGCTGATCGCCGGCCGAAGGTTGTCACGATGACCCAGCCCCCCACCCTCGCCGTCGACGCCCGCGGACTCACCATCGCGTGGGGTCGCACCCCCGTGGTGCACGACGTCTCGTTCGACGTGCGCGCCGGCGAGGTCGTCGCGCTGCTCGGCGAGTCCGGATCCGGCAAGACGACGATCCTGCGTGCGCTCGCCGGTCTGCACCGCATCGCGGCGGGCACCCTCTCCATCGGCGCGCAGACCGTGGACGCGCCGGGTTCTCGAACGTGGGCGCCGCCCGAGAAGCGGTCGGTCGGCGTCGTGTTCCAGGACTACGCGCTCTTCCCCCACCTGAGCGTCGCGAAGAACATCGCCTACGGCGCCGCGGACCGCAGCGAGGTCGACACCCTGCTCGGGCGCGTCGGGCTCGACGGGTACGGACCCCGAAAGGTGACCGAGCTGTCGGGCGGCGAGCAGCAGCGCGTCGCCGTCGCTCGCGTGCTCGCCCAGCGCCCCCGGGTGGTGTTGCTCGACGAGCCCTTCTCGAACCTCAACCGCAGCCTGCGCCAGCAGCTCCGCGACGACACGGTGGGCGTCATTCGTGCGACCGGCGCCGCCGCCGTGCTGGTCACCCACGACCCCGAAGAAGCGCTCGCGTGCGCCGACCGGGTCGCCATCCTGCGCGACGGCCGGCTGCTGCAGCTCGACACCCCCGAGCACGTGTACCGGCAGCCGAGCTGTGTCGCCGCGGCCCACGCCACCGGCGACGCGTTCGTCGTGCCCGTGGACGCCGACGGCCGCAGCGCGCTCGGGCCCCTGCAGACCACCGGCGACGGCGGCTTCGCGGTGATCCGCCCCGAACAGATCATGCTGTCGACCGAAGGCAACGGCGTCGTGGCCTCCGTCACGCGCAGCGCCTTCGTCGGACCGGTCGTCCAGGTCACGATCGAGATCGGAGACCAGACCGTGCGCGCCCTGCACACCGGGTCGTTCGCGGCCGGCAGCGTCGTGCACGCCCGGGTGGACGGCACATGCCACCGGGTCGAGGCCCCCTGCTGATTCGCCGCACCCGCGGGTCTCGCCCTAGCGCGAGCCGAAGTTGTGGTCCGACGTCTCTTCGTTGCGGTCCGTGGCCGGCGGCGGCGCGGGCGTGATCGCGCTGATGCGGGCGCGCAGCTCGTCGTCCATCGCGACGTCGACGGACGCCAGCGCCGGCGCGAGCTGTTCGACCGTCCGCGCGCCGATGATCGGCGCGGTGACCGCCGGATGCGTACCGACCCAGCGGATCGCCAGCGACACCGGGTGCACGCCGAGCGCGGCGGCGAGGGCGGTGAAGTCCTCGGCGGCGGCGTAGTACGTCGGGTCGCCGTACCGGACGTTGTACATCGGCCACCGCTCGAGGCGCCCGTCGGACGGACGCGTCCCCCGGGTGTACTTACCGCTGAGCAGCCCACCCCCGAGTGGCGAGTACGGGAACACCGCGATCCCCTCGCCCTGCGCCATCGGCAGCATCTCGATCTCGGCGGTGCGCTTCACGAGGTTGTACATCGGCTGGATCGCGACGCCCGGCGCCCACCCGAACCGGGCCTGCGCGCCGAGGGCCTTCGACACCTGCCACGCGGCGAAGTTGCTGAACCCGAGGTAGAGCACCTTGCCCGTGGCGACGAGGTGCTCGCAGGCCCGCAGCGTCGACTCGAGCCCGGTCGCGTCGTCGAACCGATGCAGCCAGAACAGGTCGATGCGGTCCGTCTTCAGCCGCCGCAGGCTCGCCTCGACCGCGCGCACGAGGTGAAAGCGCGAGGTGCCCCGGTCGTTCGGCCCGTCCCCCGTGGGGAAGTACGCCTTCGACGCGAGCACGATCTGGTCTCGCTCGCCAGCGATCAGGTCCCCGAGGATGTGCTCCGACGCGCCGCCGTTGTAGACGTCCGCGCAGTCGAAGTGGTTCACGCCCGCGGACCGAGCCGCGCGGTACATGGCTGCCGAGGTCTCGGCGTCAGCGTCGCCGCCGAAGGCCATGGTGCCGAAGCACAGCTCGGACGTGCGGACGCCGGTGTCGGCGATGAAGCGATAGTCCACGAGATCCTCGAGGTCGGGGGGCGCATCCGGCGCTACGATGCGGCGCCACGCACCGCCGGGCAAGGGGCGCCGGCGGCGCCGCATGAGGTGCGATGCGAGGTGCGGCCTACCAGATCCCGGGCACGAGCCGCCAGCGCACCCGCTGCGCCCACGCCGCCCACGCCGGGTCGCCGGCCAGCAGCTGCTCTTCGACACGAATCCGGGCAGCCAGCGCCGGCACGAGGGCGACGACGACGACCCACGCCACCGGGTCAGCGCCCGCAGCAGCCGCCGCTGCGCAGACGGCGACGAGCTCGCCGGCATAGGCCGGGTGCCGCACCACACGATACGGCCCGCGGGTCACCAGCGCGCGGCGCGCCGGCAGCACGGCGAACGAACGCCCGAGGGTCACGAGGCTGACGACACCGACCGCGACACCGGCGGCAAACACGACCGCCGCGGCGAGGGGCCAGTCCCCCGGCGGCGGCGCCACCGCGAGGATCGCCCCGCCCAGCGCGAGAGACGGCAGCGACACGAGCACCCCGGTGGTCGACGCCTCGGCGAGCGCCGCCCGACGACGCACGAAGAGCGCGGCGAGCACGAGGTGCACACCCACGATCGCACCGACGACGACCGAGGCCACCGGGGCGTCGGGGCGCAGGCGCTGCCCCGCGCGCGCAGCGACGAAGATCGCGTACCCCGCAAACACGACGTCCAGCGCGAGCTCGGCGTGCGTGCGGCGGGGGCGAGGCGGCCCGTCAGTAGAGGATGAAGCCCCAGCCAAAGACCTGACTCAGCACATTGACGAGGACGAGGATGCCCACGAACGCGAGACCACGGATCACACCGTCTTTCATGGCGCTGCTCTCGAGCGGGTGCGCGCCCATTCGGCGCGCGAGTGTTGGCCGACCCTCTCGACGATGACGGGGCGCGAGCACCGACGCAAGCGTGGGGCTCGCGTCCGGGGCGCCTACTCGGCCTCGAACCCGGCCTGACGGTGCGCCCCGTCGCAGAACGGCTTGTTCTTCGAGTGCCCGCACCGACAGAGCGCCGCGCGGGTCCCCGTCCACGCGTCGCGCCCGGCGCCAGAACGCAGCGTCATGTTGCCCTCGACGATGAGCGGCCCGTTGGGGGCACGCTTCACGGTCAGCGGGCCGCCTTCGGCTTCGAGCGGGTCGCCCGTCGACCCGATGGCGCCGCGGTCGACGAACCCGGCGGCCTCGTGGGCGCCGTCGCAGAACGGCTTGTTCTGCGACTTGCCACACCGGCACAGCGCGGCCCGGACCCGCAGACCGGGCTGGTCGTCGCCAGCCCCGTCCACGTCGAGCTCGCCGGTGAGGTAGAGCGGGCCGTTGTTGGCCACGGTCACGACGTTGCGGGCCGGGGGCGCGTCCTCGCACGGCGTGCCGTCGTGTCGCGTCACCGTCAGCGCGCCGGTCGGGCATCGGCGACACACGGCTTCGGCCGTCGCGCGATCCACGAGATCGGGCTGGCCCCACGGCTTGCGGCCGCCGACGAAGAGCTCGTTGTCGGCGCGGCCACACTCGCCGACGTGGATGCAGAGTCGCCCGTCCCAGTGCACGTCGACGTCCTTGCCGGGATAGGTGAACACCTTCTTGTCGTCGCTCATGCGTCGTCTCGGGGTCGGGGGTGCGACCACGGTATCGGCTGCGCCGCGGGACCTCAACGCACCCGGCACCCGGTCACACGCCCGCCACCCGCGCGAGCAGGGCGTCGTACCGGGGCACCATCGCGTCCGCCCGGTATCGCGACAGCTCGGCGCGGCGATCGGCGCGCAGCGAGTGCCCTGCCAGCCCCCAACGGACCCGCGCCTCGAGCATCGGCGCGAGGGCATCGTCGTGGCGGTACCGGTACCGCTCGGCGAAGATCTCGGGGTACGCGAGGCGGTCGGGCACCAGGGGCTCGGCACCACACCAGGCGGCCTCGACCATCGCGGCGCCGAAGAACTCGTGGTCCGCGGTCGACACGACGAGGTCCGCTTCGCCCAGCAGGGCCTCGTAGTCCGCCCGCGGCTCGACCCGCCCCCACGCCACGACGCGGTCGCCAAGCACCGGGCGCATCGCGTCGAACACGTCCGGGACCGTCGAGAACCGCTGGCCGCACACGGCGACGCGAAACGGCAGGTCGCGGTCGTTCAACGCCTGCAGCGCCTCGAAGAAGAGTTCCGGGTGCTTGTCGTACTCCCACCGGTGCGGCCAGACGATCAGCGGGCCCCGGTCCGGGTCGACCGGGCGCGGGGCGAGCGCCTCGTCGGGCAGGTCGGGCAGCCGCAGCGGCAGCCCGAGCACCTCGCACCGCTCGCGCAGCCCGGCGACCGACGCCGCCGGCACGAAGTCCGGCATCCGGCGCACGAACCGCTCGGCTTCGGTGAGGAACCCGTCCCGGTTGTGCGCCGAGTTGAACACACACCGATCCGCCGCCAGCGCCGACACGATCTGCGTGAAGGCGTAGTGGTGGTCGCGCACGTGGGCGTGCGCCTCGCGAACCGGGTACGTCAGCTGGTTCTCGTGAAAGTAGAGCACCGCCGGGGTCGTCGCGAGCGCCGGCGCGAGGCCACGCAGCTCGGCGAGGGGCACGTAGGCGCTGGCAAAGATCACGTCGTACCGGGCTGCGAGCGCCTCGGGTTCCGTCTCGACCCACCACGGCACCGCGCCACGCATCCGCCACTTCCAGTGCCGGCCGGGCAGCGTCAGCGCGGTCACCTCGGCGTCGAGACCGCCCACGAGCGTGCGCGTGAACTCGGCGTGCGAGCCGCTGTCGAAGGGTTCGAGATAGAGGACCCGCACGGTGAAACCTCGGGGCGCCGGGGTGCCCTCGCCTCGTGGCATCTGCGCTTGACGGGTGCAAGTCCGAGACGCAGGCTGCCCGCTCTCGTGCCGATGGCGCCAGCCCCGAATCGCTCGCCCCCTGCCCGCTATGGCCTCGCTGATCCCCTTTCGCGCTCTTCGCCCCCTGCCCGAACACGTCGCCGAGGCCGCGTGCCCGCCGTACGACGTGATCTCGACCGCCGAGGCGCGGGACCTCGCCGAGGGGCGAGACGGCAGCTTTCTGCACGTGGTGCGGCCCGAGGTCGCGCTGCCGCTGGACACCGACGAGCACGACGACGCGGTGTACGAGGCGGGGGCGAAGGCCCTGGCCCGGTTCGCCGAGAGCGACGCCTGGACCGAAGACGAGACCGCGGGCCTCTGGGTGTACCGCCTGATCATGGACGGTCGCCCGCAGGTCGGCGTGTTCGGCTGCGTGACCGTCGACGACTACGACGCCGACGTGATCCTCAAGCACGAGAAGACGCGGGTCGCCAAAGAGGACGACCGCACGCGGCACATCCTCACCCAGCGCGCCCACGCCGAACCGGTGATGCTCACGTGCCGGGATCACGCGGACGTCACCGCGGTGCTCGAGGCGACGATGGCGGGCACGCCGGTGTACGACTTCGCGTCGCGCAACACGCAGCACACGTTCTGGCGGGTGCAGGACGTCGACCGCCTCGTCGCCGCGTTCGGCGAGATCGACCGCCTCTACGTCGCCGACGGGCACCACCGCTGCAAGGCGGCGAGCCGCGCCGCCGCCGAGCTGGGCGGGGACGGCGAGCAGCGGTACTTCCCCGCGGTGATCTTCCCCATGAGCAACATGAACCTCATGGCGTACAACCGCGTCGTGCGAGGGTTCGAAGCCGGCGCCAACGCCGCGTGGGCCACGGTCGTCGAGCACCTCGAGCACGTGGGCGACGGGCCGGATCCGGTCGAGCCCGGCGAGGTCGCCGTGTACGATGCCGCGCACGGCTGGCGGCGGTACCGCCTGCCGATCACCGAACGCAACGGCGTCGCCGACCGCCTCGACGTGGCCCGCCTCGCCGAGCACGTGCTCGAGCCGGTGTTCGGCATCACCGACCCGCGCACCGACGACCGCGTCGCCTTCGTCGGCGGCATCCGCGGCACGCAGACCCTCGCCGACCGGGTCGACTCCGGCGAGTGGCAGCTGGCGTTCTCGATGTACCCCACGGCGATCACCGACCTCGTCGACGTGTCCGACGCCGGCGAGCTGATGCCCCCCAAGTCCACCTGGTTCGAGCCGAAGCTGATCAGCGGCGTGCTCGTCCACCGGTTCTGACCGAGGCCCCATGACGACGCGTACCCCCAACTTTTCGGCGGGCCCTGCGGTGCTGCCGCTCGAGGTGCTCGAAGAAGCCCACGCCGAGTGGTTCGCCTATCAGGACGCCGGCGCGTCGATCCTCGAGATCAGCCACCGGTCGAAGCACTACACCGCCGTCGCCGAGTCGGCGCGAGAGAGCCTGCGCCGCCTGCTCGGGCTCGACGCGAAGTGGCACATCCTCTTCTTGCAGGGCGGCGCGTCGCAGCAGTTCTACCAGGTGCCGCTGAACCTGCTGCCGCCGAAGGGCTACGCGGGCTACGTGAACACCGGCGTCTGGTCGACGAAGGCGATCGCCGAGGTCGCCCGCCTCGGTGAGCACTACATCGCCGCGACGTCCGAAGCCGACGGGTTCGATCACGTCGTGCCCGACGACGCGTGGGACGTGCGGGACGGCAGCGCGTACGTGCACTTCACGTCCAACAACACGATCCACGGCACCCAGTACGCGATCGACCCGCGCACGGCCGGCATCCCGCTCGTCTGCGACATGTCGAGCGACTTCCTCAGCCGGCCGATCGAGCTCGACCGGTACGGGCTGATCTACGCGGGCGCGCAGAAGAACCTCGGCCCCGCCGGGCTGTGCCTCGTGCTGATCCACGACGATCTGTTGCAGCGCCGCAACGAGAAGCTGCCGACGCTGCTCGACTACGGCACGCACACGGCGAAGCTCTTTCACACGCCGCCGGTGTTCGCGGTGTGGCTCGTCGAGAAGGTCCTGCGCTGGATCGAACGGCAGGGCGGGCTCGTGACGATGGGCCAGCGCAACCGGGCGCAGGCGCGGCGGGTGTACGACGCCATCGACCGGCACGACCTCTACGTCGGCCACGCTCGACCCGACAGCCGCTCGACGATGAACGTCACGTTCGGGATCGAGGACGCAGCGCTCGAGGCGCGGCTGCTCGCCGAGGCCGCGAAGGCCGGCCTCAACGGATTGAAGGGCCACCGGTCCATCGGCGGACTTCGCGCATCCATCTACAATGCGACGCCAGACGCTTCGATCGACGCGCTGGTGAGCTTCCTCGACGACTTCGCCAGCCGGGCCTGATCCGCCGCGGAGTCCCGTCGGCAGCGGATCGGCGCCCACCCGCGCCGTACGCTCGGTGCGCAGCGGAATTGCGCCCCGACGACGCGAGGTTATGCTTGAGAGGCCCGACGCGCCCCCGGCACGCACTGCATGACCGCCGCTGACGACATCCGCTCCGAGGCGCCCCGCTCACTCGCCCTCGAGCTGGTGATCGGCGGCAAGTACCGCGTCGAGTCCACCCTCGGCGAGGGCGGATTTGCGCGCGTGTACCGGGCGCGGCACGTGCGGATCCGGCAGCTCGAGTACGCGATCAAGGTGCTCAAGCAGCGGCAGCTCAACGAGTCGAGCGCGATCGAACGCTTTCAGCGCGAGGCCGAGATGTCGGCGTCGCTGCAGAGCCCGTACGTCGTGCGCATCACCGACTTCGGCGAGACGTCCGCGGGGTTGCCGTACATCGTCATGGAGTACGTCAACGGCGTCACCGTGCACGACTACGTGCAGATGCACGGGCGCATGCGCGACATCGAGGTCGCGCGGGTCGCCATGTGCGTCCTGCGCGGGCTCGAAGAGGCGCACAGCCGCGGCATCGTGCACCGCGATCTGAAGCCGTCGAACATCATGCTGCTGCACGACCCGAGCGACGAAGACGTCGTCGCCAAGGTCACCGACTTCGGCATCGCCAAGGTTGTCGACGAGCTGAGCGAGCTGGACGAGGGCCCGCAGACGACCGGCGGCATGGTCTTCTGCACCCCCCAGTACGCCGCGCCCGAAGTGCTGATGGGCACGCCGAACTACCAGAGCGACCTGTACGCGCTGGGGCACACCCTCGCCGAGATGCTCGATGGCAGCTCGCCCTTCGTCGGGCTCGGCGCCTTCGAGGTCGCCAACCGGCAGATGGCGCCGGAGCTGACGAACTTCGGCGACAACACCCGCATCTCGAAGCTCTGGCCCGTGCTGCGCAAGGCGTGCGCCAAGAACCTCGAGGACCGCTACAGCACCGCGTCGGCGATGCTCGTCGACGTCGATCGGGTGATCAACGAGCTGAAGCGCAGCGAGCTGCCGACGGCGCGTCCGTTCGCCCGGCTGCGCAAGGCGCCCGGGGACCGTGCGGTCGACCCCGAGAAGCTCAAGCGCGACCTGCGCGCGGACTTCGGGCTCGAGCCAAACGACTGGCGCGACCAGACGAGCGACGTGACCCGCCGCGTGGCGGACTCGGGCGAGCGCCCCCTCGACCCGTTCTTTCAAGCGGCGCAGGGCGACTCGGTGATGGAGTCGGGCATCGCGCCGCCGGTGTCCGACAATCACGCCCCCGTCGATCACGACACGACGATCCTGATCGAACCCGGCCTCGACGAGGACGAAGGGCACGACGCGACGCTGCGGGGCGCGACGGCGCGGGGCGCGAGCACGGCCCAGGGCCTGCCGCGCGACCTCTTCGGCTCGCCCGACGACAGCGTCCGCGTGCCGTTCGACGATGCCGAGACGCTGCCGGACGAAGACGACGTGAGTCACCTCTTCGACCTCGCGACGATGCAGCCGTCGGAGCGCCCGAAGCGGCAGACCCTCACGCCACGCAACGTGGATCCGGCGCCGCCTCCGGTCGTACCGGCACTGAGCGACGGCACCGGGCCCGGCCCGTGGGCGCCGACCCAGCGTGTCCCGCGGCGCACGGACGCGTCGCCGGTCGTGCCCGCGTCGATGCCGCGTGGCGCCGTGATCGCCGCGGCGATCGCCGGCGCGGTCTTCGCCGCCGGCGCCACCTGGATGCTCGTCGGGCCCGACCGCGACGCGGCCGAAGAGGGGCCGACCGAGATCGCGTTCAGCGGCGCGATCATCCACGACGAGAGCGGCGACGCGCCCGTCGACCCGGGCACGGCACCACCGCGGACCTCGCCCCCCACGACCGACGACACGACGCCGATCGCCGCGCTGCCGACCCCGCCGACGCCGAGCGAGGTCGCCGCGATGGACGACGACCGGTGGCGCGCGATCCGGGCGGCTCGGGCGCGGGTCTTCGCGGCGTCCACCGGCATGGTCCCGCCGGCGGCGCGCCCGCGCCTGCAGTGGGTCGAGAAGCCCGACGAAGAGCCGCTGGCGGTCGATCCCGCCTCGCGCATCGGCGACGAGAGCGCGCCGAACGAGCCCCGGTACGCCGCGGTGCCGTTCCCCGTGGTGACGCCGACGGTCGAGCCCGAACCGGACCCGACACCGCGGCCCACGCGCACGACACGCACGACCCGACCGGACCCCGACCCCGCGCCGGAGCCGACGGCGACCGTCGTCGTGCCGATCGTCGAGCCGGACGTCGACGACACCCCCCCGGACGGCACCGACGATACGGCGGACGACGCCGACGATCGGGACGAGCGGCGGGGGCTGCGTATCTTTCGGCCGCGACGACTCGACTGACGCGCCCGCTGCGGTCGGCACCGCGACCGCAGCGCGTCAGGCGCGGGCGGCTTCGGCGAACGCGAACGCGATCCGCGTCGCCATCGTCATGATCGGGATCTGCGTGTTCACACCGACGCTCGTCGGCACGACGCTGCCGTCGGCGAGCCACAGGTTGTCGAGGCCCCACACCCGACCGGTGTGATCGCAGACCGAGTGGCTGGCGTCCGTGCCCATGCGGCAGGTGCCGAGCGGGTGAAACGAGAAGCACTCGATGCGGCGAAAATCGAGGTCATCGAGGACGGGCCCGAGCTCGTCCATCGATCGGATCGGGGACGCGCCGAAGATCGGCAGCAGCACCTCGCGCGCGCCGCCGGCAAAGAACGCCTCGCTGATGAGCTCGAGCCCGCGGCGCGTCGCCGTTCGGTCGCTCTCGCTCATGGCGTAGCTGACGAACGGCTCACGCCCGAGGGTCCGGCGGACGCGCCCCGACGGGTCGTCGTGCAGCATAAACCCGAACGTCGCGAGGTGCGGGATCGCCCGCGTGCGATCCATCCACTCGGGCCCGACGCCGGGCAACCCGGCGGCCAGCATGTTCATCGGCGCGGACGCCGAGACGAACATCAGCTTCTCGTGCTCGAACGCGTCGCTGTATGCGCTCTGCAGGGCGCCCTTCCACACATCGACCGGCTCGTCGAACGTCGCCATCGCCCGAAACGCCGGATGCAGCGTGAGGTTGCGGCCCATCTGCCGCGACCGGCGCCCGATGCGGCTGCGACCGAGCAGCACCGGGGTGTGCATCGTGCCCGCGGCGACGATCACGTGGTCGGCGTGCACGACGAAGCGGTCGCCGGACCGACGGTCCGGGTCGGTCACGAGTCGCCCCTCGACCGCGGTGATGCGCCCGCCCTCGACCCGAAGCCGGTCCACCCGGTGGTCGGCGTACACGCGCGCGCCGCGTTCGCAGGCGCGGGGCAGGTACGTGAGGTCGACCGACATCTTCGCGCCGTGGGGGCAGCCGAAGTTGCACCGGCTGCACCCGCAGCACCCCTTCGTGTTGCGGCGCAGCGGCTTGAGCGGCCAGCCGAGCTTCTCGGCGCCCTCTGCGAAGCGCACCGTGGACGCCGGGCGCATGTCGACCGGCACCTCTTCGACGTGCACCATCTCTTCGACGCGGTGGTACAGCGGCTGCATCGCGCGGGTCGACAGGCTGTCGGTGCCGAGCAGCTCGACCCACTCGTCGTGCACCGCGTCGGGGACGCGAAAGCAGACGCCGCCGGTGAGCACGCTGCCGCCGCCGACGCAGGATCCGGCGAGCACGTTGACCGTCGGCGAGCCCTTCGCACCGACCGCGATCGTCGACCCACCGGCGCGGGCCATGCGGCGAAACGTCTCCATCGGGCGCCAGCGCGAGTACTCCTCGAGCGGGTGGTACGGGCCCTCTTCGAGCACGATCACGTCGAAGCCTTCTTCGGCGAGCTCGCGCGCGATGACCGCGCCCCCGGACCCGGAGCCGATCACGCACACCTCGGCGCGTACGGTCTGGGGCCCGCGAAGGCGCGAGCCGTGAACGACATGCATCGTCATGCGTCCTCACCGGGGCGTTCGGCGAGCGGGGCGTCGGGGCGCTCGCCGCCGGTGCGACAGAGGCCGTCGTACCCGGTCGAGGCGAGGGACCGCGGGTGTTCGAACCAGATGAAGGCCGAGACCGCCTTGATCGCCGCGGCCAGCAAGGCGATCGCGACGAACCGCGACCGCTCGAGGCGCTCCAGGCACCGCTGACGATCCTGGATCGTGCAGCCGGTGAACAGGCGAGGGCGCCCGATGGCCAGCAACGGGGACAGCTGAAGCACGGTCAACGCGAACCACACGGCGATGCGTGACGTGCCCGTCGTCGAAGCCAGGTAGTCGTCGGCGTCGAGGGTCACCCGGTCGAGGCGCGCCGGCGGCGGTGTGGACTCGCCGTCGTGTACGAACGCCTCGATCGCCGCGCGAAGAATGCGCAGACGACCGTCCGACAGAAGCCGGGTTCGTTTCGGTGGGGCGACCAGCGCGGTGGCGTCGGCGGGCATGTGAGCTCGACCGTTCGGTAGGCGTCGCTACCGTACGGCGGGCTCCGCGGGACTGCAACGGGTCTCGCCCTCAGGCGGCGGCCGCTGCGGGACCGGGGCTCGGTGCGTCCGATGCGCGGGCCGCGGCGCGGGCGCGACGGGCCTCGCGACGCGACCGATCGCGCCGCTCGCGCTCGGTGCCCACGTATGGCTCGCGCGTCCCCATCAGGTGGTCGAACCAGGGCCGCGTCACGCACCAGTTCGCGTCCTGGTTCGGCCCCATATGGTGGTCGTAGTGCCACGGCAGGTGCTCGCGTGCCCAGTCGGGATCGAGGTGCGCGCGCTTGTGGACCCGGTAGTAGTGCACCGCCGAGTAGTAGAGCGTCGCCGTGAAGAACGGGGCGATTGGCAGCAGGGGCGTGACCGCGATTGCGGCGCCGATCAGGGCGCCGGTCTCGCGCCGGCGGGCGCTCTCTTCGAGGGCGCCGGAGTCGTACGCCGGATCGTGGTGCCCATGGCGCCGGCAGGCCCGGTGGTGGTCGTGCCAGTGAAACGCCCAGAACGAGTCCCGGTTGCGCCCGAGGTCGTGCAACACGTACTTGTGGACCACCCACTCGGTGGCGTTGGCGGCGAGAAGTCCGAGAGGAATGCCGATCATCGGGACCGTCCGGGCAGCAGAACCAGAAACGTGACCATTCGGTCACACTTTGACTCCGGTGGACGGTCGTGTCAACGGATTCCCACGCTTCGGGCGACGCGCCCCCGCTCGGGCGGCGCGAGAAGAACCGCATCGAGAAGACCCGACGGCTCGTCGAGGCCGGCCTCGCCGTCGCCCTCGAGCACGGCGTCGAGGGCGCGACCATCGAGCGGATCACCCGCGAAGCCGGCATCGCGAAGGGCGGGTTCTACCGGTACTTCGACGACCAGGCGCACCTCGTGGCGACGATCCTGGAGCCCCTCGTCGTGCCCTTTCGCGCCGCCCTCGACCGGTGCGAGCTCGAGCTGAACGACGCGACGACGATCGAGGCGCAGGTGGTGGCCTACCAGCACCTCGCGCTCTCGCTGGCGCCCATCTTCTTCGAGCACCGCGACGTGATGCGCCTGTACCTGCAGGAGTCCCGCGGCCCGGCGCGAGGGGCGCGCGCGCCCCTGCGCGACCTCGCCGACGAGATTCGTGAACGGGCGGTCAAGCTCACCGAGGTCGCCCGCGCCGCCGGCCGATGGCGCGACGTGCCCGGTGTCGTGAGCGCCCTCGCCGTGATCGGCGCGGTCGAACGCCTCGCGTGGGACGCCCTCAACGGCGCCGACATCGGCGACCCGCTCGAGGTGGGGGCCGCGCTCGTCGGTGTCGTGCTGGACGGACTCCGCGAGCGCTGAGCAGGACCGGTCGGCGTTCGCGGACCAGATCCGCGCCCGGCCGATCCGACCCGACCCGACAGCCGCGGCGCGGCGCCGGTCGTCAGCGCATGTCGTGGTACAGCTCGAGGGCCCGCTCGCGCGCGGCGCGATGGTCGACGATCGGCTCCGGGTAGTCGTCACCGAGCACGACGCCGGACTGCTCGAGCACCTCGGCGGGAGCTTCCCACGGGCGGTGGATGTACTTGCGCGGCATACGGGCGAGCTCGGGGCACCAGCGCCGCACGTAGTCGCCGTCCGGATCGAACTTCTCGCCCTGCGACACGGGGTTGAAGATGCGGAAGAACGGCTGCGCGTCGGCACCGGATCCCGCGGCCCACTGCCAGCCCATCACGTTGTTGCCGAGGTCGGCGTCGACGAGCGTGTCCCAGAAGAACCGCTCGCCGTGCCGCCAGTGGATGAGCAGGTCCTTCGTCAGAAACGACGCGACGACCATGCGCACCCGGTTGTGCATCCACCCGGTGTGCCACAGCTGCCGCATGCCCGCGTCGACGATCGGGTACCCGGTCTTGCCGCGCTTCCACGCGATGAACCACTCGTCCTCGGCGTCGTCTTCCCAGGGGAAGGCGTCCCACTTCGGGCGCAGCGCCTTCGTCGGCGTCTGCGGGTGGTGGATCAGCACGTGCCACGCGAACTCGCGCCAGATGAGCTCGCGGTGCCAGTCCTCGGCGTTCTCGGGCAGGCCGACCGACCGCGCACGCTTGGCGCGGTTGTCGATCTCGGTCCACGCCTGCCGGATGCTGATCGACCCGAAGCGCAGCCACGGCGAGATCATCGACGTGCCGTCCCGATCGGGGCGGTCGCGCCCGGTCGAGTACGTGCGCAGCAGCTCGTCGCCGAAGTGGGCGAGTCGCGCGTGCCCGCCGCGTTCGCCGGGCACCCAGGTGTCGGCGAGCCCGGCGTCCCACCGGATCGTCGGCAGCAGCTCGAGCTCACCCACGTCCATCGACGCGGGCCACGTGTCGGGGGCCTTCGACTTGAGGCGCGGCTTCGCCAGCGGCTTGTCGACCTCCATCGACTTGCTGAGGTTGCGATAGAAGGGCGTGAACACCGTGTATGGATTGCCCTGCGTCGTGCGGATCTCGCTCGGGTCGTGCAGCAGCCATCCCTCGAACGCCTCGACATCGACGCCCCGCGCCTCGAGCTCCGCGCGGACCTCGTCTTGCTGCCGCGCCACGTCGGGCTCGTACCGCTGGTGCCAGTACACCGCGTCAGCGCGGGTCTCCTCGGCGAGCGCGACGAGCACCTCGGTGGCGTCACCGCGGCGCAGGACGAGCTTCGAGCCCGCGCGCTCGAGGTCTTCGGCGAGGGCGTGCAGCGTGTGGTGCAGCCACCACTCGTGGGCTGCACCCGGCGCGTGCGGACCCCCGTCTTCGGGGGAGTGGACATACACCGGGATCACCGCCCCCCGGCGCGCAGCCGCCACGAGCGGCGCGTGATCCGAGAGGCGCAGGTCATTGCCGAACCAGACGAGGGTCAGAGGCGTGCGCGACATGGGTTCACAGGGGGGTGGGTCATTCACCACATGTCAGATGCAAGAACCCCCCGCTCGGGTGCGCGAGATCGCACGGTTTTTTGCTACAGCGTGCCTTCTGCGACCGCGGCGACGATCTCCTCGGCGCGCGCGCGAATCGCCGCGAGCGTCTCGGGGTCGCGCCGATCGAGGTTCTTGAGCTGAAACCCCATGCGGTGGTTGTCGGCGAGCGCTTCGCGATGCCGCGCGAGGTAGTCGACGTAGAGCACCGAGAACGGGCAGGCATCCGGGCCGGTCGTCTCCTTCGGGTCGAACCGACAGCCGCTGCAGTAGTTGCTCATCCGGTCGATGTACTGCCCGGACGCGACGTACGGCTTGGTCGCCAGCACGCCGCCGTCCGCGAACTGGGACATCCCGACCACGTTCGGCAGGGTCACCCACTCGACGCTGTCGACGTACAGCGCCATGAACCAGTCGTGCACCTCGGCCGGATCCGCTCCGTAGAGCAGGGCGAAGAGCCCGGTCACCATCAGCCGCTGGATGTGGTGCGCATACCCGGTCTCGAGCAGCTGGGTGACGACCTCGCGCAGGCAGGCGGCCTCGGTGTCCCCCGTCCAGAACAGCGGCGGCAGCGGGCGATCGGCGCCCATGTGATTGCGCCCGATCAGGTCGGGCATCTGCCACCAGTACAGCCCACGGATGTACTCGCGCCACCCGATGACCTGCCGCACGAAGCCCTCGACGGCGTTCAGCGGCGCGTGGCCGCGCTCGTACGCGTCGACGGCCGCGTCGACCGCATCCCGCGGGTCGAGCAGCTTCAGGTTGAGCGCCGGCGCGAGGCGCGCGTGGTACAGCCACGGCTCACCCGTCCACATCGCGTCCTGGACATCGCCGAACGAAGGCAGCCGGTGCTCGATGAAGTCGTCGAGCGCTTCGCGGGCCTGTGCCGGGGTCACCGGCCAGTCGAACGCGTCGAGGGATCCCGGCAGGTCCGGCGCATGGGTCTCGAGGTCCTCGAACACGGCGCGGGTGATGGCGTCGGGCTCGAACACGACGTGCCCAGGCAGCGCCCCCGGGCCGTCGCGCCCGAAGCTCTTGCGGTTGTCTGCGTCGAGGTTCCACCGCCCGCCGACGGGCTTGCCGCCTTCGACGAGCACGTCCATGTCGCGCCGCATGACGCGATAGAAGTGCTCCATGACGAACGACTTTCGCCCCTTCGCCCACTTCGCGAAGGTCGCGTGGGTGCACAGAAAGTGCGGGTCCTCGATCTGCTCGGCGACGACCTCGTGGTCGGCGATCGCCGCAGTCAGCGCCTCGCGCAGGGCCCAGCGCCCGGGCTCCATCCACGCGACCCGCTCGGGGCCCTCGTCGGCGATCACCCGGTGCGCGTACGCGACGAGGTCGGGGGCCGCGTCCGCGTCGCCGAGCCGCTGGTATCGGACGCGGACGCCGCGGTCGCGCAGGGTCTGCGCGAAGTGGCGCATGGACGACAGAAAGAGGGCCACCCGGGCCCGGTGGTTCCAGTGCCGTTCGACCTCGCTCATCACCTCGGCCATCGCGACGACGTCTCGCTCGGGATCGAGGTCACGGACGAGGGGCGCGTCGGGATCGAGCTGATCACCGAGGACGAGGACGAGGGTGCGGCACGCCATGCACGGGTCGGGGCGAGTGGACGCCCTCAACGATGCACGCCACCGGGTTCGGGTGTGCCGTCGTCGTCGGATTCGGACGCGAAGAGCGCACGCAACGCGACCCGTTCGAACGCCCCGGTCGCCTGCTGCAGCTGTGCGAGCCCGCCCTCGGTCGGCCCGATCAACCAGCACGCGTCGGGGTCGAGGGTCTCGATCGGCGGGCCCGGGTCGTTCAGCGGGCAGATGTCCCGGTGCTCGACGACGGTGCCGTCGGGTCCATCGGCGAACCAGCGCAGCGGCACGCCCTGGGTTCGGCACACCTGCGGGCGGGCGTGATACACACGGCACGCGCCATCGGGACCAAGCATCGCACACCCGCCCACACGACCGGGCGCCTCGGACTGCAACACGTGGGGGTACTCGCGCCGAATGCGATCCGCCTCGACAGCGAACACGGTCAGGTCGTCGACGCAGCAATCGGTGCAGCCACGACGGCAGTGCAGCCGCGCGCCGTGTACGGCTTCGAGCTCGGCCACGCCTGCGTCGACGGCGGCATGGAGGGCTTCGAGGGACGAGGCGGCGAGAGACAGGAGACACTCCGGGCGACAGCCCCCCCGATCCGAGGGTGGACGGTGCAGTTTCGTCCTCTATGATCAAACATCAACGATCTGTCGAGAGTCCGACACCGGGGTTTGTCTGTTTCGCACGCCTTGCCGTGCCCTCCGCCCGTCGTGCCCCCCATGCGCCCACTCGAAACCGGACAACGTCTGCTGCAGCGCTACCGCGTCGAGGGGTACCTCGCCCGCGGCGGCATGGGCGACGTCTACGTCGGGCGGCACGAGCGGCTGGGGCATCGCGTCGCCATCAAGATCCTGCACACGGACGAGGTCGAGTTTCACCGACGGTTCGAGCACGAGGCGAAGCTGCTCGCCCGGGTCCAGCACCCGAACGTCGTCTCGGTGATCGACGTCGGGCGGTTCGACGACCGCCCGTTCATCGTGATGGACCACGTCGAGGGGGACGCGCTCGACCACCTGCTCCGGCAGCGGCGGGGACTGCCCTGGCCCGAAGCGATCGCGATCGGCGCCGCGCTCTTCGAGGGGCTCGCCGCGATCCACGGGGCGGGCATCGTGCACCGGGACGTGAAGCCGGCGAACGTGCTGGTGGGCCCGCCGCCGCTGCAGACCGTGACGCTGATCGACTTCTCGATCGCGCTGGACGATCACCTGCCCGCCGAAGGGCGCCACACCGCGCGGGGTGTGATCATCGGCACGCCGGACTACATGGCGCCCGAACAGCTGCTCGGCGATCCGATCGACCCGCGCACGGACATCTTCGCGGTGGGCGTATGCCTCTTCGAGATGATCGCCGGTCGCCTGCCCTGGGACGCGGTGGGCGACGGCGGGGTGGCCTCGATGCTCGACCGGGTCCGGGCCGACGCACCGCGCCTCCTCGCCGCAGGCGGGCTCGAGCCGCCCCCGCCGGACGTCGTCGAGCTCGTGGCCGACTGCATCGCGAACGACCCCGGGCTGCGCCCCGCGGCCGCGTCCGGGCTCGCGCTGCAGCTCCGCTCGCTCGCCCCGGCGCGGGCCAGCGGCGCGTACATCCCGGTGACGGTGCCCCGCGAAGCCCCATCCGGCGGCATGGCACACACGGATGGGGGCCGGCGAGCAGACCCCGAGGTCGAGACGACCGATCCCGGCACGCACCCGGCGAACACGAGCCCGAAGCGCGGCGCCATCGCGCCCATCGACACCCCGACCCGCACCTCGACGGCGCACGGCATCGGGACGGTCGACGGGTCTGTGTACACGGCCGTGCCACCGCGTGCAGACGCGCCCGAGCCGGCCCTGGCGACGCGCATGGACGCGGAGGGGCCGACGGACACACCACCCGAGGGCATCCCGTCGCCCACCCCGTCCGTGTCGACGGACGCGTTCGCCGAAGCGCCCACGA